>FWPV01000653.1_pt1 | contig 22218 bp, 20 predicted proteins | sample 2228371 | NCBI WGS metagenome assembly FWPV01 (sample SAMEA103939776, study PRJEB20133) | metagenome | reverse complement strand
AAATCATGCCAATGGTAGAAACGGTGTTCTAATGCATAAAATGGGATAATTCAAACTTAACGCATTACGGCAACAACCCGCTCAACGGCTGAGGAACCTGCTTTCACTATTCTTACCAAATAGGATGCGGGAGGCAGTGATGGCGTTGTAATAACATCCTGTTTCGGCTGCAAGGTTACGAGCAGCTTTCCCTGCAGTGAATAGATCGAAATCTGCGCGCCGGAAATTTTCGAGAAAGTTATTGTTCCGTTAGAGGGTTTGATTGAAACAGTCGTTCCTTTAATCCGGGAGTCGTTATTTCTGTTTTTAATTCCTATCACGCCTTTTTTTATTTTTATTGCGATAATACCCGGATACTCTTCATCGTAGTACATTACCTTAGGCGAGTTGTAGGATGTAACAGGCATAATCCCGGCGGTTGGAGAGCCGGAGGCCAGTTTCAATTCAATAACATTTCCTACTAGCTTCCCGTTCGGATCCACCTCCCGGACGGTACTGTTGTTGCGGGCATTATTGCCTCCCGGATAGGTCGTATGAACCAGCGTATTGCCGTTTTTCATTCGTATTGCGCTGCTCATGGACATTGAAAACATGCTGTCGGTGGAATTATACACCCAAGTGGGTTGAAGGGGTTCTGCGGGCAATCCTGCCGCAATAGGGTGCAGGTTGCCCTGGCCATTCCATGGATTTATTTCAATTGCTTGGGAACATCCTAGTTGTGTCATGTTGTCATCGACATTGTTATGATAAAACATAATATTCCCCTCATTACGGTAACCTTCGGGAATCCATGTCGGGCAGTGTAGACAATTGATATGATCGTTTGGATGGCTTACTCTTACCGTCTTTATTGTAGTATCGGCAGGTGTTATTATAACCGTATCTTTGCCTCTTATCCTTGTGCGTGTAGTATCCGCCGGTCTGATTACCGTATCCTGTCTGGTTTTAACGATATAATTCGACGGGTGCCCCCATCTGTAGAGCAGATCTCCGCCCTTTCCGTAAATTCCGCCGGTATGTCCCTTGGCAAGCTCGGTTGTTTCGGTTCGTTCTATCACATACACTTCGCTGAAAACTCTGGAAGTAAAGACTATGAGCTTCTTTTTTGGATTATAATCAATGCCGTTCAGATGAACCCATTGTTGCGGGAATTTGCCCCATGTAGGATGAGTGCCGTCGAATAATTCCGGATGCGCCGCGACTTTGTCTGAAGACGCGACATGGTCCATTATATACCATTCCCACACTATCTGCGAATTACCTTTATTTGTCCGGTCGGGTTTTATCTCGATGATTTTTTCAACCTGAATCGAAGTATATGTTCCGAAAATCGCAGTATCAATGGCTGTAGCAACAGCGGCCTGTTTGGTGAGCGTAACAAAAGAAACCGCCAGAATATTGTAGGAGCCGTCGGGCTGTTTTATGGTCTTGAAATCGTGATGCAGAGACTGGTTTACATCTGCAAATGTGTCGGCCCATACGACGTTGCCCTCGAGATCGACTTCCTGTAATACTCCATTAACTGGCGCCGCCCCCGGCCCTACCTTTAGATTTACCGGTTGGCAACTTCGTAAAAGATTCCCGTTCTCAAGAAGATAGCATGAGTAACCGCTTGGAACCGTGTGCTTCCAGGAATAAAAAACATTGCCGTCCTTATCGAAAAGCTCTGTAGTGGTTGCATTGAACGCCGAACTCAAAACATAACCTTCGGAAAGCGCGAATATATCAAAAAAAGTTCCCACATAAAGAGAGAGTATACATACCGCGATTACTGGCAACCCCATACTCCTGTCCATATATAAAAACCTCTTCTGTTGGTTGATTATTATGATTCCCGGCAATATTTCTTACATTTATTTTCTATCACTAACTTCTGATCGTCCTATCCATTAATATAATCATTCATTATATCTTATTATTTTGTATAACATTCTAAAATACAACAATCTGTTCTCTTAAGAGAACATAATCAGTAGAACCCATCTGATGACAAGAGGATGATTATTAACTAGTTACGTTTGATTAATACAGTGCTGCCGGAGTAAATATTTTCGTTTATTCGAAGCAGTATCAGATACCATCCCGAAGCAACCGATTCTGTATTGAATGTAATCCGGAAGGTTCCACTTCCTCTGATTCCTTCGTAACGGGAGAAAGAAAGTTTCCCTTTTAAATCATATATTTTTATCTCGACCGCCGAAGGCGGGGATGAAATATTATATATGATGGTTAGCTTTCCGGGGTCTATATAACAGCGTATCGGTACCCGGCCGGTATTACCGATAGGCGGCGGCAATTCCGCTACCCACAACGCTCTTTCTATCTGTAAACGCAGATTCTCGTTTCTCTTTTTTGTAAAGGATTTCAGACCAGGAAGAATCGACACCTGAATTCCCTCTTTGATTACCAGTTCGGTATCTATATTAGTCGCAAATAGTTCGTAAGAATAGAATTTAAGGCTATCGGCCATAACAAACGAATCGATTACGGCCTTAAGTCTGTAAGCTTCCGCGGCGACAGAGTCGGCATTCAGCGGACCTGCAATCATTTTTTTCATATACTCCGCATAAACCCGCTTCAGAGAATCGTTAGCCATGATTCTCTGGATAAGGGGACGCTGTTTTATATTCGATTGGGAAAAAGCATCTACTCCCACGAGGTTGTTTTGCCATACATAGGGGAAAGCTGCAAACGAAAGATTCAAATCCCAGGGAATCAGTCTGAATTTTCCACTCTTCCGGTCGTCGTAGAGATAGTAATTACGTCCCGAGCCAGTATAGCTGTCGAAATTGTCGTTTACCATGTTGAACGCAAGGTATCTTATACAATTGTCAAGATCGAGGATTTTCCCTACCTCCCTTACAAACTCGTCGTCGGTGGTATTGTTTAATCTTTCAAGCATGTATATCAGCCGGGTCCAGTCGTTTTCCTTCTCGTTTGTCTTAAGTTCGTAATCTTCCAGGTAGTCGTTTTGATTGGAGGTTTTATATGCAAGCGACGCACCCTGATCGCCGGCTTTATACAAATTATACTTATCGGTTCCGAAATGGCGTTTAAGAAAAAGCTCGTCCACCTGCTCAACCTGTGTGTAGAGCGATTTTACGATAGAATCTCCCACGGTCAATATCGCAAAGGCGGCTCTGGGCGCAGGTATGTATTTACGTAGAATGTCGTAAGCCAGCTTTTCGCGCATCATGGTGGGATCTTTTACGCCGTTGCCGAAATTCAGCTTTTCAAGAGAAAAAAATCTCTGATTCTTCCGGTATTTGCTGAAGAAAAGTTTGAAAGGTTTTTTCTCCGACGCCACATTATAAGATGAATTGCCTTTGTAACGTACCCCTACGCTGTCGAGTACAATACTGTCGCCTTTCGGGCCGTACCATACAAACCGACAGGGAATATATGTTTCATCATTGCTTTTATTTATTACTAAAGAGTCATGCCAATTCGGGAAATAGAAACTGATCCGGTAATCGTTTACTATATTGTCATTGAATATCAGATCCGACGAATCTTTTACCTGGCCCATACTAAAAGCCGCATTCGTCAGAATAATAATAGATTTTAAATATTTTTTCATATCCATCCTCTTAAAAGACCTTTTTTACGGCAAGAGCGTTATCTTTCTGCTAAGTTCGTTTTTATTCCGTTTTATTTTTATTATATAAGATCCAGGCGAGATTGCACCCTTGTCGAAAGTAAAAGAGCCGTCGCCGGGTTTAAAGCTTCGCACCTTTGTTCCCAGAAGAGAAAACAGTTCCGCTTCGCAGCCTGCTGCATTGCAGAGCCGGAATCCGCTACGCACCGGAATAATATCGGGCTTTTTACTTCCCTTTGCAGGAAATCCTGCTTCCTTTCTTATACCGAGAACAAAACCAGGCCCCGAACTAACTGTTCTGAAACCTACAAAAAGAAACTGGTAATCGGAAGCCGCGAATTGTCTTTCCGTTGATCTTAAATAAGTGACGTCGTTACTCCAGTTCCCGCCTCGTGAAACCCACAGATATCCGCTGGGATCGTCAGGGACAACGCCTGTAGGATCGGTCGCCGCGCCCCATGGATAATTATTCAGCAGGTCATTACACCATTCAGAAACATTGCCGACCATATCATAGAGACCGTAAGCATTCGGTTTTTTCTTTCCGACTTCGTGCGTACCGTAGTACGAACTGTCAAGCCCCGGTCCATGCCGGATAATCGTCTCTTTGCCTAGGTCGAACGAGTTGGCACTCCAGACTGCGTAACTATTAACTTCCGCGGTATCCTCAGCCGTGGCGGGATACGGATTGAAATCTTTTCCCCAATAGAAATCCGTAGTTGTGCCTGCCCGGCACGCGTACTCCCATTCCGCTTCTGTGGGTAGCCGGAATGCATTGGCATGCAGATTTACCTTTACATTTTGCAGCGTGCAGAGGGATCCCATACTGCCTATTATGCGGGAGTATGAATAAGCAGTATCCGGAAGGCCATAAAATTTGCTTCTTGCATTACAGAACAGTACCGCGCTTCCCCATTCCACAGAATATGCTGGCCAGTTTCTACCGAGTCCGTTGGAGCCGTTCCAGGTAGGCCGGATATAATCTTTCCCATATATCGTTTTCATTACGGTATCGTATTCGCCTTGGGTTATTTCTACCGTATCCATCCAGAAATCGTAAGTAAAGAATACCGTGTGAACCGGCTGTTCTATGTCGGTTGTGGGCATGTCCCAGAATGTCCCGCGTACTGTGTCGCAAGGCTGCCCCATCTCGAAGTCGTATCCCTTCGCCTTTATTTTCACCATGCTTCCCATACGCTCCGGGGATTCGGAAGGAATCCACGTATTAGATGGAATCTGTGTAACGGCTATGTCGGCCTGACCGTAAGAGGCTATTTTTAAAAGAACCGTGCGGTAACCCCGCGTTATTACCACAATAGAGTCGCTTGTAAAATTGCCGTCCACGCTTCCCGAAAGAACAAACCCCCCTTGCTCATTGGTAAAGCTTACGAGTGTCGGATTATTTTTTAACGATATCCGCGCACCAGCTATAGGGTTTCCGTCTTCCTTTTTTACGGTCCCCGAAAGGTTTACATCGGCGGCAAATACGTTTATGGAAAAAAATAAAGCGACCGTTACGATTTTTTTATTCATACTGTCGTCTCCCTTAATGATTGACCGACGCCGGGTCGGATTTTTTTAATTTTTTAATTTTTTTATAATCATAAGTTTCGATTCCCGATTTTAACTTCCTTCTAATATCTATTTCCAGACACTTACCTTTTTAGTGACTACGCCTCGTTTCCCGGCGTCAACTATAATATGATATATTCCCGCAGCCAGGCAAACGGTATTAAAAACAAATCCGTCGTCGGCGGAAGTCTTATAAGCCACTTTCTTTCCCTGAAAATCGAAAATTCCGATTTCGCTGTTCTTTACGTTTAAAAATTCCAGACGCCCGGCTCCGGTGGAATACCTCACAACCGGGGTTTTACTGTAACACATACCTTTCTTTTTAAGAGACGAAGAGCCTGACAGCAACCGCTGAATACCCGGATATGTCTTCTCGTAATACATTATTTTCGCGGGATTGTAGACCTGTCCGCTTCCGGCTTCCACCTTTTCACCCTTCAGTTCGATAGTATCCGTCCAGACGACGTTTTTATCTCGGTCGATCTCAACCAGTACGCTGTTTCCCGAAATATTCATGCCGCCGCTTGACGACGGATACGCCAGATGTGCGAGGGTATTGCCGTTGGGAAGCCGGAACGCGCTGCTCATCGCGAAAGAAGAGAAATTCGAGGTCGGCGCATAGATCCATGTGGGTTCCGCGGGACCGAAGGGCTTCCCCTGTTCACGGATGAAATTCCCGTTTCCATCCATAGGAGGTTTGATTTCTATAACCTGCGACTGGGTACCTCCTCCCATACCTGGCATTCCGCCGGCATTATTATGAAAAAAGATTATATTGCCTGCGCCGGGATACCCTTCAGGTATCCAGTTGACGCAATGCAATACGTTGATTGTTGTGGCTCCGCTCATCTTATAGTTGGCAGGCTTACCCCACCTGTAGAGAATATCGCCGCCTTTGCCTCGTCTGCCGCCGGTATGCCCCGCGGCCTCGGCGGTAGTGGTTCCATGATCGATGACAAACAATTCGCTGAACAAACGGGAGGAAAAAAGAATCATGTCCAGTTTCGGATGATAATCAAGGCCGTTCAGATGGACCCATTGTTTATATCCTGCCCAGAGCTGTGAAGTAATGGTTCCGCTTATAAGTTCCGGATGAGCTGCAGCGGAATCGCCGCATATTACATGATCCGGCATTCGCCATTCCCATACGACGTCACCTCCTTCGGGAAGCCTTGGTTTGATTTCTATTATTTTTTCGGAAAGCATGAAAACCGGATTTGCCATTCCCCGAAGAAGGTTAGTATCCACGCAGGTTGCTTTCAGGTCGGCTTTTGTTTGTACTATGAAACTTGCCGCAAGAACATGCAGTTCTCCGGTATTAGTATAAAGAGGTTTAATGTCATGATGGGTCATAAAGGTATCGTTTGCAAGAATATGGCGCCATACAACTTTACCCGCCGGATCTATCTCTTCGATTACGCCCTGGCGCGGCGCCATTTCCTTCGGCACCGATCCTTCCGGAACAATGGCGGTTCGCAGTAGGTTGCCGTTTTTCAATAGATAGCATGAATAGCCGTTAAGTCTGTACGGTAAATCGTTATGATCCCATTGATAAGCTATATTGCCTGTAGAATCGAGAAGAACCGTCCTCGTTCCGCCGTATGCACCTGTAAGAATATAGCCGCCCGTAGACATATATTCGGAAAGCGCGGAAGTTTGCATGCCGGTTCCTGCACAAAAAAGAAGCAACAACCCGTAAACATATTCTTTCTTCAATAAAATCATCTCTTTTCCCTTTCTTTGTAAATCTTTTCAAATGCAGTATTATTTACATCGTCTCCATACCATCCCACCAGATAATATAAAATAAATTCATTCTTTTTTCCGTTAATTCTATCTCTATGAAATATCGTAGAACCTTGTGGAACTTTCGGTTTCAATTCTATTCCTGCCTTAAAACCGATTGGTTGACATCAACCATACCGGCTTTGAAACAGGCGCAGCGCCGTCCTTTTTCGTCAAATTGCCTTAACAAAGGGGCAACATATAAACACTGTTCATCTGCAAACTCACATCTGGGGGCAAAGCTGCAACCATTGCCGTGATATTCCTTTTTTACATCCAGCACCGGTACCGACTCGAAAAAAGGCTTTATGTTTTCCGAAGAGTGGATAACCGGCAGAGCTTTCAGAAGCATTCTGGTATATGGGTGTAGTGGTGATGAAAAAACCGCATCGGCAGGCCCTTCCTCAATAATTCTTCCCTTAAACATTACGATGATTTTATGACAGATGAATCTTACAACGGCAAGATCATGAGAGATGAAAAGCATGGTAAGCTTTTGGAAGTCACGCAGTTCTTTCAGGAGATTCAACACCTGAGCCGCGACCGAAACGTCGAGCGAAGAAACCGGTTCGTCGGCAATTATAAGCGAAGGTTGTGCCGCGAGAGCTCTGGCTATGGCTATTCTCTGTCTCTGTCCGCCCGAAAATTCGTGAGGAAACCTGTACATAGCTGCGGAATCGAGACCAACCATTTCAAGAAACCCGACAACCCTGCCGACAAGTTCCTTCCTGTTAAATGTTTTTTCTGCAGTAACTGCCTCAGCTATCGCATGAAAAATTGTCATTCTGGGATCGAGGGAAGCGAAAGGATTCTGGAAAACCATCTGCATTCTGCGACGTTTCCGGGAAAGTTCGGAAGCCTTGAGCCTGAAGATATCTTCTCCCTCCAGAAGGATACTTCCCGAGTCGATTTTCTGGAAACCTGCAATCGCCCTGGCGATAGTGGTTTTTCCGCAACCCGACTCTCCCACAAGACCGAGCGCGGTTCCTTTTTCTATTGTAAACGAAACGTCGTCAACCGCTTTAAACCGATCTTTCCCGTCCTCTTCCTGATATTCTGCCGTCTGCTTTTTCCGAAACGATACCGTAAGGTTTCGCACTTCAAGGACAGGCAATGGAACAAAATCTCCGTTTACCAGACGATCTCTCCTTTATAGGCGCGGATACAGGCTGTAAGATGGCCGTTTCCGGTTTCTTTTAACACTACCGGAGCAGAGGCGCACTCATTCGTCCGGTATTCGCAGCGGGTCAAAAAGGGACATCCGGTGATTTTTTGTGAACTGTCGGGAGGCGCGCCCGGAATAGAACAGAGCGATGACGAGCCGCTTTGTCCCGGCACGCTTCTCATCAATGCACGCGTATAGGGATGAGCTGTCGAGAAGAATACCTTCTCGACCGGTCCCGATTCTACAACCATTCCGGCATACATTATCATGATTCTGTCGCAGAATCCGCCTACAATCCCCAGATTGTGAGTGATGAAAACAACCGACGTCCCATACTGTCTCTGAAACCCTTTTAACAGATTCAGAATCTGCGCCTGTACGGTAACGTCGAGTGCCGTAGTGGGTTCGTCGGCAATTAAAATCTCCGGCTCGGTGATAAGCGCCATTACTATCATGGCTCTCTGCAACATGCCGCCTGAAAATTCGTGCGGATACCATTGAATACGCTTTGACGGAGAAGGAACGCCGGTTTTTTCCAGCAGTTCTGTTGCCCTTTCAAGCGCCCGGGACCGCCCGACGGAGCGGTTATGAATCAACAACGGTTCAATAAGCTGTTCCGACAGCCGAAGGTATGGATTGAATGCGGATAAAGGATCCTGGAAAATCATACTTATAAGGTTACCGCGTATTGAACGGAGTCTTTCGTCGCTGCATGACATCATGTCTATACCGTTGAAGAGCGCCTTTCCCTCAATTCTGCCTGGAGGCTGCAGAATAAGACGAAGCAGCGAGTTGACAAGTACGCTCTTTCCGCAACCCGATTCCCCGACAATGCCTAAGGTTTCCCCTTTCTCTAAATCGAACGACACACCCCTGACCGCATATAAGGTCGATTTACGCATGATAAACGAAACCCTGATGTTCTGAACCGAAAGCAGTGTCATATTGATAAAAAATAAACCATTGCCGGAAGCCTTTGTGTTATTATATTAACGGAAAAATCAAAAACATTTTTTTCATATTTTCTTCTTTTATGGGAAAAGAATTATATTTTAAAACAAATCACATAACCACCTATCAACTGAAAGGCAAGAGGTGGATACGCCAAAACCATCATTACCGCTTCCGGGGACATACAATAAGCGCTCAACACTGACAACAGCCGCGCTTTTCGTTGTCTCTTCTTTATTAATCATCGCTTCGATAAGATTCCTGTACTCAATAAGGGAAAGATCAATAATAAAAGACGTCAACGAAGAGCTTTCGACCATTGCGGATCTGAAAACCCATCAGATAATACAGTGGCGTAAGGAAAGGATGGCGGACGCCGCCGTAATCGCCTCCAATCTTTTTGTAAAGATGACGCTCGGGAGAGCGACCGGCCCGGTTTCTAATCTTGAAGAATCCGGAAAACGTCTCGGCGTAAGGCTTGCCGAGATGGTAAACATCAAAGGTTACCGCTCCGCGGCGATTGTCGATACTGCCGGACGGACGGTTATAGGCACCGCCGGCTTCGATTCGATATGCAACCTGCTATCCATTCGTAAAGTTCTTGACAGTGCGGTTATATACAAACGAACAACTATGACCGATCTTCATTCGAGGAAAGAAACGGGAGACTTTGTACACCTTTCCGTTTTCTCGCCGGTTATATCCGAAAACGATTCCGCCGTCTCTTTTCTGGTGGTTTTGGAAATCGATCCTCATGATTTCTTCGGAAAGATTATTCAGAAATGGCCCGTACCAAGCGTAAGCGGCGAATTATTAATTGTAAGAAAAGATGGAGAAAAAACGATCTTTCTCAACGGCCCCCAGTACGGCGACAGCGTTTTTTCGTCCCTTCTTCTCTCTTCGGTCAACAAAATCGTCTCCGGATCGGAGCATTTTTCCCCATCAAGATATATCTCTATAAAAGATCCTTACCGTAGGTACGGGGAAGTTCTGGCTGCGGTCCGACCGGTCGCGAGGACAAACTGGTATACAGTTGCAAAGATAGATAAAAAAGAGGCTTTGGCCGAATTGCACGACGTCAATGTAAGGTCGACGGTTTTGACTTTTTTCCTGATATTTTTAACGGGAATTCTTCTGGCCCTTTACCACCGGCACCGTTCTTCCCGGCTTTATAAGAGACTTTATTCGATGGAGAAGGAAAAGAACGCTCTTGCTCAGTCGCTTTCGTCAAGCGAGAGGATTTTCAAGTCGCTTTTCGAATCAATGACGGAGGGCGTGGCTCTCAACGAAATGGTTTTCGACAACGCCGGTAAACCGTATAATTACCGCATCATTTCGGTAAATCCGGCATTCGAACGTCATACCGGCGTTTCTTCTTCCACGGCTGTCGGAAAGCCGGTAACGGAAATTTTCGGAATTCACGAAGCTCCATTTCTTAAAGAGTTCGCCGAAGTGGCGTCAACGGGCACGCCGGTGCGATTGGAAACGTTCTTTCCGTCACTTAACAAACATTTCATGCTTTCAGTCTTTTCGCCCGAAAAAAACCGGGTTGCGGTTGTTTTCGACGACGTTACGGAAGAACTGAAAGCAGAGGAGCGGATCAAAGCCCAGCGTGACCTATTCGGCAATTACCTTAACATTGTAGAATCGATCATCGTCGCGCTGGACGCGGTAGGCAGAATAACCCTTATAAACCGTAAAGGCTGCAGGCTGCTGGGATGGAACGAAGAAGAGCTTATCGGGAAAAACTGGTTCGAGACCTGCCTCCCACCGCCCATGGGAATGGAAAGCGTCTATCCGGTGTTTAAAAAACTGATGAGCGGAGAAATAGGGCACCTGGAATACTTCGAAAACCCGGTTATTACAAAAGACGGAACTATCAGGCATATCGCCTGGCATAATACTGTATTACGCGACAATGAAGGAAAAATCACCGGAACATTAAGTTCAGGGGAGGATATTACCGAGCGAAAAAAGATGGAACAGGCGCTTATCAACGAAAAAGAACGGCTTGCCGTAACGCTCAGAAGCATCGGAGACGCCGTAATAGCAACCGACGTCGAAGGTCGTATAGCGCTTATGAACAAAGTGGCGGAAACGCTTACGGGATGGAATTTCGAGGAAGCACGCAATAAAAATCTATCCGACGTATTCGTGATTGTAAACGAATTTACCCGCATACCGTGTGAAAATCCGGTTCAGAGAGTGCTTAAAAGCGGCGAAACGGTACAACTTGAAAATCATACGATGCTTATAAGCCGCGACGGAAAAGAGTATATCATAGCCGACAGCGGATCGCCCATCCGCAACCGTGACGGAAAGATAATAGGAGTAGTGCTCGTATTCAGAGACAATACCGAAAAACAACGCGTGAGAGACGCCATTCAGAAGGCCCAGCAACTCGAATCACTGGGCGTGCTGGCCGGCGGCATAGCCCACGATTTCAACAATCTTCTGGGAGGAATTTTCGGGTATCTTGATCTGGCCCGTTCATCGATAAAATCCGATAAAACGGCGGCCGATTATATGAACAGAGCTCTTTCGGTTTTCGGAAGGGCAAAAGACCTGACCAACCAGCTTCTCACATTTGCAAAGGGCGGCGCTCCGGTTAAAAAAGCCTTGTCTCTAAAACCGATTATCCGCGACGTCGTTAACTTTGCGTTAAGCGGTTCATCCATAAAGCCGGCCTTTGAAATCTCCGACGATCTTCTGCCGTGCGACATCGACGAGAACCAGATAAGCCAGGTGCTCGAAAATATCGTAATAAACGCGCGCGACGCAATGCCCTTTGGAGGTACTGTAAATATTATGGCGGAAAACCTTCCCCCGGCCATTTCGCCTTCCCCCACATTGCCGTCTGGAACGTATGTTCATATCAGCATTCAGGACCATGGTACAGGTATATCTCCCGAGCATCTGCCGCACATTTTCGATCCGTTCTTTACGACAAAACAGAAAGGCAGCGGACTTGGGCTTGCGGTTTCTTATTCAATAATCAGAAGGCATGACGGTATTATAGAGGCTGAGTCGCAAACAGGGAAAGGAAGCACGTTTCATATATATTTGCCCGTGTCGTCGAAGACCGACGTTTCGGATCATAATAAAAGGAAGACTCTTATGCACAGAGGGAGCGGCAGAGTACTTATTATGGACGATGAAGACTACATACGTGAGATAGGTTTTCATTTGTTAAAAAATATGGGTTATGATGCGGATACTGCGGCAAACGGTCAGTAGGCCCTCGAAAAATTCATCAAAGCGCAGCAGGAAGGCAACCCATACAGGCTTGTTATTCTCGACCTTACCATTCCCGGCGGAAGAGGCGGAAGGGAAATAAAAGACGAAATCCGCAGGCTGTCGGAAGAGGTTAAAATAATCGCATCGAGCGGTTACTCCGACGATCCGGTCATGGCGCAACCTAAAGATTACGGATTCGACGCTTCTCTGAAAAAACCTTATACAAAAGCCGAAATCTCCGAGCTTCTGGAAAATTTAATGAAATAATTGTTCTTATCTTCAATAATCGTTCGACAAATCAAAAACGGACGCCGTTATAGAACGTTATTATTTTATTGACTCTATAAAATCTAGAATTTATTTTAAAAGATTATTTTGAAATTTATTTTCATTTTTTTCAAAGAGCGGTAGATTTAATGAAAACGATTGTAGTCAATGCCAAATCGATCAAACGTGAGTGGTATATAGTCGATGCGGGGTCGCGGACGCTTGGGAGAGTCGCGTCGAAGGTGGCGCAGCTTCTTATGGGTAAAGGCAAGACCGCATATTCCCCAAACCAGGATCACGGCGACAATGTAATTGTAATAAATGCCGAGAAAGTAAGACTTACGGGAAAAAAGCCTGAAACAAAGACTTATTTTAGGCACTCTATGTACCCCGGTGGCGCCAAATTCCGCACTTTCAAAGAGCAGATGCAATTGGATCCTACAAAGGTTATTCTCCATGCAGTACATGGTATGATACCTAAAAACGCCAGGGGTCGTGCGATAATGAAAAAATTACATGTTTATGCAGGCGAAGCGCATCCGCACAGGGCACAACAACCCAAGCCGATTGAAATATAAAGGCATATATATAAAAAGGAGCTGTTTATTTTGGATAATAGAATTTCAGCCACAGGTAAACGTAAAAATGCGATTGCTTCAGTAATCATCCGTCCCGGTAAGGGAGAACGTACTATTAATGGAAAGCCTATTAAGGATTATTTAAAAAGCGACGTTTTGGTAATGGACGCCGAACAGCCCTTTCGTGTTCTCAATTTGTCGGAACAGTTCGATCTTGTCGCTTCTGTTCACGGCGGCGGTTTAAGCGGTCAGTGCGGAGCCATCCGGTTGGGAATAGCACGTGCTTTGGCTAAAATAAACGAAGAGAATCGCGTTTCCTTACGGAAAAAAGGGCTATTGACCCGGGATTCTCGAGTCGTAGAACGTAAAAAATACGGAATGGCCGGCGCCCGCAGAAGATATCAGTTCTCAAAACGTTAATTTTCCGGTTATTGATATTTGTTAAAATAAACACACGTCGTGAGCGAAAGAGGGGTGCCGTATTTATTTGTAAAGTACGGTTATCTTTTGCTGTGAACACGTGGAAGTCGAACCCATTTTATTAAGGAGCTATAATGTCTTCTTTGAAATTGCAGGATCTTCTCGAAGCTGGTACCCATTTCGGACACCAGACCAAACGCTGGAATCCGAAAATGAAGCGTTTTATTCTTTGTCCAAAAAACGGGATTTATATTATCGACCTCAACAAAACCCTAATTGCATTAGAAAATTTTCTGGATCGGGTACGCCAGGAAGTGGTTAAAGGAGGGAAGGTACTTTTTGTAGGTACAAAGAAACAGCTCAAAGATTGTATCCGTGAGGAAGCACAGAGATGTAATATGCCTTATGTTACTGAACGCTGGCTGGGGGGAATGCTTACAAATTTTCAGACCATACGCCAGAGTATCGGTAAACTGGAAAAGATCGAAACAATGGAAACCGATGGAAGCATGGAGGCACTCCCGAAAAAAGAGCGCAGAATGATGATTAATCACAAAGAAAAGCTGCAGACGCTTCTTACAGGTGTAAGAAATATGCGGCGTCTTCCGGCTATATTATTTGTTGTTGATACCATTAAAGAACATATTGCTATCGCCGAGGGGCGTCGTCTGCATATTCCTATAGGAGCAATCGTGGATACCAACTGTGACCCGGATCTCGTCGATTATCCGATTCCCGGAAACGACGACGCGATCAAATCGGTACATCAGATAACCCGCGCCGTATCGGACGCCATTATTTCGGTAAGCGATAAAATCACGGTTGAGGATATGGTTACCGCAGAGGAACCACAACCTGTTCAGGTGGAATCGGCCGTCGCTTATGACGCCGAAGAAGGCGATCTTGAAGAGGAACCTATGGAGGAGCAGACTATCCGTAAACGCCGTGTTATCCATAAAAGAATCGTGCGTATCAGTGAAGAGGATTAAGTAAAGGTTTTTCGATCTGAAAAACGACCTGAACCTGATCTATTATTCAGAAAAACCCGAAGGAGATAAAATATGGAGATTACCGCAGCTCAGGTAAAAGAGTTACGAGAAAAAACCGGACTTGGAATGATGATTTGTAAGAAGGCGCTTATCGAAAGCAACGGAAATATGGAGCTTGCCATCGAAAGCCTTAGAAAACAGGGGCAGCAGACGGCGGCAAAACGAGCAGGCAAAGTCGCCAAAGAAGGTATGGTTGCAATTGTATCCGATAGAAGCTGCTCGATAATTTACGAAGTAAACACCGAGACCGATTTTGTCGCGCGAAACGAAGATTTTGTATCTTTTGTAAAGGATCTGGGGAGTGTGCTTCTTGAACGGAAGCCTTCGGATATCAGCGCCGCTAAAAACTGCACGGCTCCGGAAATGGGAGGAATGAGCATAGAGAACCGCATTACCGAGCTCGTTGGAAAGATCGGCGAAATCATCACCTTCCGCCGATACCGGAAGATGGAATGTGATCCTGCTCGAGAACGCATTTTCTCTTACGTCCACGGGCACGGCAAAATAGGCGTGCTTGTTAAATGTTCTGCTACGGCGGGAATTGAGAGCGAAGAACTGGCTCTGCTCGGCAAGGATCTGGCGATGCAGGTGGCCGCGCTAAATCCGGTCGCAGTGGATCGTAACCGGATAGCGCCGGAAATACTTGCAAAAGAGAAAGAAATATATTTTACTCAGGCTAAAAACTCCGGAAAACCCGAAAAGGTGTGGGAAAAGATCGTGGAGGGGAAACTGGCCAAGTTTTTCCAAGACTCTACCCTGCTTGAACAGGCTTTTGTTAAAAAACAGGACATAAACGTATCCGACCGCGTCAGAGAAACCGAAAAAGTATTGGGTGGAAAAATAACGGTCGAAGAGTTTGTTCGCTTCGAACTGGGAGCCGAAGAGTAGGGGGAACTTTTGCCCAACATTTACCGGAGGATTCTGCTTAAATTATCGGGAGAAATTCTTGCGGGGAATGAGCATAATTCTTGCATAGATCCTGATATAACCAATTTTATAGCCGAAGAGATTGTCGAAGTATATAAGCAAGGGGTTCAGATAGGAATCGTCATAGGCGGGGGGAATATTATGCGAGGCGCATCTGCCAGAGGCGTATCCCGTATCGCCGGCGATGCGATGGGAATGCTTGCAACGACAATAAATTCGATTGCTCTGGCAGAGGCATTGGTAATACATCATGTTCCTTCACGGGTACTTACCGCGGTGAGAATCGACCGCGCCGGAGAGTATTTTACCCCTGAACTTGCAGTACGGTTATTGGAATCCGGTTCTGTGGTAATAATCGCCGGAGGTACGGGGAATCCGTTCTTTACAACCGATACCGCCGCGGCTCTGCGATGCGCGGAAATAAGGGCGGAAGTTCTGCTCAAGGCAACCAAGGTAGACGGCATTTATGACAGCGACCCGCTTGCAAATCCCGATGCCGTCAGATATCCAACCATTTCTTACTCCGAGGCAATATCAAGAAAACTTAAAATAATGGATTCGACGGCGTTTTCGTTCTGTAGTGAAAATAATATTCCGATTATTATTTTTAAACTGCTAGAACGGGGAAATCTCCGTCGATGTATTGAGGGCCAGACAGTAGGTTCGCTTGTTAATACGGGAGGATAAGGTGAGTTACAATGCAATTCAGACCGAAACTCAAAACCGGATGCAAAAGGTGATCGATAATTTGAAGAAGGAACTTTCTCGCATTCGTACGGGTCGGGCAACTCCGGCGCTTTTGGACGGAATACAGGTGGATTATTACGGTTCGTCGGTTCCCATAAATCAGGTAGCAAACATTTCGATACCCGAGGCCAGAATGATTGTGATACAACCATGGGAAAAGAGCATGCTTACCGTAATAGAAAAAGCGATTCAGGTTTCCGATCTGGGGCTTAACCCGCAGAACGACGGAAATCTTCTCCGAGTGCCTATCCCGCCTCTTTCGGAAGAAAGAAGAAAAGAGATTTACAAAAATTGTAAAAAGACCGCAGAAGAGAGTAAAGTAGCAATAAGAAATATCCGTCGGGATGCAAATGAAAAGTTGAAAAAGGAAGAGAAAGACAAGCGGATCACTCAGGATGAAGAAAAGAAAGGGTTGGATGAAATACAGAAGACGACGGATCGATTTATCAAAATGATAGACGACATTCTCGTTCAAAAGGAAAAAGAGGTGATGGAGATTTAGAGAAGGCGGTGACGCCTCCGTCTTTGATTATAAAAAAATAACCTCGGCGTTCAAAAGCGGCGGCCGGGGTTTTTTATTTTCTTAAGCGGAAATGGAGAGGGGAAATATATATTTATAAGTTTAAAATTCTCACCGGACAATTTCAAACAGTTCGAGCGTTATATTTGACGTTAGAGGGAGAGATGTAAGAGAGTGATTATTCCAAAACATATCGGAATCATCATGGACGGCAACGGGCGCTGGGCGCGGCAACGGGGATTGCCTCGTACTGCGGGTCACCGTGCCGGTACCGACGCAACCCGTAAGGTAGTCAGGGCATGCGGTGAACTGGGCGTCTCTTATCTGACTATCTATACCTTTTCAACCGAAAACTGGGCGCGACCTAAACTGGAAGTCGACATGTTGATGGAACTTCTTGTTGAGATGCTGAAACTGGAAATAAGAAATCTGGATGAGAATAACGTAAGGTTGATGGCAATAGGCGATCTTGACGGATTACCTCCCAAAACCGGAAGAGCGCTTCTTGAAGGAATCGACAAACTTAGTGGAAACACAGGATTGACCCTTATTCTTGCCGTCAATTACGGAGGAAGGGCCGACATATTACAGGCCGCCAGAAAATTCGCCCTGGACGCAATCAGACAACCTTCTCTTATAGACTCGCTTGACGAAAAACTTTTCTCCCGTTACCTGTATACCGATTCCATACCCGACCCGGAACTCATTATAAGACCGGGCGGAGAGTGCAGGATATCCAATTTTCTGATCTGGCAGGCGGCATATTCCGAGCTTTACATTACGGATATATTATGGCCGGACTTCGATAAAGAGGCGCTTATAGCCGCCATAGAGGAGTATAACCGTCGGGATCGTCGTTTCGGCAGAGTTAAAGAATTATGAAACCTGCGGATCTTGGAAAAAGACTCATATTTGCTCTCTGGGCTATTCCCCTGGGATGGTGGCTTATCAATTCCGATTTTTCATTCATACCCTCTTCGACAGGGATAGTTTATCCCGGACATCTTTTAACCTTCGTTTTAATCATGACGGCATGTTATGAGTACTTAAAAATGCTTTCTATCGTCTACCATTCCAATGCCTTCTGGTTCAGTTACCTATGGTTGGTGATGCAATTTGTACTTTATATTCTCAATGACACCTCATTTCCTTCAACTGTCGGTATCTATATATTACTTGTTTTATCAACCGCGGAGGCCGTGATCTGGGGGCGAAAGAACCAACGAAACCGATGGGTACGCGCAAGCCTCCTTTTTATCGGGAATGTTTTTCTTAATATCGCCGCTGTTTCGATGATGAATCTTTACCGCGAACCCTTTCAATCGCTTTTCGTTTCTTATCCTAACACAATGGCTTCGCAATTAGGAATAATTATCACCATAGGAGCAGTTTTCATGTGCGATTCTGCCGCTTATTTTACAGGCTCCATATGGGGTAAGCACCATTTCAGCACAATCAGTCCGAAAAAAACCATCGAGGGAGCAGTGGGAGGACTGGCGGCTGCAGTGGTTGTTTGCGGAATCGGATGGTTCTTTTTGGCTAATAAGTATTACCCGGACTGGCTTGGGATTGCGCTTGGAATCGTTGTCGGCGTATTTGCACAGGTAGGCGATCTGCTTGTTTCCCTTATCAAACGGTATTTCCGCGTCAAGGACGCCTCCGACATTATTCCGGGTCACGGCGGAGTACTTGACCGTTTCGGCAGCGTATTTTTCACCGCGCCGGTGATTTGCCTGTTCGCCTGGATTGTAGTTAAAATATTCGGATAAAGCAATGACCAACAACAGACCTCTTGATATAATCCTTCTCGGTTCAACTGGTTCAATCGGAAGAAGCACGCTTAATTGCATCCGGCGTTTTCCGGAGAGGTTCCGAGTAAGAGGACTGGCGGCCGGATCCAACGACAGTTTGCTTTGCAGACAGGCTAATGAGTTCAAGCCGGAAAAGATCTATATTGCCGACGCCGCGTCGATTCCTCGCATTCGTAAAGAACTGGGACGCGGAATCGAAATTATCGAAGGAGATTACGGTCTGGAGAGGCTTGTGGAGCAGACACAAAGCGACATCGTCGTCAATGCGCTTGTAGGCGCCGTGGGGTTGCGTCCGACGATTGCGGCGCTAAAGAAGAGAAACCGCGTAGCTCTTGCCAACAAAGAGAGCCTTGTAATAGGCGGAGATCTCATCACAGGGCTTTTGGCGCAAGGGTACGGCGAATTGATCCCTGTTGACAGTGAACACAGCGCGATTCTTCAATGCATTGCCGGTAACAGGGGAACCGGCTCGATTGAATCCATAGTGCTTACAGCGTCGGGAGGGCCGTTCTGGACATGGCCGATCGAAAAATTTTCCAGAATTACTCCGTCGGATGCACTAAATCATCCTACATGGGAAATGGGGAGGAAAATTACAATAGATGCGGCTACACTCATGAACAAGGGTTTCGAGATCATCGAAGCGCATTATCTCTTTATGATGCCCTACGACCGTCTTCGGGTATGGATTCATCCTCAATCCATTGTTCATTCACTGGTCGAGTTTCACGACGGCGCTTTTCTCGCACAACTTGGACGCCCCGATATGGAGTTGCCCATTCAGTATGCCCTGTCGTTTCCCGATCGCCTTCCAATGAATGGCAAAAGACTTTCTCTCCCGGACATAGGAAAACTCGAGTTCTTCGAACCCGACTACAGCCGTTTTCCATGCCTTAAGCTATGTATAGACGCCGGCAAATTGGGAGGTACCGCCCCTGCCGTAGTAAATGCGGCAAATGAGGTTGCCGTCAATGCATTCCTTGAGGAAAAAATACAATATAACGATATTGCCGAAATTGTCGAAACAGCACTAAAGCATCATAATGTCAAACCGGCGGCTACGCTTTTGGAGATCGAAGCTGCAGATTCGGAAACCCGTAGAATAGTAACCGAAACAATAAAGATGAAAGGATCGAGGTGACTTCTCTACTATCGATAATTCTGGGCCTTGTTGTTCTGGGTATTCTGGTTTTCATCCATGAACTGGGCCATTTTCTGGCGGCCAAAAGATTCGGAATAAAAGTATTGGCGTTTTCGCTCGGTTTCGGAACGCCTCTTTACAGAAGAACCATAAACGGAACCGAATACCGGATCGGTGCGATCCCGTTCGGAGGCTATGTAAAGATGGCCGGTGAAAATCCCGAAGAGGAACGAACGGGTTCCGCGGATGAGTTCCATTCGAAACCGGTCTGGCAGCGGATGGGCGTGGCGATTGCCGGTCCGCTCTTTAATTATATCTCGGCCTTTATCATGCTCTGGGTGATGTTTATTGCCGGCATAGAAAGACCGCTTTATCTGGACAGCCCCGTAATCGGAGCCGTAGTCGAAGGGTCGGTTGCCGAACTAGCGGGTCTTGTGCCTGGAGACAGTATCGCAGAGGTAAACGGACGCAGGGTTTACGACTGGGAGGAGGTCGAGACGTCTTTTGCGCGGCAGGAAAGAAGTTATACCATCTCCGTTTTGCGCCACGGGAAGCGGATAAACTTTACTTTAGAGATGCAGCCGGTAGGTGCGGCGCTGCCTAAGAGTCCGACCGGAGGCCTTCTTCCGGCGCTCCCCGCAGTTGTTGGGGAAGTGCTTCCCGGATCTCCCGCCGAGAAGGCCGGAATAATGAAGGACGACATTCTGATATCGATAAACGACAGGCCGATTCACTCATGGTTCGAACTGGTATCCGCTGTTGAGAAGACCGCAAGCGGCGCAAAGGTCTCAATTGATTTGCTTAGAAGCAAAAAGAAAATAACCGTAGCTTTGATCCCCCAATACGATTCCATCGCAAAAAAACCGATTATAGGGGTACGTGTGGGCGAGGGAGGATCAAGAACCATTCGTTACTCTTCCGGTCGTGCGGTCGTAAAAGCACTCGACAAAGGCTGGGAATTTACGACCATGATTTTCGACGTGCTGGCAAAACTCATAACCCGCAAGGTTTCGGCAAACCAGCTTTCAGGCCCGCTCGGTATAATACCGGCCTCGGGTTTCATGATGCTTCAGGGGCTGGCGCCGGTTCTGAACTTCATGGCGCTGATCGGAATAAACCTTGCGGTGCTTAACATGCTGCCTCTTATCATCACCGACGGCGGCCTTATTCTTTTTCTTATCATCGAAGCGATAAGACGTAAACCCCTCTCTCTCAAAACCCAGCTTGCATTCAACCGGATCGCAATAGCCTTTTTTCTGGCTCTTTTCATTTTCGTCAGTTTAAACGACATAAGGAGACTTCCCGAATACTTCAGGATTTTCGGTAAGTAAAGGATGTGTGAAAAGAAGACAAATGATATCAAAGGATAATAACTAATAAATCAAGGAGGTTCTTATGGGAAAAGGAGACATACGCACCGCGAAAGGAAAAAGGTTTAGGGGAACATACGGAAAGAAGAGACCGCGGAAACGCAAAAAAAATATTTCTAAGTCTGTATAAAAAACGGGCTGAATCGGTTTAATAAAACCGACTTTTCGAAATATGCCGTCAAGTACCTTGAGATCTGATAATCGATCAACCTAAAGGAGGAAGAATTGTTTCAGATGCATGAATTCTTGATTTATATATTTTCAAATTTATATTTTAAGTGTTATTTTTTTAATTAGAAACGGCAAAATACATGATCATTGCCATCGACGGTCCGGCAGGATCGGGAAAAAGCTCGACAGCCAAAGAGGTTGCGCGGCGCCTTAACATCACTTATCTTGACACAGGTGCAATGTACAGGGTGATAACGCTGGCAGCACTGCGCCGGGGGATCTCTCCATCCGACGAAGAAGCTCTTAAGGAACTGGTTTCCGAAACATCAATTGAATTCGCGGGTGTTCCTCCTGAAACAAGAGTGCTTATGAACGGAGAGGACGTGTCGGAAGAAATCAGGGGGGAAGAGGTAACCGCAAACGTTTCCGACTACTGCGCTCCGGCTGTAGTGCGTAGTGCGCTTGTAGAACAGCAGCGCCGGATCGCCCGCGACCGCTCGGTCGTATGCGAGGGACGCGATATCGGAACGACGGTTTTTCCCAAAGCCGATCTTAAAATCTTTCTTACGGCCTCCGTCGAAGAGCGGGCAGCCAGGCGATACAGGGATTTCGCCAAGATGGGGATCAGAAAGAGTATAGAAGAAATAACCGAGGAGCTTATCAAACGCGACCGAAAGGATGCCTCTAGACCGGTAAGTCCTTTTTCAAAAGCGGATGACGCGATCGAACTCGATACGACGGGCATGAGCCTTGAAGAACAGGTGGAAATGGTTATTGAGCTTGTTAAGAAGACATTAAAGATATGAAAGATAGGTCAATATTAACCAATATATTTATTATATAAATTTATTAATATATATGAAAATAATCAACTAAATTAACTAGATTATTTAAGAATAAAAATAAAAA
>FWPV01002309.1_pt1 | contig 22220 bp, 20 predicted proteins | sample 2228371 | NCBI WGS metagenome assembly FWPV01 (sample SAMEA103939776, study PRJEB20133) | metagenome | reverse complement strand
AGAGGGCCGACAGCAGATGGACCTTCTTGTCCCTCGGCTGGACGGCAAAGGTGAGCCCCCCGGCGAAGGGATCCTCCTCGTTCTCCAGGACCAGATGGCCGCTGCCGCTCGTGAGCCGCGCGAATATCTCACGGAAGTTCGCGTCGATCGCGCGATATGCCGTCATGAAGGCATCGAACTTCAGCCGCTCGAACTTCTCGATGCGCTCCATGAGCATGGTCCTCTCGCGGGACAGCACCTCCTTCTTCTCCGAACGCTCGTCGATTCGGGCACTGATTCTGTCGTACTCCTCCACAGCGAGCATGTTGACCGCGCCGATGGCCTGGATCGCCTGCTCCGTCTTCCGGATGGCTTCGGTGATCTCGGCGAGGGAGAGGTCGGTGGCAACCTCCCCGCACTGCATCCTGAGCATCTCCGCCTCGGCCTCCGCCGTGCGCTCCCTCTCCCGCAGGGCGGCGATCTGGATGCGGGTTCGCTCCATGGCGGCATTCTGCTCTGCAATCTCCTGTTCGCATGCATGGATGGCATGCAGGGTCTCATCCCTGATCCGTCGGAGATCGTCCAGCTCGCGGGAGAACGATCTCTGCCGTTCCTCGAGATCCCGGATCCCGCTCCTGTGCGAAGCGATCTCAGCCGCTATGGCAGCGATCTCCCCCTCGATCGCGCGGTTTCTCTCCTGCAGCCGCTCACGGTCCGCGTTGAGCTCCTCCATCCTCTTCGCGAAGTACTGCCGCTCCCGCTGCATGTCGGCGATATCGGAATCCTTGTTGCGCAGGCGCCTCTCCATCTCCTCGATGCTCTTCTTAAGCTTCTCCAGCCTCTCCACGAGCTCGGGGAGATGGGTGTCGTCCAGCTTCGCCTTCAGGGCGTCGATATCTGCGGTGAGCCGGGCGATCGCTGCGCCGATCCCTTCGAGAACCCCCTCGATCTCCGCGAGCCTCCCGGGACCCCCGCTGCGCTCGCTGTCCAGCGTCCGGATCGCCGTGCCGAGCTCCTCCTCCTCCCGTCTCAGGGCCGCGGCGATCCGCCGGTACTCCTCCTCGAGAATGCGGTGGCGCGCAATCTGCTCATCAACGGCGGTCCGTTTCGTCCTGCCATCCTCCACCTCCGCAGTCAGGCGGGAGATCGCCTGCTCGCACTCCAGGAGCTCCTGGCTGGATGCGGCGAGCGCCGCCCTCAGGCGGTTCATCTCCTCGTCCACGGCGACCCCGAACCCCCGGCGCTGTTTATAGTAGCCGCCGCTCATGGAACCGCTCCTCTCCAGGAGCTCCCCTTCCAGGGTAACCATCCGGTACTTCCCGATCCGCGCGCGGGCATGGTCCAGGGTGTCCATCACCACCGTGGCGCCGAACACCAGCCGGAACGCCGGATCGTATCTTTTATCATACTCCAGGAGGTTCACCGCATAGTCGATCGCGCCCCTCTCCTGCAGAGGAGGGAGCGGGACCGCCTTCAGCTTCGACAAGGGCAGGAACGTGACGCGCCCGAGCTTGCTCTCCTTCAGGAAGCGGATCGCCGATGCGGCAACCTCGTCATCATCGACGACCACGTTGGAGAGACGCCCACCGGCCGCGACGTCGAGCGCCAGGGCATACTCCGGAGGAGCGCGACCCAGCTGGGCGATGGTTCCGTGCACGCCCTCCATCCCCAGGACCGCCTCGATGGCTCGATTCTCCCCCTCGCCGCGGGCTTGCGCCTGGGCCTCCAGCCGCATCAGATCCTGCTCACGGGCCTTGATCTCCTTTCGTAGCCTCTCCTGGCTGGCCCTCTGGCCGAACAGGGCGCGCTCCGAAGCGGAGATGTCCCGCTCGATCCTCTCCTTCTGCGCCGCGCACTCTGCGAGAACCCGTACGGCCTCCTGGATCTGGCGCTCTTTCTCCTCGATCTCGGAGGCGATCTGGCGGAGCCGGGCGGTCAGACGCTCCGATTCGGAAGTTCTCAGTCGGCTCCGCTCGATCAGTGCATCCTGCTCGTGGAGGAGGTCCGCCCTCCTCGACTTCTGCTGCTCTATCTCCTCCATCCAGCGGAAGAGCTGATCCCGGGCGTCCTCCTGCTCTTTCGTGCTCCGGTCCATCTCCTCCGCGCACTTCTCCGCCTGAGCCCGCAGGGTGGCAAGCTCCATCGCCAGATTCGCGCGGTCGATGCCCAGGTTGCGGATCGCTTCGGTGCACTCCTTCACCCGCGCCTCCGCCCGTTTGCTGTCCAGGTAGGTTCGGTCCAGGGCTTCCTGGTTCCGCACCTTCTCCTCCGCGAGACGCGCGGTGGTCTGCTCGCCCAGCTTGATGGCGCTCTTCGCACCCTCCAGCCGTTCCAGCAGGGCCAGGTACTCCTGTCCGCTCTTCTCCTGAATCTGTTCGTCGATCTGCTGCAACCGCCCGCGCTGATCTGCGAGCTCGCTCTCCTTTGTATCCCGCCGGCGCTCCGCCTCGCCGAGCGCCTTCGACTGCTCGGCGAGCAGAGCTCCGATGGTGCCGAGCTCCTGCGTCTTCTCGCGGAGCTGGGCGGCACCCCTGCAGCTCTCGTAATGACGCAGCTGGTCCTGCAGGGAGCGGTACTCGATCGCCCTCTCCCGCTCCCGTTCGAGATCTGCCAGCCTGTCCGTCAGTTCCCGCAGCAGCAGTTCCTCGCGCTCGATCCGCTCTCTCACCACCTCGAGCTCCGATATCGCCTGATCCCGTTTTGCGTCGAACTCTGCCACACCGGCGATCTCATCCAGAATCTTCCGCCTCTCGAGATCGCTCATCTCCATGATGCGGGTGATATCCCCCTGCATCACCACGTTGTAGCCTTCCGGCTTGATCCCGATCCGGGCGAGGAACTCCGTGACGTCCGACTGCTTGCAGAGCCGGTCGTTCAGGTAATGGTAGCTGTAGTAGCCGCTCGCCGTCCGCCTGATCCTGCGGCGAACCGAGCTGCCGTCCGAGAACTGGATCGCAACCTCCGCTGTGTTCCTCCCGCTGTTCAGGTTGATCAGGTCCGTCAGTTTCTCCGCCCGGAGACCGCGGGAGCTCGCCAGGCCCAGGCAGAAGAGCACGCTGTCGATGATATTGCTCTTGCCGGACCCATTGGGGCCCGATATTACGGTGAAGCCCTCGAAAAACGGAATTTTCGTCTTCTTACCGAAAGACTTGAAATTATCAATTTCAAGCTGGGTAATATGCAAAGACGTGAACTCCCTACTCGTTCTTTCCCTTTTCTTCTTCTATGGCGTAGATCAGATCGCCGCCCTTCTTTCTGTCGTCGCTGACGAGTCGCCCTTTGTTCTTCCCTTTCGCTCCCGGAGTCGCACCGAAGCGGGAGCTTGCGACGATAAGCCCTTCCCTCTGCTTACCTTCGGGTTTCAGGGTGCCGTCCATCTGGATGATCAGCGACTGTTCGCCCGCCGGAGCGGAGGTCTTCTCGGCGGATGCCGTCGGCATGGCCCTCTGACGAGCCGGAGGCGCGGCGGATCGCGGGATCGCAGTGCGCCGCTCCTCTTCCTTTGCGTGCAGCTTCATGACGATGGTCTTCAGATCCAAGAGCTCTTCTGTCAGACCCTTCATCAGTGCCTCCATCTCGCGGACCTTTCCCTCAAGATCGGATAGTCTCCCCTCTGCATCGCCCGGACCCTTGGACCCTTCCATTAGCATTTGTATCTCCCTCTCCCGTACCTCGAGTTCGTGTTTCAGGTAAGCAATCTGTGCATCTTTGGCTGCCATTCTACCCTTACGAATAATCATCATACTGGTAACCTATAAGATTTGTGATATCGCCCCATTTGTGCACTAATTATTACCGAACACAGCAGAATACCTGCAGCAATTTTTCGAAAATTTCATAATGAGGACCGAAATCCTGGAGGAGGGATCCCGGGGGGTCCCGTCCCTGCCCGTCTGTCGCCCGGAGGCGCCAAAAGAAACAATATTACCTTGCCGATGCATCTTTATATGTATGTCCTATCTTGCCGAAACGGATCCAGAGGTAGCAGATCTCCTCGAAAAGGAGCATTTGCGTCAACTCAACGGACTGGAACTCATCGCTTCGGAGAACATCACCAGCAGGGCGGTGCTCGAGGCGATGGGATCCATCATGACCAACAAATACGCTGAAGGCTACCCGGGCAAGAGATACTATGGGGGCTGCCAATACTACGATGTCGTGGAGAATCTTGCACGGGATCGCATGAAGAAGCTTTTCAACGCCGAACACGCCAATGTACAGCCCCATTCCGGCACGCAGGCGAATATGGCCATCTATTTTGCAGTCATGGAATGCGGCGTGGACCGGCTGATGAGCATGAGTCTCACGCAGGGGGGGCACCTCTCGCACGGCTCGCCGGTCAGTTTCTCCGGCAAGATGTACCACGTGACCCAGTACGGAGTGGATCTCGAGACAGAACGCCTCGACTACGGTATGGTGGAGGAGATCGCACGCAGGGTGAAACCGAAGGTGATCGTCTGCGGCGCCAGCGCCTATCCCCGGGAGATCGACTTCAAGGCGTTCGCGGAGATCGCGGAGGGCGTCGATGCCTACTGCATGGCGGATATCGCGCATATCGCCGGCCTGGTTGCTGCCGGCATCCACAACACCCCCGTCGGTGTCGTCGACTTCATCACCACGACCACCCACAAGACGCTCCGGGGCCCGAGGGGCGGCGCCATCCTCTGCGACCAGGAGTATGCCACGCTGGTCGATCGAGCCGTCTTCCCCGGGATGCAGGGAGGACCTCTCATGAACACCATCGCGGCAAAAGCGGTCTGCCTGAAGGAGGCTCTCCAGCCTTCGTTCAAGGAGTACAACCGCCAGATCGTGAAGAATGCCAGGGCAATGGCAGAGACTCTGATGGATGCCGGGCTCCGCCTCGTATCCGGCGGGACGGATAACCACCTGATTCTGATCGATCTCACCGAGTACGGGATCACCGGTCTGGAGGCGGAGACCGCTCTCGGCAGGGCAGGGATCACCGTGAACAAGAACACGATCCCCCGGGAGACCAAGAGCCCGTTCGTCACGAGCGGTCTCCGTGTCGGCACACCGGCCGTAACTTCAAGAGGGATGAAAGAGGGGGAAATACGGCAGATAGGCGAGCTGATCGCCCGGGTCGTGAAACATATCCGGGATCCGAAGGTGATAGAGGAGACGCATGCCGAGGTGACCGACCTCTCCGCGAGGTTCCCCATATTCCCAGAGCTGGCATGATACTCGATGGAAAAGCAGTCTCGGAAAGAAGACTCGATCGGCTCTCTCGGGAGATCGAAGCATCCGGGATCCGCCCCCGCCTCGCCACGATCATCGTGGGCGACGATCCGGCGAGCCGACTCTACGTGCGGATGAAGCACCGCGCCTGCGAGCGGGTCGGAATCGGCTCGATCGGCGTGGAGCTTCCCGAAACCGCGGAGCCCGCCGATCTGTTCGCGAGCATCGACCGCCTGAACCGGGACCCGGATATCGACGGCATCCTGGTGCAGCTGCCGCTCCCTGCCAGAATCGACATGGAAGCGGTCCTCTCGAAGGTCGACCCGGAGAAGGACGTGGACGGGTTCCATCCCTGCAACCTGGGCGCCCTCTTCGCCGGCCACCCCACGTTCGCACCCGCGACTCCGCTCGGGATCATGACGCTCCTCTCCGAGTACGGCATCTCTCCTGCCGGGATGGATGCCGTCGTGATCGGGCGGAGCGTCGAGGTGGGAAGACCGCTTGCAGCTCTGCTGCTGAGCGCCGACGCGACGGTGACCGTCTGCCACAGCAGGACGCGGGATCTCCCCGCAAAGACCCGCGAGGCGGACCTCCTCGTCAGCGCCGCGGGGCGGGCGCGGTTCGTCACGGCGGATATGGTGCGGGAGGGGGCGGTGGTGGTCGATGTGGGGACCAACCATGTGAACGGGAAGCTCTGCGGGGATGTGGCGTTCGACGAGGTGCGCGAGAAGGTCTCCTGGATAACGCCCGTCCCGGGAGGGGTCGGTCCGATGACCATCTCCTCCCTGATGGAGAATACGGTTCGGGCGGCACGGTCGAGACGATGCATACCTGTACGATAAACCGTATCCGCATCGGCGGCGGCGAACCGGTACGTCTCATGGGTGTGATCAACTGCAGCCCCGAGTCCTTCTTCTCCGGATCCTACACGCCGATCGGCCGGGTGTACGAGCGGGCTGTGGATATGATATCCGGCGGGGCCGATATGGTCGATATCGGCGGCAGGAGCACCGCTCCGGGCGTCCCCCCGGTGAGCGTCCGGGAGGAGGGGGAGCGGATCGATGCCGCCCTCGCCGAGCTCGACGGGAGCGGAATAACCGTTTCGGTGGATACCATGCACCCGGAAGTGCTCGAGATCGCCCTCGCCCACGAGATCCATGCGGTGAACGACATCTGCGGACTCGCGAATCCATCCCTGGCCCGGCAGGTGGCGGACCACGGTCTCCCGGCCATCGCCATGGCCTCGCGGCAGCAGCCGGGGGATGCCGTCGGGCTCCAGGATACACTGGCGGCGCTCGCACTGGTGCTGGATCGATGCGATGCATACGGCATCGACGAGGTCGTCCTCGATCCCGGGATCGGAAAGTGGACGCGTGAGCGGAGGAGCGAGGACGACTGGGAGCTCTGCCGCCACTTCTCTCTCTTCGAAGGCTACGGGCGCCCTCTCCTTGCGGCGATCTCCCGCAAAACGTTCATCGGGGAGCTGCTCCACAAAGGGCCGGAGAGGAGGCTGCACGGTTCCCTGGCGCTCACGGCGCTGCTCGTCGAACGGGGCGCCAGCATCGTGCGGAGCCACGACGTGGCGGAGACGGCGGATGCGCTGCGGATCGCCGAGAAGATGCGGGAGCGGGTATGACGGAATCGTTCACCGTGTTCGGGTTGAAGACCGGGATCATACGACCGGGGCAGGACCTGGCAGGCATCATCTCGGAGGCAGCCGTCCGCAGCGGTGCCCGCGGCATCCAGGAGGGCGATATCCTGGTCGTCGCGGAGTCGGCGGTGGCGACGGCAGAGAACCGTCTGGCGCGGCTCTCCGATGTCAGACCTTCGCCCCGTGCCCTCGAGCTGGGCGGAAGGTACCGCATGGATCCGCGCCTGGTCGAGGTGATCATCGCGGAGAGCGATGCGATCGTGGGCGGCATCGAGGGGTTTCTGCTCACCATGAAGGGGGGTACGCTGCTGCCGAACGCCGGAGTGGACGAGTCGAACGCTCCGGCGGAATACGTGGTGCTGCTTCCCGCCGATCCGGACGCCAGCGCCGAATCGCTCCGCAGACGGATCGAGGCGCGCTTCAACGTGCGGGTCGCGGTGATCGTCGCGGATTCCCGAACGCATGCGATGCGCCTCGGTTGCAGCGGGATCGCCATCGGCGTCGCCGGGATCCGGTCTGTCGTGGACGAGCGCGGTCGGCGGGATCTCTTCGGGCGCGAACTTCACGTGACGCAGCGGGCCGTGGCCGACTGCATCGCATCTGCTGCCGAGCTGGTCATGGGGGAGGCGGATGAGTGCGTCCCGGCGGCGATCGTACGGAACGCCGGCCTGCCGATCGTCGAGGAGAAGGGTGTGGCCGCGATCGAGGCTTCGGGCTGCCTATTCATGGGGATTGCGCTGCACGCCGACCCGTCCGTTCTCGATGCGAAGCGAGAATCCTGAATCCTCCAGGAATCTCCTCGCCATTCCCCCGCCGTGGATGAGCACCTCCACCAGATCCTCCTCCTCGTCCACGTCGGTATGCAGCCGGAACGAGTCCACCACGTCGTACGTGGCGCCGGTGTCTTCTGCGATCTTGCGATGTTTCATGAAACTGGCACCGTAGAAGTCGGCACGGAACCGCTGCGGACGCCTGACGAAGATGGCATTCGTTCCCCCGCCCCGCCCGGGGACGAATGCGATATCGGCGGGAGAAGCGATCAGGCGCCGCACCGACTCCGCGGTGGCGAGCGGCAGATCGGACATGATGACCAGGAGCGGTGCGGTTGCCGTCTGGAACAGGCGGTTCAGGGCTTCGTTCAGGTCCCCGGGATCGACGATCACCGGCACCCCGGCATACCCCCGGAACGGGTGCGTGACCAGGAGCGTCGGTTCGCACCCCCCGTCCAGAACGGCCTGAATCACATCCTGCAGCATGGCCTCGGCAAACCTCTCCCGCTCCGAACGGTTCAGCACGGAGGAGAGTCGTGTTTTGGGATTCTGCGGTTTGAATGGGATGACTGCGTGCACCGGCATTCATGTACGGTATCACTCCCGTCCATAAAATGGCATCGGCGTGGATTTGTGTATCGGGCTGCAAGGTCCGGTTTTCTGGCAGCCCGGAGCACGATAGCGACCCGGGCGGGGATGGATACGGGGGAGAAGCAGGGAAGGGGCGCGGATGGAGCAGGAGAGGGCGGAGCAATCCCGCCGGGGATCCTGCACCGAAGGGGCACAGGGGGGCATCGGTGCTCGAAGTCCGCCCGCCGTCGGTCCCGACAGCGGGTGGAGACGATCGCGGTCCTGCCCCCAAACTCGAGGATGGTGCGCAGCGGGAGGATACCGTCCCGCATCCCTGCCCGATTCCCGTCGCCTCCGCATCGGCGTTAGCCTCGCCCCGGGGGGAAGATCCCGCTGTGCTCCCCGGCTCCCTGCTCATTCCGCCCGCGGTGCATCTCCGATCCGGTCGCCGTGCAGCTCACCCCCGCATCCGCTCTTCGGCAGGGGGAGCAGCGCGGTTCTCCAGGATGCCGCAGGAGAACCGGGCAGAACCGCTCCAGCGCATCCCGGAGTTGTAAAGTTTGAAGTGACGGCGGGACGAAAGGTACCTGTATGCAGGGGCGCACCATCACCTTCTCGCGCAACGTCTTCCTCCCCCTGACCACGGCGTGCAGGAACCGCTGCAGCTACTGCTGCTTCCGCACTCCGGTCCGGGAGGGCTGCATCCTCTCCCCCGAGGCCGTGGAGAGGACGCTCCGCCTGGGAGCGGAGACGGGCTGCACGGAGGCCCTGTTCACCTTCGGCGAGCGCCCCGAGCAGGAACCGGGATTTGCGGAACTGCTCTCCGCATCCTCGGGATATTCGAGCATCCTGGATTACTGCTTCGCGATGAGCGAACGCGCCCTCCAGCATGGGCTCCTTCCCCACACGAACGCCGGCATTCTCACGTCCGAGGAGATGGAGAGGCTCCGCGAGGTGAATGCGAGCATGGGTCTCATGCTGGAGACGACCGCCCGCGTTCCCGCCCACAGGCACTCCCCCGGGAAGGTCCCCGAGGTCCGCATCCAGATGCTCGAGGACGCCGGCAGGCTTCGCATACCCTTTACCACCGGGATCCTCGTGGGGATAGGCGAATCGGAGAGCGACAGGGAGGAGTCCCTTACCGTGATCCGGGATCTGCACAGACGGTACGGTCACATACAGGAGGTCATCGTCCAGAACTTCTGCGCCAAGGAGAACACGCCGATGGCAGCCGCCGCCTCACCCACCTCCGGAGAGATCTGCAGGGCGATAGCGCTGGCGCGGGAGATCCTTCCCCGCGACGTTGCCGTCCAGATCGCACCAAACCTCGTCGATGCGGCCCGGTTTATCCGATGCGGCGCGAACGATCTCGGCGGCATATCGCCCTGCACGATCGACTACGTAAATCCCGAGCATCCCTGGCCCCAGATCCCGGACCTGAAGATCCTCGCAGGGAGTGCGGCTCTGCAGGAGCGGCTCTGCATCTATCCGCAGTACATCGAGAAGGGCTGGTTCCACCCCCGAATCGAAGCGCTTATCAGAGCGCTGGCGCAACAGATTCAGGAGAGACGATGGTGAAGATGGGCAAACTGCTCCGTGCAGGCAAGGCGAAGTCGGTATACCGCTCCGACAGCGACGACCGGCTGATCATGGAGTTCCGCGACGATATCACGGCATTCGATGGCACAAAAAAGGATGTGCTCCCCCGCAAGGGGGAGCTCAACGCCGCCGTCTCTGCCTACGTGTTCGAGTACCTGGAGGCCCGGGGCATCCCGACGCATTATATCCGCATGCTGGACGAACGCCGGATGCTCGTGCGGAACCTGGAGATGATTCCCCTCGAGGTGATCGTCCGGAACATCGCTGCCGGTTCCCTGGTGAAGAGGTATCCGATCGCGGAAGGCACCCCCCTCGATCCGCCCGTGATCATCATCGACTACAAGGATGATTCCCGCCACGATCCGATGCTGAACGACGACCTGATCCTGGCGCTGAGGATCCTCGACAGGAGGGCGCTCGACCGGGTGCGGGAGCTCTCCCTGGAGATCAACCGCCTGCTGTCCGAGCACTTCAAAGACAAGGGATTGACCCTCGTCGATTTCAAGATGGAGTTCGGTCGGTGGAGGGGCGAGATCGTGCTGGGCGACGAGATCTCCATGGACTCGATGCGCCTCTGGGATACGGTGAGCGGGGAGTCCATGGACAAGGACGTGTACCGGTTCGGGAAGGGAGACGTGATCTCGGCCTATGCTGCGGTGGCAGGGAGAATCGTGCCCGGTACGAGCGGAGGAGGGAAATGAAGTACCATGTGGAGATCATGATAACGCTCCGGGAGGGAATTCTCGACCCCGAGGCGCGGGCGATCCAGCATGCCCTGAAGAGTCTGGGATTCGAAACGGAGAGTCTGCGAACGGCGCGTATCTTCTGCGTCACCCTGGAAGCGGCAGACAAGAGAGCGGCACGGGAGGAGGCGGCGCGGATGTGCGAGCGCCTTCTCGCCAATCCGGTGATTCACCGCTACGAGATTGAGGTCAGGGAATGAGGTTCGCAGTCCTGCAGTTCGGTGGCAGCAACTGCGATCTCGACACCTTCCACACCCTCCAGGATGTTTGCGGCGTAGACACCGACCTGATCTGGTACAAGGAGGGGCTTCAGCGCGCCTACGATGCTATCGTGGTCCCGGGGGGATTCTCCTACGGAGATTACCTGCGGGCCGGGGCCATCGCTGCACGGACGGCGATCATGGACGCGGTGGAGAGGCACGTACGTGAGGGGGGGCTCTTCCTGGGCATCTGCAACGGGGCCCAGATAGGGGCGGAACGAGGATTTGCCCCGGGCACGTTCGCGATTAACGCCTATCCCAAGTTCATCTGCAGGTGGGTTCACGTGCGGGTGGAGAATGCCACCTCACCGTTCACGTGCAGGTTCCGGGAGGGTGAAGTGGTGAGAATCCCCATCGCCCATAAAGAGGGTCGTTACGTGGCAGCGGAAGATGTCCTCGAGCGGCTCAATCGCCGGCGCCAGGTGGTGTTCCGCTTCTGCGATGCGGCAGGGAGGGTCACCCCCGAGAGCAACGTGAACGGATCGGCCGGAAACATCACCGGCGTCCTGAACGATCACGGCAACGTGCTCCTGATGATGCCGCACCCGGAGCGGTCGTCGGAGGAGATCCTCGGCTCTTCCGACGGGCGGCGGGTATTCGAATCGATGATCGCTTACCTTGAGGCTCCCGGGCGATCAGTTTTTAAAAGAGCATAGCGATTTACCATCGGAGTTCGGCGGTTGAGGAACGGCGCATGGCAGGCGAAGGCGAATCTGAACCGGAACTTGAGTTCGAGTCCAAGGTGGAGCAGAACATCTACGAGTGGGCAAAGGGCTACGCCCGGGAGAGAGGCTGGATTCTGAATCCCAACAAGAGGCAGCTGGCGGCAGTGATACGGGGACTCGCCCGGAACAAACTGAAATGGGGGGAGCAGTACTGCCCCTGCCGGATCCGCACGCGGGATCTGGAAAAGGACAAAGAGATCATCTGCCCGTGCGTGTACCACGGAGAGGAGATCGAGCAGGAGGAGCACTGCCACTGCCAGCTCTTCTTCAAGGTCGTGGATCGGAAGGATCCGCAATAGGGCCGATCCTCCGAGGCGGCAGAAAGAGGTGTCTCCTTCGGCGATCGGAATCGTGCCAGCGCGTTCCGTTCGCGGCAGCAGCCACCTGAGCGGTTGCAGGGATGGCGTGCGGCCTTCGCTGCCGCATCGAGGCGATGCAGTCATGAGGACTGTCAGAACAGCACGGGGGTTCCGATCCACGGACCTCCCTGCCGGCACAATGCGGCAGGCGGGGCAGCAGGGAGATCGCGGATCCGGGTATCGAGGCCATCCGAACCTCGAAGACCCGGATCCCTACGCCGTGGCTGCCCGGGGAAGGCGGGGTGCCGCCACCTCACCCGAATCCCCCTCATGCGATACCCTGAACGGAAAATGGGTCTGCACCATCACTGTGCCGAGACCCTCCCCTCTCGGACGAGTGCCCCCTGGCCCAGGATAAGGGCGGCGCGCCCCGGGCCATCGGTACCGGCCGCACATCACCCGCTCGTTACCGCACCCGCCGGAGGGTTAGAAGGTTCTCCCCCCCTGCCTGCACCACCCCCGCGTGCGCTAGGCGCTCGTCCGCTCTCCCGCGCGGATCGGTCCCCCTCCCTATCGAGGAGGCGGAATCGATTCAGGATCGCTCAGGCTTCCCTCAGACGGCTTCTCTTCCGCCTTCGTGTACCTGTCCCACCACCGCATACGGTTGAAGCCGCGCGGCCTCTGCGGACCGTAACGCGGAGGGGAGGTGGTGCCCCGGGCGCCGACGACCCTCCGCAGAATCCCACCCGATGCGTCCGCCCTATCGACGTCCCGCCGGGCGGTACGAGCCGGGGGGAATATGCATCTCGAAACGCGCCCCCTCTCCCGGTTCTCCGCACTCCCGTATCTGGATGTTCGTTATCGCGAGGATGTTGCGGATGAGGAAGAGCCCGAACCCGTGATCTCCCCCCTTACTCCGCCGGAAGATCTTCTCCTTCTCTCCTGCCGGCACGCCGATCCCGTCATCCTCGTACACAATCCGCATGCCGTCTTCGGATTCCCGGGCGTGCATGCGTATGGCCGTAACACGGCCGCCGTGCCTCAGGGAGTTGTCGATCAGATTGTAGAAGACCTTCTCGAGCATGGGATCTGCGAACACCTCGATCTCCGGCAGATCGATGGAGAGTGCGGTATCCCCGATATCGAGATCGTTCAGGGCGCTGTATACCGAGGGGCGGATGCGCTGCCACTGCGGCGACTGCACTCCGATGTTCTGGTACTCCCGGCTGAACTCGATCTGGCGGTGAATCGCGGCAGCCGCCTTTGCGATGCGGTTCAGGTACTCCCGCTGCTCGGGATCCGTCGCCAGATCCTGCGCCACCGGGAGGTATCCCAGGATGATGGTCAGCTGGTTCAGGATATCGTGGCGCGTGATGCTGTTCATCAGGCTGAGGTTGCGGTTCACCTGCTTGAGCGCCTGCTCCACCTGCTTGCGCTCCACCGCATACCGCATTGCCCTCGACAGGAGCGGACTCTCCGCCTCGCCCTTGAAGAGGTAGTCCTGGGCGCCTGCCTGGACGGCCTCGAGGCCGGTCTGCTCATCGTGGAGCGTGGTCAGGACGACGATGGGAACCTGCGGGAACTGCTCGACGACCGCCCGCACCGTATCCAGGCGCATGCTGTCGGGGAGCATGAGATCGAGGAGCACGACATCCACCGCACCCTCCTTCAGAATCGCGATCCCCTCCGAGAGCCGGTGGGCATGCTGCATTCGAAAGGGCGCACCCGGCATTTCTCCGAGGATCTCCCGGATGTACCGGGCGTAGCTGGGATCGTCCTCGATCAGGAGAACCCGGAGTTGCTTCCATCCCGCTGCAGTGTCAACCCTGCCTGCGATCTCCACGCGGCTCATGCTGCGGCTCCCGTCCACTGCACCCGACGGGAGTGCCGGAATTCCTCCTCCTCTCCCAGGCGGGCATCGGATGAGGTCTCTTTGGGCTGACATGATAATAAAATCTTTCCACGCTCCGGCTGGGCATGCATCTTGTGAATTGGTACAATCGAGTCATGCACCGGGCTTCTTCAGGGACTTCCAGGGATAGGGGAGGACGATGAAGAGGAGGAGAGATGCGGCGATCGGGACTGCCAGCAGGGCAAGCGCGGTATCCAGTGCGACCAGATCGGCGAGGGAGCCGGTGACGGCAACCCCGATCCCGCCTCCGCCAACGGCAAGCCCCAGCGTGAGGCCCGAGGCGAGCCCGATGTTCCCCGGCAGGAGCTCCTGTCCCATCGCGACGGTCACGGCGAACGTGGACCAGAGGAGAAATCCGAATGTCAGCATGAAGACGACGGACACAATGCCATCCGTGGCGATGAAGAGCAGGAACGCGGGTATTGCCAGTGCGAGCCCGAGAACGGAGAACTCCTTTCGTCCGTAGCGATCCGAGAGGGTGCCTCCCAGGATCTGCCCCCCAACGCCGGCGACGAGCATCAGGGTGACCAGGGTATTCGCTGCGACGAGATCAAACCCCTGCAGGACGAGGTACGTCGGGAGGTAGGCGACCGCACCGAAGATCGCCCAGGCACGGAGACCTGCCGCGAAGAGGAGCGTGACGATCGGGACGGGGCGGATCGGTGCAGTCGGCGCATCGGGGATCGGGTGCAATGGAGCGGGCCGATCGGAGAGCGGGGCGGGCAGGATGTAGTGGAGCAGGATCGCCATCGCATAACCGGGCACGAGCAGGGCGAGGAGCCCCTGCAGTCCCATCGCCGCAACGACCACGCCGGCAAGAAGGGGGCCGATGGCGTAGCCGAGGTTTCCGCCCACGACGAAGTAGGACATCAGGCGCCCGCGGTTCACGTCGCTTGCCACGGTGCCCACGCTGGCAAGCGCCGAGGGGTGAAATGTCGCATGGCCGAGCGCCGCGAGCATGGCAAAGAGGGCTAGGACGGAGAACTCCGGGGCGATGCCGATCAGGGATATGAATGTGGCGGAGAGGATCAGGCTGTAGCCGATATGGATGCCCTTTCCGCGGCGATCGAAGAGCCAGCCGATGGGCGGCTGCGCCATCGAGGACGTGAGGTTGTAGGCCGTCACGAGGAGCCCGCCCATGAGGAAGGAGTATCCCTGATCCGCGATGAGCAGCGGGAGCACCGCCGGCAGCACGGGGGAGTAGAGATCGATGACGAGGTGTGCCGCGGACAATCCCATCACGCCCCGCATATCACGGTTCATCGTCGATTCGCCTCATAACGATGATCTCGACGGGGATCTCGATCCGCTCTCGGCGGTGATGGAGAAATGTGCGTTTCATGGGCAGGGAAGACCCGATGATCTCCGCGATCTCCGCCCTCCCCCGCACGTAGTCGGCGATGAACCGCCGTGAACCCGCATTGAAGATGCCGTACACCGCCTTCCCGAGGGCGAGCGCCCGGTCGATGAAGGGCCGATCCGCGTGCCGCCTCTGCGCCCCGAACGGCGGGTTCATCACCACCGTGTCGAATCTGCCGCAACGAGCCCGGTCCAGCGCTGCGACGTCGGACACATGGAACTCCACCTCCACCCCCAGGCGCCCGGCATTCCTTCGGGCAGCCTCGATCGCCCGCGGGTCGATGTCCACGCCCACCACCGCGTTCGCGGAGAGCAGGGCTGCACCGCAGGCGAGGATGCCCGTGCCGCATCCCAGGTCGAGGACGCGCTTTCCTTCGATGTCGCCGTTGATCCGGGCGTGGTAGAGGAGGCGAGCGGCAAGGGGCGGCGGTGTTCCGTACTGCTCCAGCTCCGTGCGGGGATCGGCGATGGGCTCGATCGTCTCGAGGATCATCTCCAGGTGCTTCAGCTTCATGATGGGCGCATCCGCCGAAGGCCGGGCGGCACCGGCAGGCCAGTACAGGTTCGCCCCGCGAGCCCATTAACGTTCCATCACGCCCTCGAAAGGCTGGGGCATCCGAATCGCGTCTGCCACCACCCTGCAGGCGACCACGGCGCCCCACCCCCTGGAGAGAATCGGCCCCCTCCGGGCATCCATACGATAACTGCGCCACTCACTGCCGATCCCACCCCGCACCAGGTTGTCCGGGGGAGGGCAGGGGACTCTCACCCCTGCGTTCCGCGACACAGCGAACGGTTGCGGAGCGCCTCATCCTGAAAGGCGGCGGTTCCCTCCTCCTGCAGCCCGCCCCCTTGCGAACAGGAGCGGAAGGGTGTGCACCCCCGGGTGCGATCGGGGGGACTCTCGGCCCGCCGCCTGCAGAGCCCGGGCCGCCGCGATCGAGGGGGAAAGCCGGCCCGGAACAGCAGCACGATTCGAACCCCCCGATGCCGCCGGATCCATTCCGATCGCGGGATCTGCATCGCATTCTTCCCGTTTCGCGTCGCAGAACGGCGTCAGGGGTGGCGCATCCGCGGCCTGCGCGGCATCCCCCGCTTCCCGATCGGAACACCTGTCCGCACCACGCCACCCCGGCGCGTTGCACGCGCGGGCGCCGCCGGGCCGCGGGCCGAGGAATCTCCGAAAATGCGGGTATGCGACAGGGATCCACCCTCCTCCGTCCGTTGAACGAGGGGGCGCGTCCGTGAGAGAGAGTACCGGGCGGATCCCGCAACCCATGCGTCCGGCGAACTCTCCGGTGATTCAGCGCGATGAAATCGGCCTGTTTGCAATTGTATTGGAGTAGAAATATTTTGATAATGTTATAATGATGGCCATCATATATACGGACATGTACAGGGATCTCCTCCGGCATGTTCCCGGCTTCGATCCGATCGCCGTCGCGGCGTTCCTTCCGGCCTTCGCGATCACCTACCTGACGGGGACCGCCTATCGCCTCGACATCAACCTGCTCCTGATCGGCGGGGCTCTACTCTTCTTCGCCCTGATCTGCCTCTTCGGTACGGTTAAAAACTACCTGCGGGTCGGGAAATGGAAGACAGCCTTCAAGATCGTCTTTCATCCACTGCTCGGGGGTGCGGACGTTCGGGAAGCCCTGGAGAAGGATGCGGAGCGCTTCTCCTGAACCCCTCCCTCTCCCGGTTCCAGCAGTATCGCACGCCAGCGGGAAGAGACAATATTCCCGCAGCACAGCCGTCTTTCCGGCTTGCATCAGCAGAACGCGTCTATCTCGTACTCGTCGAACGATCGGACTCCGCAGAGGATCTCGAACTCCTGCGGGCTCAGGACCGGCACCCCCCAGCGGATCTGGTCGTCGTAGGCGATGCGGGGGCAGGCGGTGTTCACGTAGGCGTCGAACCCGAGGTTGAGCAGTTCGTCCGGCGTGACCTCCCCCATGGCCACGATCACCGCCTTATCCGATAGATCCGCGAGATGCCGGGCCAGTTCGGTCCGCTGCTGTCCGCTCTTCGTGGAGAGGATCACGCCGAAGCTCTCCGCCGACTTCGCCTTCTCCAGGACGGCGAACCGCTTCCGCAGGAGCCCGGAAGCATCCACGATCCGGGCCTCGCCGCTGTAGGGATCCAGGGCGACCACCCGCGCCCCCGTGGCCAGCTGGATACCCGTCGGGTGAAAGAGACCGGTTCCGACGAAGAGAATCTCGGTCGCGCCCGTCGCCCGCGCTGCCTCGAACGAACATCCCAGCACCTGCCCCGGCATCGGTGTGCGGTCCCCCCCCGGGGCGACCACGGCCTCGATCCCGCCCCGCGCGAGGACCGCTGCCATCGCCTCCAGAAGATGGATATGCTGGACTGTTGTCACCAGACCCACCCTTTCCTGGGAGAGCAGGGGTATCGCGGACTCGAGCACCGCCACGTCGAAATCGCAGGGGTAGACCTCGTAGATCACGCCTTCTTCGCCTTTCCCGAGGGGCGCGTGGCCGAAGTGGACCAGGACATCTGCCAGCCCTGCCGCGCCTTCGGCCAGATCGCAGGCCCCGTAACAGGGATCACCGCTCACGATCACCTCGAAGCCCGCCAGCTTCAGGGCCCGGGCGATCGGGAATGCCTTCCGTTTCAGGCCGGCCGGGAACTGCAGCGCCACTCTCCGGGCCTTCCGTGCCTTCAGACGCGAGACGAGATCAGAAGTATCGATCAAGCACACGCACCCGATCCTTCAGGACCTCGATCGTCAGAAGAGATTTGTAGGGCCTCCCGATATCGGGTGCACCCCGCTGGAACACCACGCAGATGTCCTGGAGCTCGGCACCGGATCTCTCCACCGCCTGCACCAGTGCGCGGAGCGTCCCCCCTGTGCTGATCACGTCGTCCACGATCACCACGCGATCCCCCGCGCCGACCCCGTTCAGGTAGAGTTCCCCCTTCGAATATCCCGTGGTCTGGTGAACGGCGATCTCGCCCGGCAGCTCGTACTTTCGTTTGCGAACGATGGTGAAGGGAATATCCGTCATCATCGAAAGCGCGGTTCCCAGATGAATTCCCATCGCCTCGGCAACGACGATCAGGTTCACCCCCTCCAGATCGAGCGCTCGGATCATGCCGCAGGCGACATCGCGGAGGAGGGCGGCATCCACGCAGGGGACGCCATCCGTGATAGGATGGATGAAGTAGTTGTAGTCTCCCCGCAGGACCATCGGACACTGTTCGAGGGATTCTATTAGCCTCTCAAGCATACATCTCTCCGATATCTTTCAGGAACGCCTCGACGATGCCCCTGTGGACGTGGGGCATGCAGACGATCCGCAGATGCCCCCGCCGGGTCCAGGAGACCTTCCAGTCCTCTGGGACGCGGTTGCAGACGAACGTCGCCACGTTCACATCCGGCTTCACCACGGCGGGAAGTCCGAACGTCTCCATCCCCTCGATGAGGCGGCGGGTGTTCTTCATGCAGCCTTCGACGATCGCCTGCATCCCTTCCACGCCCAGGTGGTCCAGTACGGCGAGCGCTCCGGCAACCGCCCCTCCGGGACGGGTTCCGGTGAGGGTATACTCCTGCTTCACCGAGAGGTAGGGGGTGCGGATGTTGAGCGTCTCGAGCATGGACGCGTCCCGCACCAGCAGGCATCCGGCGGGTATGGTGCTCATCCCCATCTTGTGGGGATCCACCGAGATGCTCGATACCCCGGGGAGCGCGAAATCGAACGGGATGGGCGGGGACAGGAACGGGAGCACGAGTCCGCCGAACGCGGCGTCCACGTGCAGATGTATCTCCTCGTCCTGTGCGATCTCCGAGAGCGCGCGGATCGGATCCACCATCCCGTATTCCGTGGAGCCGGCAACTCCGACCATGGCGACCGTGTTGACGTCGATCTTCTCCAGCACGGCGTCGGTATTCATGCAGAACTTCCTGGTGAGGGGCACGGTCCTCACCTCCATGCAGAGCATGTCGCACGCCTTCTCGAAGGAGAAATGCACCGACTCCGGAACGACCACGTTGGGGCGCGGCACGTTCTTCTGCTTCCTGGCGATGCGCAGCGCCTGGATGTTGGACTCGGTCCCTCCCGAGGTGGCATAGCCTCCGGCGTCCGGGTGGTGGAGGAGAGAGCCAAGCCTCTCCACCAGCAGCCGTTCGACCTCCGCGCTACCCCGGTAGAGACCCGGGTCGCCCAGGTTGGCGCCCATGAAGAGGTCGTGCGCCTTCACGGCGATCGGGTGCGGGCGGGTGCACATGGATGAGAGGATCCGCTCCAGCGGAGTATCCTCCCCCCTTCTGCATGCGAGAAAAGAGAGGATCTCCTCCTCCGAACAGCCTTTCTTATGCATTCCGTCTCGCACTGTCCAGGATGATGCGCCTCTCGGTTCGGGCGACCCGCTCCCGGATCTTCGGGATGGCATCGATGTTGGCGGATATGCTGGTGATGCCGTGCTCCACCAGCCACTGCGCCATCTCTGGATCCGAGCCGGCCTGCCCGCAGATGGAGCACTCCACCCCGTACTTGCGGCAGGTCTGGATGGCGTCGTGGATCAGGGTCAGCACGGCGGGATGCTTGGGGTTGTACATGTCCGCCACGTTCTCGTTGTTGCGGTCGATCGCGAGCGTATACTGGATCAGATCGTTCGTGCCAAAGGATGCGAAGTCGATGCCGGCCTTGATGAACTCCTCGATCAGGATGGCGCAGCTCGGAATCTCGACCATGATCCCGAGCGTCGCCGTATCCGTATCGACACCGAACTCACGCATGTACTCCCGTGCCCGCACGAACTCGTCGGGATGGCTCACCATGGGGAACATGATCCCCAGATTGGAGTAGCCCTCCTTCCAGAGGCGTTTGAACGCCTCCACCTGGAGGCGGAACTGGTCTTTGGTGCGGATATCCCGGCGGATCCCCCTCCAGCCGAGCATGGGATTGTGTTCATGGGGCTCGTCCTCCCCGCCCAGCATGTTCCGGAACTCGTCGGTCGGCGCATCCAGGGTGCGGACCCATACAGGCTTCCCCGCGAATGCGTCCAGCACGATCTTGATACCTTTGTAAAGCTCCCCGATGAACTCCTCCTCCTTCTTGTGCCGGATATACCAGCTCGGTGTTTTGTTCAGACCCAGGATGAGGTGCTCGATCCGGAGGAGCCCGACGCCATCCGCGCCGGTGGCAGCAGCCCTCTTCGCCGCTTCGGGGAGAGATACGTTCACCTTGACGAGCGTTGCCGTGATGATCGGCGCGGACGCGACAGCGGTTTGCACCTCTGCAGGCTTCTCCCGGGCGCTCTCCAGCAGCCCCTCGTACACCAGGCCCTTCTCTCCATCCACCGTCACGATCTGGCCCGGAGCGAGGGCGGACGTCGCAGTTCGGGTGCCGACGACCGCCGGAGTCCCCAGCTCCCGCGAGACGATCGCCGCGTGACAGGTCATCCCCCCCTCATCCGTGACGATTGCCGCCACTTTCCGCATGGCAGGGACCATATCCGGGTTGGTCATGCGGGCAACCAGGATATCCCCCTCCTTCACCTTTCCCGAGTCCCGGGCATCCTGCACGATGACGACACTGCCGCTGCCGATTCCCGGAGACGCTCCCTGTCCCTCGACCAGGATCTTCCCCGATGAGGACTCCCGTCCCACCGTGACCGCAGTCTCGCCGCGGATAGTCGTGATCGGGCGGGACTGGAGGATGTAGATCGTATCCCCGACGATGCTCCACTCGACGTCCTGCGGCACTCCGTAGTGATCCTCGGCGATCTTGCCGTACATGGCGAGCCGTGCGATCTCGTCCTCTGAGAGCACCGGCACATTCCTGCGATCTGCGGGGACGTCCACGATCTTCGTCCCCTTCCTGCCATCCGGGACGATTTCGACCGTTTTATCTGCGATCAGCCGATCCACGACGCGCTGGGTCCTCTGGTCGAAGACGTACTTGTCCGGTGAGACCGTCCCGGAGACCACCGCCTCCCCCAGACCCCAGGACCCCTCGATGATGGTCAGGGGCTCTCCGGTGATGGGATGCGAGGTGAACATCACCCCGGACTTCTCCGAGTTCACCAGCTCCTGTACGACGACGGCGATGTTTACGCTCCGATCATCGAATCCCTGCCGGGCGCGGTAGTAGATGGCGCGCCCGCCGTAGAGGGAGGCCCAGCACTTCTGGACAGCCTTCAGGAGTTCCTCGTCCCCGACGACGTTCAGGTAGGTCTCCTGCTGGCCGGCGAAACTGGCGCCGGGGAGATCTTCCGCCGTAGCGCTCGACCGTACCGCCACCACGGCGTTCTTCCCGAGTTTCTTATACGCTTTCAGGATCTCCTGCTGCAGTTTCTGGGGAATCCCGACGCTGTGGATGAGATCCTTCGCCTCCTCCGAGGCCTTCTCGAGCGCGGCGCTGTCCTCCACATCGAGGTTGTCCAGCTCCAGAAAGAGCCGCTCTTCGATGCCTGTCTCGACCAGAAAGTTCCGGAAGGCGGACGCCGTGATCACGAACGCCTTCGGCACCGGAAGATCGATGGAGGCCATCTCCCCGAGGGATGCACCTTTGCCCCCTACCGCGGGGATATCTTCCTTTTTTATATCCTCGAGCCAGAGGATATCCGGAAAAGCCCTCATGTGAAAACCCTTTGCCATCCCATACGCTTTAATGATTTGTTCGTGAGAGCGATCGGGCGCGGCTCCGGCGGTCCAATCGTCCCATCCATCGAGCATTGCGCTATCTCGACGTATTCTATATCCCCAATGCTATATGAATGTCATGCTCCCGAAGCGCAGTTTGAGGGAAGAAACGGCGCTGGTCCCTGGAAGGGGCGCCTGTGCGGGCATCGGTCGCCGTCCGCGCCGCCACCGTAGGGCGGCAGAAGGGGCCATGCCATCCGGCGGATGGGGTCAGGGCGGGGCGTCTTGCCCCGATTCGGAGGGTTCCGGCAGTTCCGGCTGCGGTTTCCTGCCGCGTTGCGGCTGCCTGCAGCGCCCAGTGCGCCCGCTCCCGCGGATCGCCCTGCGGTGCCGGGCATGCACTTCTCCCGTTCTCCCTGCGGCATCCCCATGGCAGCACTGCGAAGGGGGCTGTCAGACACGGATCGCGTGCTGCAGAGGTCGGGTGAGATCGGCGACCGGATCCACCGCGGAGAACTGCGGGCGAGGGACCGCACCGGAAGGGGTGGCC
>FWPV01006499.1_pt1 | contig 22226 bp, 16 predicted proteins | sample 2228371 | NCBI WGS metagenome assembly FWPV01 (sample SAMEA103939776, study PRJEB20133) | metagenome | reverse complement strand
TCAAGAACCATTTAACCCCTCTAAGTTATTATCAAAAAAATTAAAAAATTTGACAAGCAATTGTCGTTGCAACTTTAAAATCTTGAGCTTTTGATTGTAAATTGCCTCCTTAAAAGGAGGTTAATATGTCAGTTAGTTTGAAGGATAAAATGATTAATTTGACAAAGGTTTTTGCTTTAGTGGGAAATAAAGTCCTTAATTTAAAGCAAGGAGCCAAATCCATAAAAAATATAATAATGAAATTGGTATAAATGTTATAAATTCTCGTACCTTTGACCTTCAAGGTAAAGAAAAAATTGAAAGATTTATCCAAAAAATCCAACTTCAACTGCCTTTATAGTTTAAAAAATATAATGTCAAAAATATAAAAGATGGAAAAGCCGTCCTTCAAAATTAGCATTTAGTATAAGGCATTTGGCATAAATGAATTTAAAGCCAAACTACAATCTACTTAATGCTAAATTTTATAATTTTGTTCTATTTTTGATTGCCATTTAAAATTGCAACAACAGATAATGCAGCCGCAACCTTTTGAGCTTGTGCCAAAAACCAATATAAATTTATTTAAAATTGAAAAAATTGATAAATATCATTGTTTTGGACTTATTTTTAATGCAAATTTTGGTTAGGAAATGCCCCTTTCGTAACTTTTGTCACAGCCTCTAAATCCTGCGACTACATACATCGCACCGGGCAGTTCTGAATTGTCTTAATGGACACGGGCAACGGACACCGAAAAAGGAAGAAGAATAACATCATCGCGGAAGCGCTGAAGCTCGGAAGTATAGAAGGTTTTTTTAATCATTATGTATTCCGCTCATCAGGACTTCTGCTCTGCTGTGCTACTGCTCTGCTGCTCTATGTTCACCTCTCACGCTTCGCCATTTTTTAAATCAATTTTAAAATATCTCAGAACATATTGTAAAACTCAAATAAATGTTTTAAAATACTCAAAAAGATACTATGAATACCAAAAGGCATTCTTGCAAATTAGTTGCCATAATGTTTACTGACATTGTTGGATAGACTGCACTTGTGGAAAGAAATGAGTCACTTTCAATGGAACTTTTAAGTGATTACAGAAATATATCCCGACCAATTTTTGAAAAACACAATGGAAGGGAAATCAGAACTATGGGTGATGGTTTTTTTGTGGAGTTTTCAAGTGTTGTGGAAGCAGTGGAATGTGCTGTTTCCCTGCAATCTGCCTTTGAAGAAAGAAATAAAAATTTGCCTCTTGAAAGAATATTTTATGTAAGAATTGGAATAAATGCTGGAGATGTCATAGCAGAAGAGGGTGACATTTACGGGAAAGCGGTTAACATTGCAGCAAGGATTGAACCACTGGCATATCCAGGTGGGATTTGTATCACAGAACAGGTATATGATCAGGTTCAGGGAATTGTCCCTTACCCAATGAAATCAATTGGATTTCATAAGTTGAAAAATTTAAAAGAGCCCATTGAACTTTTTTGTTTGGACCTCCCCTGGGTAAAATTTGATGAAAAAATTTCCTTTTCCAAAAAGGAAGAAAAGAAAAAGAAGATATTAAGTTTGAAAGCATTTATAATTTTATTAATTTTAGCACTTGGAATTTATTTTGGAATAAAAAATTTTAGAAAAATTGAGATAAGAAAAACAGAAAAAATGGAAACAAAATGGATGGATTCCATTGCTGTGCTCCCTTTCGTAAATATGACATCAGATAAAGAAAATGATTTATTTAGTGATGGAATTACAGAAGAAATAATAAACTCCCTTTCAAGAATAAAGGGATTAAAGGTCTGTGCCAAAACTTCTGCCTTTTTTTTCAAAGGAAAAGATCAAGATGTAAGAACAATAGGAAAAAAATTGGGAGTAAATTTAATCTTGGAAGGGAGTGTGAGGAAAGCAGAAAATCAATATAAAATTGTAGCTCAATTGATTGAAGCAGAAAGTGGTTTTCATCTCTAGTCTGATTCTTATTTGTCTGAAAATATAGACCCCTTCCTTTTGCAGGAAAAAATTGCATTAAACATTGCAAGCAAACTAAGAGGAAACTTAGATACAAGGGAAATTAAAAAATCAAAAAGGGGAACAGAAAATATAACTGCTTATAATTTATATTTAAAAGGAAGGGCAAAATGGAAAAAAGAACAAAAGAAGATATAAAAGAAGCAATTGAGTTTTTTAAAAATGCAAAGGATATAGATTCTGAATTTGCTCTGGCTGATTTGGGCTTGGCAGAGTGTTATGTGATAATACCTTATTATGGAATTTTGCCCGAAGATGAGGCATATCCATTGGCAAAAAAATTTGCCCTTTTATCCCTTGAAAAGGACCCTTACCTGGCAGAAGTTTATGCAACGCTTGAAATTGTTTATGATGTTTATGAATTCAACTGGAGAGAAGCAAAAAAGTTATTTGAAAAAGCAATTTATATTAAACCATCTTATGCCACTGCCCATCAATGGTTTTCAATTTATTTAAGAAGAATTGGAAGATTGGATGATTCCTTAAAATATTCAAAAATAGCTTTAGAGTTGGATCCCTTCTCCCTTGTTATAAGGTCAACGGTTGCAGATACATATTATGATAGAAGAGAATATGAAAAAGCAAAAGAAATGTATGATTATATTTTAAATTTAGATGAAAACTTTATTGGGGCTCATATATATCTTTCAGGAATTTATTTAAATAAAGGTGATTGTGAAAAAGCCCTTTTTGAATTGAAGCTGGAAAAAGATATAACAACCCAATGGGTTTTATTAAAGAAAATGTTTAAAGCTCGAATATATGCTCATTGCGGAAAGATTGATGAAGCAAAGGAGATTGCAAAAGAAATTGAAAGAGAAATAGAAAAAGAAAAAGAAACTTATTTTATGTTTCCTGCTTTGATTTACTCTGCTTTTGGAGAAGTTGAAGTGGCTCTCAATTGGACAGAAAAAGCCCCTTTAGCAAGAGATGGATATTTATTTTTATTTATGTGGGAAAAGGACTTTGATAAAGTTCGCAAAAGGAAAGAATTTAAGGAGTTGATTTATAAAAGTAGTTTATCTGAAGATCTCCTTTATTTTAAAAAAACCCCTTGAGGAAAATAAAAAAATTTAACCCTTTATAATAAATTTGGTTTTCCATAAATAAGGTTGACTTTAAAAGGGACAAAAGGTAGAATTTTAAGGGTTATGAAAAATTTAAAATTTGATGAAATATTAGATCTTGATGGAATAAAGGATGCTATAAAACTTTCTCATTCTTTTGGTATAAATATATACCTTGTGGGAGGAGCTATAAGAAATTTTTATTTAAATAAAAAAGTAGTAGATTTTGATTTAATTGTGGATGGAAAGGGAGAAAAGTTTGCTCATTGTCTTGCATCAAAATTAAAAAGCAGGGTTGTTCTCTTAGGAAAAGAAAATTTCCAAACCTTTAGAATTCCTTACTTTAAAATTAACTTAGACATTTGGGACTTAAGAGGTCAAACAATTTTAGAAGATTTATGGAGAAGGGATTTTACAATAAATGCCATTGCATATAATCTTCAAGAAAAAAGATGGCTGGATCCTACTAATGGATTTGAAGATTTGAAGAAAAAAGTTATAAGGTGGGTAAATCCTTCAATTTTTGAAGAAGACCCCTTAAGGATGTTAAGGGCTTTTAGATTTTTAGCACAACTTAAAAATTTTTCCATTGAAGAAGGAACTTTAAAGGGGATTTTTTCAAATAATTTTAGGATTCAAAAAAGTGCAGTGGAAAGAATTTTATATGAATTGGATTTAATCTTTTCTGAAAAAAATCTTTATAATATTTTGATTTTAATGGATGAATGTAAGTTGCTTAATTTCCTCTTTCCTGAAATCATAAATTTAAAAAATGTGGAACAAAACATATATCACCCAGATAACTGCTTTGACCACACACTAAATGCTATTTATTGCAAAGAAGATGCCTTAAATTGGCTTTACAAAAATTTAAAGGGATTTAAAAAAATAAAAAAAGAAGAAGAAATTGATTTGTCTTATGCTCTCCTTTTGCACGATACGGGAAAACCCTCCACAAGAACTGAAGATGGTTTAAAAGTCCATTTTTATGGACATGAAAAGGTTTCAGAAACAATTTCAAAACAAGTTCTTTTAAGATTAAGGTTTCCAAATAAAAGGATTGAAAGGATTTCATCCCTTATAAGAAACCATATGAGACCTTTAAAATTAACTTTATCTCCTTATAGTGAAAAAGCACTAAGACATTTCATTTATATTTGTGGTGAAAATATAAAATTACAAATTGCCCTTTTTCTCGCTGATTATTTAAGTAAAAATACAACAGGGGATAGGGCTTATAAATTAATAGAAGAGATTTGGGAACTTTATAAAAAAAAGGGAAAGACATTGGTTTCGCCAAAAAAATTAGTTTCAGGTGAAGAAGTTATGGAAATTTTAAATTTAAAACCTTCTAAGGAAGTGGGAAAAGTTTTGCAAGCTATTACAAAAAAGCAAGTTTCAGGAGAAATTAAAAACAAAAGAGAAGCTTTAAAATATTTAAAAAGCTTAAAAGCAAAAAATTAAAAAATATTTTTCTGCTTTAAGTTTTATGGCTCCTTTTTATAACTTAGGGTCCAGGAACTCCATTACAAGAGGGATCATTTTGCATCTCAGATGTTATAGAAGAGCATATACCAAGTGCAGCCCAACTCCTTTGTCCATCTGAACCATTTTGATAAAAATACCCAGGATGGCCTGCCCTTCCAACACTTGAAACCCAAACAATGTTATACCATACATTATTTTGGCTTGAACTTCCAAAAGTTGCAGAACCAGAATTTCCACCATTGTCTAAGGCACATCCATCATATCCATCAAAATTATTAGAGCCAGTTAAATTTCCATATAAAATTGAGATGTGGTGATCTGAGCAAGTTGAATTATCAAAAATTACATCAATATTTCCCGTTGTTCCAAAATCAGATGCCTTTTTAAATCTTGCACCACTGCCATATAGTTTTCCATCTGCAAGGGGTTCAGGACCATAGCAAAGATTTATTGTAACTGAATGTCCTGGTGATGTATTTCCACATCCATAGGAATTTTTATAATAAACTGTATATGTTCCAGAGGAAGTTGCTGTATATTGATATGCATTTGCACCAGTTATTATTTCACTATTTCTATACCATTGATAATCAGACATACCACTTTGAGTTGAAAGGACTACAAATTCATTGGGACAGGTATTTTCATTTGGACCCGAAATGGTTGGATTTGGTGTGTTGTTTTCGTCTGCCTTGTTTTGGGGAGAAGAGTCCTTTGAGCAAGTTCCATTGACAGCCCTTACTACATAATTAAAATTAGAAGTGCTTCCCGGATTATATGTGTCACCAGAGGAATAGTTTTCAACAACCTTTTCGCCATTTCTGTAAAGGTCATGGCTTGTGGCAGGAGAGCCAGGGTTATAATAAATTTTTATTCCACTTTGAGCGCAGGGATCTACATCATCAATTGAGGTGATGGAAGGAGTTGAAGGGGTCCCATCTGCATCAATTCCAGAATTAGAGGAAGACCAAGAAGTTGTGCATAAACTATTTTTTGCTCTAATTTGATAACTATGAGAATTGGAATTTCCTGGTTCATAAGTATAAGGTGATGTAACATTTTCTACAATTGTAGTTCCATCAACTCTTAAATCATAGCCCGTGGCTCCTTCAATTGAATTCCAAGATATCTCCACTCCAGAAATTGCACAAGGATCCTTATCTTGAACCGTTGGCGCTGAAGGAGTTTGAAGGATTGTGAAAGAAAAGTTATTTGGTTCTTCAGGAGTTCTTGTATTCCCACAATAATTTTTTGAAATAATATACCAAGTATGGCTTCCTGAAGTTACATTTGTGTTGCAATATGTATTTGAAGTATTGTTGCAAATTTTTACAGTATCCAAATAAACATCATACCTTCTGGCATTTGGTGCAGGATCCCAGTCCAAAACAGGATTGGGACAAACATAAGAACCATCAGGTGGGCTTGTATTTGGAGCAGTTCCAGGGGATGACTCATCTACATAAAAGGACCAAGTTGGACCTTGCGTGTCTTGTGTAGGACATCCATTCTTTGAAACCACATACCAAGTATGTGCGCCTAAATCCAAAGTTCCAGGTGTGCAAGAAGTTACCGCAATATCTGCACATTTTTTTTCTCCATCTATATAAACATCATACATTGTGGCATTTGGAGCAGCAGAAAAGGAAAGGACTGGATTTCTGTCACAAATTTCTTGCCCATTTGAGGGATTTGGATTTGATGCCTGCCCTGGTACTGGCTTTATACTAAAACTCCAAGTAGCACTTGGGGTTTCTCCACAACCATTTTTTGCTACCACATACCAACTATGAGAACCGGAAGAAATTGTGCCCGGATCACAAGTTGTGCTTGTTATATCAGAACAAATTTTATTTGTATCATAATAAACATCATACTTTCTGGCTCCATTTGCAGAATCCCAAGAAAAATCAGGGTCGGGACAAACGGAAGAACCATTTGCAGGGGAAGGATTTGAAGCCATTCCAGGCACATCAGAATCAACGGAAAAGTTCCAGGTGGGACTATACTCATACCCACAAATATTTCTTGAAATGACATACCAAGTATAATCCCCTGAAGAAAGAGTTCCTAAGTTACAAGAGGGTTCTCCAATTCCTTCGCAGGAACTTACTTTAACATCATTTAAATAAACATCGTATGTGACATTGTATAAACCTGGAGTCCAAGTAGCAATTGTGGGTGATGAAGAACAAGAGGGAGAACTACCTGAGGGACTCGGATTTGTTGCTGCTTCTGGTCTATCAATTACATTTAAAGTCCAAGTATCGCTATCTGTATAACCACAATGGTTTTTTGCTCTTGCATACCAAGAATAAATACCAGTAGATAAGGTTTTAGAACAATAACAAGATGTAACATCTGAACATTCCTTATTTCCATTTATAAATATATCAAATAAAGGAGAAAGATTATTGGTACAACTCAACTGAACGGGATTAAAAACACAAGCATATCCATTATTTTGAGGTGAAGGATTTGTAGATGAGGGAGGTGGTTCCAAGCAGGAACAATATCCCCCTCCCGTTTGAAGATATCTTACAAAATTACCACCCCAAACATAAAAATATTTTCCACTCCAAACACTTGGACTCATACTTCTAAATAAAGGTGCTCCTATGATGTTTGTAGGTGTAAAATTATCACCTTCTGGATAATATCTTGCTCCATCATCTTTAAAGGGATTACCACTATTGGGATCAAAATCACTTCCACCCCAAATGAAAACATCCCTTCCATTCCAAGCATAACTCATATAAGCTCTTGGTGCTGGGGCATTTTCTGTTGGAAGTGAAGACCATTGATCATTTATGGGATCATATTTTGCTCCATCTCCTAAAACATAATAATCGTATTCATCCATATATGCCCCTCCCCAAATAAGCATATAATTTCCATCAAATAATCCTAAGTGAGTTTCTCGAGCTAAGGGAGCATTTTCTGTAGTAGTTGACCGCCAAGTGTCATTTTGAATATTATATATTCCTCCTGTATCGAGGGTAACATAATTTGCGTCCTCCCCACCCCAAACTATCATCTCACTTCCAGTCCAAACACAGGTATGATAACCCCTTTCTAAGGGGGCTCCATCTGTGGTCATTGCTTGCCAAGGGTCGATAGAAGAATTTGGATCATAAATTCCACCCGTATTTGTAAGAATTAAATTGAAATCTTGATCATATCCTACATATCCTCCCCAAACAAGCATTTTTTCACCAGTCCAAACAGAACAAAATTCAGTTCTTGTTTCTGGAAGATCTTCATCTGATGTATCTGTTAAAGTCCAGTCATCTGTTGAAGGATCATAGAGAGCACCATCATTATAAAAATTTTCCCAAGCTATATCAATCCCACCCCAAACCAAAACTTTATCCCCTGTCCAATGCATAGCAAAACCCTGTCTTCCAAACAATGGAGCATCTGCCATTTCTTCCCATGTATCCGTTGAAGAATCATATAACCCTCCTGAATTTAAATCAGTATAAAAGGAATCTACACCACCCCATACAATCATTTCAGCTCCAGTCCAAACTGCCTTATGGTAAGATCTTGCAGAAGGAACATTAGCGTACTTTGTATTAACCAAGTTACTCCAAGAATCTGTGGATGGATTGTATTTTTCTGCAGTATGATAAAAATAATCACTATCTTTACCTCCCCAAACAACCATTTCTGAACCCGTCCAAATTGTTGAATGAAAAGCCCTTGCTATACTTGGACTTGCAATACTACTCCAAGAATCATTTGAAAGATTATATTTATAACCGTCATTATAATAATTGTTTGAAAGATCTTTTCCTCCCCATATTATTAAATGTGTCCCTGTCCAAACAGCAGAATAACCCTCCCGTGCTGAAGGGGCTCCAGAATTGTTCATATTACTCCAGCTGTCTGAGGAAATAGTATAGATAAGACCTGTATTTAATAAACTATTTCCTTGTCTTCCTCCCCAAACCAAAATTTTATCTGAAGTTGCGGCAATCATAGTATGATATTTTCTTTGTGTTCCCGTTGGAGCAGAACTAATATCTGCCCAATATTGATAATTTACCTCTAAGTAAAACCTTTTCCCATCCCTTAAATCACCTGAAGCATTATATCCACCCCAAATGTAGAGATTTCCATAATAATCTGTCCCTACCCAGGCACCACCAGCACCTGCCCTTGCAGTTGGAGGATTTGCTCTGTTATATTGAACCCAAGCTACAGAACCCCACCAAGTTGGTATAAGAGCATACATATCATTAAAATAACTTGAATTATTTCTTCCTCCAAAAAGAAGCAATATATGAGACATCTCTGTAACAGGAACCATTACAAACTCTGCTCTGGCAGAAGGAGCATTATCTGTTGGAATTTCCTGCCAGGTGTCATTGCCTATATTATACCTTGCGCCTGTATTTAAATAGGTTGTAGAACTACTCCTTCCCCCCCAAATATAAATATGACCAGCTCTTAATGCAGAACCAAAATCAAATCTTGGAGTAGGTGCATTTATTGTTGAGATTTCTGTCCAATTTGCAGTAGATAAGTCATATTTAAATCCTGTGTTTATTGGAGTAAAATCATCAACTGAAATTCCACCCCATACTATCATATATCCAAAATAATAAAAAGAAGCTGACTTTATTCTTCCATCAGGATAACTAGGAAGCTTTGTCCAAGTGTCATCTTTACACTGAGATTGCCTTAACTCTGCCATATTAAAGTCACTTTTCTTAAAATTTAAATTGTAGGGTATTTTATTTTTTTCTTCATTCCACCAATGGGAAAAACTTTTCTTTTTCCAAGAGACAGAACAAATTTTAACAAAATTATTTCCTTTTTCTAAAAGGCCAACCACTAAAAATCTATCCCTTTCTTCTATTAATTTTGAAAAGGAACCATTTTTCTTCAAATCAACTTTTTTTGAAAGATTTTTTAAAAATTCTTCATAAACTTCTTCTTCCACATCTAAAAAGCCTCCTTTTTTAAGCTTTTTTATTTTGCCCTTAAATATTTTTATTTCCTTATAAATTCCATCAAGATTTTTTAAATCATTTGCACTTCTTATTTTTTCATACTCCCTTTTTGCCGTTTCCCTTAGATCTTTATGCAAACTTTCACTTTCATAATAAGCACTTTGAATAACTCTTTTTACCAAAACATTTCTTACAAAAACTTCTGCAATTAAATTTGGATCGTTGTTTAAAACTTTAAAAACTTCTTCTAAAATCTCTGGCTGTTTTGAATCCCTTGCAATTCTCTCAAATTCCCTTTGCAAGGTTTCTTCAGTTATAGGAAAATCAAAATACATTTCCAAAACATTTGTATACCTTAAGTCATCCTTTGCTTTATTTAAGAAAAATTCAAAATTAGGTAATTTATAATCTTTCCCCTGGCTTCTAAATTTTTGATAGACCTCTTCTATTGCCATTAAATAATTAGCTCTCTCTTCTATGCTTAAATTCAAATACTGATTTGCTGAAAAAGATATAATGGGAAAAAATATTAATAAAAAAATTGGTATAAGCATATAACCTCCTTTTAGATTATACCACAATTTAAACTTTTTTGTAACGAAGGAAAATTTAAAAAGTATATAAGCATTATAAGGGAAGAAAGTTGCGCAGGATAAATGCCAAATGCCAAAAAGCAGTAGTTAGCATTTAGCAGATAGCATTAAGGAACAAAATCATAAAACCTAAATGCTTAATGCAGAATGCTCCTTTAAAATATGTTATATTATTAAAAAAATTTAGGAGGTATTTATGTCAGAGTATCCTGAAAGGTTTTTTAAGAGAAGTTCCTCTTATCCAAAATTTTTAGTCATCCCTGCAGTTGCATTTATCCTTTTTATTTTATTCCTAATTGCAAATCCCATTGTAATAGTTCCTGCAGGGCATGTGGGGGTTAAGGACTTTTTTGGAATTGTTTCAAAAAATGTTTTATCCCCTGGTTTGAGAATTGTAATTCCTTTTACTAAGGTAATTAAGATGTCCGTTAGGACAAGGGAAATTCTTGAAATGGCAGAAGTTCCTTCAAAGGAGGGCTTAATAATGACTCTGGATGTCTCTTTACTCTTTCGCTTATCCCCAGATAAGGCATCTGATATGTACAAAAGCGTAGGAAAAGAGTACCATAAAGTTGTAGTGGAACCCCAATTTAGATCTGCCATAAGAGAAATAACTGCTTCTTATGAAGCAAAGGCATTGTATTCTGCAGAAAGGGATAAGGTTGCCAAGGAAATTTTTGAACTTGTGAAGAAATTAACAGAAGAAAGGGGAATTATTATTGAGCAAGTTTTACTAAGAAAAATTGGACTTCCCACTGTTGTAGCAAATGCAATTCAAGAAAAATTAAGAAGGGAACAAGAAGCAGAGCAAATGAAATTTATTTTGCAAAAGGAACAACAGGAAGCAGAAAGGAAAAGGATTGAAGCCCAAGGAATTGCTGATTTCCAAAGGATAGTTGCTCAAGGTATTTCCCCCCAACTTTTGGAATGGAAAGGAATAGAGGCGACAGAAAAATTTGCCAGCAGCCAAAATACAAAGATTGTCTTAATTGGAAACCCAAAGACAGGACTTCCTGTAATTTTAAGTACAGAAAGATGAAGTAAATTATTTTTTCTTCTTAGATTTTAAATAAAAAGAAAGGGTTTCAAGGCGAATTTTTAAATCTACATTTATGATGTGAAACCCCTTTTTTTCTTTTATTTGAATTGGAGCAAAGTTTAAAATGCCCTTTACCTTTGATTTTACTAATCTATCATAAATTTCTTGGGCAGAAGAAGGATGAACTGCAATAACTCCAATCTTTACCTTTTCTTTTTTTATAAATTCCTCCAAATTGTCTATTGAAAGGATGGGAATTCCCTTTTTTGTTTTCTGCCCTATTTTTTCAGGATCCTTATCAAAAAGGGCTAAGGTCTTAAAACCATTGGAATTAAAACCTTGAAAATCAGCCAAAGCTTTTCCTAAGTGTCCTGCACCAATAATTATTACATTTTTTTCCCTATTTAAATCCAAAATTTTTATTATCCAATTAATTAAATTTTTAACATTATATCCCTTTCCCCTTCTTCCAAAATCCCCAAAATATGCCAAGTCCTTCCTCATTTGAGCAGAGGAAATTTGAAATTTTTCTTCTAAATCCTTAGAAGATACAAATTCTATACCTTCTTTTTCCAAGGACTGAAGACATCTCAAATAAACACTTAACCTATAAATTGTGGGTTCAGGAATATCCTTTGAAGACCTATAATCCTTCAAATAAAACCCTCACACCATCTATTGCTCTTTCAAATATATAATTTGGGAAAACCCCAAAATATATTAAAGTTATTAAAATAATTAAAAGTCCCACTGTAGAATATATATTTAAAAAAGATGGGGTAGGTTCTTCTTCTGGTTCTTTCATATAAAGATAGTAGATAACTCTGACATAATAAAATATGGAAATTATGCTATTTATAATGCCAATTATGGCAAGGGTGTATAGTTTTGCTTCTATTAAAGAATAAAATAAAAAAAACTTAGCAGCAAAACCTTGAAATGGAGGTATTCCTGCCAAAGAAGCCATACAAAAGGTTAAAACAATTGAAGGAAAAGGATGTATAAAACCAAGTCCTTTGAAATCATTTAAGTAGGATGGTTCTCCTTCCTTTCTTGAAAAAATTCCTACAACTGCAAAGGAACCCATTGTCATAATTATATAGGCAAAACCATAAAACAAAACACTTTTTAAACTTAACTCTGTAAAGGCAACTATTCCAGCAAAGAGATAACCCATATGAGCTATACCTGAAAAAGCAAGCATCCTTTTTAAATCCCTTTGAACAAGGGCTATTAAATTTCCTATGGTCATAGAAAGGATTGAAATTACTCCCATTACTTCTATGGCACTTTCCTTATTTTCTGGATAAAGGAAAGGTAAAAAGGTAAAAGATATTCTTATTAAAACATATATGGTTGCAAATTTTGGAACTGTGGAAAGGAATAAGGTAACATAAGAAGGGCTTCCTTGATAAACATCTGGTGCCCAGCTATGAAAGGGAACTAAGGATAATTTTAAAAGGAAACCACAAGACATTAAAACAATTGAAAAGATTAAAAGCAATGTGGGTTTTTGAAAAGATAACTCAATTGTTCCTGTTGTTCCATAATAAAATGCCATCCCAAAAAGGGATATGGAAGAAGCAAAGGAAGATAGTAAAAAATACTTAAGCCCTGCCTCTTGAGCTGTCAAAGTTTCTTTATAAAAGGAAGTTAAAATGTAAAGGGAGAGGGATAAAAGTTCAAAGGATACAAAAATTAAAATTAAATTTTTTGTGGAAACCATTAAAAACATACCTAAGGAAGACCAAATCAAAAAAGCATAGGGTTCACCCCTTTCAAATCCATCCCTTTTTAACATACCTTGGGCTAAAAGAATTGTAATAATTAAGGAAAATATTATTCCCACTTGAAAAAACAAAGATAAAGAATCCAAAAGGTAAATATTGCCTAAGAAACCACCCTTAGGTTTATATATAGTTAAGTAAAAGGCAAATAAAAGGGAAAGGAAAGTTAGGGGAACATATATTTTTTTTAATCTTGGGAAAAAGCTTTGGATTAAAATTAATAAAAAACCCAAAATACATAAAAGGATTTCCGTTGAAAAACCATTTATGCTAAAACTCATTGCAAATACCCCTTTATCATATTTAAATAACCATCAAGGGTTGGATAAATTTTCAAAAGGAAATATTTTGGATAAATTCCAATCCATACAATTGGTATAGCAAAAGAGATACATAATATCCATTCCCTAAAACTTAAATCCTTAAACTTTTCATTTTCTTCATACTTAATTTCTCCAAAGAATACCCTTTTTATTGCAGTTAAAAGATAAACTGCAGAAAGAACAACCCCTGTAGCACCTAAGATTGCAAAAATTCTTTTATATTGAAAAGTGCCTAAGAGAACTAAAAATTCACCCCAAAATCCATTAAGCCCTGGAAGCCCTATGGAAGATAAGGAGACAAAAATAAAAAAGGCAGTAAAGGTTGGAATTACCTTTGCAATTCCCCCAAACTCCTCCATCATTCTTGTATGCTTTCTTTCATAAAGCATTCCAGCCATTAAGAATAGGGCACCTGTGGAAAGCCCATGGTTTATCATTTGAAGTAGTGCCCCATTTAAAGCATATATATTTAAAGCAAAAATTCCTAGGGTAATAAATCCCATATGAGAAACAGAAGAATAGGCAATTAATTTTTTAAAGTCCTCTTGGGCAAAACTTAAAAAACCTCCATAAATTATGGCTATGACAGAAAGGATTAAAAGCAAAGGCAAAAAATCATAAGTTATCTTTGGAAAAATTGGTAAAAGAAATCTTAAAAAACCATAGGTTCCTAATTTTAATAATATCCCAGCTAATATGATTGACCCCCCTGCTGGAGCTTCTGTATGGGCATCGGGAAGCCATGTATGAACTGGAACCATAGGAACTTTTATTCCAAAACCCAATAGAAAACCTAAAAAACAAAGAGTTCCAGCTAGCTTTGGAAGGGCAATATTGTAATAGGCAAGAATTGAAAAATCCAAAACACCCTTTTGATTATATAAAGAAATCACAAGATAAATTATAGATAAAAACATTAAAAAGGAACCTGCTGCTGTAAAAAGTAAAAATTTTATGGCTGCTTCAATCTTTCTCTTTCCTCCCCAAATTCCAATTATAAAATACATAGGTAAAAGCATAAGTTCCCAAAAAACATAAAATAAAAACATATCAAGGGATAAAAAGGAGCCCACAACCCCCGCTTGTAAGACAAAAAAGGAAATATAGTACATCTTTAAGTTTTCTTTTATATATTCAAAGGATGATAAAAATACGAGGGGAATTAAAAAATTTGTAAGTAAAACCAACAAAATAGAAATTCCATCTACTCCAAGGTAGTAATTAATATTAAAAGGGGAAATCCAAATTTGTTTTTCAATAAATTGAAAGTCCATTGAAGGATCAAATTTTGAAAAGATTTGAATTGTATAATAAAAAGGTATTAGGGAAAAAATAAAGGAAAACCAATGTATTCCCCTTTTCTTTAAAGGTAAAATTAAAAGCAATAAAGCCCCTATCAAAGGCAAAAAGATTAAATGAGAAAGGGTTGGATTTATTATAAGATTAGCCATATTAATACCACAACTCCTAAGATTATATGGATTGCATAGGTCTTTGCATTTCCTGTTTGAAAAAACCTTAATATTTCACCAATCATTTGCAAGACATAACTTATAAATAAAAGAAAACCATCAATTAATATTTCATCTAAGAATTTATAGGAAAATTTACCCAAAGAAATAAAGGGCTTTACAATACTTAAATTATAAAATTCATCTACATAATATTTGTTAAATAAAATCTTATGTAAATTGGAAAATTTTTCTTTAAATTTATTTGCTAAGGAAAAATCCCTATCTTTTTTATAAAATATATAAGCAATTCTCCAACCCAAAAGGGCTACACCAATGGAAATTAAAATTAATAAAATTTCTAAGGAGTGGGAAAGATGGGTTTCTGTCAATTCTTTATAAAAGGGATGGAAATAATTATTTAAAAGGTTTATCTTTTCCAAAGGTACTCCAATTAAACCAGAAATAAGGGAACCAATGGCAAGGATAACTAAGGGAAATGTCATAATCTTTTCTTCATGGTGAGGTTCCTTTTCTCCCCTAAATTCATTATGAAAAGCAATATAATATAACCTAAACATATAAAAAGCAGTTAAAAAAGCAGTTACTAAACCTAAAGCAAAAAAGAAATAAACCCAACTACTTTCTTGGGCTTTTATAAAAAGAGAAGATAAAATGGCATCCTTTGAGAAAAAACCAGAAAAGATTGGAATACCAGAAATGGCTAAGGTTGCAAAAAGAAAAGTCCAATGGGTTGTCTTCATTTTATCCTTTAATCCGCCCATTTGGAAAATATCATTTGTATGTAAACTATGGATTAAAACACCAGAACCCAAAAAGAGACATGCCTTAAAAAAACTATGGGTAAAAACATGGAATAAAGCATAGTGGTACTTTAAAGCCCCAGCAGCCATAAACATATAACCAAGTTGAGATATTGTTGAATAAGCCAAGATTTTTTTAATATCTCTTTGGGTTAATGCCATAGTAGCTGCAAAAAATGCTGTCAGTCCTCCAATTATTATTATTACATTACTTGCCTCAGGAGATGCTAAAAATATGGGATGGGCACGAGATACCATATAAACCCCAGCTGTGACCATAGTTGCTGCATGGATTAATGCAGAAACTGGTGTAGGCCCTGCCATAGCATCGGGAAGCCATACATAAAGAGGTATTTGAGCCGATTTTCCCGTAGCTCCCATAAAAAGCAAAAGGGCAATTGGAGTTGCATATTTTAAGGAAATTTCCCCCGATGAAAACAAACTTTGAAAATCAAAGGTCTTTGTCTCTGAAAACAATAAAAACAAACCTAAAAGAAAACCAAAATCCCCAACTCTGTTTACAATAAATGCCTTTCTTCCAGCATTTGAAGGCCATTCTTCTTTAAAATAAAAACCAATTAAAAGATAACTGCACAATCCAACCCCTTCCCATCCAAAAAACATTAATACAAAATTGTTGCTTAAAGATAAAAGGAGCATAAAAAACATAAAGAGATTCAAGTAAGAAAAATACCTTGCATAACCCTCTTCTTTACCCATATATCCAATAGAATAAAGATGAATCCAAAAACCCACAAAACTTACAAAAAATAACATAAAAATGGATAAACTATCTATCAAAAGCCCAAAAGAAATTTTCAATTCAGCAAAGGGTGTAAAGAAATAATAGTCAAAGTTAAGGGCTTTTGGATGGATATTTAAAAGATAATTAATTATCAAATAAAGAGAAAAAATTAAGGAAATCCCCACAGAACCAACCCCTACAAGGGGAACATATTTTTTCTTTAAAAACCTTCCAAAAAAAGCATTTATTAAAAATCCAAGCAAAGGTAAAAGGGGAATTGCTAAAATTATCTCTTTCACTTTAAAACCTCAATATTTTAAATTGATCAATATAAGCAGATTTAAAATTTCTAAAAACAGAAATAAAGATTGCCAAACCCACTGCTGCTTCTGCTGCTGCAATTGCAATTGAAAATAAAACAAAAAGATAACCTTCCATAGATTGATTTTTTTGGGAAAAGACCACAAAAGCTAAGTTTGCTGAGTTTAAAATTAATTCAATCCCTAAGAACATTAAAATCACATTTCTCCTTAAAAGAAAAGTAATAACTCCCAATCCAAATAAAAAGATACTTAAAAGCAAACCTTCAAAAATCATAACTTTCTCCTTGAGATAATAAAAGCACCAATTGCAGAAGCCAAAAGCAAAAGGGTAATTGCTTCAAAGGGAAGTCCATAACTTTTAAAAAGTTTTAAGGAAAAATCTTTTAAAGGGAGATAGTATTTTTCTTTAGGAACCGGAATTTTTTGAACAAGCAAAATTCCTACCCCTCCTAAGACAAAAGCTACAAATAAGATAGGAGCAATAAATTTAAAGGCAGGATGTTCCCCTCCCCTTTCTTCAGGACTTAATCTCATAATCATAATTACAAACAAAAACAAAACGAGAATTCCACCTCCATAAACAATCAATTGAACCAATGCCAAAAAACCTGCACCATAAAAATAAAATAAAACAGAAAGACAACAAATTACACCTAAAAGCGATAAAAGAGAAAAGAGAGGTGAACGGGAAAAGGCAACCATCATTCCAAATATTAAAGTTAAAATTAAAAATCCATAAAATAAGACCTGTTCCATTAAAACCTCATTTATATATAAAAATTGTCAAAATTAAGTTTAATAAACTCAAAGGAAACAAAAACTTCCAACCTAAATCCATAAGCTGATCATATCTAAATCTTGGAAGAGTCCACCTTACCCAAACAAAAAGCCATAGGAAAAACCCCGTCTTAACACAAAAAGATAAAAGAGATAAAACAAAACCCAAAAAACCAGAAGGATTAAAAAAGGGAATTGTAAAACCTCCAAAATATAAAATTGTAATCAGGGCAGAAGCAGAAATCATATGGGCATATTCCCCTAAGAAGAAAAGGGCAAATTTCATAGAACCATATTCTGTATGGTATCCAGCTACAAGTTCTGCCTCTGCTTCGGGGAGATCGAAGGGGATTCTATTTGTTTCAGCAAACATAGTTATCAAAAAAACCAAAAAACCAAGGGGTTGAACAAAAACAAACCATTTAGGAATAAAACCAAAAAAGGTTCCACTTTGAATAAAAGTAATTTCTTTCAAAGAGAAACTACTCGAAGCATACAAAACAGACAGAACTGCTAAGGACATAGGAACTTCATAAGATATAAGTTGGGCAGAAGAACGCAAGGCTCCAATTATGGGATATTTAGAACCAGAAGAATAGCCAGCCAATACAATTCCATAAACCGAAAGCCCCGATAGAGCTATTACATAAAGGATTCCTAAATTTACATCAGATATAATTGGATCAAAATCAATCCCAAAAATCTTTAAAGGAATTCCAAAGGGAATTACAGCAAAAATTGCCAAGGCAGGAACAAAAACTAAAAGGGGTGATAAAAGGTAAGCAATTTTGTTTGCTTCCAAAGGAATTATTTCTTCTTTAAATAAAAACTTTAAACCATCTGCTACGGGTTGTAGCAAACCAAAGGGACCTACTCTATTGGGACCTAACCTATCTTGAATTAGTGCAGAACCCCTCCTTTCAACCCAAGTCATTAAGGCAACAACAGTTAAAACACCCCCAATAACTATTCCAATTTTTATAAAAAGAACTATAAAGGAGACAATTAAACTCATAGTTCCACCTTTAATGGTAAATCCCTATAACCCTTTCCCTTTGAAATCCCAATTTTCAAAAAACAATCCTCCAGTCCTTCAAAATCAAAGGGCTCAATTTTTTTAAAAAAATCTAAAAGATAATCAAAAGTAGAAGGTAAATTTAAAGGATTTTCATATGTCTTATAAAAATGTTGCAAAAATCCACTTTCTGAAAAATATGTACCTTCTTTTTCATAAAACAGTGCAGAAGGTATTAAAAGTTCTGAATTTTCATTAAAAGGCGTGTTATACCTTGTATCACAAATTAATACCTTTCCTTTAATTTCTGTTATTCTAATCAATGGATGGGCAATTAAAAAGACCTTATCTAAACTTTCTCCATTGTAATAAGGTAAATTCAAATACTCTACTCCTTTGCAATTGGGAGCTAAATTTTCTGATTTAATCCATCCATTTTTTGATTTTATCTTTCTTTCTTCTTTTTCTGGCTTTAAAATATAAACCTTAGGAAATTTTAACTTTAATAAATATAATTCTTCTAAGGTCAAAAAGGGATTTGCCAAAACTGAAACTTTTTCTTCTTTATAAATTTTTATGAATTTCTCCTTTGCCTTTTCATAATTGCTAATTTGCCCTTCCACAACAAAATCAAAAATTTCTGCTTCATTTAACCATTTATATCCAAACCTTCCTTTGTCACAAAGCCAAAAATGGTTTATTTCATCAAACCTCTTAGGACGAAATCTATAAACAATTCCACTTCTATGCTCCAAAAATATATTACATCCAATTCCACAATGGGGACAAATTGATGGATGGGGCTCTAAATTCCAAACCCTTTCTTTAAATCTAAAGTCAATGGAAGTCAAAGCACCTACGGGACATATATCTGCTGTGCAAGTTGACCATTCATTATCCAATGCCATAGAAGGATATAAATCTACAAGCATTTTATGTCCCCTTTTTGCAAAAGTAAGTTCAAAGGTCTCTGAAATTTCACTGCAAAATCTAATACAACGAGAACAATGAATACATCTATTTTGATTTTGAAAAACATAGGGTCCTAAGGGTCTTCTTTCTTCTTTCTTATAAACCCTCTTTTCTTCGATGTACCTACTTTTTGGAAAAGAATATGCTTCACAAAAATCCTGTAAATCGCACTCCCCTGCTTGATCACATATGGGACAATCCAAAGGATGGTTTATGAGCAAAAATTCCATAACTTGTGCTCTTACCTTTTTTACCCTTTCCGTATTTGTCTTAACCACCATTCCTTCTTTTACAAAAGTAGCACAAGCAGGTTGCAATTTTGGCAATCCTTCTACTTCCACAAGACAAATTCTACATTGTCCTACAATTGATAAGGCAGGATGATAGCAAAAAGTAGGAATCTTTATTCCAACAAGGGCTGCTGCTTCAACTAAATTTAAATTATCTGGAGCTGAAACCTCAATTCCATCTATTATAAGCTTTGGCATTTTCCTTCTCCTATATGGCTTTCAAACTCCTCTGGAAACTTTTCAAGAAAAGAAAGCAAAGATAAGGCACACCCATCTGATAATACACAAATTGTTGTTCCAATCATACCTTCACAAATATCCTTCATTAAAGGAATATCCTCATCTCTTCCCCTTCCTTCTTTAATTCTTTTTAGGATTTTTTCAAGCCAATGGGTTCCTTCTCTGCAAGGAGAACATTGACCGCAGGACTCCTCTGCAAAAAAGGAAGTAATCCTTAAAGAGGTTTTTAGAAGACACCTTTTATCGTTAATTACAATAATTGCTCCAGAACCAAGCATTGACTTAACTCCTGCCAAATTATCAAAATCTAAGGGAATATTTATATTTTCTTTTGTAAGTACAGGTGCTGAAACCCCACCGGGAATAATTGCTTTGGGTTCTCCATCAAAACCACCTGCATATTTTTCTATAAGTTCTTTTAAAGGTATTCCCAAAGGTGCTTCATAAACACCAGGACTTTTTACATCTCCAGAAATGGCAAAGAGTTTTGGACCAGAATTTTTAGGATTACTTCCAATGGAAGAAAACCATTTAGCTCCATTTTTTATAATATGGGGAACACAACTTAAGGTTTCTACATTATTTACAATAGTTGGTTTTCCTAAGAAACCCTTTGAGGCAGGAAAAGGTGGTCTTAATCTTGGATGTCCCCTTTTTCCTTCAAGGGATTCTATAAGCCCCGTTTCTTCTCCACAAATATATGCCCCTGCCCCCCTCGTAATCCTTACCTTTAAATTTTTACCACTTTTCAAATAATTTCTTCCCAAATATCCACCCTCTTCTGCTTCTTCTATTGCCCTTTCTAAAATTTTTGCCCCTTCCACAAATTCACCTCTTATATATATAAATGCCTCTTCTGCACCAATTGCTAAGGCAGAAATAGCAACACCTTCCAAAAGCATAAAGGGTTCCCTTTCAATAATTACTTTATCCTTAAAAGTTCCTGGCTCACCTTCATCTGCATTTACAACCACATATTTAGGACCTTTAAAGTCCTTAGGAACAAAACCCCATTTCAGTCCCGTAGGAAATCCAGCACCTCCCCTCCCCCTTAAACCAGATGCTTTCACTTCTTCAATAATATCTTCTGGTTTCATATGGATTGCTTTTAGAAGTCCAGCAAAACCCCAATTTTTCAAATATCCTCTTAGGGTATTTGAGTCCTTTTCTTTAATATATTTAGTTAAAATTGGTTCCATATCATTCACTTATAATTTTTTCTACCCATTCTAAATCAACAGGACCTACATAGTCATCATTTACCATCACAAGAGGAGCCCTATCACATGCCCCAAGACATTCAACCTTTTCTAAGGAAAATTTTCCATCTTTTGTAGTTTCCCCTTCCTTTATCCCAAGTTTTTCTTCCAATTTTTTCAAAATTTCTTCCGCTCCCTTAATTTGACAACTTACATTTGTGCAAACCCTTATATGTATTTTGCCTTTTTTTTCAAAATGGTACATTGTATAAAAAGAAGCTACACCATAAACCATAGAAGGGGAAAGATTTAATATCTTACACAAAAGTGCAATTACATCACCATCAATATATCCCCAAAACTCTTGGGATAAATGAAGTAATGGCAAAAGAGAAGCATTTTTTTCAGGGTATGCTTTAATAATTTTTTCTGCTTTTTCTTTCCACTCATCTAACCTTTCTAATCTTCCCATTTAAACCCCTTTTCTTTTAAAAGATAGACATAAGTGAGAAAAACCATTCCTAAAAATATGAGTAGTTCAACTCCAATAAATAAATCAATTGAGCCCTTCAATTTAACAAGGGGGTATAAAAACACAACTTCCACATCAAAAATTAAAAACAAAAGACCTACAATAAAATACTTAACAGAAAACCTTTTTTTTGAATCATCTAAGAGGGGCATTCCACTTTCATAGGGCAAAAGCTTTTCTTTTTTCGGTTTCTTTATTCCAAAGATATAAGAAAAGACAATTATTGCAATCCCTAATAAAAGGGAAGATAAAACCATTATAAATAGGGCAATTACTTCAAATGTGACATTTTTCACAAGGAATTATACTACAAAAATTTTTAAAAGTTGTCAAATGAAATTTTTTAAAATAATAGGTTCCTACTCTTGAATCTTAAATTTAAAGTGGAGGAATTTGCAAAATGTTTGATAAATCCCCCTTTAGAAAAGGGGGAATTAAAGGGGGATTTTTATGTCTTTTTACAAATTATCCTTTTTAGCATTTGGCATATAGCATTTAGCATTTAGGATCTTAAAAGAGCAGTAGAGCAGCACTGCTGTAGGGTCTGACCTCGTGTCAGACCGCCTCCAATTGTCATTGCGAAGGCA
>FWPV01006498.1_pt1 | contig 22229 bp, 21 predicted proteins | sample 2228371 | NCBI WGS metagenome assembly FWPV01 (sample SAMEA103939776, study PRJEB20133) | metagenome | reverse complement strand
CAGCCAGGTCAGTTTTTTTGCGCCGCCGGTGCTCACACCTGACGGCCAATTAATTGTGGGCAGCGCCGGGCACTCGCATCACCTCTATAGAATCAACCCGCAAACCTTTGCGCTCAACTGGGTATTTGAAGACGCCCGCGATGTGTACCTGGGCAGTGTGCTGGTTTTCGAAGACCGCATTTATGCCCCAAATGGCGACGGCAACCTGTATGTTTTGGACCTGAACGGCAACCTGCTGGCAACCTTCGATACCCCCCGGCACGGTCTATGGGCCGCGCCGGTCACCGATGGGCAAACCATTTACCTTACCTCGCTTGATCATTACGTCTATGCCCTCGACCCTGCCAGCCTGGCGGTGCGCTGGCAGACCAAACTGGATGGCGCTATCAACGCCGCGGCAACCCTCTCGGCAGATGGCCGCCTTTACGTTGGCACGCTTAACAAAACCCTCTATGCGCTCGATGCCGCTACCGGCAACGTCATCTGGAGCCGCCCCCTGGCGGGTTGGCTGTATAGCAGCCCCAGCCTGGATGGCGACACGCTCTACATTGGCGCGGTCATTGGCGCGCAAGAGGGCAAAGTGTACGCCATTGATGCCGAAAACGGCGCCCAACGCTGGGAATATCCCGCAGGCAGCGCTGTGGCTGGGCAAATTCTGGTCATGGAAGACAGCATCGCCTTTACCACCGAAAACGGTACGGTTGGCGTGCTGAAAAAAGACGGCAGCCTGGACTGGAAAGAAACCTATCCACACAACTTCTACGCAGGCCCCTTTGTGTGGAATGACACCCTGCTGGCTGCGCCCAGCCAGTCGCAAACGCTGCTGCTGGCCATAAACCCCGCCAACCGCAGCATCAAGTGGAAGTTCCCCCCGGAGAAATAGTATGTGGGATTTACTGATTGTGCACCCCATGACCAACATCCTGCTGTTCATTTACAGTCTGGTTGTTCAGGTCCCCTTTATGGAACAGATTGGCGCATTTGGTGTTGCCATCATCCTGTTCACCATTCTTATTCGTCTGGCCACCCACCCGCTTACGGCTTCACAAATTAAAGCCAGCAAAGCCATGCAAGAGATGATGCAATCTAAAGAATGGCAGGCCATCCAGAAAAAATATGAAAAAGATAAAGAGCGCCTGGCTGCCGAGCAAATGAAGTTTTACCAGGAAAAAGGCATCAACCCTTTTGGCTCCTGCCTGCCCACCCTCATCCAATTCCCCATCATCATCGGCTTATACCAGGCCATCATCCGCGCTCTGGCCACCACGCCCCTGCAGCTCATTCAACTCAACCGCAGCATCTACGACTTTCTCGACGCTTCAAAACTCATCCCGCTGCAAAACAACTTCTTGTGGATGAACCTCAGCCAGCCCGAGGGCATTAACATCGGCTTGCCGTTTGCCATCCCAACCCTGGCCATCGTCGTCGCGCTCACCACCTACCTGCAAACCAAACTGGCCACGCCGCCCTCACCCAATCCCAACGACCAGACCGCCGCCATGAACAAAACCATGGCCATTTACATGCCGCTGCTGCTTGGTTACTTTGCGCTCACCTTTGCTTCGGGGCTGGCGGTTTACTTTGTCGTGAGCAACCTGTTCTCCATTGTCCAGTATGGCGCAATGGGCAAACTGGACTGGAGCACCCTGTTTGGCGGCAAAAAAGCCGCAAACAAACCCAAATAGGAGCCGCTATGAACATAGAAGTCATTGCTCCCACCGTAGAAGAAGCCATTGCCCAGGGCTTGAATCAACTGGGGGTTACCCGCGACGATGTCGAAGTAGAAGTGCTCGACCCTGGCAGCAAAGGATTTCTGGGACTGGGCGGACGCCAGGTGCGTGTGCGCCTGACCATCAAAGACAGCCCGGCTGCCGCCCCCGCCCAACCCCAACCCGCAGACGCCACACCCGTTACCGAAACCCCTGCCCCTGCCGAAACCGGCGACCCCATCCTCGACCTGACCTGCAACACCGTGCGTGAACTGCTGACCCTGATGAAGATCGAAGGCACGGTCAGTGCCCGCTATGGCGAACCAGATGAAGGCAGCGAACACCCCCCCGTGCTGGTAGATATTCACGGCAAAGACCTCAGCATCCTCATTGGCCGCCGCGCCGAAACACTCAGCGCCTTCCAATATGTGGTTGGCCTTATTGTGGGCAAAGAGGCCGGGCGTTACCTGCAGGTGATTGTGGACGTAGAAGGCTATCGCGGGCGCCGCGAACGTCAGTTGCGCCAGCTGGCCCGCCGCATGGCCGAACAAGCCGTGCGCAGCGGGCGCAGACAGGTGCTGGAGCCCATGACGGCTGCCGAGCGCCGCATTGTGCACCTGGAGTTGCGCGGTCACCCCGATGTAGAAACCCTTTCGGTGGGCGAAGAACCAACCCGCAAAGTGACCATCGTCCCCAAGTAAGCTCTCTTCGTAAAACCTGACCCAGGAGCACGCCTGCCGCGTGCTCCTGGTGTTTTATAAGCCAACGACGCCTCATCTGCCCGGTACATAACCGCCAGACAAGGCGGGAGTGGCGAAATCCCGGGCCAGCGGATAATTCTACTGTTTTGTTTTTAGGACAAACGCTAGCGTTTGTCCTACCTGTTGATATCAATATGCTCAATGCAGGGTTTCTGATAACCCTTGATTTATCCACTCCAGACAAGCAGGGCTTTCATAAGGTGATGAACTGTCATTGCGAGGAGCGGCTTGCGCGCCGAAGCAATCTCCCTGGACCCCGATCATGCCCGTTTAACGGCAGACTGCTTCGGCGAAGAACGCCTCGCAGTGACATGATTCCGGACTTTAAGAAAGCCCTCTCCCCACAAGGGCCGAAGCGGTGCGTCTAAAACTATCTCAGGTATAATCAACTTATGCCTCAATTGATGACCCTTGAGCCTGTAGATTACCTTGCCATTGGCCACATCACCTGCGATGCAACGCCCCAAGGGCTGCGCCTGGGCGGCTCGGCGGCTTATGCGGCCCTTACGGCGCGCGCCATGGGGCTGCGCGTGGGGGTGGTGACTGCCTGGGCAAACGAGATCCCACTGGTAGGGTTTGACGATGTTACCGTCATTTCGGCCCCGGTACAGCAATCCACACGTTTCGAGAATATCCACACCGCGCAGGGGCGTGTTCAGGTGCTCCATCACGTCGCCCCCAAAATAGATTTCGCGCTTGTGCCCGAAGTTTGGCGGCGCGCCCGCATCATTCACCTGGCCCCAGTTGCGCAAGAGGTAGACCCCATTTTGCCGCCCGATTTTCGCCCGGCGCTTTTGGGGCTTACCCCGCAAGGCTGGCTGCGCGCCTGGGATGCCCAGGGGCGGGTGTACCCCTGCCCGTGGCCCGGCGCCGAACAAGCCCTGCGCGCGGCTGGCGCGGCTGTGTTGAGCGTGGAGGACGTGCAGCACCAGGAAGATGTCATTGAGCAAATGGTGCTTTCCAGCCGTCTGCTGGTTGTTACCGAGGGCGCGGCCGGGGCGCGCTTATACTGGAATCATGACTTGCGCCGTTTTCGCGCGCCCGCCGCCGCCGAGATAGACCCGACCGGCGCAGGGGACATCTTCGCTGCTGCGTTTTTCATTCGCCTGCTTAACACCCGCGACCCATGGGAAGCCGCCCGCTTTGCCAACCAGGTGGCTGCGCTTTCGGTAACGCGCCCTGGGCTGGCTGGCGTACCCACGCCCGAAGAAGTGCAGGCTTGCCTGGTAGAAGTACTTCACTAAAAAATCTCGTCCGTTCAGGAGTTTGAATGGCGCGTATTTACAGCATGGTCAACCAAAAAGGCGGCGTGGGAAAAACCACCACCGCCATCAACCTGGGAGCGTACCTGGCCCACTTCAAACAGCGCGTGTTGATTGTGGATGTAGACCCACAGGCCAACGCCACATCATGCCTGGGTGTAGATAAGCACAGTGTGCGCGGCGGCACGTATGAGTGCCTGCTTGAATCCAGCGCAGAGGGTTTTCTGTTGCACAACCCCAAACTCAACCTGTGGCTGTTGCCCGCTTCGCCTGCCCTGGCTGGCGCCGAAGTGGAATTGGTCAGCCAATTCGCGCGCGAAATGCGCCTCAAGCGCGCACTCGAATCGCTAAAGCAGCGTTTTGACTACATTCTGATTGACTGCCCACCCTCGCTCAGTCTGCTCACTGTCAACGGGCTGGTGGCCGCCGAAGATGGCGTCATCATTCCGGTACAGTGCGAATACCTGGCCCTGGAAGGCTTGGGGCAACTGACCCAAACCATCCAGCGCATTCGCGCTGCGCTCTTTCCAGACCTGAAAATTCGCGGCGTGCTGCTTACCATGTTTGACATCCGCACGCACCTTTCCAGCGATGTGGTCAACGAGGTGCGCAAATATTTTGGCGAGCGGGTTTTTCATGTAGTTGTGCCTCGCAGCGTCCGCCTGGCCGAAGCCCCCTCCTATGGGGTGCCGGTGCTGGCCTATGCCCCTGCCTCGACCGGCGCGCAGGCTTACGAAGCCCTGGCCCGCGAAGTGCTGGCCGGGGATGGCGTTTCGGTAGCGGGGATGTAGGAGGTCGGTATGCCTGGTCTTGGAAAAGGATTGGATGCACTCATCCCCACCGGTCGAGGGGACGAACCACTACCCCATGGCGGGGTAACGCATGTGCCGGTGGCAAAAATTGTTCCTAACCCGCGTCAGCCACGCACCGTCTTCAGACCAGAAGACCTGGCCGAACTGGCCGACTCGATTCGTGAACATGGCATCATCCAGCCGCTCATTGTCACACGCGGCGACGAGGATGAAACGTACACCCTGATCGCAGGCGAACGGCGTTTGCAGGCCGCCCGCCTGGTAGGACTGGCCCAGGTGCCGGCCATCGTACGCACCGCCACCGAGCAGCAACGCCTGGAACTGGCGCTCATCGAAAACATTCAACGCGCCGACCTCAACGCCCTGGAAGAAGCCCGCGCCTACCAGACCCTGGTAGATGAATTTGATCTGGCGCACGATGAAATTGCCCGTCGTGTGGGCAAAAACCGCGTGACCGTCACCAACACCCTGCGCCTGCTCAAATTGCCCCAAGACGCCCAAAAAGCCCTGATGGAAGGGCAAATTACCGAGGGACACGCGCGCGCCCTGTTGGGTTTAGAAGCCCACCAGGCCATTTCGCTGGCGGCAGAGATTGTTTCTGCGCTGGGCTTTACCGTGCGGCAAACCGAAAGCCTGGTGCGCACCCTGCAGCAACTCCCCACGCCGCAATCTATTCTGGCCGTGCTGGCCTCGCTGCTCAAGCAAGTGCGCCAGGCCCAGGAACGCGGCGAACTGCCCGATATTACCCCGCAGTCTATCGAAGCGTTGGTGCGCAAATTGCACGGCGAACGCCCCGACCCTGCGCCGCGCCCGTCCACCCCGCCCGATGTGACGGATCTGCAAGAGCGCATTGCTGCCGCGCTGGGCAACAAAGCCACCCTGCGGGTGGGCAAAAACGGCAAAGGCACGCTTACGCTTCATTTTTACTCCAATGAAGAACTAGAGCACATCCTCACGCATCTTTTGAAAGAATAACCCAGGCAGGGGCGCGGCAATGCCGTGCCCTTGTGGTTTACCGCTATGAAAATCCTCTACAACGCCCGAATTTACACCTTTGACCAACTGCGCCCGCGCGCCTCGGTGCTGGTTATTGACCGCGATCGCATTGCCGCCGTGGGTGGCCCCGAACTGCTGGATGCGTTTGGCACGCGCGTTAGCCGCGAAGATATGGGCGGGCGGGTCATCCTGCCTGGTTTGACCGATGCCCATATCCACCTTCAGCATTATGCGCTTAGCCTGCAAAAAGTAGATTGCGAAACCCCCACCCGCGCCGAATGTCTGCGCCGTGTGGCCGAACGCGCCCGCCAGACGCCGCCCGGCGCGTGGATTTTAGGGCATGGCTGGCAGCAAAATGACTGGCCCGAAGGGTTTGGCAGCGCCACCTTGCTGGATGAGGTTGCGCCGCATCACCCGGTGTACCTGACGGCTAAATCACTGCATGCCGGTTGGGCCAACACAGCCGCCCTGCGCCTGGCAGGTATCACCCCTGGCACGCCAGACCCGCGCAACGGACAAATCGTGCGCGATGCGCACGGCCAGCCAACCGGTATTCTCCTGGAAAGCGCTATGGAGCTGGTGGCGCGCGTCGTGCCACACCCCAGCATCGAACAAATTGCCGATGCCATCGCGCGTACGCAGCCTGCGCTTTTTCGCATGGGGCTGACCGGCGTGCACGACTTCGATTACCGCGATGCTTTTATGGCTTTGCAATACCTGCACAGCAAAGGCGGGCTAAAATTAAGGGTAATCAAAAACCTGCCAGGCGATTTGTACCCGCACGCAGTGGCTATGGGGTTGCGCAGCGGCTTTGGCGACGACATGCTGCGCATTGGCGCGGTAAAGGTTTTTATGGATGGCGCATTGGGGCCGCGCACCGCAGCCATGTTTGAGCCATACCTGAATGAGCCAGACAACCGCGGTATTTTGAACATGGACGGCGAAGCCCTCTTTGAAATTGCGCACCAGGCAGCCGATGCCGGGCTAAGCATGACCGTGCACGCCATTGGCGACCGCGCCAACCATGAAGTACTCAACGCCTACGAGCAACTGCGCCGCTACGAGGCCGAACGCGGATACCCGCCCCGGCGGCATCGCATTGAGCACGTGCAGGTCTTACACCCCCACGATGCAGACCGCCTTGCCCGCCTGAACGTGGTCGCCTCCATGCAGCCCATTCACGCCACGTCTGATATGCTGGCCGCCGACCGGCTGTGGGGCGCGCGCGCCCGCCTGGCCTATGCCTGGCGCACTCAGTTGGATGCCGGCGCCGTGCTGGCGTTTGGGTCTGATGCGCCGGTTGAATCGCCTAACCCCTTTTGGGGGCTGTACGCTGCCGTTACCCGCCGCCGCGCCGATGGTACGCCCGGCCCCGAGGGCTGGTATCCGCAAGAGCGGCTCGATATGCAGGCGGCGTTGCAGGCTTATACCCTGGGCGCGGCCTACGCAGCCGGTGTGGAAGACCGCCTGGGGCGTCTGACCCCCGGCTGCCTGGCTGACCTGATTGTGCTGGAAAAGGATTTATTCACCTGCCCGCCAGAGGATTTGCTCACGCTTGAATCATCGGCCACGATGGTTGCTGGAGCATGGGTCTGGCAAAGTTGAGGACGTATGGACGAATCAGCGCCACTTTCACCAGAAATTCTTGTCCCACGCCTGGGCGATACCCTGGTCAACCGGGGCCTGATAAGCGAATCCCAGTTGCAGCAAGCGCTCGAATTTCAAAAGGCTCAAAAAGCCGAAGGGCGTTCCATTTTGCTGGGGCAAGCGGTCATCGAATTGGGCTTTTTATCGCGCCCGGAACTGGACCGCGCCATTACCGAGCAAATCATCATGCTGCGCAGCGAGCTGGAAGACGCCAACCGACACCTGGAAAAGCGCGTTGAAATGCGCACGGCAGAACTGCAAGAGGCGCTTAGCCGCCTTTCGGAACTGAACCAGCTCAAGACCAATTTCATCTCAAATGTATCGCACGAACTGCGCACGCCGCTTACCCACGTCAAGGGCTACCTGGATTTGTTGCTGGCCGGTACGTTGGGCTCGCTCACCGATGCCCAAAAGAACGCCCTGACCGTTGTGGTTCAATCTACCAGTCGCCTGCAAAATCTGATTGACGATCTGATTATGTTCGCGCTCAGCTCGCGCGGTGAACTGACGCTGCAGAAGAAACCCGCCTACTTGCAAGCCCTGGCTGCCGAGGCGCTTAAGGTGGCTCAGCCCAAAGCCCAAGACCGCAAGCAGTCGCTTACAGGCGAAGTTGATGAAACCCTGCCCCCCGCGCTGATTGACGAACAAAAGATGGCCTGGGTGCTTTCGCAATTGCTGGATAACGCCATCAAATTCACCCCCGAAGGCGGCCAGGTACGGCTGATTATTCAGCGTGAACAGGGCAACCAACGCATGGCGCGCATTGCCGTGCAGGATACTGGCATTGGCATTCCTCCCGACCGCCTGGAAGAGATTTTTGAGCCGTTTCACCAGCTGGATGGCGCTTCGACCCGGCGTTATGGCGGCACCGGTCTGGGGCTAACCCTGGTGCGCCAGATTGTGGAAGCGCACGGCACGGTGTTGACCGCTGTCTCGCAGCCAGGGCAGGGCGCTACGTTTTCTTTCCCGATTTTGCTTGAAGGTTAGCCTGCGAACGTGTAAGATATTAACTGATGTAACCCATTGCGCCAAAGTCTGGGCGTCAGAGCGGGTCTATTTCAAAACAGCCTGCGGGACACACTGCATAAGGTGAGATGCTAAACCAACCAATGACCGAGACAGCCTTCGACTACCTTTCCATTTCGCGCTTAATTGCCCAGGAACGTGACTGGCGCAACGCCCTTGATATTCTCATCAAGTTCATTCGCAAGGGACTGATTTACGACAACCTGGCTGTCTATCTCAACGACCCCGATGACCCCAAGCAACAAGATGTTATCTTTGCCCGCGCGGTGGGGCGTGGACAATCTGCCGAGGCAGATGTTTCGTGGGGCGAGCAGGTCGCCACGCAGGTGGTGGTGACGGGTAAACAGGTACTGGTTGAACCCCCGCCCAGCCCCGAAACCGATGACCGCAGCGCGCGGCTAACCCGCCCTTACCTGCTGGGGTTGCCCTTACGCACCCCAGACCAGATAATGGGCGCGCTGGTTTTTGTACGCTTTGGCGGCCCGCCCTACAAAGCCGAGCACATCAACCAGGCGCAGTTCGCGGCCTATCAGATTGGCTTTTTACTAGAGCGGCGCGCGCTCATGTCGGTGATCCGTCGTTTGGATGAGGCCAAACGGCAGATACAGTTGCAAGAAGATTTCATTGCCACCATGTCGCACGAGTTGCGCACCCCGCTGGGGTTCATTAAGGGTTATACCACCACCCTGCTGCGCCGCGACACCAAATGGGACGAAGAAACCACCCGCGAGTTTTTGAACATCATCGAAGAAGAGACAGACCACCTCACCGAACTGATTGAGACTATTCTTCAATCGGCGCGTTTGCAAAGCCACACCCTGGAATTGAATTTTCAACCGGTGCGGCTGGATTCGCTGGTCAATGATGTACTGGTGCGCGTGCGCGCCCATCATCCCGACCTGGATGTGAGCGTTCTAGGCGAAGCCTCGCCCCTGGTGCATGTGGATGCCGTACGCCTGGCCCAGGTGCTGGATAACCTTTTTAGCAATGCCATTAAGTACGCTCCGGGCGCTAAAATAGAAATACACCTCAGCGAGCAGGAGGGCATGGCGCACATCCGCTTCCGCGACTTTGGGCCGGGCATTCCTCCAGAGCATTTGCCTTATATTTTCGAGCGCTTCTATCGCGTTTCAAATACCGGGCGTTCGGGCACCGGGCTGGGCTTGTTTATTTGCAAACAAATTGTGGATGCGCATCATGGCGCTATCAATGTCACATCCAGCCCCGGCGACGGAACAATATTCGATATTCTGCTGCCTTTGCGCCAGTCGGTAGGGCAATAGCCCCAAGGAGATGACGTATGACTGTTATTCTTGTTGTAGATGATGAACCCCGTTACCTGCGCCTGGTAGAAGCCAACCTGCGCACCGAAGGCTACGACGTGCTGAGCGCTACCGATGGAATGCAAGCCCTGGAAATATTCTCAGCAAGTAACAACATTGACCTGATTTTGATGGATGTGATGATGCCCAACCTGGATGGCTTTGCTGCAACCCAGCGTATTCGTCAGTTTTCCAATGTGCCAATCATCATCCTGACCGCTAAAGGCGACGAAAGCGACCGGGTGAAAGGCCTGGATCTGGGCGCAGATGACTACCTGGTAAAGCCCTTCTCTGCCACCGAACTGCTGGCGCGTGTGCGGGCTGTGCTGCGCCGCTCGCAACTCTCTAAAGACGTGGGGCAAGAGCGTTTCTTTCAGCATGGCAATTTGCGCATTGATTTTGCCCGAGCCGAGGTGTGGCGCGGCGACCAGCCAGTTTACCTTTCTGCAACCGAATATCGCCTTTTGCTGCAATTTGCTCACAATGTGGGGCGTATTCTTACGGCCGAAGAGCTGCTTTCTAACGTCTGGGGGCAGGAATATCGCAACGACAAAGAAATTTTGTGGGTGAGCATTGCCCGCTTGCGCCAAAAACTGGAAGAGGAAGGCCAGCCGCCCAGGCACATTGTCACCCGTTCTGGACTGGGCTATCTGATGCCGCCTATCGAAAACTGACCCATTTTTTCATGCATTTTGCGTCATCGCCAAGGAGACACCATGAGCATCGAATTTGATGAAAAAGGCAAATATTTCACCGACATCATCCAGAAAATCGCCGTTCCGGCCATCATCCAGACGGTGTTGCATCGCATCGAAGGCAACGTGCATGTACGCCCCGATCAGCGCATTAAGGACGAGCTGGACTTGCCTGAGCCTTTTCTGGCCGTAACCAGCGCAACGATATATGCGCCTGATGGCAGTGTTTTGCGCAAAGCCGACTTTATTTCGGTGCGCCGCGACCACATTGTGTGGGTGATTCCGCAAGATGAGCAAGACGAACAGGAAGGGGGCATGTCATGAGCGTACCGTCTGGTGTATCCATGCCAGATATTGGCAAACTGAAAGCGTTTATTCTCGATAACCTTTCGCGCGAGTTGGAGACCAACAACCCGCCATTCGAGCGCCGCGCCGAGTTCATTAAACAAAAACTGAACGAAATTTACGGACGGCTGCGCGTCAACGTGCCAGAAACCATTCGCCAGCAACTGAGCCACGAAGTGCTAAATGAATTTGTGGGCTATGGCCCCATTCAGCCGTTGCTCGACGACCCCGAAGTAACCGAAGTGATGGTCAACGGCCCCAAGAAAGTGTTTGTGGAAAAGAAAGGCAAACTGATAAAAACCGGCGTCACCTTTGAAGATGACGCCCACGTCCAGCGCATCATCGAACGCATTGTGCTGCCGTTGGGACGGCGCATTGATGCCGATAGCCCCACCGTAGATGCGCGCCTGCCCGATGGCTCGCGCGTGAACGCCGTCATCCCGCCCGTGGCGATTGACGGCTCCACCATTACCATCCGTAAATTTAGCAAGCACAAACTGGGTGTCGCTGACCTGATTCGTTTTGGCTCCATTACCGAGCAAATGGCCGAATTTTTGCGCGCCTGCGTGGTAGCGCGTTTGAATATCGTCATTTCTGGCGGCACGGGTTCGGGCAAAACGACCTTGCTCAACTGTCTTTCGGGTTTCATCCCAGAAGATGAACGCATTGTCACCATCGAAGACGCCGCCGAACTCCAGCTGCAGCAAGACCACGTGGTGCGCCTGGAGACTAAAACTGCCAATCTGGATGGGCGCGGCGCAGTGACTATCCGCGACCTGGTTCGCAATGCGTTGCGCATGCGCCCAGACCGCATTGTAGTAGGCGAATGCCGCGGCGGCGAAACCCTGGACATGCTGCAAGCCATGAACACCGGGCACGATGGCTCGCTCACCACAGTGCACTCTAATTCGCCGCGCGATGCTATTTCGCGCATCGAAACGATGGTGCTTATGGCCGGTATGGACTTACCGGTCAAAGTCATTCGGCAGCAAATATCTTCTGCCGTAGACCTGATTGTGCAACAAACCCGCCTGAAAGACGGTTCGCGCAAAGTGACCTACATTACCGAAGTAGCTGGCATGGAAGGCGACACCATTGTATTGACCGACATTTTCCGCTTTGAGCAGACGGGCATTTCGCCAGACAATAAAGTGATTGGTCAAATGAAGCCCACCGGCATTCGCCCCCTCTTCACACCGCGTCTCGAAGCAGCCGGGTTCAAACTGCCGCCCGATATTTTTGGCGCCAACCTGGGCGATATGCTGCGCCGCCGTTGAGCGCCACAGTCCTTGTTATAATCGGGACAAGTTTTCAACCTGAGCAAAGGAATCTGAATGAGCGAGATTGTCCAAGCCCAAATGAACATTCGGCGCCGCAAACTAGGGTTACTTATCCGCGACGCCCGTCTGGCGCACCGCAGAACCATCGCCGAATGCGCCGCGGCTATTGGCGTAACGCCCGGCGTGATGCGCGCCTATGAAGAAGGGCGCCGGTCGCCCTCGCTGCCCGAACTGGAAGTGCTGGCCTACTACCTGGACCTGACCATTCAGCATTTTTGGAGCAAAGAAGCCCTCTCGGATGCCCCCCCGCGCACCGAAGCGCTGGATTTGCCTGTGCTGGTTGGGCTGCGGCAGCGCATTGTGGGCGCCCTCTTGCGTCAGCGCCGCCTGGCAGCCAGCATGTCTATCCGCGCCCTTTCAGCCGAAACCGGCATCCCGGCCGGGCGGCTAAAAGCGTACGAATTGGGTGAGCAACCCATTCCCGTGCCAGAATTAGAGGCCTGCCTTGCCGTGCTGGGTGGACGCATCGAAGCCTTTTTTGACCAGGCCGGCCCGGTAGGACGCTGGATGACCCAGCAGCGGGCGATTCAGGATTTTCTCAAACTGCCAGATGACTTGCAAGCCTTTGTCAGCCAGCCAGTTAACCGCCCCTACCTGGAACTGGCCCGCAACCTGAGCGCCCTCTCTACCGAAAAACTCCGCTCGGTTGCCGAAGGTTTACTGGATATTACCCTATAGGTGTAAATAAAATGACTGATGTGACCCCTGTACAGCGCGCCCGGCAGGGCAAACAGGCTTACGAAGCCGGTCACTTTGCCGAAGCCGCCCGCCTTTTTGAGCAAGCCGCCAGCGATTACACAACCCAAAACAAGCCGCTCGATGCCGCCGAAATGAAAAACAACGCCAGCGTCGCCTGGCTGCAAGCCGACCAGCCCCAAAAAGCGCTCGATGTGCTGACCGGAACTGCCGATTTATTCCAGGCTGCCGCCGACCTGAAGCGCTGGGGTTTGGCCCTGGGCAACGAAGGCGCCGCGCTGGATGCACTCAAACGCTACGACGAAGCTGCGCAAAAATATACCCGCTCGGCCAAAGTGTTAGAAGAAGCCGGGGAAGACCAGATGCGCGCCGAAGTGCTTAAAGCGCTCTCTGCGCTGCAACTAAAAACCGGCAAGCAAATTGACGCCGTGCTGAGCATGCAATCGGGGTTGGCGGGCATTAAGAAACCGACCCTTAAGCAAAAAATCCTCAAAAAATTATTACGTTTGCGTCCATGGTAGCCCTCGACCTGCTCATCCGTCCGGCCGTTCAAGGCGACCAGCATCGCATTGCAAACCTCATCCACTTTGAGCAATATGCTCATCGTCATCTGGATTGGCGCGGCCCGCTCGATTGGGTGGGCGCGCCTTATTTTTGGGTAGCGCAGCAAAATGGCCGCGCCGTCTCTGCCCTGGCTTGTCCGCCTGACCCCGAATCGGTTTTCTGGCTGCGTCTGTTTGCCTGTGCCTCTTCTGTTCCGCTGCGCGACTCGTGGCGCGCCATGTGGGAAACCGCCCGCCTTGCCTTGCGCGGGCAGAGCGGCCAGGTAGCCGTCATTGCCCTGCAAGACTGGATGGCCGCCCTGGTCGAAGACAGCGATTTTGTTTACGCAGATGATATTGTCATGCTTGCCTGGTCGGCGGGGGAGCACCCGGCAGTCAACCTGCCCCAGCACGTTCATTTGCGCTCGATGCAGATGAGTGACCTGCCCGAAGTCGCCGAGGTAGACCAGGCGGCTTTTGCGCGTTTGTGGCAAAATTCACTCTCTTCCTTGCGGCTGGCCTTTCCGCAGGCGGACGCGGCCATGGTGGCCGTCGTAGACTCGCAAATTGTGGGCTATCAAATCAGCACGTTTGGGCCGTTTGGGGCGCATTTGGCCCGCCTGGCAGTGCACCCGCGCTTTCAGGGGCAGGGCGTGGGGCGGATGTTGTTGTCTGACCTGACGAAGCAGGTAACGGCGCGGGGCTTTCAGCGCATTACGGTTAATACGCAGGCGAAGAATCACGTTTCGCAGGCGTTGTATCGCAAGATGGGTTTTGTTCCCAGCGGGGAAAGTTATCCCGTTTATACCTGGCTGTTGTCCGAAAGCGCCGACTGAGTTTGCCGCATAATTACGGTTTTTGCCACATGCGCTGCCGCCAGATGAACATTGCCGCAACCAGCCCCAGCGCGCCAAACAAAATCAGGCTGGCTATGTCCGATTTTAGCGTGGGGAAGGCGTAATGCCCCCAGTTGAAACTGGTGTGCAGCAACAGCGCCATAAAAATGCTGCCGCGCGTGCGGTTGAAGATGCCAGTCATGATGATGGAGACCAGCACAGTCGAAAGCAGCAAGCCCCACACCGGGCGTTGGTAGTACATTTCCTGGCGAGAGATAAAAAAGAGCGGTAAATGCCACAACCCCCAGGCCAGCCCGGTCATGATGCTGGCCCATAGCGGGCTAAACCTTGCCTGCAGGCGATGCAGCAGCAAACCACGCCAGCCAAACTCTTCCTGCAATGGACCACCCAAAAAGAAAATGAAAACCGCGCCCACCGCCAGCGCCATGGTCACGGCGACCTGGCGGGATGCGCCATTGGCCATAATGCCGTTGACGGTTTCTTCCAGCATGGTGTTTACCGGCCGGGCTGCGCCGCCCAGGCTGCTAAGCCACAACGCGCCGCCAATAAGTAAGGGGAACAAAAACAGCGCCAGCGCATACCACGCCGCGCCATGCCGCACCGAGACGGCCCGTTGCAACAGGTCTTTTACGCCTGCCAGACGCAGGTTATACCACGCTGCCGCAAATGCACCCACCAGCGGACCCCAGGCCGCATAGCTGAACAGCCAGCCAAAATTGGTTTGCACCGCCTCAGGCAGAATGCCCTGCGTAACCAGCGCTTCGGGGACCCACAGCGCCCAGGAAAACCCAAAGGCGACAAGGATGTACACCAGCAACGTGCTCCAGCGGAATGGATTTGCTTGCATCGTTAACCTCCCCAAAACTCACGAGATGCCCCGCTTGCGCAGGGCATCTCTCATCTTTTTTTGCGCAGGTGATTAGCGGGCCAGGTCAAAGCGATCCAGGTTCATCACCTTGTGCCAGGCGGCAACGAAATCGCGGACGAATTTTTCGGCGTTGTCGTCCTGGGCATAGACTTCGGCAATGGCGCGCAGTTGCGAGTTGGCGCCAAAGACCAGGTCAACGCGCGTGCCGGTCCAGCGCACCTCGCCGGTTTTGCGGTCGTGGGCTTCGAAGGTTTGGGCGCTTTCATCGGTGGGATGCCATTCCACGCCCATGTCGGTCAGGTTGACGAAGAAGTCGTTGGTGAGCTGCCCGGGGCGGTGGGTGAACACGCCGTGCGGCGCGCTGCCGTAATTGGCGCCCAGCACGCGCAGCCCGCCAACCAGCACGGTCATTTCGGGGGCGCTCAGGGTCAACAGTTGGGCCTTGTCAATCAACATCTCTTCGGCCGAGACGTTGAACACGGTTTTTTGATAGTTGCGGAAGCCGTCGGCATCCGGTTCCAGAACGGCAAAGGACTCGACGTCGGTTTGTTCTTGCGAGGCGTCCATCCGTCCGGGGGTGAAGGGGACTTCTACATCGAACCCGGCGGCTTTGGCGGCCGCTTCGACTGCGGCGCAGCCGCCCAGCACAATCAGGTCTGCCAGCGAGATTTTCTTGCCGCCCGCTGCCGTAGCGTTGAAGTCTTGCTGAATGCCTTCGAGCGTGGCAAGCACTTTGGCGAGTTGTTCGGGCTGGTTGACTTGCCAGTCTTTTTGCGGCGCCAGGCGGATGCGCGCGCCATTGGCGCCGCCGCGCTTGTCGGAGCCGCGGAAGGTGGAGGCGGCAGACCAGGCAGTGTACACCAGTTCGGAGATGGACAGCCCCGAAGCCAGGATTTTGGCTTTGAGCGCGGCGATGTCGGCGGCATCTACCAGCGGGTGATTGACCGCCGGGATGGGGTCTTGCCAGATAAGGTCTTCGGCGGGGACTTCAGGACCGAGGTAGCGCGCTTTGGGTCCCATGTCGCGGTGGGTCAGTTTGAACCAGGCGCGGGCAAAGGCTTCGGCAAATTCTTCGGGGTGTTGGTGGAAGCGGCGCGAGATTTTCTCGTAGATGGGGTCGAAGCGCAGCGACAGGTCGGCGGTGGTCATCATGGGCGGGTGTTTTTTGGTCGGGTCGTGCGCGTCGGGAATCATGTGTTCGGGCTTGCAGTTGACCGGAATCCACTGGTGCGCGCCCGCCGGGCTTTTGACCAGTTGCCACTCGTAGCCAAAGAGCATGTCGAAGTAGCCCATGTCCCATTTGGTGGGGTTGGGCTTCCAGGCGCCTTCGATGCCGCTGGAGGTGGTATGAGCGCCTTTGCCGGTGCCGAATTTGTTCTTCCAGCCCAGCCCCATTTGTTCGAGCGGGGCGGCTTCGGGGTCGGGGCCGACCAGCGCCGGGTCGCCTGCGCCGTGCGCCTTGCCGAAGGTGTGTCCGCCAGCGACCAGCGCAACGGTTTCTTCATCGTTCATCGCCATGCGGGCGAAGGTTTCGCGCACATCGCGCCCGGAAGCGACCGGGTCGGGGTTGCCGTTGGGACCTTCGGGGTTGACGTAGATGAGACCCATCTGCACAGCCGCCAGGGGGTTTTCCAGTTCGCGCTCGCCGCTGTAGCGTTTGTCGCCCAGCCATTCGGTTTCGGAGCCCCAGTAGATGTCTTCTTCGGGCTGCCAGATGTCTTTGCGTCCGCCGCCGAAGCCAAAGGTTTTGAGTCCCATCGTTTCGAGGGCGACGTTGCCCGCCAGAATCATCAGGTCGGCCCACGAAATTTTGTTGCCGTATTTCTTCTTGATGGGCCACAGCAGGCGGCGGGCTTTATCCAGGTTGATGTTGTCGGGCCAGCTGTTGAGCGGCGCAAACCGCTGCGCGCCCGTGCCGCCCCCGCCGCGCCCATCGGCGGTGCGGTAGGTGCCGGCGCTGTGCCATGCCATGCGAATCATCAAGCCGCCGTAGTGACCCCAGTCGGCGGGCCACCATTCTTGCGAGTTGGTCATCAGGTCTGCCAGGTCTTTTTTGAGGGCTTCGTAGTCGAGTTTTTTGAATTCTTCGGCGTAGTTGAAATCGGCGCCCAGCGGGTTGGATGCCGGGTGATGTTGATGCAGGATGTTGAGATTCAGTTGGTTGGGCCACCAGTGGCGGTTGGTGGTGCCGCGACTCGTGGATGTCATTCCAACGCGTCCGGTAACGGGGCATTTGCTTTCTTCGCTCATATTGTCTCCTTTTGAACGGTCGGGGAAAGGGGGAAAGGGAACTTGCCGCCGGGGCTTTTTGATGTGGGGAAAGCGCGGCGGGTTGATGCTACCTGTAATGTCCGTTCGGGATAAGCGTCCCGAACGGCTGATCTGTTGCTCGCGTCGCGCTCGAAAGGAAGCCTTCGGGACGTTGAAAAGCCTATTCCGAATTCAGGTACCTGTAAAATAATTTTAGCATACGGCGCACCGGTTGGGGTTATTATTTGCCGGTTTTTATAAGGGATATGCCCAGCCATGCGCCTGCGCCAATGATGGGGATGCTGAGCGCAATGACCAGCCAGGTTGGCAAACTGCCCGCTGCGGCCAATTGCAGCAGGATAGGAAAGCCAATTACAAAAGCCGCCACCAGCAAACTGAGCGCCAGACGCGTTACCAGGTTGTCCAGGCGGCGCAGCACCGAGTCGATGTCTTTTATTTCCATGCGCAGGGGTTCGTTGCGTTCCAGCCGCTCCAGCAGTCGGTTGCCTACGCGCGGCAGGCGGTGCAGCATTTCGCCCAGGTTGGCGGCGTCCATCACCAGGGCGCGCGGCCAGTTTTCTTGCGAAAAGATGAGCGTTTTCATCAGGCGCTTCAGGTGCGGCGCAGCAGCGCGGAACACATCGAAGTCCGGGTCCAGTTGCAGTCCAATGCCTTCCAGCATGGCAACGGTTTGTCCAACCAGCCACCAGGTAGAAGGCAGGCGCAGGTGATGCCGAAAGGAGATGGCTGTAAATTCGTCAATCAGTTCGCGCGCGCGCAGGTACTTGAGTGGCGCGCCGTAATACTTGTTGAGCAGGCGGTTCAGGTCGTGGGCCAGGCGGTTGCGGTCCAGGTCTTCGGGCACGGCGTTCATCCGCACCAGCTGGTCAATCATGCCCTCCACATCCAGTTCAACCGCCGTCAGGTACAGCCGCACCAGGTCCAGGCGGTCTTTTTCGCGCAAATAGCCCACCTTGCCAAAGTCCACCAGCCCTATCATTTCACCGGGCAAGACCAGGTAATTGCCTGCGTGCGGGTCGGCGTGGAAGAAGCCATCTTCAAACACCTGTTTGATGGTAACGCTGACGCTGTTGAGGGCAATTTTATGCCGGTCGTACCCGGCTGCTTCCAGCGCGGCAAAGTCGTTGATTTTGATGCCCTGAATGCGCTCCATCACCAGCACCTGCGGGGTGGTCAAGTCCCAATACACTTTTGGGATGTAGAGCAGGTTCTTTTCCCCGCTAAATTGTTCGCGCATGCGGTCGGCGTTGCGCCCTTCGCGCAGGTAATCCAGTTCGTTGCGCAGGGTGAAGGCAAAGTCGTCTGCAATGCTGGTGAAGTCGTACAGTTTGCCCAGGTTGGTTGTCTGCGCCACGCCCGCCAGCGAGGCCAGAATTTCCAGGTCGGTTTGGATGACCTGGGTGATGTTGGGGCGCTGGACTTTGACAACCACCTCTTGCCCATCGGGCAGGGTGGCTGCGTGCACCTGCGCCAGCGAGGCCGAGGCCATGGGCTGCGGGTTGATGCTGGCAAAGCAGGCTTCGGGTGGGCGGCCCAGTTCGCGTGTCAGCACGGCATGCACGGTCTCCCAAGATTCAGGCGAGACGGAATCGACCAGTTTGCTCAGTTCGGTGATGTAGGAGAGCGGGAGCAGGTCGGGGCGGGTAGAGAGGATTTGCCCAAACTTGATAAAGGTGGGACCCAACTCTTCTAGCGCCTGCCGAAAATGAACCGCCTGCTGGTCAATGGGCGTGGCTGCTTCGGGCGGCAACCCGCGGCCGGGCAGCCACACCCTCAGGCGCTGCCTTTCCCCTGGCCGACTGAACAAAAAGCCAAAACCATGCCGCGTAAAAACGGATACGATCTCGCTGTACCGTTTGAGGTGGCGAATGGGGCGTTGGGGGCTAAACATGATGGACGATGCCAGGGCCGAAAAACCTGGCGGAGGTTAGTCTTGCTTTTTGAGCATTTCGCGCAGGTCTTCTTTGGTTACCAGCCCCATTTCGTCCAGCACTTTTTTCATTTCCTCGCGAATCAACCGACGCAGGGCCTGGCGTTCTTCTTCGCCGCGGTCAGAGAGTTTTTCGACCCACTCTTTTACTTCGCTTTTTTGCAGGTTGCCTTCCTGGCTCAGTTCGTCAATCACTTCCTGGGCTTTTTCGCGCGTCATCGAAAGCAGCCCCATGCCAATGAGCAGCCCTTTTTCAAATAAGTTTGCCATAGTCACTCCTTTTGCACTGCTGTGAACGTTAATTTTTGTGAGCGTTGTTTGACTGGCAAGCGGCGTCTCAGGCGCGGCAAGTGAATGTTATGCGCCTGTCATAACGCTGGCCTGGTTCTTTAGCCAGTTTTTTTACGGCCTGCTCACATTGTACTGTGTTATGCCCGGCTCGGCGCATTTTTTAGCAAACATTTACCAATCTCAAATTAGCCAGTAGTAAGCGCGCGCAGCAAAATGTACCGGTCTACCAGTCCAAGCGGCATGTCATTTTCATCTACCACCACCAGCCATTTACGCCCTGACTCCATCATCAGGCGCACGGCTTCTGGCAAAGGGGTTTCGGCCGGGGCGGTTAGCACGCCATCTGACATGATTTCCCCGGCAGTAATGTCAGATGACGGGGCATCGGCGCGTCCAAACAGGGCTGCCAGCGCCCCGCGGCGTTGCTCTGGCTGAATGCGCGCTACCACGTCGGCATCGCTGATGATGCCCACCGCTTTGCCTTCAGCATTCAGCACAATGACGCGATGACAACCACATTCGACAATCTTTTCTACAATGCCGGCCAGGACTTCATCGCTTTGCACGCTTGGAAAATGGGCCGACATCACCTCCCGCAGGTTTTTGGCTGCGCCCAACGGCGCAGTTACTTTACCCGGTGTTTTTTCGGTCAGCAGGCGCAGAATATCTACCCGCGAGAGGACGCCTGCCAGTTTGTTGTTTTCATCCAGCACGGGCAAGCGCTTGATGCCCGCTTTGGCCATGCGTTCAGCCGCAGCGCCAAGCGGCTCTTTGGTCTGGGCGGTGATGACCGGCTGGGTCATTACATCGGCAACTTTGAGCGGCGATTTTTGCAGCCGGTCGAGTTCTTCAGCCAGTAGGGACGCATCCAGGCGTTCAGCCATTGCAAGACGTTGCTGCGCCCCGGCCCGTTCCAGCAGGTCTTCATCGGTGAGTATGCCAATCACTTCGCCTGCCTGGGTGACAACCGGCATGGCTTTGATGAGCGTATCGCGCATTTTTTGCCAGGCCTGGGCAACGGGCATGTCGGGGGCAAGTGTAACGACTTCGCGGGTCATCACTTCTTGCACCAGTCGGTCGGCGGGCAGGGGGTTGAGATAACGATGCGTGTAGCGCAAAACCTGCACGTCTTGCAAGGTGATGAGCCCTTCACGCACCATCGGTGATACAGCATCCAGTCCGCGTTGGATGTTTTCGGGTGTATCAACGACCTGGATGACAAGCGGCAGATCTTCTGAGAGGCGCAGGATGGCCGCTGTGTGAATGCGCGAGTGCGCGCCAAAGCCTGCTACGCCGCGCGTGACGGTTGCCCCGGCCAGGTCTTCTTTTTTGAGGGTTTCCAGCAGGGCAGCATACAATGGCTTGCCGCGCCATTTGTCGCTTTCGCCAATGTAAATGGAGAGGAGTTTTGCTTCGCGCAGAAGTTTGGGGCTCATAGGAGGAGTCTCCGTGGTGGGTGACCGAAGTTAGATGGCGCGTCCGAGCAAAATGCCGCCAATGGCAGCCGCCGCGCCCAAAATGCTGCTGCCAAACAAGTTGATGATGCCAGCCCATACCTGCCCGGTGAGAATCAGGTTGACGCTTTCATAAGTATAGGTCGAAAATGTGGTGTACGAACCAAGAAACCCAATGGCAATGAACAGCCGCCAGTTGGGGTCTACAAGAAAACGCTGGGTAATGAGCGTGATGAACAAACCCAGCACAAAGCTGCCTGTCAGGTTGATGATGAACGTGCCGTATGGGAAGTCCGCGCCAAAGCGCTCGGCGGCCCAGCCGCCGAGCCAGTAGCGGGCGTTTGCGCCCAAAATAGCGCCCAGAGAGATGATGAAGAATTTTTCCATGTCAAAAATGTGTTTGTTGCCTTTCATTTGTTGCCGCGGCGCTGCACTGCAATAAAAAAGCCTCTACTGAGCGGTGTTCAGTAGAGGCCATCAGTCACGCAGACGGTTATGGCGAGCCTCATCGCCCTGGCGCCTGGCAAAGCATGCACACCTGCGCCTGATACATGCGAAGCCGCTCAGGCCCGAATATCTACCAGGCTTTTGACAAGCGGGGCAATGGCTTCTTTGACCTGTCCCATGGTCATGCCAGAGACTTTGAAGGTGACCATTTTGTCTTGTGGGGTTGCGCCGGTGAATTGTCCAAACGCCACAAAATTGCCTTTGGCTTTGGCAATTGCTTCGGTCAGTTTGGCCAGTTGACCGGGCTTATCTTCGATAAGGGCGGTAACGCGCACGCCGCTTTCACGCGCGCCCATCAGCTCGATGAAGATTTTGAACAGGTCGGTTTCGGTGATGATGCCCACCACCTGTCCGTTGTTGAGTACTGGCAGCCCGCCAATTTTGTTGTCGGCCATAATGCGCGCTGCCTGTTCGATGGGCGTGTCTTCGGTGACGGTCAGCACGTTTTTGGTCATCACTTCCGAAACTTTGATTTTGCTCAGCAGGTAGTTCATTTCCCAAATGCTGAGCGAAGTGGCCGGGGAGGGGGAGGCGTTGATCAGGTCTTTGTCTGAGACAATGCCAACCAGTTTGCCGTCTTTGACAACCGGCGCGCGGCGAATACGCTCCGTTTTGAGCAGGTTGATTGCGTCGGGCAGGGTCATATCTGGCGAGATGGTGATGACGGGTTTGGACATTCTTTCGCCAACGAGCATGGGGGCCTCCTGAATAGGTTGCAGATAATTTTTATCAATTATACCCGTTGTCGTGCGTTATGTTCGCGCAGGAGCTGCCTCGAAAGTGGGGCAAGATGTTATCCTGCCCTACCCACTTATGGCGCGGGGGGGGAGTAACTCAGGCCATGGGGCGTCTCAAAAGTGGGGCAAGATATTATCCTGCCCTACCCACTCATAGATCG
>FWPV01006497.1_pt1 | contig 22231 bp, 17 predicted proteins | sample 2228371 | NCBI WGS metagenome assembly FWPV01 (sample SAMEA103939776, study PRJEB20133) | metagenome | reverse complement strand
CAGTTTACCTTTACCACGCAGTTTATAGTGAGGGTTCTAAATAGATTCAGCACAGAGATTCCTTAGAATATAGTTTCTTCTTTGTTAAAAAGCTTCCTTATATAAATTGCTGTTGATGTCCCTGCACCCCAGCAAATTTGATAATAAGGAGTTATTCTTCCTCCAAATTCTCTGATTGACTTTTCCAATCTTGGCTTCATAGAACCCTCAAAGTCGAATTCATTTAATCTTAATTCTTTATTTACGAATTTTATACTTTCCCATAGGCACAAGGAAAGTGCTCCCCGATGTTTTCCTTCACTTTCATAACCTCCTAAAAGGTAATAAGCTCTTTTTTCATCCCATACTATTAAAGTAGCAGCTAATTTATTGTTACTGCTATCTACAACTGTAAAACCTTTCCATGAACTTAGTTCCTTGAAGTATTTAAAAGCAGGTTTTTTCCATTTCCATTTTCTTTTTTGTCTTAAGAAAGTTCTTTCTACAATGTTTAAAATTTCCTCCACAGAAAGGTCTGTCATAACTATTAAACCATCCCTTTCTGCTTTTCTTATATCATTTCTTTTCTCTGTAGAGATATTATTCCAAACTTCATCAAGATTAGTAATATTTAAAATATAAGTATACCTTGGTAAAACTGTATAGCTTTGCCAAATAAATGGTTGTAAATCAATAATTAAAGGACTAAATGCAAGTGTTCCCCATTTGTATGTTTTTTTTATAAAATTTGCTAATTTAATAGCAATTTCCTTTTCTTTTGAAAGTTTATTTACATATTTACCTTCATAAGATTGAAAAACTATTCCCGAATATGGTGTTAGTGGAGGAGGTAAGCTGGCTTTTAAAGGACCTAAACTGAAATATGGAACAATAAATCCTCCAATGAGGCTTCCTTCTTGGAATGCCCCATAAATATCAAATTTTCTTCCTGATAATTTTAACCATAAAGGTCTGTGAAATATAGTTCCACTGTAGGATTTTAAAACAAAGTCATCCCACATTTTAAAATCTCCTTTACTTGATAGCAATTTCAATTCTATATTAGTCATTAGTTTATTTATTTTTTATACTGACAAATTTGTAATGTAAAATCATTAGTGGTTATCTCTTCCTTACATATTTTTTCGAGCATCTTATGAAACTCTGTCTCGCTTCTATAATTATTCATTTTTGAGGCTTTATCTCGTAAATAAAAAGTGCTTTTTCCAATAACTTCTTTAGGGAAGGTAGAGGAATCCTCTTCAGATAATATTTTATATTTACATTTTTCACATTCGACTATGAGAAAATTATTTTCATATCTTTTATCAGGTAGATGTCCTTCCAATAAAAAATATAAATGATTTTCATATTTTCTTCTTGATAAAATCAATAAATTGATTCCTTTTGCTTCCCTTAAGACTTGGATTATTGGATACAAGTTTTCATAGGGAGTAACAGGTGATAAATGTACTACAAAATTAACAATGAAATATCCTGTAACTACAATTAAAAATGAAATTTTAACAATTCCCAATAGAATTCCTTTCTTATTTACTTTAAAAAGCTAAGAACAGCATATTAAACTACAAACAATGAAAGGTATTGTATGCCTATGGTGAACTGGAAATAAGGAAGCGATAAAGGCAAAAGCGAGTAGATTAAAGATACAGGAAAGGAAAATATACTTGAATGGTTTTTCTTTATAAAGCCAGTAAAAACATAATAATAAAAATATGACATAAATACTATTATTGAAAATAAGTTGAATTGGTGAATCCGCTTTTCCTTCAAGTTTTTGCCCTGTAGGGAACCAATATATCATACCTTTAATTGCTGTAACAATTAATGGTGAAATACTTAAAAAATATAATGTGGTGAAATGATATTTTTTTTCTTTAAATTTAAATCTTGTCTTGGACCATGAAATGATTATAAGGCAAATTGCATATAGACAAAAATAGTAATGTGTCCACGAACCTAATATTAAAGAAATTAACATCCATTTTGCGGAGTTGAAGGAATGTGTTTCAATCAAATTGCAAAAATTTAAGGTTGCAGCAAGAGCGAAAAATGCAAGGAGTATATATCCTCTAAAACTAAAAGTCATTAGAAAAATGCAAGGGGATAAGATTATGCTATATGTTAAAAAGAATCTTTGTTTTAAATTCCACAGAGATTCACCCCATATTAATATTGACATGGGTATTAAAAAGAATGTTATAAAAAAGGAAGGCAAGCGAAGCAAAGAAATATTGCTTGTGAAAACATATAATGTTTGCGGAATAAGCCTCATTAATGGAGGGGTTTTAATAATTTCTGAAGATAAAAGAATTTTTGGCAAATTCCAATAATTTTTTTCATCTATAAAGCCACTGAATTCGCTACCATCTGTAATTATGTATTTAATTGAAGGAATTGAAAAATATATTACCAGAAGAAGTGAAAGGTAAAGTAAAATAAAAATTGATTTATTTACTTTGTTTCTTTCTATCATAATTATATTTTTTACTAATATCTTCTTTAGTTAATTATACAAGCTGAATTGGTTATTAGAAAGCGGTTTTATGTATTATCCTGAATTACTCGCATGTTTTGCAAACCACAAATACAGGCTATCTTTTCAAAAAGAGGGTGGTGAAACGGTCTCGTGTGCCTCCATTCTGTCATTGCGAACGAAGTGAAACAATCCTATGTGCTTTGCAGATACAAATGAGATTGCCACATCCGACTGCATCGAGCTTGCAATGACAATAATAGTCCTTTTTACCTTTTAGTATGATTAAAATGGGATTATAATAAATTTGAGAAATGTTTTATGATTATGAAAATTAAAAAAGTTTCACTGGTTTTACCCAATGTTAATTGGGTTAAAGATGAATTTAATCCTATTACGATAAGGTATATTTTTCCTTATAGTTTAATTTCGCTTGCTGCATCTTTAAATAAATATTACGAAGTAAAAATTATTGATGCAAATTTTTACAACTTTTCTCCTGATGAATTCTTAAAAATAATTAGCGGTTTTTCTCCGCAGGTTGTTGGAATAAACTGCCTTACAACAGAATTTAGTTATCTGGCTCATTTTTGTTGTAAATTAGTTAAGAGAGAATTTGGAGATAAAATCGTTACAATTATGGGGGGTTATCATCCCTCATTATTACCAGAAGAAGTTTTGAAAGATAAAAATGTAGATTTTGTTATAATAGGAGAAGGGGAAAAACGATTACCTTCATTACTAAAAATAATTGAGAAAGGGGACAATAATTTTGATGAAATAGATGGAGTTGCTTTTCGTAGTAATGATGGAGAAATTATCATTAAGAAAATAAATTCATACATCAAAAATTTAGATGAGATTGAATTTCCGGCATGGGGTAGCATAGATTTTCAAAGGTATACAAATTTTCAAGACAAATTTATATTTTTTTCGCCTAAAAAATTGCCCCATGCTCAACTTTTTACATCGCGAGGATGCCCATACAATTGTTCTTTTTGTTCAAAAGATGCAATTGGTAGATATAGATTTAAATCGGCAAATCGCGTTTTAGAGGAGATAAACCAGCTGGTAAATGAGTGGAATATTAAAGATATACTTTTTATTGACGACAATTTAACAGCAAACAAAGAGAGAACTATCCAACTACTAAAAGGAATAATAAATATGAAGTTTAATATAACTTGGCAGCCTATGGGAATTGCTGTAAATACATTGGATAAGCATTTATTAGAGTTAATGAAAGAAAGTGGCTGTTATAGATTAACTTTGGCGCTTGAATCAGGAAATAACTTTGTGCTAAAGCACTTATTGAACAAACAATTAACTGTAGAAAAGAGTATTGAAGTTGTTAAGTTAGCAAAAGAATTGCAGTTTGAAGTATGTGGGTTCTTTTTAATAGGTTTTCCCGGAGAAACAAAGCAACAAATAGAAGAAACAGTAAAATTTGCAGAAGATTTAGATTTAGATTATACGATTTTTTCTATTGCAACACCTTTCCCAGGAACGAAACTTTTAGAGATTTGCAAAAAAAATGGCTACCTCATTCAAGAGCCATCAGAAGTTAATTTTAGAGGAATGAGAAAGGGGTTAATAAAAACTTCAGAATTTGACCCAGAATATTTAGAGACAATGAGAAAAGAATCTTGGTTAAATATAAATTTTAAAAACTTAAGTAAGAAGAAAAGAGTTTCAAAAATTGTCAATGCTTCATTAGAAGAAATTGATGATTGGATAAAAAGTGTTTAGTTTTAAAATCTATGAAGGGGAAAAGGAAGGTATTAATTACAGGGGCATCAGGTTTTATTGGCAGGCACTTATGTAAATTTCTATTTGAGCAAAATTATGAAGTATATGGTATTGGCAAAAAGAATTTAAATATTCCTTATATAACTTACTACAAGGCAAATGTTCTTAATTTAAAACAGATGGAGAATCTTTGTCAAAATAAGGATTACATAATACATTTAGCTGGAGTAACTGCACATGAGCAGCTGGAAGGGAATCCATTATACGCTTTACAGGTTAATCTTATTGGAACTTACAATCTTTTAAGGGCATTTTATAAAAGCAATGCAAATGTTTTTATATATCCATCCTCGGGAAAAGTTTATGGGACGCCATTTTACCTCCCCTTTGATGAAAAACATCCTTTAAATCCAACCACTATTCTTGGGAAGACTAAAAAAATGGTGGAAGAAATGATAGAAACATTTTCTTTGTTTACATCAAAATGTTTTGTTATTTTGCGGATTTTTAATGTATATGGACCTGGTCAGAAAGATAAATTTCTCATCCCAAAAATAATTAAACAATTGCATCAACCAGAAATAACACTTTTTAATAACATAGCAGATAAAAGAGATTTTATATATATTGATGATTTATTAGAAGCAATTAGTGTGATTCTTAGACATACATTTAAAGGGATGGAGGTTTTTAATATTGGAACAGGGCATTCTCATTCTGCTGAAGATATAATTAAGGAAATAGAAAAAATAATTGGAGAAAAAAAGTTATTAAAAATCAATAAAACGATTCAAAGGAGAGGAGAATTTAGGGAAGAAAAAGCTAATATTGAAAAAATTTCTTCTTTTGGATGGCATCCATCAATTACTATTACTGCGGGGTTAAAGAAAGTATTGGAAGGTAGTAAACAAATTAATCGATAAAAGTCAATTTTATGCCAGAGTAAATTCATTTGTTTAAAAATTATAAATTTTACCGTTTGTAATTTTCAAAGAATGGATATTTTTACTTCATAAAATGTTATTTTTTCCAAGTAGGTTTACATTAAAATTTTAAAAACAGGGAAAAAGATAAAGATGAAAGTATTGGGAGTCCATGCTTATAGTCATGACATTGGCGCTTGTTTGATCACTGAAAGAGGTATTAAAGCTATTTCAGAAGAAAGATTAAACAGAATAAAATATGGTAATGGGGATTTTCCTTTTATGTCTATAAAATACTTATTCAATGAAGCAGGGATTAAAGATATTAATGAAGTAGACTTAGTTGTTACAGATTTTCTTGGACGAGGTTCTGCAAAAAGGTGCTTATCTACCTTAAGAGAAATAAATTACAAAGGAGAGGTTTTTGTTATAAAGCATCATGATGCGCATGCAGCTTCAGCATTTTTTGTAAGTCCTTTTCAGGATGCTGCTATCCTTGTTATTGATGGTTGTGGCAGTTATGTAGATGAGGTTCCAGAAGGAACACTAAAGCATCACTTAAGCTATATATCCCCGGATTTAAAGGAAGTTCAAAGCACATATCGAGGTGTCGGGAATGCTTTTTCGCTTATTAAAAGAACTTATACTATGCCTAATTTCCAATTTGGTTTGGGCTTATTGTATGGGTTTGCTTCTGCATATCTTGGTTTTGGGGAAATGGGAAGTGGGAAAGTAATGGCTCTTGCCGCTTTTGGGAAAAATAAAAACATTTTTAAAACCCCTTTTTTCTACGAATTTGAAAATGATATGTTAGGACAGTGCAATATTGACCCAATGAAATACGAAAATATGGAACGAATTGGGAAAGTAATATTTAAGGGTATAAAGCAGAGAAAGGAAAATGAGCCAATCAAGGAAAAACACGCAGAAATCGCATGTTATGTCCAAAATGAAACTCAAAAAGCAGTTCTTAAAATTGTAAAGTCATTATTTGAAATTACACAAACTGAAAATTTATGCATTGCAGGTGGATTTGGTTTGAATTGTCTTACGAATTCATTGATTCTTGAAACTACTCCCTTTAGAAATTTATTTATTCAACCTGCAAGCACCGATTGTGGAATTCCATTAGGGTGTGCTTTATATGGATATCACATGATTAAAAAAATGCCACGAAAGTTTGTTATGAAAACTGCATTTATGGGAATTGAATATAAAGAGGAAGAAATTTTAAAAACATTAGAAAAAATGAACAATATTTTTTACACCAAACCCAAGTCTATCTACAAACGGGTAGCAAAGTATATAAGTGAAGGGAAAATAATAGGTTGGTTTATAGGAGGAAGCGAATATGGACCGAGGGCATTAGGACATAGAAGCATCCTTGCAGATCCCAGAAATCCGAAAATAAAAGATTTTTTGGACAATAAGGTTAAATTTAGAGAATGGTTTCGACCTTATTCTCCCTCCGTTCTTGAGGAGTTTAGCAGTGAATATTTTGATATAAAATGTAAAAGCCCTTTTATGCTTTTTGCTCCAAAAGTAAAGCTCGAGAAAAAAAAACTTATACCTGCTGTTATCCATGTTGATGGAACTTCTCGAATCCAAACGGTTAGCGAAGAAGATAATCCTAAGTATTATAGATTGATAAAAGAATTTTATAACATTACAGGAATACCAATGGTTCTTAATACTTCATTTAATGTAGCAGGAGAACCTATTGTTGAAACTCCAGAAGATGCTCTAAAATGTTTTCTAAAAACAAGTATCAATTATTTAATTTTAGAAGATTTCATTGTATCAAAGTCTCCTATGAAATAGTTTGCGTTTGATGTTCAATAATTTGATTTTTAAACTGGCTCTAATACATATATGTTTCTTTTTCCCAGAAGCTATTTATTAAAGAATGGTTGTGGAGTCTTCTGTAAAGATTTGTCTTGTTACCGCTTTGCTGAACACCTTGAAACTGTAACAGGTAAGTTACGACCTGAATGTAAGTATGTTGAAGATAATTTTACATTGCTACCTATAAAAGAATTCTCTTTTAAAAATAAAGGATATTTTTGTTATCGTATACCAGCAAATGTAATTAAAATTGGATTTTATTATTTAAAGGAAAAGCCTAATAGGAAAAAAAGCCTGTTTTTATATGTTTTTTTTATAGAAGAATTGTTAAAATTTATTAAGCATTCCTTTTTGGCTTCCGCTGTTTTTTATACTAACTCGATAAAAGCCAACGGGAAATTCTTTATTTAAAAAATTTTCGCATTCATACCTTTCAGCTTCAATTTCCTTTATAAATATTGGTAAAAGTTTATATCTTTCATTTATAATCATGCATTCAGGTCGAAGGAACAAGGCATTCTTAGTTAATTTAATACTTTGAATTTCTTCCAAATCAAAGTTAAAACAATGACTGGATTGATAATAAACTATACATTGTTTATCCGGCTCCACTTTGTTATTAAGGAGGTCTGCAGTGTTAATCCACAAATGATTTAATTTGTATGCTTCTGAAAGGTATATTGGGAGGTCGATTCCATGGTCGCTGTTTTGGTTTACAAGCTGGACAAGAATGCAGCCACTTGGAATTTTCTTTATACCTGTTTTAAAAACCAAGTAATCTTTATGCAAAGTCCAAAGTTTATTTATAAAAGGATATCCTATTAAATAAATGATAAAGCTTGTTATAAGAATTATTAAAAATGCCACTTTATAATTAAAGTAGTGTATTGAGATTTCGCCTAACCATCCCAATCCAGCTCCTGCTAAAAGGACAAAAAAGACCTGAGCGGGCAGCTGTAAACGAGCAGCATTCATAAGACCAGGGATTGATATTACTTGGTTAGTAAAGAGAAGAGCAGAGAGTAGTAAGAAAAGCAAAATGCGCCGATTTTGAAAAAATAAAACTATAATTCCTAAACTTGCAAGTAAAATTAATGGAAAAGGAGTAATAAAAGTGTTAAGGAAAATATTGCCTGAATTAAAACCTCCAGGAGGACAATAATTAATCTTAGAAAGACCTAAAAATTTTCTAATATTTAATATATCTTTTATCAAAGTTGATTCTTGCCAGTTCATCTCGGGTCGATTTTTATAAGTTAAATAAACAGAAGGGAAAGTCAATATAATAAAAACTAAAATAATAAGCCATATTTCAAATCTCTTAAAATGTTTAAGTGATAATGGATTAGCAAGTGCAAGTAAGAGTATAATTGCAGGAAATATCCACATTTCTGGTCTTGTATGGAGCGTGAAAAAAAGAGATAAGGCACCAAAAATTAGGGTTGACATTTTGTCTGTATGAGAAAAGACTAAAAATGCAACCATGCTTATTAACCCAAAAAATATTCCCAAAATAAGAAGTATTTCTGTGCTTGACATTTTTATATGTAAAGGAAGAAAAGTAAGTAGTGTAGCTGTGGCAAGTGCTTTTATATTTGATTGAAGCAGAAGATAAGATAAAGTATAAGTTAGAAAAATTGATAGAGAACCGAGGACTGAATTTCCCAGGTATATTGTATTTTCTGTTTTAGGGAAAATCTCAAACAAAATATTGTAAAAAGCATAAAAAGCCTTGCCGTAGCCGTAATAATCACATCCTTTAGCCCCAGAAATTGCAAGATTGATAACTCCAAACGGACGGCCTAAACGTCCAGGAACTTTAGGAGATAAAAAGCCTCGAAGGATAAATCCAACAAAAACTAACAAAATAATATAAATCCATTCACCCTTTCTTATTTTTGATAACGCTTTTTTGCTACTTTTAATAAAAAATGGTAGAAAAATTACATGGAGAAGCAAAATTAACTTTAATACTAAAGTATCGTGACCCCAAAAAGCAACTGGGCATCTTTGTGGTATTCCTCTCCTCGGCTTCCAAAATTTACCTTTATCGTTTGTAATGATTAACGATGAAACATATTTAACCAACTTTTTAATATCTTCTATACGTGCGCTTTCGTTTGTTGAAAAGGTAATATCAAAGTTTTTTGATTGTAAAAAAGGTTTTTGGATAGAATTTTTGTGATGGAGTATGATATAAACTTCAACATTCTTTTCCCTAAATTTATAAATAATTGAATCTGGCTGTATGTCGGTGTTTTCAAAAATCCATCTTTCGTATATCTTTTTTCCTTCAATATGAGGAGATAAAAATTTTCTTATTTCCTTTTCTCTTCCCGGCTCAATAACTAACAAACCTTTGGATGCTGGGGGAATTTTATTCCAATTGCCAATAGATTTGTATGTTTTATCCTTCCCCACAGCTAAGAGTGAGCTGTATGTAAACCACATAAATAAACTCAAAACTATTAAATTCCTTTTACTTTTTGCTATCATTCTTTTCCCTTACCCAATAGAATCCTAACTTTATTTTATCTACTAAAAAAAAATGTTCATGTGAATATACATCACTTTTAAAAGTAATTTCCTTTATGGGTATTAAATTGAATTTTTCGGTAACTTTCTTGCAAGCAGGTCGAATTTCGTTTCTGTTGTTTGCTTCATCAAAGAAATGAAATCTATAACAAATTAGTCTTTGAAAATAAATAACACAGTTTTTGCCAATTTGTTCAGTGTTATTAAAAAGGTCATCAATACTCATTGGGGTTAAAATGTTGTGCCCCTTGTTAAATAAAAAGGTTGGAAACCATCTTTGCATAACCTTATCTCTCATTTCTTTTTCTTCTCCAGCCATAACATATAAACAATCTGAAGGTAAGAAGTTCCTGTTTTCTTTAATAAATAAATACTCCTTTTGTGGACTAAATGCCTCCGTTACGGAATGCTTGTAAATAAAAGGGATTAAAGTAAATATCATTGCAAGAATTAAGTTTACAATTTGCCTTAAATATTTAAATTTGGATATTTTTATAATCATTTCTATACCAAAAGAACAGATTAATATATAAAAAAGTATATATCCTATACCCATAATGATGCTTAAAGCAATGTCACCATGAATTATTTTGAGGAACATATTATGAAAAATCATGAAGGAAAAAAGAAGAACAATAAAAAGGCTTATTTTTTTCTTTAGCAAAAAAAGCGTTCCGAGGATAAAAAGTATTGAGAATATAATTGGGTTGTATTTCAAGTTAAATATAAAATTGCTTGCAGAAGGATAAAAAGGATTTAAGAAAAATTCTTGAAGTGATATTTTGATATTACTTGCAAGAGGGTTGCCAACGATTTGAGATTGATAAACTTTAGCAAGGGGTAAATATACCAATACCGCAAACAGGTTAATGCCAAGATAAATTCTATAATCTTTTATTTTTTTCATCTTATCTTTGTCGCAAAAGATGAAAAGTAAAAAAGGAACAATTGGAAATATTGCAAAGTCAGGTCTAATTTGAACTAAAAAATTTAGAAGAAGTATACTTGAAAAATATAAAAAATAATTGTTGGTTTTAAAAAAAGTTAGGAAGTTAGTTAATGATAGCAATTCAAAAAAAAGAACCAATACATACATATTATCCGAGGTCGCAAATCTTAGTGTAACAGGGTGAATGGCAAATAAAAAGGCAGAATATAACCCAACGATTTCACTTTCTGAAAGTAAATAGCCTAAAATAAACATCAAAAAAACCGATATTGAGGAGACTCCTAAAGTAATAGCAAAAAAAATTGAAATATCATTTGGTAAAATTTTTAAAATCAAAAGATAAAAGTCACTGTATCCAGAACCATATGTTGAGTTAAGCAAAGCTAATGAGCCATAATCTTCTTCTAAGATTGAGGAAACCATCTTATAGCCATGTTCTCCTGTCCTAAGGAACAACCGTGGGGAGAAAAAAACTCGGAACAAAAATCCAGATAAAAAGATAATAAAGAGAAAAACCCAAGTAATTTTATTTATGTTTACGAAACATCTTGCAATTGTTCTAAAACTTATCAGTATGAGTAAAAAACCAATAATTAGGGTGAGTTGAAGTATAGAAAGATTAAAAAGGTAATCCATACAAGTAAAATAATGAGGATAACAGATTTCAAAATATCAATTTATCAGATTTAAGATAAATTTTCAATTTAAAGCATTCTTATTTACAAAAACATTTTTAAAAAATCTTTATTAACTTAAAATAAGAAATATGAAAACCAACAAAATATATATTACCTTTTTTGCATTAACATTGTTGATTTCCTGTTTTGCTTTTACAAAGACTTCACAAGTATCAAGGCTTATATTGCCTTATAAAGAGGGAGATGTATTTCTTGATAAATGGAAATTTTCAAAAATATTTATGTTGGATGAAAAAGAAATTATTATCAAAATTTCAACACTTGACAGGAAGAAAGATATTATTGTTCATCTTTCAAAGAGGGATGAGAAATTGATGTGTTATGAGAGGTCGTTAAGTTTCAACATTAAATATGAATTATCTAATTTACAAAGTGATGGACAAACTCCTCCTGATGTTGAAGAAGTAATGAATTTTTTAGTGAATTTAATTAAAAATAACGACAAAGAAAAAGTCCTTCTTCAAGACACAAAGGGAGTATCACTTGTTGGTGAAAACATTTTAATTGACCTTATGGGATTTTCAATTTTAATGACTCCCAATGAGTTCTACACCATACTTGCTTTTTTGTTACTAACATTTTTCTTTCTTTTGGGAGGTTTTTTCTTATTTAGAGGAGAACAAAGTATTAAAATGTCTCAATCTTGTTACCAGCCCCTCTCTTTTGTTCTAATTATTGTTATATTGTTTTTTGCTTTTGTTTTAAGAGCAATTAATATAAACCGATTTGTTGAATCGGATGAACTAATGCATTTGATATGTGCAAATAGCAATTTAAAGAACATTTTCTTTTGTTCGCCTGGTATCCCTTCTGTGTCATTCAATTATTTCCTTCATTTCCTTTATAAAATTGACAATATTCTTTTTTTAAGAGCTGTTCAGATTTTTCTGGGTGTTCTTTCAATCTTTTTTACTTTTTTGTTAGGTAAGAGTATAAGTGGATATGGAGTTGGCTTACTTTCTGCTTTTCTCCTTTCAGTAAACATAGTCCATATTGATTGGTCTCAAAGTTTAAGAGGTTATATATTTTTTACTCTATTTTCTGTGATGTCTGCTTACTTTTTCTATTTAGGAGTAAAAAATGATGATTCTTTTTCTTTTTTAATTTTTGCTTTTTCTACTGTCGTAGTCTTATACTACAGCCCATTAGGGATATTTTTAATTTTTGCTATCTTCATATTTTCAACTTTTTCTTTTTTTAAAGAAAGAAAGGGTATTAAAAGAAAATTAATCATATCTTTCGTATTAATAGGAATATCAACAATTTTATTTGTCCCAGTTTTTTTAAGAAGTTCAGCTACTTTGAAAGACCCCAGTTCTTTATCTACTCCAACACAAACGATAAATAATATTTTAAAGTCTTTTAATTCAAACATAATTATTTTTTTAACTATTTTAATTTTGCTTATTATCAATAATAATTTCAGAAAGAGCAAAGATGCGTTCTTTATTTCTTCTCTGTTATTAATTCCATTTGTATTATTCATAGCCATTTCACCTTTTAAACCTGTGCATGAGAGATATTTTGTTTTTCTCACCCCTTTTTATCCTTTGCTTTTTTCTTATTCATTAGTAAGTGCTTTGAAAAACTTTTCTTGGAAAAACAAATGTGGATTTAAAACTCATCGTTTTACTTTAATATTGATTCCAATGGTTTGTGGATTAGTTCTTTATCAGACTTTTGCCATTTCTTTTTTAGCACTTACTAAGTTCATCAAGCATACTGACACAAAGGATATCAAAAAAATAGTGAAGTATCTCGACCAACATGCAACAAAAGAAGAAGAAATCTATATATTGCCCGGATTGGATATATTCAAGTTCATTTTTTATTTTTATGGCAAAGAAGATATTAATTATCCTAAACTAAATTATAAGATGGAAGGACATTTCTCATCAGTAAAATACAAACGACTTTATGGAGGAGATGAAAAGTATATAAGAAGTTTACTTGAAAAGATACCTGCTGGAGAGAGGCGTTTTTTAGTTCAACGCACGGATAAATATCTCCAAAAACAAGTTGTCAGCAATGATTGCTATGAGGTGCTTAAGGTGGAAAATTATATTTTATATGAATGCTATAAATAAAGTATGAATTTTATATTTACTTTAAGATGAAAAATGAAATTTGTTTGTTATTTTCAGGTGGGATAGATTCAACTTTAGCAGCATATATTTTATCTGAAAACTTTGATAAAGTTCACCTCCTTACTTGCCAAACAGGATTTATATTGTTTATAAAAAGAGCAGAACTTCATTTTAAGGAGTTAAGGGAAAAAGTAAGTGAAAGAAAGTTTGTCTGGAAAATTGAGAAATGTGGAGACCTTTTTTTTCTTTTACGGAAAGGATTTGTAAAAGATTACTTAAGGTATTGCAAGAAAACTTCTCCTTCTATATTTTGTTTGGCTTGTAAACTTTCTATGCATTCTTACAATATCATTTACTGTTTGGAAAATAACATTAATTATTCTGCAGATGGTTCTGTTAAAACGCAATCTGACCATGCTGAAATGATGCCACAAGTATTAGTGGAAATTAAAAGATTATATAGTGAGTATGGCATTAATTTTTTAACTCCCATTTATAACTTTGGCTCCAGAAATGATGAAAGGAGAAAACTGAGACAAGAAGGATTTACGCTTGGAATTCAAACATTTGGATTACATAAAACAATTCAACCATTGTGTCTACCGGGCATACCTTACGGAATATGGCATTTAGTCGCAAAGCCAAGAGAAGATTTAATGGCGGAATTTGTGAAAAGTAAGAAACCGATTTTAAAAGAATTTATAAGAAAACGCATATATAAAAAAAATGATCTTCAATGATGCCCTATTGATTTATCCACCGTCTGCATTAACAAGAAGAGATGAGAGGTGTCAGAACTTAATAAATGACCAATCAGTTATAATTAAACTCCCTCCTATGGACCTTGCTTACATATCAGCAATATTGTTAAAAGAAAATATTAACTGTACTATCAGGGATTATCCGTCAGAAGGATGTAATTGGGGGAATTTTAAGGAAGACCTTATAAAAATGCACCCTGACATTTTAATTGTTAAAACAACTTCTCCAACACTTAAAGATGACCTTTATTCTTGTGATATAGCAAAAAGTATTATGGAAAATATTATTACTATTATTGTTGGTAGTCCACTTAATTTTTATGGAGAAAAAGAATTAAAAGATTTTAAAAATATTGATATCGTTATAAATGATGAAGCTGAATCTGTGTTTTCCCAATTTAGAAAAGAAATTAACTTACCAGAAATATCGGGTATCAGATTTAATGAAAATGGAAAAATAACAAGAACAAGATACGCAAAGTTTATAGAGAATTTAGACATTCTACCATTTCCAGCGAGGCATCTTATAAGAAATGAGATTTATATAAGTCCAGATACTAAAAAAGCAATAACAACGATTGAAACTTCAAAAGGCTGTCCCTATAAATGTATATTTTGTGTAGCTGGCAAATTACAGGGTGAGAAAATAAGGTATCGTTCACCAGAAAATGTTGTAAAAGAAATTAAAAATTGTTTTAACCGTTACAAAATAAAATGCTTTTTATTCAATGCTGATACATTTACTTTCTCAAAAGAATGGGTTATTGAATTATGTGAATACATTATTAATTCCAGATTAAATATAGTGTGGGCTTGTAATAGTAGGGTTGATACAATTAATCTTGAAGTATTGAAGATTATGAAAGAGGCAGGCTGTCATAATATTGGATTTGGAGTAGAAAGTGGAAATAATGAAATACTCTATAAGATGAAAAAAGGAATTACAAAAGAACAATCAAAAAGAGCAATAGAGTTGTGCAAGGAAGTTGGTATAAAAGTTCATGTATTTTTCGTAATTGGGTTGCCTTGGGAAACACAGGAAACGCTAACAGAAACATTAAAATTTGCAAAGGAGTTAAACCCAGATTTTTTTGATTTTAATATTGCTTTACCCTTACCGGGCTCAGAATATTACAACATAGTGAGAGAAAATAAATTATTTTTAGGAAGTTTAGAAGGTCACAGTTATTCAAATTCCCCTGTGAAATCATTTTATCTTTCTTCAGAAAATCTTATTAAATGGAGAAAAAATATGCTTTTATCCCTTTATTTGCGTCCTTCATACATAATAAAAATTATTTTGCCATTGATTAACCACCCAATAATACTAAAAAATTATTTAATCTATGCAGTTCGCAAATTGGTGCAAATATTAAGGTAAGTATATGAAAAGAAATAAGACAAAATGGCTTCTTCTAAATCCACCGATTTTCGAAACATTTTTTAAATCACCTCTTTCAAAAAATATAAGTATTCCACTTGGACTTGCCTACCTTGCATCTGTCTTAAAAAAGAATGATGCTCTTGTAAAGATTTTCGACATCTCAGCAATGTCTATGAAAACAAAATCTGTTATGGATTTTATTAAATCAGAAAATCCAGATGTAATTGGTATTTATTGTTCTACCCCAAATGTAGGTTATGTAAGAGCCCTTTTTAGAAATGTGGAAGATAGAAATACATTAAAGGTAGTTGGTGGTCCACATCCAACACAATTACCTGCTGACCTTCTTGATGTTGCAGATGTCTGTATTATTGGAGAAGGTGAAAGCACAGTTGTGGAGCTAAATAAATACATTAACAATGAAATTAGTAATTTAGGTGATATTTATGGATTGTGTTTTAAAAAAAATAATGAAACTTGCTATACTGGCAACAGGGAGTTGATAGAGGATATTAATTCAATACCATTTCCTGCCAGAGAATTGTTGCCAGCTGAGAAATATTCTTTTGAATTTCCGATTGTAAATATGCAAGGGAAGTATTTTGCAGAAATGATTTTATCAAGAGGCTGCCCATTTAAATGTAAATTTTGTTGCTCGCCACGAAATTGGATGGGAAAAATTCGATTTAGAAATATTGAAAATATTATTTCAGAAATTGAATCTCTTTTACAAAACAATTATTTTTTCATTCATTTCATTGATGATGTTTTTAATCTAATAGATAATCGTGTAATTGAGTTATGTGAGATTATTTTAAAGAAAAGGTTAAACTTTAAATGGTCCTGCATTATAAGAGCAGATTTAGTAAAAAAAAATATACTCAAGTTGATGAAAAAGGCTGGGTGTGTGCAAGTCCAGGTGGGAATTGAAAGCGGTGAACAGAAAATACTGGATATAATGGGTAAAAATGTGAAACTTGAAGAGATTAGAAAGGGATTTTCATTAATCAAAAGTGTGGGTTTGCAAAGTAAAGGTTTTTTTATTATTGGTTATACCGAAGAAACAAGAGAGTCAATTATAAAAAGTATTAAATTCGCTAAATTGATTGAACCTACCTATATTACGATATCTATATTTACCCCATATCCAGAATCTTTTATTTTTAAAGCTCTGAAAGAAAAAAACCTTTTGCTTACAGAAAATTGGTCAGATTATGTTTTTTATAAAACACCTGTTTTTAAAAATAAATTCCTTTCCTCCCGGGATATTGTTTATTTTAGGAAAATATTTTTGATAAAATTCTATTTACGGGTAAAAATAATTAAGAGACTATTTTTTATATTTGTTCAACAACCTGCTAAAGCATTTCAGCTTGTAATAACTTACTTTTTGCAACTTATTTAAATGCCTAAAAATTTTCTTTGAGATATTCACACTGAGAAGCTTAAGTCTGAACTTTGGAGGCAGATTTGGAGTTAACTCGTAAGAGTTTCACAGAACTAACATGAATTACTATGAAATTTCTTGATTTATCGACAATGTAGGGCAAACATTTATGTTTGCAAAACGCAAGACTAAAGCCTTGTCCTACATAGGTGACCCTGAAAGGGTCTTACTACATTTTCAAATGTGTTCTCCTCCTGTAGAGGGGTGTAGGGGTGTTTTGTGGGAGTGACACCACTTGTGGTGTCAAAAACCTGAGTTTTTGACAAACCAGAGTCTGACACTGTTTTGTCAAAAAGAGGGGAATGTAAGCTACTATAACCGCACAAGTGTGGTTACTCCTTTCTATCAATCCTATACTTTCTCGAGTTACTAACAAATGTAGGGCAAACCTTTAGGTTTGCTTTTCGCAAGGCTAAAGCCTTGCCCTACATCTGTCCGTAAGGGTGGCTAACTTGATAAGTTTGGGCAATTAAGAGGAAATCAATGGGCAAATTGGAAAAACTCCCTGAAGTACAAAAGAGAGTTGAAATAAATTTAGGATATAAATGCAATAATAATTGCATATTTTGCACTGAAGGACATAATAGGAGAATTTATGCCGATTTAGCCGAAGAATATGACTTTGCAAAAATATGTTCAGAAATTTCAAAATTCAAACAAGAAGGTTTTAAGCATATTACATTTTTAGGAGGAGAACCAACTATTAGAAAGGATTTTATTAAAATAGTTAAATATTCAAGAGATATTGGATTTAAAACAATATTTCTAACAACTAATGGGAGAATGTTATCCAATATAGATTATGCTAAGCGTCTTTTCGACTCTGGATTGACAAATATTAGTATTTCCATTCATGGGCATAATGCCGACTTACATGATACATTAACAAGAAATAAAGGTAGTTTTTTACAAACTGAAAAGGCAATTTTGAATCTTATAAAATTAGGTAAAGCTTTTTATACTTCTACTGTTATCAATAAAATAAATTTTTGTTATCTTCCTGAAATTACAAAGTATCTGTTAATTTTCAAGCCCAAGAGAATTTTTTATTGCTTTATTCGGATTGCTGGAAATGTTTGTGATAATTTTGAAACGGTTGTCCCTAAATATGCAGATGCTATGCCGTATGTTTATAAAGCCATCGATTTAGCAAATGAATATAAACAAATAATCACAATTGCAAATGTTCCTTTTTGTCAAATGAAAGGATACATAGAAAATGTAGATGAATTATACTGGGATGATGATATTAAGCGTAAGATTAGGAAAATAAAGTATACCAGGATTGACAGGAAATTAAGTCCTGTAAAATCGAAAGGCAGGGATTGTGCTAAATGTTGTTATTATTTAATATGTGAAGGTGTATTTAATGATTATATCAAAAAATTTAATTTTGATGAATTCAAGCCTGTTAAAGGGAAATTAATAAAAGATCCTGCCACATTAAGGTCAGAAAGGATAATGCAAAAAGATTGAAGGTGAAGCCAAGATGAAGGTGACTTAATTTGTTTGGTGCGATTGTAATTTATTTGATTGCTTTTTTCCCTGTGCGTGATTGAGATATGTAAATTTTTGAGTGTTAATAATATCTGGAAAAATGATGCCTCTAAATAATTCCGACGCTGATTTTTGTCCTGTAAGTTTAGATAAAAAGAATTCAACCATTTCAATGATTATAAAGACGAAGTGTAATAATGCCTGTAGGTTTTGCACGACTTTACATAATAGTGATTATGTCGACCCGCTTTTTTGGAGTGTTGATAGTTATGAAAAGATAGTCAATACCATTGAGAAATTTGCTGGTGATGATTATAAAATTCTTCGATTTAATGCAGTAGAGCCACCTCTACATAAAGATATTATTGATATTATGAAATATGCGTCCTTAGAGAAAAAATTTAAAAAGATTGTAATGTGTTCAAATGGACGTAGGTTTTCTGACGAAAAATTTACTCAAGAAGCAATAAATAGTGGTTTAAAAGAAATAGACATTTTACTATTAGGGCATAAGCCTGAGATTCACGATGCAATTACTCAAAGGAGGGGCTCTTTTATAGAAACAATAAAAGGCATAGAAAATTTATTGAAATATGGAATTCAAAAGCTTCATATTCATTCACTAATAGGAAATGAAAATTATCTATATTTGCAAGATTTTATAAGATTTTTAAGGGATAAAAAACTTTTAGAAAATTTCATAGGATTTGGCTATATTGAGCCACCATCGAATGATTTAAATGTTTACAAAAGCTTAATTCCCAAAATGCAAAAGTGCATTGAATCATTAAAAATTTCAAGCAAAAGTGGTGAAGATTTATTATTATTGTGTGACTTTTTAGTCAATATTATTCCACCTTGCATTATAAAGAGAAATATTCCACAATGGAGTGTTAATAGGTTAAAGAAGCCAGTAGAGATTTTAAATCCGAAATTGATTAAGCGTGCTATAAAGGCAAATGGGAAGGTATGGATTTCTCCTGGTAGGAAATTAAAGGAACATCAGCCTTGTCATTTTGTTGGGAAATGTTCATTAAATACTTATTGCCCTGGAATTAATCCACTTTATATTGCTGTTTTTGGGTTAAATGAATTTAAACCTTTTAAAGTGGAGAGGAAATAATGCCAGATTCTGCAGATATAAATATAGGAATGGCTTGTAATTGCAAATGTCGATTTTGTGTTCAAGGAAATGCTACTGCTGAGCAAAGGAAGTGGGTACCACTTGAGGATGTTAAAAGTGAAATTGAGTATTATTACAATAAAGGTTGCAGAACATTAGGTTTCCTTGGAGGTGAACCTACAATTTATCCATACATTTTTGAAGTGCTTAGCTATGCCAGAAATTTAGGCTATTCTAATATAACTCTTGATAGTAATGGGATTAAATATGAGGATAAAGATTTTGTTCTTAAGCTTATAGAAACTGGGGTAAATAGGTTTTGTATTTCTATTCATAGTCACAAAGAACAAATAGAGGACTTTTTAACAAACCGACCGGGAAGTTTTAAAAGCAAAATAAAGGGGATAAAAAATCTTGTTGAATTGCAAAACGAGGGTAAATTACTTCACAACATTTCTTTTAATGCAGTTTTAAACAAAATAAACTATAAGTATATTGTAAGTTTTATAAAATTTTATAAGAAAATTGGAATAAGAGACATCCGATTTAATTTTGTGCGTCCTGAGGGAAGAGCAGAAAATAATAAGGATATTGTTCCCACCTTTGAAGAAGTAATGCCATTTGTGCTTAAATCGATTTTGTTTAATGAAAATTTTATTAATATTTCTTTAAGTTTTGGTGAAATTCCACTTTGTGTTTATCCAGAGGAAGTTTTAAGAAATAACTACTTATGTGAAAATTACATTGGTGAGTTTAGAGATGTGCCTACAAATGTTACTACTTTTGGAGCATCTGATAAAGTTGATGGCAGAATGAGATTCATTTGGGAAGATGTTAGGAAGGGTTTATTAAAGACTATATTATTAAAATGTAAAGGTTGTCGTTTATTAAATTTATGCGGTGGAGTTTGGAAGGGCTATACGAAACTTTATGGTGAAAAAGAATTTAATGCCATACTTTAATTTGTCTAATCTTCTTTTTGAACCTAGCTTCCTTGGGTTGAAGTGTTCTCAAAAGGTTGACATTACAAAATAATTCATCATCTTTTTTAGACCTGCAACAGATTCTACAGAGTTTGCTAATCTGTTTAAAAATTGCTAATCCAGCTAATTTCAATGAACTTTTATATTATATAGTTTCAACTATCATAAAAGCCTTCTTTATTGACTCATCCATGTTGTTATACCAGAATTCTCCGCTTCTTCCTGCCAATCTAAGATTTTTAATCTTGGATAAACATTCCTTCACTTTTTTTAAATTGTTTTCATAGTTGAGTTCATAAAGAGGATAAGCTTCCTTTATCTTTTCTATGTGAATATTTCCTATATTTTTAATATCTGTGACTAATTTAGTTTTTATAAAATCTTGAATGATGCTGTCAATTAATTTTTCTGGAGCTTTCCATTTTTCATCGTTATCTCTGCATGGGACTTCTAAGCATAAACTACTTTTATTTTCTGGAACTAATCTCCTACTAAAGTTTGAAGGAATACTGCTTCTTATAAAGGTTATTTCTCTTTCAGGGTAATAGCACCAATGAAATTTAAATTTTAAGGGTGTCATTATTTCAAAATTAAAAATTAGTAGGGATATAAATTTTAGATTTGTCTGTTGGAAATGAAGCAATCTGTAAAGGTCATTTAAACTGCCTGTCCAAATAACTTCTGCAGGGAGAATAGTTAAATCGTTGGATGAAATAGTTTTTATTTTGTTGTCTATGCAGTCGATTTTTGTTATCTCTGCACCTGTGTATACCTCTCCGCCTGACTTTTGGATTGAGTATTTTAAATTTTCACAAAATGTATCAATACCATTAGCAGGATATAAAAACTTTAAACTGGCTTTCGATGGAGTTAATGTGAACTTCAAAAGTGATTTTAAATTGTTAATATTTATCTTTTCATCAATAATAGCCTTGTCAATACCGTCGAAAGACCATCTCTTATGTATGTTTGATGGCTCTGTCTGAAAGAACTTCCAGCAGAAATCATTAAAAAAATGATTGTAGAGAGTTTTTCCGTATTTGTTTATAAGGGAGTTTTTTAAATCATTGGCGGTTCCTTTTGTCTTTTTTAATAAGTCATATGAAGACTCAATTGCTATTAAAGGTGATATCTTAAAGAGGTCTTTAACCCTTAAAGGCCAATTATAATATTTTCTTCTGAAATAAATGCAAGTATTTCTTTCAATTTCTATTAATTCTGTCCCAATAGTGTCTTTTATAAATTTAATTATACTTTTATCGCTGGAATAAAAACGATGAGGACCTATATCAAACTTAAAGCCATCATACTTAAAACTCCTTGCTAAACCCCCTACATTTTTTTCTCTTTCAAGTATAATAACCGATTTGCCTTTTTTGGTTAGTAAGTATCCACAAGTTAATCCAGTTATTCCTGCTCCTACAATGATAATTGGGTTTTTATCTTTCATTATTTCTTTTTAGTATAAAATGAATTCGGGGATTTATAAATTATAAAAGTTGAAATGTAAATAATTTTCAAAAAAATCTATTTGAGATTATAAGCACCTTGCATTTCTTGACTTTTTTATGTTTTTCCTATACTTTTAGTTTTAGACAGAATTTGTAGTGTTTAACTTGGTAGGATTAAGAAAATCGGTTCATCTCCAAAAAGTGTTGAATAGATAAAAACTAATAAAAAGAAAGTCAAAGATAATTAGTCAAGTTAGTAGCAATTGAGAGGCAGAAGTGAAAAATTAAAATTTGTATATAACAAAAATATGTGAAGAGCTTTA
>FWPV01006496.1_pt1 | contig 22239 bp, 19 predicted proteins | sample 2228371 | NCBI WGS metagenome assembly FWPV01 (sample SAMEA103939776, study PRJEB20133) | metagenome | reverse complement strand
TGGCGCGAGCTTTAGCTTGCGGCGTCCCCACTCATGGGGACGCCAAATGAGCTTGGTTACTCGGCGCTGCCTTCAATCCGCATGCCATAGAAGCTGCGGTATACAAAGACCATGGAGATCACCAGGAAGATCACGCCGAGCACGGCGTTGATGGTGTGACCCTGCTGCTTTGACAGCGACACCGCCAGCTCCACGGCGAGCAGTCCAAACAAGGTGGTGAACTTAATGATCGGGTTCATCGCCACGGAGCTTGTATCCTTGAACGGATCGCCCACCGTGTCGCCCACCACCGTGGCGGCGTGCAGCTCGGTGCCCTTGGCCTTGAGTTCCGTTTCGACGACTTTCTTGGCGTTGTCCCACGCGCCGCCCGCGTTAGCCATGAAGATGGCTTGGAACAACCCGAACAGCGCAATCGAGATCAGGTAGCCGATGAAGAAATACGGCTCAAAGAAAGCGAACGCCAGAGTGGCGAAAAACACCGTGATGAAGATGTTGAACATGCCCATCTGCGCGTACTTGGTGCAAATGGCCACCACCTTCTTGGAGTCCGACACCGATGCCTTCTCCACGCCCTCCAGCTTGATGTTGCGCTTGATGAACTCCACCGCGCGGTAAGCGCCAGTGGAAACCGCCTGCGTGGAAGCGCCGGTAAACCAGTAGATCACCGCGCCGCCTGTGATCAAGCCAAGCAGGAACGGAGCGTGCAGAATGGAAAGGTTCGACAGCATCTCCGGCTTCAAGCCTTCAGTGAGCATCACGATGATCGAAAAGATCATGGTTGTGGCGCCCACCACCGCCGTGCCGATCAGCACCGGCTTGGAGGTAGCCTTGAAGGTGTTGCCCGCGCCGTCGTTCTCTTCGAGGTTCTCTTTGCTCTTCTCGAAATCCGGAACGAAGCCGAAATCCCTCTTGATTTCCTCCTTGATGCCCGGCAGCGTTTCGATGGTCGAAAGCTCGAACACCGACTGCGCGTTATCGGTCACCGGACCATAGCTGTCCACGGCGATCGTGACGGGACCCATGCCCAGGAAGCCGAAAGCCACCAGACCGAACGCAAACACCGCCGGCGCCATCATCAACGTTGCCAGTCCCATCGTGCTCATGGCGAAAGCGATGGTCATCAACAGCAGGATGGCGAAGCCCAGCCAGTAGGCGCTGAAGTTTCCAGCGATGAAGCCCGACAGGATGGTGAGGGAAGCGCCGCCCTCACGCGCCGAGGTGACGATCTCACGCACGTGACGGGATTCGGTGGAGGTGAAGACCTTGACGAATTCCGGAATGATCGCGCCCGCCAAGGTGCCGCAGGTGATGACCGTCGCCAGTTTCCACCACAGAGTGGTGTCGCCGCCCAGATCCGGGATCATGAGGGAGCTCACGATGTAGGTCAGGACGACGGAAAGAATCGATGTCAGCCACACCAGCGAAGTGAGCGGCGCCTCGAAATTCATCTTCTCGGCGTTGCCGTACCGCGCCTTGGCGATCGCGTGGTTGATGAAGTAGCTGATGCCGGAAGCGAACACCATCATGACGCGCATGGAGAAGATCCACACCAGAAGCTGAACCTGAACGAGCGGGTTCTTCACCGCCAGCATGATGAAGGTGATCAACGCCACGCCCGTGACGCCGTAGGTCTCGAAACCGTCGGCCGAAGGACCCACCGAGTCGCCGGCGTTGTCGCCCGTGCAGTCGGCGATCACGCCCGGGTTGCGCGCGTCGTCCTCTTTGATCTTGAAGACGATCTTCATGAGGTCCGCGCCGATGTCGGCGATCTTGGTGAAGATGCCGCCCGCCACGCGGAGCGCCGCCGCGCCCAGCGATTCACCGATGGCGAAGCCGATGAAGCACGGACCGGCCAGGTTGCCCGGGACAAACAGCAAAATGAAGAGCATGATCAGCAGCTCGACCGAGATCAGGAGCATGCCGATGCTCATTCCGGCTTGCAGCGGGATATCGTAGCAGGGGAACGGCTTGCCCCGGAGGCTGGCGAACGCCGCCCGCGAATTGGCGAATGTGTTCACCCGCATGCCGAACGCCGCCACGGCATAGCTGCCGCCGATGCCGATCAGGCTGAAGATCAGGATGATGCCGACTTTGTAAGCTTCCATGCCTTGCAGGAAGCCGAAGTAGAACACAATGATCGCGCCGATGAAGCACTCCAAGATCAGCAAGAACTTGCCTTGCGTGGCGAGATACGTCTTGCAGGTCTCAAAGATCAGCTCGGAGACTTCCAGCATCGACTTGTGCACCGGCATGTTCCGCAGGCGGGTGTAGATGATCAGCCCGAAAATCATGCCCAAGGCGCTGGCGATCAAACCGATCATCAGCAAAGAGCGCACGGTGAAGACGCCCATGAAAGTGGCCATATCGAGGTCGGGAAGCACCAGGTTGGCTTCGCCGCCGCCATGATGTTGCGCTTCAGCCATCATGGGCGTAGCCATCAGGATCAGGACCAATAAAGGCAGGAGCGCGCGGACGGCGCCGGTGATGCGCATCAAACTGCCGGGACGGTTGAACAAAGCCTTGCGCGCTGCCGGCTGCAAGGCGTGCGTGGGGGACATCGAATGCAATCCTCCTGAAGTGCTATTGGCTCTCCCGCTCTGGGTCCGCCCGCGGAGAGCCATAAAGAAACTAAATAGTGCAGAGCAGGGACCCAAAGTTTCACTATAATAAGACGGCCGCGTCGGAATCAACTCCCGCTTCTTCCGTCGAGCGTGCGTCTGTGAACCGCGACGCCGATCCAGTAGCCAGCCAGACCTAACCGGGGGATCACGGTTGAAGAATCGCTCTCCCTTCGCCGTGATGGCCAGCCACTGGTCTCAAAGTGCACCTTTCGCGTGCCTTTCGCCCTGCCTCATTTATCGGAGCCTTCACCGCGGACGGACAGTAACGCCCCCGGGCGCGGGCGGAGCGCTGCGCAAAAGCGATTCGAGCAGCAACTGCGCCGCGTGGTCAAAGTGTTCGTGGACCAGACGCTGCGCCTCGGGACCATTGCGGGCGATCAGCGCGTCCACAATGGCCAGGTGCTCCCGGTGGGAAGAAAGCACCTTTTCCGGGAGAGCCGCCGAAAGCCGGCGGAAACGCGTAAAGTGGTCCTGGAGCGAGCCGATCATGTTTTGCAGCACCTCATTCCCGCAATACCGGACGATGAGCTGGTGCACCCGCTGGCCGGCTTCCGACATGGCGTCATAATCGTACGGGAGCGCACCGCCCCATTGGGACAGCGTCTGTTTGAGATTCAGCAGCTCGACTTCGGGGGCCCAGAGCGCAGCCTCACGAGCGGCTTCGCCTTCAAGCACCTTTCGTACCCTGTACATTTCCTGGATGCGCCGCAAATCGAGCTGCGCCACGAATGTGCCCAGCCGCGGGCGGATCTCGATCAGCCCCTCCCGTTCCAGCCGGAGGATCGCCTCCCGCACCGGGGTCCGGGAGAGCTCAAGTTCCCGTGCGAACCGGTCGACCGACACGGGGTCTCCCGGGGTAAGCTCGTTGCGCAGGATCGCCTCTTTGATGGCGCGATACGCCTTTTCCGACGCGGAAGCCGCCGGGGCGCTGCCGGTGGCCCGGTTCATTCGGCGACGCAGACTTTTAGGCGGCGGTACACGATACCCGGCACTGACCATTGCTGTTGGTAATTATCCTTGCCAATGAACACCCAGCGCAAACCCCCAAAGCGGGCGTTGAACCTTCCGGACTGAATTAGCGTTCCGTCCAGCCACAGGCGCGACTCGCCGCCGGCGGTGTCCCACTCGCCGCGGATAAGATACCAGCGGTCTTCCCAGGCGATGGGCGGCGTCCGCCCTTCATAGCTCCGGCCCCCAGAGCGGTTGGTGAGCCTGAGCATCATCCCTCCTTCCTGCAAGCGGAGTTGGAAAAAAGCCTGGGTGCGACGGTCGCCGTCCTCTCCCGCCTCTTCGTTCCATGCCGCAAAGGCGGTCCGTTTGCCCGTCTGGTTCAGCGGACCGCGAATCTCAATCTCGACCATTCCGCGCGTATAATGGCGGCCTAAATCGTAGCGGATTTGGGTCCTTTCCGTGGTCACCCGCCAACCCTCGGCGGTGAACTCGCCCGGATCTTGCAAACGTACGCCGGACGTGCGCCCGGCGGTGAAATCTTCCACCACCGGGCAGTTCGAGAAAACAGCCGGAGCAGCAAGCAGCAGCGCAAGAACGGTCATCAGAACCTCAGGCGTAACACGAGCTGAAGGTTGCGGGGAGCGCTCGCCCGGGTGATTATGCCATAGTTGGCGGCGTTGACCGAGCTATTCGGTTGTCCAAAGTTCGTGTGGTTGAGAAGATTGAAAGACTCGGCCCGAATCTGCAAGGAATAACGCTCGGTCAGACGCTGCGTCTTGAAGAGGGAGAGATCCACCGATTGTGACGCCGGTCCATCCAAAATATTGCGTCCGGAGGAGCCGAAAGTTCCTGAAGCCGGATCCCGGAATGCCGCCGTGTTAAACCACCTCTCACGCGATCGCGTGACATCTTTCCAAGGATCACCGACTTGCTCCGCGGTCTCGCGCGCCGCGTTGCAATTACAGCGTCCACCGGTTGCCCGGACGGTGAATGGAAACCCGCTGCGCAGCCGCACGATGCCATTGGCCTGCCACCCGCCGAATACGGCTGATGCGACGCCGCCTTTCAGCCAGCGACGGTTGTGGCCAAAAGGCAACTCCCAGGAGCCCGTCAGGACAACCTTGTGACGGATGTCGAAGTTCGCCCGGCCCTTGTCGAGCGCCCGGTTGTAAATGTCCCGCGGCTGATCGTCAATGAGCGACGCCGCGTCGAGCGCCTTGCCGTGCGTGTACGAACCCATAAAGGAGTAGCCCGACGCAAACCGCCGTTCCAGTTTGATGAAACCTGCGTGATAGGTGGAGTTCGCATCATTGGAGGTGAGGCGGATCGTATTTCCAAAGAGCGGAAACGGCATGCGCGATTGCACAGAGGTGGGACGCGCCGGATCAGGGAGCACCGCTTGATTCCCATTCAGGCGTTGGGCGAGCCGCGTGCCCTTCGATCCGATATAGCCCAGCTCCAGGAGTAGCCGGTTCGCGAGCGCTCGCTGGGCGCTGAAGTTGAACTGTTGGTAGTACGGCGTCACATATCGATCCTTCGGTCCGTAAACGGTGGGGCGGGAAGCCGCCGTACCGGCTGCTGGAAATAGCTCGCCGATTCGCAACACGTTCGGCGCCGCAGAGCTGGCATTTTGGTCGCTGCTCAGGGACTGCGTCACCCCGAATGGCGGGTTGCGGACGAACGTGCGAAGGTCTTGGAGTTCGACAATGTCATAGAACACGCCATAGGCTGCGCGAACAGCCGTGCGGTTGTCGTTGAATGGCCGGAAAGCGAGGCCCACGCGCGGCGCCCAGTTATTCGAATCCCTCGGCACGAGTGTGCGGGGAGTCGGAGGGCCGTTGACAATTCCAGCGCCGGGAACGTAAGCAGTGCTCGTACCCGCCAGTAAAAGCCGTCCTCCCGGGTGATAAGGGTCAAAGAGCGTCAGCCGGTTTTGCACCTCCGTGAATGGCAGATTCAGCTCATACCGCAGTCCAATATTGAGAGTGACGCGCGGGTTGATTTTCACGTCATCTTGAAAGAAGAAACCATAGCTGAACCCGTTGAAGTTGCCGGCGAGCGAGTTGGAGGACCCGGAAGCGCTATTGGGCAGCCCGAGGAGCAGGTCGGCCACCGAAACGCCCGTGTTCGCCGTTCCGGGATTCGCCGTAAATCCGCCGTTGAAGTTGAATGAGCCGCGGACGTTCGTTTCACTCCTGTCGTTATAGTTGATCTTGCGGAAGTCGATCCCGGTCTTAACGGCGTGCTTGCCGCGCATCAACGTCAGATGGTTCACCAAATGGTACGTGTTGGACAGTTGTGTGGTGGGGTTGAGGTCGTTGCCTATGGCAGTGAATGCGGAGCCCAAGTTCACCCGCGGTATCCCCCAACCGATCGGATCCGTCAACAAGTTCTTGAGCCCGAGTTCGCGGGCCCAATCGCGGACAAAAGCGCCCTCCTGGAGGATGAAATAGATGGCCCGGTTGTACCCTAACCGCAATTCGTTCAGCGTAGTCGGAGTGAAGACACGGACGTAGTTGAACGCCATATTCTGCGTGCGCACGACAGTGTAGCTACCGCCCTCTTCAATGGGGCTGCGCGAGGTCCTGAGCCCGTCAAAGATCGCATAGCGGTAGAAGATCGAATTCGAGTCATTGATCCGGTGATCGACGCGCGCGATGCCTTGATTGTTATCGCTGGTGTTGGTGATCCGGCCAAAATAGTTGTTTCCCAGCGGTGCGTCGACGGCCGGAGCCGGATAAAGCGCTAGCACGGCGCGCGCGAAGGGCGTGATCCTGGCGGCAGGGATCTTGTTTTCCGGGAATGGTTCACGCATATTGCCGCCTCCGCCCGGCCGGGGCGCCGTAGTCGCCGGGTCGTAAATCGGCCGGTTGCTGCGGGCTCCGACTGGGTTGAAATCGCCGCCCCGTTGCGCCGCCGTCGGGACGCTAGCCTGTCCGGTGGAGCTTGTGTTCACGCGCGTGCCTTCGTAGTTCACGAAAAAGAACGTCCGGTTGCGGCCGTGAAACACCTTCGGAACGATGACCGGCCCGCCCAAGGTAAACCCAAACTGATTGTGCCGGAGAGGCTGTCTGCGTCCTTGGTTGTTCAGGTTGTCGAAGAAGTTAGCCGCATTCAGCGCGCTGTTGCGGAAATATTCGTACGCCGTACCCCGGAGTTCATTCGTGCCGGAGCGGGTCGTGGCGTTCACCTGGGAAGCCAGCCGCCCGAACTCCGCCGAGTAGGCGTTTGTCTGTAGCCGGAATTGTTGGATGGCGTCCACAGAGGCGAAAAAGGACGGCGTCAGGTAGTGGGGATCCTGCGCGTCCACGCCGTCTATCAGATAGCCGTTCGATTTCTCGCGCGCTCCGCTGACGTTGAACGCCGGGGCGTCGAGTCCTCCCGGCATCGGACGCCGGTCGCCGACAAAAGAATTCGGCTCCTGCGGGCTCACCCCGGGCGCCAGTTGGGCTAGCTCATAAAAGCTGCGCCCGTTGAGCGGCAAATTCTCCATCTGGTGCGTATCCACTACCTGGGAGACCGAGCTGGTTTCGGACTCCACCACCGGCAGGGCGGCAGTAACCTCTACCGTCTCGGTGACCGCGCCCACGCGCAGCGTCAGATCGACCCTCGCCGTCTGATCCACCAGCAGTTCCACCTCAGGAACGACCGCCGTTTTGAAAGTCTCCCGCTCGCCTGTAATCCGGTATTTGCCCGGGGCGAGGCGGGGAATGGTGAAATCGCCGCGCTCGTTGGTTTGAGTGGCGGCGCTGATTCCCGTGGCGAGGTTTGTCGCCCGCACGGTCGTATCCGGCACAGCCGCCCCGGTTTCATCCACCACCGTCCCAACCACCGTCGCAGTGACGTTCTGCGCCCGGACCCCAACCGGCGCCGCCAGCGCGGCAGCCATGGCAAAGCAAATGATCTTTCGCATCGCATTCACCCCTATAGTCTTTCCAACATGAGCAGCCAGTCCCCGCCAGCGGGGGCTTTGAAGCTGCGAGAAGCCTCCACCCGGCCGGCGTCGCGACGTTCGGCCGTATTCTTCCCGTTAATCCACACTGCGCGGTATGGCCCGCGCTCCACTTTCACCGCCACGGCGCCGCCTTCGGGAAGGTAAACCAGATAGCACAAGCCCGGCGCCGCCAGACAGTAGCCCCGGTCCACCAAATCTTGCCGGGGCTGCATCCTGTAAAAGGGCACGGAAGCTATGAAATCCCACACTCTCCGGATGATGTCGTGCCGCTCCTGTTTCCGGTCGCTCAGCTCCATGGTTCCGCTGAAGCCGGTCGAGGAGTCGCCGTCGTTGTCGGCGAAGATCAGCGCCGCGGCGGACATTTGAATCACCCACGCGTTCTTGCGCAGATCGTCGTCGGAATAGCCGCCTTTGTCGGGGACGTGATATTTGTTGCCGGACCAGAGCGTTTCCTGCGCCAGCACCGGCTTGGCGGGATAGTGGTTTCTCAGTAGACCCCTGCTCAACACCGCCCGGTTCAGGGTTTTCGGCCCTTGAAGCACGCTGTAATTCGTCCAATCCGAGTCGCGGTATGGATCGTCGCCCGTGCGGTTGTGGACCGAAAGGAGGTGGCCGAAGGGATCGAGCGATTTGATGAGCCGTCCCAGACGCTGCACATCCGCGTCCGCCATCCAGCTCTTCTCCAGGTTCGGCTCAGGTCCGGCAACGTTGAACATCACGTTCCAGTAAGGCGCGACCCGCGCCAGGGTGTAGCGCACGTAGCGCTCTTGGTCTTGGGGATCCCGGGGGTAGTTCGAACTTTGGCCGAAAAAACCCGCGAACGGGAAAACGATGATCCGCCGCCGCGCGAGATCATCCAGGATTTCTTCCATCCGCCGGTATTCAGCCGCGTTCAAAGGCCAGAGCTTGGGCGTCTCCCAGCCGCGCCCGCGGTTGGGAACGTCGCGGTTCAAGTAGTGGCTCGCAATCGAGAGCGTGTTATAGCCCTGTTTCGAAACCCAGTCCAGGAAGGCGGTCCGTTTCGCGGCCGGCCAGTTGGCGGCGAAAAACCGGTCCCCCACATGCAAGCCGCGAATCAGCTCATGGCGACCGCCGGAGTATCCGAACCACATCGGGTTGTCGACATCGGCCGAAATCATGCCCGGCAGGCTCGACGGCACACATTCGAACGAACCCTTGGCCCCCGGTGTTCCGTCAGAGAAGGTCGCTTCCCATGTCCATTTGCCCAACATGGCAGGCATGAAGCGCAGGCGCCACGTCTGCCCCCCGTCATGGAAGCCCCAAAACCGCACCTTGACCCCATCCGGCCGCGAAAACTCGACCTCCAAGGTCACGTCTTTGTATGGGTCCGCATAGGAGCGCGGATTCGCCACCACAGTTTCAAAGCGGTCCCACTGCCCGACCTTCAGGGGCACATCCGCACAAGCGGCCACCGCCGTGAGCAACGCAATCGCGAGGGCTCTGTTCATTACCATTTCTCCTCAAGCAATGGCTGTAGGTATGACGCCGCCTGACGCGCGGCGGAGATGCTGTCCGGGATTTGTAAACACTCGACCGAGACAAAGCCTTCGTAACCGAGAGCGCGCAGAACCCGCACCGCGTCCGCCACTCCCATTTGCCCGCCGCCCGGCGCCAAGCGGTTGGAGTCCGAGACCTGAACCCAAGTGATAAACTCGCGGGCGCGAACCGCCGCAGCGGCAACCGACCGTTCCTCCAGCATGGCGTGGTAGATATCGAACAGCAGCCAAGGCTTCGGTCCCGGGAATTCTTCGCGGTAGCGGAGCGTCTCTTCAACGGCGTTCAACCAGTCAATGACATAACGGCACTGCGGTTCCAGGGCGATCCGTACGCCGGCCCGGCCGGCATGCTCTAAGAGCAAGGCCAGGGACTCCGTGGCTCTCCCGCGCCCCGCACCGCCTGGTCCAAGATGCCCGCGCAGGGAGCCTATGTTGACTTGCGCCCCGAAAGTGGCTGCGAAATCGATGACGGCGCGCGTGCGACCGGTAGCCGCGCGCCGGATTCCTTCATCCGCAGCGGCAAGGGAGAGTCCGTCTTCCTTGCGCAACTGCCCCGTGCTCACCGCGCCCACCGTTAGCCCCTGCGCCGCGGCGGCGCGGGCGATGGCCGCCGCGTCGAGCGCTGCCGGATCGCGCACCATCAGTTCGACTCCCTGATACCCGAGTCCGGCGAGCCGTTCGAACGCTCGCTCGATTTCGCCGCGCAGGGCGAGCATCGTGGGGTCGGCTGTGTCTGAGGTCGCCACGGGATAAGCCAACTTCATCGCGATTTCTCCAAGAGCGCCCGCAATGCTGCAAGACTCGTTTCGAGGCTGGAAAATACCGGCGCCGCCGTCAGGGCCCGCACGCGGTCCGAAAGGTGGGCCATGGAAACCTGCGCCAGTACGATGGCGTCGGGCGACGCAGCGGCCAGCCGGGGAATCAGAGCCAGCACGATCTCGTCGTGCCGCGGCGCGTCTCCGCGCAGAAGCGCTTCGTAGGCGCCGTCCGCTACGCCGGCTGTCACCTCAATCTCGCGTCCTGCTTCCGCCGCCGCCTCTTCGAGCAGCGCGCGGGCAGTCTCCACCGCCGGCGCGAATGTCGCCGCCACTGCGACCTTCCGGCCGGCGGCGACAGCAAGCCGCGCCATCGGCTCGTCGATTTTGAAGATTGGAATTCCGCACTCAGCCCTCAGCTCGGCGAGCAAAGAAGATGGGATGGCCGAGCAGGTGAGCATCGCCGCCTCCGCCGCGTAAGTTTCACGCGCGGCATGCAGCATTTCGAGCAGGCGCGCTTTCGCCCGGGGCGCGTCGCCGGCGCGGAAAAGGCGCAGCAACCCGTCGTCCAGCAGATTGGTGACCTCAATTTCTGGGGCTTGCGCAGAAAAGAAGCGGGCCAGCGGCATGATCGCAGCCGGAGAAGCGTGTATAAAGACTGCTTTGCGCACGGTCAGTCGGCCTCCAGCAGCCGCGCCGGGGTTTCTCCGGTCATCAGCTTGAGCTCGGCTTCGGAAAAACCGCGGGCGTGCAACTCCCGCACCATCGCGGCAAGTCCGTCCGGCGGCGAAGGGTTCTCTGACTGGCCGAGATCCGTGGCAAGAACGTTATATTCCACGCCTGTCTCACGGATGGCGCGCGCCAGCCCGTCCCAGTCGCGCGTGAAACCGGATCTTACGAAGCAGCGTTCGAACCACAGCCCCGGCTGGGCGAGTTCCCTCTGCGCCGCAAGCGGCAGATCGATAGCCGCGAACTCGGGATGGTTAATGAGGATTTTTTTCACACCTACGCGCCGCGCCGCGCTAACCAGCTCAACGATCTCTTCGGGTCCGAGGTGTCCCGTGCCGAGAATCGCTTTCGATTGGGCGATCAGCTCAAGGCAAGCCGTCACGGCGCCGTGCAGCTTGCCGCTCTGGTCGAAGATCGAAATCCCTCCCGGCTTGCCACGGAACCGGCGTTCGCACGCGGAGCTATGGGTCGGAGCCCAAATCTGCGCCGCCCCTAGGTTCAGTTCGGCCTCCACCGCCGCCGGATTGAATCCACCGGCAGCCTCGTTTAGGACCAGCCCTCCCCGGACTGCGAATCCAGGCTCTAATTGAGAAAGGACGGAGGCGAGCGCCGTCGTGGGACTGTTGTGGTTTTTTAACAGGAGGCCGCGCATGCCGCGCACACGGGCCAGCCGGACCAGCTCGAGCGCGCCGTGCTTGCGCGGACGCGTGTCCGGAGCGGCATGAACATGGAGGTCGATGGCGCCTTCGATCATCGTTTATACCGCCGCGCAGATTGCGCTGGTGAGCGAATGAATGTCTCCCTTTCCGCCGAGGTCGGGCGTGAGCGCCTCGGTTGACCGGAGCGCCTGCGCCACCGCAGCTCGCACGCGCGCCGCGGCTTTGTTCTGCCCGATCCAGTCCAGCAGCATGGCGCCCGACAGGATGAGACTCATCGGGTTCGCCATGCCGGTTCCGGCGATGTCCGGGGCCGCTCCGTGCGCCGCCTCAAACAGCGCCACCTCGTCGCCGATATTGGCGCCCGGCGCCAGTCCTAGACTGCCGGCCAGACCCGCGGCCATGTCGCTGATGATGTCGCCGTATTGGTTTGGAAGCACCAGAACGTCGAATACTTGCGGCGACTTGATCAGCAAGTAGCAAGTGGCGTCCACCATCCGGTCGTCAAACTCCAACTCCGGGTATTCGCTCACTACGCTGCGTACCGACTCGAGAAACAGTCCGTCCGTCAAGTGCAGCACGTTGGCTTTATGCACCGCCGTGATCTTCTTCCGCCCGGTTCTCATCGCATAGTCGCAGGCAAAGCGGGCTACCCGCATCGAAGCGCTGCGCGTGATGCGCTTCACAGCCTCGGCCGTGTCCTCATCGACGCGCCGCTCCAAACCGGCGTACATGTCTTCGGTCAACTCCCGCACCAGCACGATGTCCATCGCCGCATAGGCGCCGGAGATTCCCTTCCAGCCCCGCACAGGCCTGAGGTTAGCGTATGCTCCAAGTTCGCGCCTTATCGCTGCGTTGATGCTTGGGTGGCGCCGCACGGCGCCGTTGTCCCGGATTTCGACGCCCCCGCTACAGCGCTCAGCAATCATCGGTCCCTTTAGCGCGACGCGGCAGCGCCTTACGGTTTCGATGGAGGAGAGAGGGATCGGAACCCCGAACCGCGCAACAGCCTCCTGTCCCATCGGCGCCGGTTCCCACTGTATGCGAGCGCCTGCGGCCGCGAGCACCTCCCGAGTCGCCGCGGCGATCTCCGGTCCGATTCCGTCACCGCTTATGAGAGCTACTTTCTGCATGTTCTCCTTCTTTGTCCCGGTCCAGTAAGAAAAATGGCGCCGTGCCCAGCAACGCGAGGCCGGCGATCATGATGAAAGGCACTGTGAATCCGGCCGACTTTGAAATCCACCCGATGGCCCAAACCAGCAGCGCGCCCGAAAACGCGCCGATGCAGCCCATGACGCCCGCCATAAGACCGACACGCCCCGGCGCAATGTCTTGGTTGAAAGCGAGGAAATTTGCGCCCCATGATGCGCGTCCTAAGTTCAGAGTGAAGACCAGCGCCACAGCCCAGCCCGCCGAGGGCGCCCACGGCGTGAGAGCCGCGCTCATAATCAGCAAAGCGGATACAGCGAGCACGATGCGGCGCGCCGCGCCCACCCCAATTCCCCGCCGGATGAGCAAGCTTACCGCCGCCCCGCCTCCCAAAAACCCGAGGTCCAGCCCCAGATAGACGATCATCAAGTACGCCCCTAGCCCGGCGCTCAAAGGCAGCTTCCATTGCTGCACAAAGTAGGTCGGGATCCAGGAGGAAGAGATGTGAATGATCGGAATGGTGAACGCCGCGCCGATCACGCACGACCAAAAACGGCGGTTGCGCACGATGGCGCCCCACTCGTCCTGCTTCGATCGAGCCGCCGCTGTACGGCGGACGAGGGTTCCCGGGGCGGGACGGAACCAAGCTAGCCAAAGAGCCGACCAAACGAGCCCGAGCCCCGCCAGCACAATAAATCCCAAACGCCACCCGATGGTGTTGATCAGCGTGATCATCAATGCCGGCGCGATGATTGCGCCGAGTGAGCCGCCGCTCATCATGATGCCGTTGGCTAGTGAACGGTCCTTTTGGGGAACAATCGCGGCGATGATGCGCGCTGCGCCCGGCTGCGCCGCCGCTTCGAAGCCGCCTAAAAACAGCCTGGCGGTGAACAAGCCCGCAAAGCCCGAGGTCAGACCCGCGGCGCCCTGCGCGATCGACCACGCCGCCACGAAAAACGCATAGGTCAGGCGAATATTGAAACGGTCCAGCACCCATCCAACGCCCAAATGCATGAGCGAATAAGCATAGAAGAAAGCCGACAGCAGCAACCCGAGTTGGGCGTTGTCGAGCGCCATTTCCTGCCGGATCACCGGCGCGGCGATGCTCAGCGCCTGCCGGTCGAGATAGCTAAGAGCCGTCGCAAAGAGCAAGAAAACACAGACCTTCCAGGACCACCAACGGGATTGCGTCATGAGTGCTCCGCTAGTTCGGGCGGCGTGCGAGCGGGGTTCGCACGCGGGAGCCGGCGCAGAAGCCGCCAAGCCGCTATCCGCGCCAACTTCCGTCTTGCCAGGGGCATGCTGATATATTACTGTTATACTAATCGCGTGTCAAGTGGTGGAAAGGGAAAAACAACATGTCCGGCGGGTGGTTCCCGCCCGGCCGGCGGAGGAGCGGGCTGAGAATCCTGGCGAGTCCCTGAAACCGCTCAGCGCCGTCCGCGGCGAGCGGCAAGAGAAAGGCGATCAGAACTCGAACCACGCCTTTCATGCTAGTGGCCGCGCATTGGCTCCGTCAAAGAGGGCCATGTCACAATGGAAGTCTAATGCCACGTTTCGCTCTTTGTTTCCTCTTCGCCGCCTCGGCTTTCGCTCAACGGTTCGAGATTCAGCCGTTCGCCGGTTATGGAACCAACGGCAAGATTCCAGCCGACGGGCCGGCTTTCCGCCAAATCGAAGCTACCGAGGGGACGGCGTGGGGGCTCCGCGCCGGCGCGAATATCGATGATGAGGGCGCCATCGAGTTCGCCTGGCAGCGGCAGAAAATGGAGCTCCGGGGGGCGCCCCGGGCGGGCGGAGGCGAGAACGCGCTATTCGCGGGGCAAACCGACCATCTCCACCTGAACTTCATGTATCACTTCGTCACCGCGGAGCGGAACTTCCGTCCTTTCGCGTATGCGGGGTTCGGCGCCACGATTTACAGCGCGCGCAACGCGGCGTACGACAACGAAGCCAAGCCCTCGTTCGCATTGGGAGCGGGTTTCAAGTATTTCTTCTCGCGTTACGCCGGCATCCGCATCCAAGCCCGGTGGGCGCCCACTTGGCTCACCGGTCACGGGGGCGGGATCTTTTGCCGCGGCGGCGCCGCCTGCGCCGCCACCATCCAAGGCCGTTTTCAGACGCAGGCCGATTTCACCGCCGGGCCGGTGTTCCGCTTTTGACCGGCCGGATGCAGTAACATCGTAGGGGTTCAGCTTTCAATTTCGTGGAGGATTCTCATGTCCCAGATCAAAGGTCCAGCCATCTTCCTCGCGCAGTTCATGGGCGACGAGGCCCCCTTCAACTCGCTGCCGGCTATCACGGCATACATGAAATCGCTCGGCTACATCGGCGTTCAGCTTCCCTCTTGGGACGGGCGAGTCATGGATCTGAAGAAAGCCGCCGAATCGAAAACTTACTGCGACGAACTCAAGGGCCAAACCAACGGACTGGCCATCACTGAGCTGGCGTCGCACCTTCAAGGGCAGCTCGTGGCGGTGCACCCCGCCTATGACGAACTGTTTGACGCTTTCGCCGCGCCCGAAGTCCGGGGCAATCCGAAAGCCCGCACGGAGTGGGCCGTTGAACAGGTCAAGCTGGCCATCAAAGCCAGCGCGAACCTCGGCTTAACCGCTATGCCCACGTTTTCCGGCGCCTTCCTGTGGCCCATGCTTTATCCGTGGCCTCAGCGCCCCGCGGGGCTAGTCGAGGAGGGATTCCGCGAACTGGCCAAGCGCTGGAAGCCGATTTTGGATTTCGCCGACGAGTGCGGCGTGGATTGCGCTTACGAACTGCACCCCGGCGAGGATTTGCATGACGGCGTCACCTTCGAGATGTTCCTCGAAGCCACCGGCAACCACCCCCGGGTGGCTATCAATTACGATCCGTCGCACTTCGTCTTGCAATGCCTCGATTATGTCGACTTTATCGACATCTATGGCGCGCGCATCAAGGCGTTTCACGTGAAGGACGCCGAGTTCCGTCCTTCCGGCAAGGTCGGGGTCTATAGCGGCTATCAACCTTGGGCCAAGCGCGCCGGGCGGTTCCGCAGCTTGGGAGACGGGCAGGTCGACTTCAAGCAGGTCTTTACGCGCCTCACCGCGGCAGGTTATTCTTCCTGGGCCGTGCTGGAGTGGGAGTGCTGCTACAAAGACGCGGCGCAGGGCGCCGCCGAGGGCGCGCCGTTCATCCGCTCCATGCTCATCGACGTGCCGAAAAAGGCTTTCGACGATTTTGCCGGCGCCGCGACGGACGCCGCCCGCAATCGCCGCCTGCTCGGGATCGAATAGTTTTGCAGCTCGCGCCACAACCACCACACCCTGTGGCGCAAGCACTCGTGCTTGCAGCGCCCCCACTCGTGGGGGCGCCTGGAGTTTCTACATTTATTCACGCGGCGGCACGGGTGAGACTGCGACCGCTGATCTGGCAGCAGAAAGTCCGCCTCGGTGATGCGACCCGCCTCCATCTGCTCTCGCAGGCGATCGATCTCCTTTTCCTGTATCTCGCGCAGCTCGATGCCCAAAGTGTCGTTGTCCGCCGTTCCACGGCCGAGCGTCTCGATCTCCTGAGAGCCGGCGGTGACTTCTCGGTCAGCGCGTTCCCACACACGCCGGTACTCGTCGTGGAGCCGGTGGACCGTGTCATTGCACACCCCCTGCACCAAACGGTCAGGCCAGCGCCTGACGTCTATCCGGCAGAGAATCTGGAGGAAGGTCCACTTGAGAAAGTTGCGTGCGAAATCAATCCGCCGGTAAGCGGAATCACTTACCGATGCAGAAAGTCGAAAAAATGCGGTTGAGGATGTCGTCCGCCGTGGTGGCGCCGGTGATGGCGTCGAGCGGCTGCAAAGCGGCATAGAGGTCCAGTAGCAGCATCTCGTGTGGGATCCCCACCGCCGCGGCTTGGCGGGCTTTTTCCAACGCCTCGGCGCACTCCCGCAAGAGTTGCTCGTGGCGCAGGCTGGTAATGAAACCCTCCTCCTGCGCGAAGCCCTGCCCTCCGGAGACGCGCTCCACAATGCGGCCGCGCAGCGCCTCGATCCCTTCTCCCGTAAGAGCCGACACCGGCAGCGCGCCGGGCACATCCGCCTGACGCGGCAAGTCGCACTTGTTGCCCGCAAGCAGGATCCGCCCCGCCTCCTGCGCCCGCTGAATCAATCCTTCGTCCTCGGCGGTGAACGGCCGCGACAGATCGACGACCACCAGAATGAGATCGGCGTCCGCCATGGCCTGATAACTCCGCTCGATCCCCAAGCTCTCGACCGTCTCCGAACCCGCTCGAATGCCCGCCGTGTCGATAAACTTCACCGGAATTCCATTCACCACCGCCGTCTCCGAGACCAGATCGCGCGTGGTGCCGGGGATGTCGGTGACGATGGCCCGGTCCTGCTCGAGCAGCCGGTTGAACAGGCTGCTCTTGCCTACGTTCGGACGCCCCACGATCGCCAGCGACAGCCCGTCGTGCACCAAACGACCGTAGCTGAAACTCGCGATCAGGCGGCGGACGCCGGGCAGGATGGCGTCAATGCGCGATCTGATCTCTTCGTCCGGCGCCACGGTGATATCGTCCTCGGCAAAGTCGATGCCGGCTTCGAGCAGCGAGATGAGCTCGACCAGGCTGTCCTTCAACGGCGCCACGCGGCGCGAAACCGATCCGGCAGCCTGCTGCGCCGCAATGCGCGCCTGATAAAGCGTCGTGGCTTCGATCAAGTCCCGGATGGCTTCCGCCTGCGGCAGGTCGATCCGGCCATTCAGGTAAGCTCTCAGGGTGAACTCGCCCGGTTCCGCCGGGCGGGCGCCCGCGCGGCAGGCGCGCTCCACGCAATAGCGGAGCACGACCGGAGAACCGTGGCAGGAAATCTCCACCACGTCCTCAGCGGTGTAGGAGTGCGGGGCTTGGAAAAAGGTGACCACCACTTGATCGACCGTGCGCCCCTCCTCGTCCGTCAGCTCGGCCAGCATAGCGCGCCACGGCGCCCACTGCGGCGGCTTCGAAAAACGCAGGATGCTTTCCGCTACTTCGCGGGAACGCCCTCCCGACAGCCGCACCACGCCGATGCCGCCCCGCCCGAGCGGCGTCGAAATCGCGGCGATCGTGTCCTTCAACCGCAAGGCTTAACGGCGGCGCCGTGCGAAAGGCGCAGGTTTTGGACCGGAAGGAGAAGATGGCATGTCCGCGGGATAGATCACCACGCAGCGGTGGGGCGCCACTCCGGTGCTCTCGCTGCGCACCGCCGTCTCATTTCTCAACGCCAGATGAATGATGCGCCGCTCCCGGCTGTTCATGGGCGCGAATTGGAACGGGAGCCGGGTCTTCTTGACCCGTTCGGCGGCTGTCAGCGCGCTCAGGCGAAGTTCCTCCACCCGCATCACCCGGTGGTCGTTGGCGTCGAAACAAAGCTTGGCGTGCTCGTCCGCGCCCATGCGCAAAATCTCGGTGGCAAGCTGCTCCAAGGCCAACAGCAGCTCCGCCTTGTTCTCAAGCAGATAGTCCACGTCGGGGCCGGAAAACCTCACCAGAATGTCCGGGTTTTCGAAGTCCTCGTGAGGGGTCTCCTCGTCGGTCAGTTCGTACTGAAAATCGAAGCCGCCGAGATCCCGGACGAGATCCAGGAAACGCCGGATCTTTTCGCCGTGCTCGGCGACGGTGTATTTTTTCCCGCTCACGCCCTATTTCCTTGCACCTTTCTTCCGGGGCGCAACCGCCGGCGCCGGCGCCGGAGCAGGCTGCTTGTTCATCCGGTTGAAAACCACTTGCTGCGCAATGCCGATGAGATTGCCAGTGAGCCAGTATAACACCAGCCCGCTCGATACCCCATAGAAGAAAAATCCTAGCATGAGCGGCATGAACAGCATCATCCGCTGCTGCATAGGATCGGCTGTGGTGCTCGGCGTCATCTTTTGCAGAATGAACTGCGTCACGATCATGGCGATTGGCAGAATCCGGATCGGAAGCTGCTCGGGCAGCGACAGGTCGGTGACCCACAACCACGAAGCCCCCCGCAGCTCGATGGCTACCGTCAGCACCTTGTAAAACGCGAAAAAGAAGGGAATCTGAAGCAGCATCGGCACGCAGCCGCCCGCCGGATTCACGCCATGGCGCTTGTACAGCTCCATGACCTCCTGATTCTGCTGCTGCCGCCGCGGATCCCGCATGCCGATCCCCTTGTACTTCTCGTTGATCGCTTGAATCTGCGGCTGAATCGCAGCCATCTTCTTCATCGACTTCATGCTCGACAGCCGCAGCGGCAGCGTCAGCATGTTGATCACGATCGTCACGATGATGATCGCCCAGCCATAGTTGTGAACGATGTTGTCGTGCACCCAGGTCAGCGACACGAACAACGGCTGCGCCAGGAACCAGAACCAGCCCCAATCGATGAGCCCCGCAAGCTTCGGATCAATCTTTTTCAATAGCCCGACATCCTTCGGTCCAACGAACACCGAAAAGACGTTTTCGCCGCCCACCCCCACCGCCGCGCCGACGTGCGCGTCGTCGCGTCCCGCAGCCGGCACAGGCAGCATGTCGCTGAAGGTCATTACCTCCACCGTGGCGTCGTTCAACTGCGGAAGGAACACCGCGGCGAAGTAGTGGTCCTCCAAGCCGGCGAATGAATAGCGCCCCGATGCGGTCACCGGACCGTCTTTGGCGGCTTTCGCCTCGTTCACCACAAGCTTGTTCGCCGAGAGGTCGAAATACAGGCTATGCTGCGCCGTGGCGGGGTTCTCCACCGTGGGGTCCCCGAAGCCGCCGCGCCACACCACCAGGTGCGGCGCCGGCGCTCCCAGATTCGTCACCGTCGAGCGGAACTTCGAAAGATAAGACTGCTTGGAGAACTGAAACGATTTCCGCACATACACGGCGCCGTCGGAAAACTCAAACTCCACGCCCAAGCCGTCTTCGGACCGTTTCACGGCGTACAAAGCCTGATTCACGTCCGCCGCCGGCTTCGTCTCCCGGAAGGCGATGGAGAAGGGATAGCCTACCTTCGAAGCCGCGGGGTTCACTACCTCGAGCGGCTTGCCTTTGTTATCCACGTACCGCTTGTCTTTAAAGACCCAGCTCTTGACCACCGCCCCGCGGTTGGACAACGTGATCCGGTAAACGTCCGTTTCGATCCGCACCTCTTCTTCGGCGCTCGCCGTGATCTGCCCCGGCGGCGGCGCCGCCGGGCGGGGCTTCGGGGCAGCCTCGGGTTTTGCGGCGGGCGGCGAAGCCGCCGCCTGCTGCTGAGGCGCGGGCGCTTTTTTCGTTTGCTCGACCGGCGCCGGCTTATAAATGTACGGCGTCAGGAACAGCACGGCGCCCATAAGCAGGAAAGCCAGAAGGAGGCGCACCTCCATCGACATCTCCTTCTTGCCGCCCGGCGTTCCTACTGCGTTCTCAGGTGTGTCACCCATGTCAGTTCAACCAGAATCTCTTGGTCCCTAGCGCACCGGATCGAATCCGCCGGGATGGAACGGATGGCAACGCGCCAAACGTTTCACGCCCATCCAGACGCCGCGCCACGCCCCGTAACGCCGCACGGCTTCCATCATGTACTCCGAACAGGTGGGATGAAAGCGGCAGGCGGATGGCAGAAATGGCGAAATCCATCGCTTGTAGATATGAAGAAGAGCTAGGATGGCTCGCTGCATCGGCGGAAGACCCGGGCAACCTCTTCCTGAAGCTCCAGGAAAGGCGCCGACAGCGCCGACCGGCGCGGGTTGAAGACCACCCACCATCCCGGCGGCAGCAAAGACAATTGCAACCGCACCGATTCCCGCACGCGGCGCCGGATGCGGTTCCGTTCCACAGCCCGTCCCAAGGCTCGCGGCGTCGTGAATCCCACCTTCGACGCGCCATCCGGAACTTGGAGGCAAAACGCCACCACATGACGCCCCGGCACCCGGAAACCATGGTCATAGACATTTCGGAAGTCGCCGGACTTGAGCAGCCGGGCGCTTTTTGGGAACTTAAAACTACCGGAGCTATTGGAGTTTCGCGTAACGAACGGCTCTCTCGTCGCTGACCGTGAGCTTATAGCGGCCCTTGGCCCTCCGGCGAGCAAGAACAGCCCGCCCATCCTTGCTTTTCATGCGTGCTCGGAATCCGTGGGTCTTAGCCCGTCTACGGTTGTTCGGCTGATATGTACGTTTTGGCATTGTCGCAGTACCTGGAAGCGCCGGGCAGGCGACCCGCTCCGAAGCGCAACTCTAGCGCAGATTTTGGGGGTTATCCCAAGCCTTTAGTATAGAAACTCCCAACCCGCAGTGTCAAACTTACGAACGGTTTGCAGCCGCGCCGCGCCTCAGCGCGCGACGCTCGCTTCCGCGCGCCTCCGCTCACGCAGCCAGCTCCAGAACGTCACCGCCGTTTCATCCCGCCGCGCGCCGAAAAGCAGGCTCGCCAGGTAGCCGCTCACCGCCAGCACTACATGCCCCGTCACCCCGATGGTCAGTTCATGCCAGGGGTAGTTCCAAGCGCCCATGTCCACCCAGCGCTCTTTGCCGGAGGTCAGCGTCGCCCAAGTGGTCACCAGAACGCACATCGCGATCCCGGTATAGATGCCCCGCGCGTTCGCCCGTCGGCTCAGGAACGCCAGCACGAATAGCCCCGCCAGCCCGCCGGAAAGGATCGCCGACACGTTGAACCACATCGAGAGCGCCCCGCCCGGACTGTGCGCCAGAATCTCCGCCATCAGCACACCCAGCCCTCCGAAAACCGCCACCAGAATCTTGCCCATACGCAGCCGCATCGCGTCGTCCGCGTGCGGGCGCACCTTCCGGTAAACGTCCTCCACGCCCACCATCGCAATGCAATTCAGGTCGCTCGCCAGCGTCGACATCGCCGCCGCCATCAGCGCCGCCAGAAACACTCCCGCCGCCCCCGCCGGCAGTTGCGACGCCAGAAAGTACGGAAATACTTGATCGGCTTTCGTCACGTGCGCCGGCAGCGTCTTGCCGGTGAGTTGGTAAAACGACCAGGTGCAGGTGCCGATCAGCATGAACAGCGTCCACACCGGCACCGTCTGCAACGCCCCGATGGTCACCCCCCGCATCGCCAGCTTGTCGCTTTTCGCCAGCAGATAGCGTTGCACCAGCGTCTGATCGGCGGCGTATTTCTGCAAATACCAGAAGAACCCGTACAGCACCAGAACCGGGATCGTGGCGCGCGAAAAGTCCCAGCTCATTTCTCCCAATGAAAACTTCCCCGCAGCGGCGGCTGCCGAAAACACCGCCACCGGTCCACCCGGCGGCAGGAATAACAAGAACCCAAGCGCGAGCAGTATCCCCAACCACATCACGAAGCCCTGCACCACGTCCGTCCATACCACCGCTTCAATCCCCCCGAGCAGGGTATAGATCACCGTGACGACGCCGATGCTCAAAATGATGGCGTCGATGTTCCACCCCGTGACGCTGTTGGCTGTCAACGCCACCAGGTAGTAAACGAAGCCCATCTTGCCGAAATGCCCCAGCGAAAAGGCGATCGAACTGTAGATCCGGGCAGGCTCGCCGAACCTCCGCCCGAAATATTCGTAGGCGCTCATCCGCACCGCTTCCCGGTAAAACGGGACCAGCACCCGCCCGACGATGATCAGCACCACCAGCAGCATGAAGCCCGGCACAAGGTTCGCCCAGTTGCTTCCGTAAGCCGACCCGGGGTAAGCGATAAAGGTAACGCTGCTAACCAACGTGGCCATCATCGACATCCCGATCGCCCACGGCGGCACGCTCCGGCGCGCCACAAAATACGACTCCGTGCTCGTCTGCCTCCGGGCGAACCGCAAGCCCACCCAAGCCGATACCGCCATGTAGACGACCACCAGAACCAGATCAATCCAGCGCATAAGCTTTCTCTATTTCATCGCCTCTTGGGCTTAGTCCCGCGCGGCATGCTCCGCTGCGGCGAAATCCTGCTCCAATTGCCTTGAACGGCGCTTCA
>FWPV01006494.1_pt1 | contig 22247 bp, 20 predicted proteins | sample 2228371 | NCBI WGS metagenome assembly FWPV01 (sample SAMEA103939776, study PRJEB20133) | metagenome | reverse complement strand
TGGCTGAAGTGAGAGGGGGGGAGGGGGAGAGGGCGAGAGGGGGAGAGAGGTAGAGGGGGAGAGAGGGAGACTCGCCCCCTCACCCCCTCACCTTGTCTCCCCCTCATTTGCTGATTCGCCATGCACACGCTGATCGTCAAAGCCTACCGCGACCTGACCCGGCGCAAGCTGCGCTCCGCCCTCACGCTGCTGGGCATCCTCATCGGTGTGGCCGGCGTCGTCGCCATCGTCACCACGGCCCAGGCCCTGGCCGATGCGCAGGCCGCCGCCTATGACAATGCCTCCCAGAACGACGTCTGGTGCTGGACGTGGAACGCGCCCCCGGCCATCCAACGGCCCCTGGAGGCCATCCCCAACGTGGTGGCCGTGGAGCTGCGCACCAGCTACTATACCCGCTGGCGCGTCCCGGCCCGGTATGAGCCGGGGGCCACGGCCTGGCGCAGCGTGCGCGTCATCGGCGTACACGATTATGAGCACATCCGGGTGAACCAGGTGTACCTGCGCGAGGGCAACTGGCCCGGCCCCGGCGAGGTGCTGGTGGAGCAATCCTCGCTGGACGCGAACCCGGTGCGCATCGGCGACCGCATCACCGTCAAGACGCGCGAGGGCCGGGGCGAGCGCACCCTTACCGTGAGCGGCATCTCCTGGACCCCGGCCTACCCCTCGGCGGCCATCCTGGCCATGTCGCTGTGCTACGCCCCCGCCGCCGAGGTGCAAGACCTGGCCGGGCTGACCGGCGACAACCAGATCCTCTTCAAGCTGGCCGACATGGGCCAGCGCGACGAGACGGCCAAACGCATCGCCGAGACGCTGCGCCGCCGCAACGTCTGGTTCGACCGGATGCACGTGCGCGACCCGGGCGAGTTCGTGGGCAAACGCGAACTGGAGGCCGTCTTTGCCGTGATGACCCTGTTCACCGCCCTGGGCCTGGTCATCAGCGGCTTTCTGGTCGCCAACACCCTCTCGGCCATCGTCTCGGAGCAGGTGGGCGAGATCGGGGCGATCAAGGCCGTGGGCGGCACGCGGCCGCAGGTGTTGGCGCTGTACCTGGTCGCCTCCGCGCTCTATGGCCTGGTGGGGACGGCCGTGGGCAGCGCCATCGGCTTTGCGGGCAGCGGCGCGCTGATTGACTATATCGCCGGGTTTCTCACGCTGGACGTGGGGCTGCCGGTGGTGCCCCGGGCCTTTGCGCTGGGGGCCATCGTGGGCATCGGCGTGGCGGTGGTCGGCGGGTTCTGGCCGGCCTGGCGCGGCACCGGCATCTGCGTCCGCGAGGCCCTGAGCGCGTATGGCATCGTCTCCACCTACGGGCAGGGGATGATGGACCGGCTCCTGACCCGCTTGCGCGGCCTGCCGCCGTTGGTGCTCTTTTCCGCCCGCAACCTGGCCCGGCGCAAGAGCCGCTCGCTCATCACCTTCCTGGCGATTGGCGTGGCCGCCGCCGCGTTCCTGGCGGCCCAGGCCACCAGCGCGTCCGTGGAAGGGGCCATAGACGACCTGTTCCGCGTCTATAACAGCGACGCCTGGGTCTGGTTTGAGGAGCCGGTGCGGGCCGATTTCGCCGCCCGGCTGCGGGCCATCCCCGGCGTGAAAGCCGTGGAGCGCTGGACCACCGTGCACGGCCACCTCCAGTACGTGCAGGCCCTGTTCTACGGCCTCCCGGCCGACACGCAGATGTATCGCTATGACCTGGTGGCCGGGCGGTGGTTCGCGCCCAACGAATGGGACGAGATCGTGCTCACCACCGGCCTGGCGGCCGAGGCCAACGTCCGCGTCGGCGATGCGGTGACGCTGGACATCTGGGGCCAGCAGCGCACCTGCCGGGTGGTGGGCCTAGCGGTGGACAATATCACCTCTGGCATCGGGGCCACGCCCATCGGCAAGGCGTTTGCGCCGGCCGAGACGCTGAGCCGGGTGATGGGCCGCCAGGGCTGGGCCGACTTTTTCGCCGTGCAGACCGAGGATCGCAGCCCGGCCGGCGTGGAGGCCGTGCTCACGCGCCTGGAAGACAAATACGGCCACCTCAAGCTCCGGGCCGCTGCCGCCTACGCCGACATGGAGTACGCCCGCGACGTGTCGCGCATCCTCACCGTGGCCCTCTGGGCGATGGTGGTCATCGTGGCCCTGAGCGGCGGCATCGGCGTGCTGAACACGTTGGCCCTGAACGTGATGGAACGCCGCCGCGAGATCGGCGTGCTGCGGTCCATCGGCGCGGTGGATTGGAGCATGGTGCAGGTGTTCCTCACGGAGGGGCTGATCCTGGGATTGCTGGGGGCCATCGTGGGGCTGCTCATCGCCTACCCGCTGGCGCGCTACTTTGTGGACACCATCGCCGCGCACATGGGGTTCCCCATCGCCACCGTGTTCACGGGGGAGACGGCGGCGGCCGGCGCGCTGTTCGCCCTCGTCCTGGCGGCGGCGGCGAGCCTGGGGCCGGCCCTGGGCGCGGCGCGGCTGCGCGTGAGCGAGGCGCTGCGGTATGAGTGAGCCGGGGAGCGGGGAGCGGGGGAGCGGAGGAGCGGAGGAGCAGGGGGGCGGAGGGGCGAAGCCCGGCTTGACGTTTGTGGGGGGGTGTGATACACTGAGCGAGAGTAGTTGGCAGACCGGGGGGAGCGTGGAGGTGCGAAATGAGCAAGCGAGAGAAAGACCTGATCCTGCTGATCCTGGATATGCAAGGCATTGAAGACCGCCTACGCGAGTTTGAGCGCAAGTACCGGCTGCGGTCCAGCGTGTTCTACCGGCTGGCGACAGAGGGCAAGATCGAGCAACGCCTGGAACTCTTGGAGTGGCTGGGGCTGTACGAGGTCCTCCAGGCCCGCGAGGCGGAGTATCAGCGCTTGCTCGAGCAACAGGTGGAGCCGGTGCTGACCGCCTTGAACTTGACGCCGCTCCCGGCCTGATATGGCTACGAACCCCCTGGCGTCTATCGCCCAGTACGAGACGTTCATCTATGGTTTGCCAGATGCCTTCCCCTGCATTCGGATGTCCACGCTGGTCGTCGCGCATGTTGGGCCGGTGACAGCCGTCGTGAACGGCGAGATTCACTTGGGACAGGGCCTCGTTTTGCGTGTGCTAGAGGTCATCAACGTGCGCCAGCGGCAGATCGAACGTTATGGCTATGAGCTGTGGAAAGACGGCGCAGAGCTGTGGTGGTACGATTCGTGGCCGCACCCCGGCGTGCCAGAACTGATCAGCACCTATCCTCACCACAAACACGTTCCCCCAGACATCAAGCATCATCGCGTCCCCGCCCCGGGTTTGCGCTTCGATGCGCCGAATCTGCCGTTCCTGATCCGGGAGATCGAGCAAATGCACCTGGGCGTATGAGCTTCTGGCAAGGGGCAGGGCAAGCCCGCAACAAGGCGCACGCAGTACGTTGAGGGGGAGAACGCCATGAAAACACACATCGCCCTGGCGCTGGCTGTGGTCTGTTTGCTGGGCCTGGCCGTCTGGACAACAGGATGGAGCAGCGCGCCGCCGCCGGCCCAGGCCCAGGGGCTAACCGTCCGCCATGTGGCGACCACCGGCGTGGACGCTGGCGACTGCGCGGACCCGGCTCAGCCCTGCGCCACGGTGCAGTACGCCGTGGACCAGGCCGCGTGGGGCGACGAGGTGCACGTCGCCACGGGCATCTACACCGATGTGCACCAGCGGGCTGGCATCACCCAGACCGTGTACATCAGCAAGACCGTGACCCTGCGCGGCGGCTACCCGGCCGATTTCAGCGGCCCGCCGGACCCGGTCGCCCACCCTACTACATTGGACGCGCGGGGCCGGGGCCGGGTGCTGTACATCACCAGCGTACCGGGGTCTGACATTGTCATTAGGCCCACAATTGAGGGATTGCGCATCACCGGAGGCGACGCGGCCGGGTTAGGAGGAGGCTTTTGGGGGCGCGACGCTGGTGGTGGGGCGTATGTGCTTAATGCTGTAGCTACTCTCCATACTAACCAAGTGTTCAGCAACACTACCGACGGTTACGGTGGTGGGATGTTCTTGGCTGGCTGCACTGCCGCACTTTACAATAATACCGTTGCTGCCAATTACGCTTATTCTGGTGGGGGGCTGTTTCTGGTATCTATCATGGCCACGCTCAACGATAACATTATCATGACGAATACAGCTTCCTATGAAGGCGGTGGATTGAGCTGGCAGTTTAGCGACGCTGTGCTCGTTAGGAACACCGTGACCGCTAACACTGCCCATCATGGCGGTGGAATGAGCTTGGTCGCCATCTGGAGCGCTACTTTCATCAATGGCAATACCATCGCCAACAACACTGCGAGCGGCAATGGTGGTGGAATGTACCTGAGAGACAGTCTCCCCACGCTGGGCAACAACATGATTATCGCTAATACCGCCCACTATAGCGGCGGGGGATTATGTCTGCTATCCAGCCCGGCTACGCTCTGCGGGAACACCATCAGCACTAATGCTGCTAACCTGGGCGGTGGATTGTTTCTGTCCGACAGCGCCGCCGTGCTCAACGGCAATGTCGTCACCACCAACACAGCTGGCTATGGCGGCGGACTATGTTCGACGTTCAGCGCTGCTACGTTCAATGATAACAGCGTTACCGCCAATACCGCCCACTACAGCGGCGGTGGACTATGTCTGCTATCCAGCCCTGCCATGCTCCATCGCAACACTATCAGTACCAACACTGCAGACCTTCACGGTGGAGGGGTGTTCCTGGCCGACAGCAAGGCCACATTGACGAACAACGTGATTGCCGATAACCAAGCGCGCACTGCCGGCAGCGGATTGTACATTGAAGGCTCCGCACCTTGTCTGTGGCACACTACCATTGCCCATAACACCGGTGGGGATGGCAGTGGAATCCACATTATCAGCTATGTGTCGGGGGCGTATTATTCAAGTACCGTGGTTCTAACCAACACCATCTTGGTCAGCCACACTGTTGGCATCACCGTCACTGGCGGCAACACCGTGACCGTGAACGGCATCCTCTGGTACAACACGCCTATCACCATCTCCCAGGCCGCCACGGCCACCGTGACGGTGCAGAACCAGCACTGGGGCGACCCGGCCTTTCTCCACCCGGCCGCCGGCGACTATCACATCGGCCCTGGCAGCGCGGCCATCAATGCTGGCGTGGCCGCCGGGGTCTACACCGACATAGACGGCGAGCTACGCCCCTACCAGCTCCCAGATATCGGCGCGGACGAATACTGGCCCCCCGGCGCGCTCAAGCGCCTCTATCTGCCGCTGGCCTGGCGGAGCTAATCAAACGTCAGGAGAAAATGACGCATGACGTTTGACGTTTGACTCCTACATATCACACATCACGGAGGAAACCATGTTCCCAAACTACCACGACGCTGTGGCCTGGGGCCGCGACAATGATGTCCAGATGATCGATCTCAAGTTCTGCGACCTGCGGGGCCGCTGGCGGCACGTGACCATGGCCGCCAATCAGTTGGCCGAGCCGCTCTTCACGGAAGGGGTGGGCTTTGACGGGTCCAGCGTGGGATTCAAGACCATCGAGGCCGGCGATATGGTCCTGGTCCCAGACCCGGCCACCGCCACCTGGGACCCCTTCTGGGAAATGCCCACCCTGAGCTTTATCTGCGACGTGCGGGAGGCCGAATCCGGCGCGCCGTCGCCGCTGGCGCCCCGACAGGTGGCCCAGCGCGCCGAAGCCTACCTGCGTCAGACCGGCATCGCCGACGAGAGCCGCTGGGGGCCAGAGTTCGAGTTCTACGTCTTTGACAGCGTGAGCTACCTGGACGAGCCGTCCAGCGCCGGCTACATGGTCACCTCGGCGGAGGCGGCCTGGGGCGAGGAGGAGCGCAAGACCGGCTATCGCATCCTGCACCAGCAGGGCTATCACGTGGCTCCGCCCCTGGACGAGCTGTACAACCTGCGGGCGGCCATCGTGCGGCACATGGAAGCGGCCGGCATCCCGGTGAAATACCACCACCACGAGGTGGGCGCGCCGGGCCAGTCCGAGATCGAGATCGTCATGGGGCCGCTGGTCCAGTCGGCCGACGCCACCATGCACGCCAAGTACATCACGCGCATGGCGGCCCACCAGCGCGGCAAGGAGGTCACGTTCATGCCCAAGCCGGTGCAGGGCGCGGCCGGCAACGGGATGCACGTCCACCAGCACCTGTTCAAGGCCGGTCAACCGCTATTCTACGACGCGGCGGGCTATGGGGGCCTCAGCGAGCTGGCGCGCCATTACGTGGGGGGGCTGCTGCACCACGGCCCGGCCCTGCTGGCCTTCACCAATCCCAGCACCAACAGCTATCGCCGGCTCGTGCCCGGGTTCGAGGCTCCGGTCAAGCTGTTCTACTCGCTGGCGAACCGCTCGGCGGCCATCCGCATCCCGGCCTATGCCACCACCCCCGCCCAAAAGCGCATCGAGTTCCGGCCGCCCGACGCCACCTGCAACATCTATCTGGCCCTGGCCGCCATGCTCCTGGCCGGGCTGGATGGCGTCCGCCAACGCATTGACCCGGCTGCGGCCGGCTTTGGCCCCTTTGACGAAAACGTGTTCGACTGGCCCCCAGAACGCTTGCAACAGGTTCGGTCGTTGCCCACCTCGTTGGGCGACGCCCTGGCCGCCCTGGAGGCCGATCACGAGTTCCTGCTCGCCGGGGACGTGTTCAGCGAAGAGCTGATCCGCGTCTGGATTCAGGAGATCAGCCAGGACATCCAGCAGATCGTCCAACGCCCGCATCCCTACGAGTATACGCTGTACTTTAACTGCTAGGCACGCGCTTGCCCGGTCTGTCAAATCGTGTTATGATCGCGTCAAACGTAAAACGTGAAACGTCAAACGTCACGTCTATTGCATGACGCATGACGTTTGACGCATCACGCATGAGCGGAGGGTGCGATGGCCTCTCCATTCCCTGGCATGGACCCCTATCTCGAAGGCGAGATGTGGCAGGAGTTCCACGAGACGCTGGCCACCGAGATTCGGGCGCAACTGATGGCGCGGCTAGGCCCAAATTATGTGGCTCTGTTAGCCAAACGGTACGTGATTGACCAGCCGGTGCTGGGCATCTTTTTCCCGCCGGAACGCCCGCTGGAGCGCGTCATCTACCCGGATGTCCACGTGGTCGCGATGCCGGGCCGGCGGCCGGCGGTCATGCCGGCCCAGGCGGATATTGGCGTGGCCGAGCCGGTGGTGGAACTGGCCAGCCCGATCCCGGAGAACGTGCCCCAACTCAGCGTGGAGATCCGCGACGTGGTGCAACGCCGCCTGGTCACGCTCATCGAGATCCTCTCCCCGGCCAACAAGCACGAGCCGGGCGTGCGCGATTACGCCGAACGCCGACAGGCTATCCTGCTCACCGCTACCCACCTGCTGGAGATAGACCTGTTGCGCCAGGGCACACGCATCCAGTTGTTGGATGAGCCGCCGCCCGCGCCATACTATGTCTATCTCAGTCGCGTGCAACGCCGGCCCTACACCCAGATCTGGCCGATTGGTCTGCGGGAGCCGCTCCCCACGGTGCCGGTGCCCTTGCTCCCCCCTGACCCCGACGTGCCTCTGGAACTGCAAGCGGCCGTGGACGCCTGTTTTGACCTGGTGCACTATGAACGGCTGCTGGACTACACCAGCCCCCCCCCGCCGCCGCCGCTGAACGACGTGGACGCCGCCTGGGTGGATGAGACCCTGCGCGCGGCCGGCCTGCGCCGCGCACCTGGCTGACCATGCGCCAACGATTAGAAGTCGTAACGGCTGTCCTGGTGATCATCATCTTGCTGGCGGCCCTGGTCTGGGCGGTGCCCCGATTCCTGGCGCCGCTGCCGGCGCCCACGCCGGTCGCCTCGCCCACGGCCGCTCCGTGGCCCAGCCCCTCGGCCAGCCCGGCCGGGGCAGGCCCGCGCGCGGTCATCGTCTCCCTGGCCGGGATGCGCCCAGACCTGGTGGAAAAGTACGTCCAGCAGGGCGATATGCCCCACCTGGCCCAACTCATCGCGGGCGGGGCCAGGGCCGAGTACGCCCAGCCCATCTACCCGGCCCTCAGCGCCCCGGCCCATGCCGCCATCGCCTGCTCCGCCTACGCCGATGCCACCGGCGTCGTCGCCGATGTCTTTCACGTGCCAGGAACCGCTCTGGCCGAGACCTGGCCGGGCCGGGACACCATCCCGCCGGTAGAGCCGCTCTGGGCCACGGCCCGGCAGCAGGGCCGCCGCACCGCCACCGTCTGCTGGCCGGGCAGCAACCCCGGCGTCCCCACCCACGCGGCCGATCACGTCATCGGCCCCGGCATCCGGGATGTGGAATCGAACCTGCACCAGTTGCACTTTACCCGCGTCGTCACGGAAAACACGGCCTGGACCGGCCTGCCTGCCTCGTACAGCCCGTGGTTAGAGAGCGAGTTCCCCATCATCGAGGGCGGCGAGAAAAAGTACCCCGTCTATGCCCTGCTCATGGACACCACCGACGACCGGCGCGAGAACTATGATACCCTCTTGCTCAGCATGGACCGGGCCATCGCCGGGCAGACCCCGCGCGGTCGCCTGGACGAGTGGATCGCCCTGGAGACAGACCCGCACGTGCATGGCGGGGCGTATTTCAAGGTCTCCTCGGCCGACCTGGATAACTTTCGCGTATATCAGAGCGACATCTGCTATAATGCGGCCGCCCCCACGGCGCTGTTGCGCGCGCTCAACGCCCAGGTGGGGTTCTTTCCGCCGGACCCGGACCTGCGCGCCCTGGAACGAGGCTGGATTCGTGAGGCCGACTACCTGACCATGTTAGACCGCCAATGCCAGTGGATCGTGGACGCGACCTTGTACCTGGAGCGCACGTACCACCCGGACGTGCTCCTGGCCTGGCTGGGCAGCCCGGCCGCGGCCCAGGAGCGGTTCCTGCTGGTAGACGCGCGGCAGGCCGGCTACTCACCGGCCCGGGCCAGGGAGTACGAGGGCTATATCCGCCAGGCCTATCACCTGGCCGACGCGCAACTGGGCCGGCTCCTGGCCGCCGCCAACCGGGAGACCACAGCCCTGTTCGTCGTCTCAGATGGCGGCACGATGCCTGTCCACACCACCGTGTACGTGAACCGGGCGCTCATGGACCGGGGGCTGTTGAGCCTGGAACCGGGGACCTGGCTCATGGACGCCGGGCGGACCGAGGCGTATGCCGTCGCTTCCGGCGGCACCGTCCACGTCTACATCAACCGGGACCTGGTGCCGGCCGAGAGCTACGATCTGGTGCGCGAGACCGTCATCACCGCCCTGCAGGACGTGCGCGGCGAGACCGGCGCGCCGGTCTTTTCCCTCATCCTGCGGCGCGAGGAGGCCGACCGCATCCATCTGAATCATCCCCACAGTGGGGACGTGATCGCGGTAGCCGCGCCGGGCTATCTGCTCAGCGACGATCTGCGCCAGACCCAGGTATTTGGTTCTGCCACCCGCCTGGGCCAGGCCGGCTATGAGCCGATCCAGCCGACCATGCACGGCGTCCTGGTCGCCGGGGGGCGTGGCATCCGGGCCGGCGTATCCCTCGCGCCGATGAGCATCCTGGACGTCGCGCCCACCGTGGCCCGGCTTCTCCGGCTGCGGCCGGCGGCGCACTGGCAGGGGCAGGTATTGCTGGACATGTTGGTGCGTTAAGGCCGGTTATGCAGTGAAGTTTGACGAATGACGCTGGACAACCCCATCACTTTTGATAGGAGGCGAACATGCTCGCAGACGACATCGTGGAGCACCGTGTACGCCAGGCTGTGGAGCGCATCCTGGAGGACGAATCGCTCACCAGCGGTCTGGAAGATGCCCCGGCGAAGGTCCTGATTGACTGGGGCGTGGCGGAGGTGGAACGGCGCGCCCGGCTGACCGCCCATCTCCTGGATGAAGAGGCAGCCGCCGACGTGCTGGATCAGGCGGTGAGTCGCGTCCGTCGGGTCATGAAGCGCGTGGCCAAGGCGGCGGATAGAGAGGGGATCACGGCCTGCGAGGAGCTGAACCGCATGTTGGCGCAAACCCTGAGCGAGGTGGAAGCAGAGGAAGCACAGCGGCGCATCGCCGAGGAACCCGCAGCCCCCGCAGAGGTCATCCTTCCCTCCGAGGTCGAACTGGTGGCCCCGGCGCCGCCGGCCGTCGAGGCGCCTGCGCCACCGAAACCAGAAGGGCGGGGCTTGCTGGCCCGCCTGCGCCGCTTCTTCGGCGGATAGCTGCCCTGCATCATGCATCAAGGGAGAATCACATGAACAAACTGCGCAAACCCTTCCTCCTGCTCGTCCTGGCCCTCATGCTGGTGAGCATCACCGGCGCCCAGGGCTGCGAAGTCCTCAGCGAGATCGAGACCATCATGACGGTGATCGCCACCGTCGAGCCGCGTCCCGTTACGCCGCCTCCCACAGACGGCGCCTGGTATCGCGTCTACTTTACCACGCCGACCTACCCTGAGCGGGCCGAAAATCGTTACGGCGGCGTTGACCAAGAACTGATCAAGGTCATAGACCAGGCTCAAAAGACCATTGACCTGGCCGCCTACGAGTTCGACCTGGAGAACGTGGCCCATGCCCTGGTGCGGGCCAAGGGGCGTGGCGTGACCGTGCGTATGGTCACGGACACGGACAACGTGGACGAAATCGGGGTCGAGATCCTCAAAAAGGCCAAGATCAAGGTGGTGGACGATAAACGGAGCGCCATCATGCACAACAAGTTCCTGATCATTGACGGCGAGTGGGTCTGGACCGGCTCCTGGAACCTCACCGTCAACTGCACCTATCGGAACAACAACAACGCCATCCTCATCCACTCGCCGGCCCTGGCCCGCAACTACCAGATCAAGTTCAACGCCATGTTTGAGGACCAACAGTTCGGGCCATCCCGCAAGTCTGGCACCACCACGCCCCAACTCACCATCAACGGCGTGCGGGTGGAAAACTATTTCGCACCGGAGGACAAGATCGGCAACAAGCTGGTGGACCTCGTCAAGGGGGCCAAGAAGAGCATCCACTTCATGGCCTTTTCCTTCACCCTGAGCGACCTGGGCCAGGCGATGCGGACCCAGGCGAAGAAGGGGGTGGAAGTGCGGGGAGTCTTTGAGACACGGGGCAGCGATACGCAGTACAGCGAGTACGAGGCCATGCGCAAGGCCCGGCTGGACGTGCTCACGGATGGCAACCCATACACCATGCACCACAAGGTGATCATCATTGATGGCGAGATCGTGGTGTTCGGCTCCTACAACTTTACCTCCAATGCCGACCAGTCGAATGACGAAAACCTGCTCATCATCTACAGCCCCGAGATCGCCGCCCAGTTTGAGGCCGAGTTCCTGCGGGTGTATGAGACGGCCAAGAATCCGCCCAAGTAGCCGGGCCAGAGAGACCGTTTAACCGTCAGACCCTTCGGGTTTCCCAAACCCGAAGGGTCTATGCATTCAGAACGCCGTCACGCAGACGGGCTTTTCCGGCACGGCAAAGGCGGCGTCCAGGGTATCCACCTGCGCCGGGTCCGAGACGTCCACCAGGCCGTAGCGGTAGAGGCTGCGCAGGTTCACCGCCCCGACCAATAGCGACGAAAGCTCGGCGATGCCGATTTGCATCTCCACGTCGTGCGAGCCATAGTCCGGCACGTACAGGCGGCCCTCCACCAAGTGCAGGAGCATGGAGCCGGCGTTCTCCGGCAAAAAGCTGTCCGTGACGACCAGCTTGAGCTGGCAGGTCTGCCCGCCGAAATTATGCCCCCGCAGCAGGCGGAACAACGCCGGGACATTCACCACCCGATACATCAATCCCACGCCCTGGGTGTTGCTCTCGTGGTAGACGGACGGGATCAAGGTGGGCGAGCCGTTCCGCGGGTCCAGGGGCAAAAAGTGAAAGAACTCGTCCGGCGTGTCCCAGACAACGTGGCGGATCTGGTCGGCCTGGGTGTGCAGGAAGGTCAACAGCTCCGCCAGGGCTTCCCGGTCCTCGTAAAAGAACTCGCGGACGTGGATGTCATTGGTGATGGGGTTTTCGCCCTTCTCGAAGGTGAACAGCAGGTAGCCCCGGACCTGCCCGTCCCGCTCGTAGCCGACGAAGCGGTGCTGGGCGTTGCCCATCTGTACCTTGAAGTCGTGCTCGCGCCGCTCGAGCAGGCCGTGGGTGCGCGCCATCGTCCGGTTGTAAAAGTCGAGGAGCGCCGGCACGTCGGCCTCGCCCAGGGCACGGACATGCGCCTTGGAGGGGCCTTTGGGCAGGGCGACCGGCCGCACGCGGTATTGGCTCATCTTGGCGCCGTAGCCAAAGCCCATCTTTTTGTAGAAATCCGGGCGGAAGGGGTACAGCATGGTGATGGGCGCGCCACGCGCGCGGTAATGCCGGATAAAATAGGCCATCATCTCCTGGGCCACGTGCTCCTTCTTGTGCACCAGGTCCACGGCCACCTGGCCCACGCCCCCGGCGGCCACCCGCACGCCGAGAAAGTTCATGACAAAGTCGTAGCAAAACATCCCCCCCAGCAGTTTGCCCTCCCGAAAGAGGCCATATGCGGTCCGCTGGGGGTCCTCCTCGTGCATCCGCAGCAGCCGGCCCCGGAGGCGTTCCTTCTCCTCTGGAGCGGGAGCGCTCCAGCCCGGATAGGCGTTCACAAAGATGTCCACAAACGCGCCGAAATCGTCGGCCACCAGGGGCCGGATCTCGCTCATGGATGTGCCTCCCTCGTAAATAAACCCCTCCCCCGGCCCCTCCCCGACGCGGGGAGGGGGGTCTTGGTTCCAGGCTCCCCCTTTCCTCGTAGGGAAGGGGGCCGGGGGGCTATAGTCCGGCGAAGCCGGGTTAGGTCGCCGCCGGACGCACATTTTCGTGCTACGGGGGGCGCCGGGGGCGCGTGAGAGTCTCTTCCGAAATTCATCTCCTTTCCCGACAAGAGTGAATTATAACACCGGCTGGCCCCGGGGACAAGGACGGGTAGTTCGCTTTTCCTGGACCTTGCGTTGGTGGGGGATATGGTGTAGAATACGATAGCAGCGGGGGCGTTGTCCGGGGCGTGGAGGCTTCTGCCACGACCGGCCGCCGATCTCGAGCCGTAATTTCCTGAAAGGTGGTACACGACCATCGCGGATGATCGCTCCTCCCCTATAGCCGCCGCCCCGGAGCCGGAAGTCGAAGCGGTGTCGCTGCGCCAGCGGTTCCTCCGGCCCCGGACGCTGGTCTCGTTCCTGATCGCCATCGCCATCATTGTCCTGTTGGTCACACAGGTGCGGATCGATCTGGTGGAGACGTGGCGAATCACCATCGGCGCCAACCTGGGGCTGGTGCTGCTGGCCTTCCTGGTCTACTATGCCTCGTTCCCGGTCCGGGGCCTGCGCTGGCGCATCCTGCTGCGGAACGCCGGCAGCGCGGGCCGCTTGCGGATCGGCGATCTGACGGAGATCATCTACCTCTCGTGGTTCGCCAACTGCATCGTGCCGGCCAAGCTGGGCGACATCTATCGCGGCTATCTGCTCAAGACCACCGAGGGCGTGACTCTCTCCAAGACCCTGGGCACGATCCTGGCTGAGCGTATCCTGGACTTGCTGGTGCTGATCGTGATGATGTGCGCGGCCGGCCTGTGGGCCTTCCAGGGCCGCATCCCCGACGCGGCCTTGTCCGTGTTCCTGATCGGCCTGGGGTTGGCCGCCGTAGCCGTGGTGGGCCTCATCGGGATGCGGTTCTTCGGCGGGCTGGCCCGGCGGGTCATCCCGGCCCGCTTCCAGGAGGTCTATACGCGCTTTGAGGAAGGTGTGCTTCTCTCGTTCAAACGACTGCCGTACCTGGTGAGCCTCACCCTCGTCACCTGGTTCTCCGAGGTGGGGCGGGTCTACTTTGTGGTGCTGGCCCTGGGGCAGCCGTTGGACTTGGGGCTGGTGACGTTCATCGCGCTGTTGGAGGCGGTGCTGACCACGCTGCCGATCACGCCGGCCGGCCTGGGGTTCACGGAGAGCGGTATCGTGGGGGTGCTCCTCTTTGCCGTGCCGACCATGACGCCGGAGATGGCGACTTCTGTCGCGATCATTGACCGGCTCATCAGCTACTTGAGCCTGATCTTCCTGGGACTGCTCCTGTTCCTGGTGAGCAGGAAAACCAAGTAAAGCGGGGGGCGAGGAGCGGCCGACGGACGAGCCGCTGGTGAGCGTGCCCGCGTACCGGCGAGGGCTGCGCCGGGCGCGCGGCGGGAGCCGATCCATAGACTCGTCGCCAGAGACAACGTTTTGGAAGGGTACACGGCGCAGATCGATCTTTTGGCGGCGACTGACATGAAACCATCCGAGTTTGAACACGAGATCGCATTATTGCCCCCGGACGCGGTTGTGGACGGGTATGTGATCCTGCAGCCGCCTGGGGCATCTGGATCGGTGCACAACGTGATCTGAAAGAGAATAGAGAGGAGGCAACTATGCAAAGCAGCGAGCGATCCAGTTGGCAGTGGGTCGTGCTGGCCCTGGTTGGCGTATCTGCGGTCATCGTCTGCGTGTGCCTGGCGGTCGTCGCCGCTGTGGGGGCGGTCCCCGGCGGCCAGCAGGCGGCGGCCCGGTCGCCCACGCCCAGCGCCACCCGGCCGATCATCCATACCCGGACCCCCACGCCTACGTTCACGCCCACGCGCACGCCCGGCCCCTCGCCCACGCCCACGGCCACAGCCACGCCCACCCCCACCCCCACGCCCACGCCCATCGTCACCCTGGTGGACGTGCAGGCCCTGGGCAAGCTGGAGACGGCTCAGTATGTCATGCAGACCATCGTGGACCTGCAGAAGGAGCCGAGCGGCCTGTGGCAGCAGATCTTTGGCACCGACAAGCTCTTGCTCGTGGCGGCCGGCGAGGTGGTGGCCGGCTTTGACCTGACCCAGATCGGGGCCGACGACGTGATCGTGCAGGGCAAATCTATCACTCTCTGGTTGCCCCCGCCGGAGATCTTTTACGTCCGCGTGGACAACCAAAAGACCTATGTCTATCTGCGGGAGACCGGGTTCCTGGTCTCGCCGGACCCGCACCTGGAGACCCAGGCCCGTCGGATGGCCGAGCAGGCACTGGAACAGTGGGCGTTGGATCACCAGGTCCTCTCCAAGGCCGAGGAGTTTGGCGTCCTCTACTTGAAATCGTTCCTCCGCTCGTTGGGCTTTACCGACGTGACGATCCGGGTGCGCCGCACCTGGAGTGCGCATGGATAGGAGGTCAACATGAATCATCTGCGTCGCAACGCCGGCTGTTACGGCTCGATCCTCATGATCGTCCTGCTGGTGGTCATCACGCCGCTCGCGTGCCTGGCCGGGATGAACGTGGCCGGTCTGCTCGAAAACCCGGCCGTGCAGCCCATCACCACCCTGCTCGGACTCGTCGGCCCCCGGCCAACCCCGACCCCGACCCCGCCGGTGGTGACGATCCAGGGCCTCCGCCGCGTGGCCGAGCTGGCGACCGTGGAGTATCGCACCCTGGTGGAGATCACCGGCGAGCGCATCCCGGCCGACTTTCGCCAGCTTTTCGGGGCCAAGGAGCAGATCCTGCTGCTCGTCTATGGCGACGTGAAGGCCGGCTTTGACCTGGGCAAGCTCAAGGACGAGGACATCTGGCGCGACGGGACCCGGGTGCAACTGCACCTCCCGGCCCCGGAGATCTTGTCCGTCAGCCTGGACTTCAAGCGCACCCACGTCGTCTACTATGAGAAGTCTCTCATCGTCTCCCCGGACCCAAGCCTCCAGGGCGAGACGCTCCAGCGGGCCACGGAGGCCATCCGCCAGGCCACCGTCGAGGCCGGCATCCTGGAGCAGGCCCGGGAGTACGGCGAGCTGTTCTTCAAGGACTATCTCCGCTCGCTGGGCTTTACCGAGGTGTACGTGATCACCAATTAGGGGTACCGCACCTACCCAGCCGCGCTCCAAGAGGGTTTATAACCCTCGGTCTCCGCGCGCAGCGACGATAGTATGGCCGAAAACGGCGGTTGCAAACCGCCTGGGAGCACAAATTTCCATGACCGAACAACCCCAGCGCCCGGCGCACCTACCCGATCACGCCGTCGCCTGCCTGCAGGCGTTGGCCGCCGCCGGGCTGGGCGAAGCGATCTCGGTGGGCGGCGCGTTGGGCCTGCTGCACTACCTGGACTATCGCCCCACTCACGACGTAGACGCCTGGTGGGGCGCAGCGACCACGGCCGAGGAGCAGCGGCGCGTGGTTCAGGCCATCGAAGCCGCGCTCCGGGCCTTTGGCCCCGTCCAGACCCGCGCCTGGGGCGACGTGGTCAGCGTGGAGTTGCTGGAAGAAGGCCGCGTCGTTTTCAGCTTCCAGATCGCGCGCCGTTCGGCCCAGTTGGAGCCGTCCGCGCCGGCTCCCTGGGTTCCCGTGTTGCTGGACAGCTTCCCGGACCTGGTGGCGAGCAAGATGGTGGCGTTGGTGGAGCGCGGCGCGCCGCGCGATTTCCGCGACGTATACGCCCTCTGCCGGGCCGGCCTGACGACGCCCCGCGAGTGCTGGGCATGGTGGCGTCGCCGACAACAACTGGCCGGCAGCGATACGGACACGGACCGGGCCCGATTGGCCGTGGAAACCCACCTGGCGCGCATCGCCCAGCACCGGCCCCTGGACCGGATCGCGGACCCGCGCCAGCGCGACGAAGCCGCCCAGGTGCGCGCCTGGTTCGCGCAGGAGTTCCTGGATGCGCTCCCCTGATCCCTGGATTGACGGCGCGCTGTACCCCGACGAGGCGCCGCCGGCCGCGCTGGAAACCCTCTCCGACCGGGTGGACTTTCTGGCCCGGCTGTGCGCCGCGTGGGACTTTGGCCTGCTGCCCGGGCCGGCCACAGTAGCCGAAATCCGCCGGCCCGAGTGGCGCGAGGCGGTGGACGCCTGCTGCCTGCTCACCTCGCCGGCCTACCACCTGCTGCGGAGCTGGCACGGTTTGCCGCCCCTCCCGTACCTGGGCCAACAGCTCGCCTACATCCGCGACGACCCCAACCTGGCGTATGTGTGAACTTCCGGGATGGACCTATGCGCATCGGCATTGACTACACGCCCGCCATCACGTTGGGCGCCGGCATCGGCCGCTACACCCGGGGCCTGGTCCAGGCCCTCGCCGACCTGGACCATGACAACGAGTACGTCCTATTCGCGGCGAGCAAAGCCCAAAGCCCAAAACCCAAAGCCCAATTTGCCAATTTCCACTACCGCTCTGTGCCCATCAGTCCCCGGCTCATGGCGATCCTCTGGCACCGGCTCCGCATCCCGCTGCCGGTGGAGGCGTTCATCGGACCGGTGGACGTGTTCCACTCGCCGGACTTTGTGCTGCCGCCGCAACGCCGGGGCGCGCGCATCCTCACCGTCCACGACCTCACCTTCATGCGCTACCCGGAGGGCGCCACGCCGAACTTGCGCCGCTACCTGAACGCCGTCGTGCCCCGGTCGGTCAAGCGCGCCGACCTGGTGCTGGCCGACTCGGAGAGCACGAAGCGCGACCTGGCGGAATTGCTGAGCGTGCCGCCGGAGAAGGTGCGGGTGGTCTATGCCGGGGTGGAGCCGCGTTTCCGGCCGATCTTTGACGACGACCTGCTGCGGCGGGTGGCCCGGCGTTACGACCTGGACCCGCCGTTCATCCTCACCGTGGGCACGTTGGAGCCGCGCAAGAACCTCCAACGGCTCTTTGCCGCCTACGCGCTCCTGCGCCAGCGGATGCGGTTCGCGCCCCGGCTGGTGGTCGTGGGGGCCACGGGCTGGCTCACCGGGGGCATCTTTGCGGCGTTGGAGGAATCCGGCATCCAGGAGCACGTCCATTTCCCCGGCTATGTCGCCGACGAGGACCTGCCGGCCGTCTACAACCTGGCCTGCCTGTTCGTCTTCCCGTCGCTCTACGAGGGGTTCGGCATCCCGCCGCTGGAGGCGCTGGCCTGCGGCGTGCCGGTGGCCTGCTCCCACGCTTCGTCGTTGCCGGAGGTGGTGGGCAACGCCGCCCTCACCTTCGACCCGACGGACGTGGAGGCCATAACGGGGGCCATGCTGCGCATCCTGACCGAGGATGAACTGCGCGCCGACCTCATCGAGCGAGGCTGCCAGCAGGCCGAGCGGTTCACCTGGACGGCGGCGGCGAGGGAACTACTGAGGGCATACCAGGAAGTGGGAAGCAAGAGATGAGAAATTAGAAATGAGAAGCGGGTTGGCAGTGATGATATTGGTGACGGTGGTGACGATGGCCGGGTGTGCGCCAGGGTTGCGGTCAACGGCCGTGACGCTGACGTTGGTGCCGGAGAATGCGTTTCACCGGCCCGGCCCGGCGGCGTTGACGTCGCCGGTGCGCGGGCTGTACGGCCCGGCCGGCGACAGCTATCCCCAGGTGGACGTCTACCAACTGGGCGAGCGAGACCTGGCCTGGACGCCGGTCTACCTGGACCGCCCCCTGGCCGTGGAGCCGCTGGCCTACGTGTCCGTCCGGGGCGCGCCGGGCCTGGTGGCCGATGGCCTGACGCGCCTGGCCGTGTCGGATTGGGAGCGGTTGCCGCTGGATCGCGCGACGATTGAGCAGGCGGGCGCGGCGGCCATCCGCGAGAATGCGGCCGCCATCCAGCGCGTGAACCTGGGGCCGCTGGCGCACCCCGGCTACGCCGAATCCACCGCCGCCTGGCGTCCAGAGGCCGCTGCCCTGTCCAGCCCGCAGCCGACCCTCGTGGCCGTGGACGCCGACCGTCAGCAGGTCGTCTGTCGCTGGCAAGGCCCTACGCTGCCCGCCGTCAAGCCGCTGGTCACGCGCTGGTTGGTGCTCTACCCGGTCTACGACGTGCCGGCCGGGCGCGTGGTTCGCATTGTCGTGACGATTGAGGGGCAGGTGGAAGAATGAGCGGAAGACACGGAGACGCGGAGACGGGGAGACACGGAGATGGGGAGACGCGGAGATGGGGTGAATCCCCGTGTCCCCGTGTCTCCGCGTCCCCATGTCCCCCGGTCACTGCGTCATCGGGTCTCCGTGTCGCCATAAACACACTACTGCTGAGCGAGCCGGACACCGGCAGCGGCCAGTACATCGCGCACCTGCTGCGGGCGTTTGCCGCGCGCGGCGGCGAGAATGAGTATGTGCTGCTACGGCGGGAACGACCCTCACCCCCGGCCCCTCTCCCTGCCAGGGAGAGGGGAGCGGCTCCCTCGCCCCCACGGGGAGAGGGTTGGGGTGAGGGGCATTTCCACTCCCTCGCCCTTCGCTCCCCGCTCCACGGCCGTCACGCCGGGCTGGACAAGGTCTGGTGGGAGCAGCTCAGCTTTCCCCGGGCCTGCGCCCGCCTGCGCGCCGACGTGGCCCACGTGCCGTATTTCGCGTCGTCGCTGTGGCCCCGGGTGCCCACCGTCGTCACCGTGTTGGACCTGATCCCGCTGATCCTGCCAGAGTATCGGACCTCGACGTTGGTGCGGCTATACACAGCCCTGGCCGCGCGATCCGTGCGCCGGGCCACGCGCCTCATCGCCATCTCCGAGTGGAGCAAGCGCGATGCGGTGGGGCTGCTGAAAGTGCCGGAAGACCGGGTTCACGTGGTCTACCTGGCGGCTGACGAGCGGTTCCGGCCTATAGATGATCCGGCAACCCTGGCGGATCTGCGAGCGCGACACGGCCTGGGCGAGCGGTTTGTCTTTTACCTGGGCGGGTTCGACGCGCGCAAGGACGTGGCGACGCTGATCCGGGCCTTTGCCGCCGCGCGCGAATCGCTGCCGGGCTGGCAACTCGTTATCGCCGGAGGGCTGCGGCCCACCAGCGTGCTGTTCCCCGATCCACGCCCGGTCGCCCGCGAGCTGGGCCTGCGCGTGGTCGAGGCCCCGGCGCGCGACCCGGCCGCCGATGTGGTCTTTCCCGGCCGCGTCTCAGAGGCCGACAAGCCACTGTTCTACGCGGCGGCCGGCATCTTTGCCTTCCCATCGCGCTACGAGGGGTTTGGCCTGGACCCGCTGGAGGCGTTGGCCTGCGGCGCGCCGGTCGTCTGCTCCAACGCCACCTCGCTGCCGGAGGTGGTGGGCGATGCGGCGCTCCTCGTCTCGCCCGGCGACGTGCGCGGCCTGGCCGCCGCCATCGTCCGCGCCGCCACCGATGATGCCCTCCGCGCCGGGTTGCGGGCGCGTGGCCCGGCCCAGGCCGCCCGCTTCTCCTGGTCCCGCGCCGCCGAGGAAACCCTGGCTGTGTATCGTGAAGCGGCCACGGAATACGCAACACGCAACACGTCAAACGTCAGGCGTCAAACGTCATGCGCATAGTCATGCTCTCCAAAATGGTCGTGGTGGGGGCCTACCAGCGCAAGCTGGAGGAGATCGCCGCGCATCCCGGCATAGACCTCACCGTGATCGTGCCGCCGTATTGGCAGGAGGAGGTGCGCCGGCTCGAGCTGGAGCGCAGCCACACCGAAGGGTATCGCCTGGAGGTGCTCCCGGTCGCCTTCAACGGCCATTTCCACATTTACTTCTACCGGGGCCTGGGCGCGCGCCTGCGGGAACTGCGGCCGGACGTGCTCCACGTGGACGAGGAGGCGTACAACCTGGCAACCTGGCTGGCGTTTCGCGCCGGCCGGCGGGTGGGCGCGCGCGGCCTCTTTGTCACCTGGCAGAACATCGCCCGCTCGTATCCGCCGCCGTTCCGCTGGTTCGAGCGGTCGGTTTATCGTCAGGCGGCCTATGCCCTGTGCGCCAACGCCGAATCCGCCGATGTGCTGCGCGCCAAAGGCTACGCCGGCCCCCTCGCCGTCTTTCCCCAGATGGGCGTGGACCCGGCCGTCTTCTGCCCGAGGGAAGAAACCCGTTTCCCCGAAGGCCCCCGAAGCGAAGCGAAGCGGGGTCGGGGAAACGGGTTTCTGATCAGCTTCTTTGGGCGCTTGGTGGAGCAGAAGGGGCTGCTCGTGCTCCTGGACGCGCTGGCCGGCCTGGACGCGCCCTGGCATCTGTACCTGGTGGGCGACGGCCCGCTCCGCCCGGCGTTGGAAGCTCGCGTGGCCGGGCTGGGATTGGCCGGTCGAGTCACCTTCGACCCCGGCGTGCCCTCGGCGCAGATGCCGGCCTACCTGCGGCGCATGGACGCGGTGGTGCTCCCCTCCCTCACCCGGCCCAACTGGAAAGAGCAGTTCGGGCGCATCCTCATCGAGGCCATGAGCTGCGGCGTGCCGGTGATCGGCTCCGATTCCGGCGAGATTCCCCACGTCATCGGCCAGGCCGGCCTCATCGCCTGCGAAGGGGACGTGGCCGATTGGCGCGATAAGCTGGCCCGGCTGGCTGCCGATCCGGCCCTGCGCGCGACGTTGGGCCGGGCCGGGCGCGAGCGCGTGCTGGCCCACTACACCCAGGCCGCCGTGGCCGCCGAGACTGTGCGCGTCTACCAGGCCCTCGCGCCCCGGCCACAGGTTTAGCGATCTGCGCGATTTACGAGACGCATCTGTCCCCCACCATCTCACGTAATCCCTTGTTTTTTCATGGGTTTTGTGGTATAATATACCCAAGATATGCGGATTGCGGGGGTTCAACCAACGGTTGGTACTGCCATCGGGGAGGCGGTGGTCATGAGACTGAAACTGGACCCCGAGGAGAAGGTGGAACGCCGACGCGCGCGCACCGTCGCCCACTTTGAGCGCAAGCATGGCGAGGGGAGTTGGGGGCGGCTGCTGCAGATGTACGAAGACGGCGAGAGCTTCCAGGAGATAGCCGATGACTTTGGCGTGAGTCACCAGGCCATCCGGGAGATGCTGATCCGCACCGGCATCCACACCGCCGAGAGCACCTTGCGCCGTCGCCAGATTCGGCAGCAGTCCCGGCGGATGGACGAGGCGACGCTGAAACGCCGTATGGACGAGATCCTCCGCAAGGCGGCCCATGATGACCAATATTGGAGCCGACGAGGGCAACTGTCTCTAGAAGCGGTTCGCAAGGAGTTGGGCCTGTCCACGGGCCGGTGGTATCAGTTCATCAAGAAATACCCCCCGCCCTATGGCCGGGTCGAGGTGGTACTGCGGCACGGCATGGGCCAGGACCCGAAAACGTATCTGCGCGAGCAGTATGAGAGCGGGCGGCCCATCGCCGAGATCGCGGCGGACCTGGAAGGCGTGGGGGTTTCCCCCACGACCCTGCACCGCTACATGCGTTACCTGGGCATTCCCATGCGCACCATCTCCGAGGCCCGGCTGATCCGCCGGCGGCGCCGGACCTCGCCGGATCCACCACGGCGCGTTGACGAAACCCAGTAGATTTGGACTTTGGACAAAATCAGGGTAGTCACTCCCTAAAGTAGTGATAATGTTTAAAGGTCAAGAACTCTTCCCAACTCCAGATATGGTCGGTCAAGCCCATCGCC
>FWPV01006489.1_pt1 | contig 22259 bp, 13 predicted proteins | sample 2228371 | NCBI WGS metagenome assembly FWPV01 (sample SAMEA103939776, study PRJEB20133) | metagenome | reverse complement strand
ACTGGTGGCCAAAGCCCAGGGTGTTCATGCCCAGGCCGGTCTGCAGGCGGCTGGCGTCCTGGCCGCTGCAGGCGCCGGGGTGGGTGACCAGCGGCCCGTTGTCCCAGAGGATGTCCTCAGGGGCGGCCCAGGTCGCCCCACTTCCGGCGGGCGCGGGCGCGGCCGGTTCGGCGCCGCCTACCCGGTCGGCGACGGCATCGGGGATGTAGACGGTAGGCTGCGGCGCAGCCGGAGCGCCAACGCCCCCAGCCGCCTTGGGGCCAGTATAGGTCCAGTAGACGGCGTTGTCGTCCGCGTCGTACCAGGCATAGCCGGCGGTGTAGGTCAGGTTGCCGGCATATTCCACGCCGAGCGGCAGCACGTCGGTCATGAACATGCCCGGTGCCAGGGCGGGGGCGGCGATGGTGATGGTGTAGGAGATGACCTCGCCGCGTTCGGCCGTGGCCGGGGCCTCTTTCCAGGCGTCGAACTCGCTCGGCGGCGCGCAGAGGATCTGGACGTGGTGGTCGGACAGGCCGGAGTAGGTGAACCCGCCGGTCGAACCGCCGATCTTGTAGATCTCATTGTTCAGCGTCGTCGCGCTCGTCCGGTAGGTCGAGCCGCTGGGCAGCGGGCCGGCCATGACCCACGCGCCGTCGTTGACGTCATAGTAGGCGCTGTTGTTGGTCAGTTGGAAGGCGGCGTCGGCCCCGTTGACCAACCACAACTGGTGATCGGTGCCGGCGTGCCACTTGTCGGCATAGCCCATGCCCCACCAGCCCATCGGGATGGGCGGGATGTCGGCGTTCTCGGGGTTCCAGGAGGTGCCGTTGTAGCACTGCGTGCTGGCATAGACCACGCTGCTCGCGTCCACCCCGCCCATGACGCAGAGCATGCCGTTGTGGATAAAGGCGGCGTGGAAGGCGCGGGGGGTGGTGAAGTTGGGCAGCGGGGCCAGCCAGGCGTTATTCACCGGGTCGTAGACATAGACCGTGGTCAGGTTGCCGCCGCCGGGGGCCGTCGCGCCGCCGGTCATGTAGCAGAGGCCGGTCGCGGGGTCGTGCACCCAGGCCGGGGCCCAGATGCCGGTCTGCGCCGGGGGCGTGCCGCTGGGCGTCAGCTGCGCCCAGGTGTTGTTGTCCATGTTGTAGCCCCACAGCCCGGTGAAGCCGCTCGTCGTCGAGTCGCCGTAGGTATAGATCATGTTGCCGTGGGTGCAGCCGGAGCGGGCATAGTTGGGCGCCGGCGGCGCCGTGCCGCCCGGGGTCAGGGTGGTCCAGGAGTCAGTGGCCGGATCGTAGCGGTAGACGCTGCTGCCGGCCCCGTAGCCGGTGACATCCCAGATGTAGCCGCCGTAAGCCCCGACCACGTTGTCCATGCGGCCGTCCGGCATCGTGGCGATCTGCTCCCAGTAGGTGATCGCCTCGACCAGGTGCTTGGTGATCCAGGAGGTGTCAGAGTTGTTGGGGTTGCTGGCGTCTTCGGCATAGACCTGGCAGACCACCGTGTCGCCCGGCGCGCCCTGCGGCACCAGGTCCACGACGATGGGCAGGTTTCCGCCGTTGGGCACAGAGACCGAGGCCGGCCCGCTGCAGGTGCCCGTGCCGGTGATCACGCTGTAGGACAGGAGGACGTTGGTATCGTAGCCGGCGTTGTTCCACACCGTCAGGGTGTGCTGCTGGGGTTCGTAGGCGCAGCCCTCGAGCTCGATGTTCTCCGGCGTCAGCATGATCGGGTCCAGCGTGCAGGGAGGGATGGCGGCCCGGGGCTGGACGGCCTCATCGCAGGCCGGCTGCCCGCCGGGGGTGTAGTTGTCGTTGGAGCAGGGGTGGTGCGGTGGGTTGCCGTACTCGTCGCCGCTCCAGTACCACGACTCCAGCGCATCCGGCGTGCCGCTGCCCGAGATCACCTCGAAGCAGTAGTAGGCCGTGCAGTGGTCGGTGGTGGTCTGGTAGCGGGCGTGGGAGATGTTGACCTCGTAGGGCGGGGTCTGGAACGACCAGGAGAAGGCCCCCCAGGAGCCGCTGTCACAGACCGGCGTCCCCTGGACGTAGACGTTGGTCACCGTCCAGTCGGTGGGGAACCTTTGCCAGAGGTAGTAGACGTACTCCCAGTCATCGGTGAACGACTCGGCGCGGAAGCAGAAGGTCTGGGACGCGCCAGGGATGAAACAGGTGTCCCCGCCCACGGAGGGGTCGAAGACGACGAAGGAGCCGGAAAGCGATTCAATGCCGGCCAGGAGCCTGCTCGTCGCCTCGGTGATGGTGTAGACCAGCGTCTGGTCGCCCTCGTTGCAGATGGACAGGGTGGAGGTCATCAGGCTGTCGGGGCACTGGGTCGATTCCAGCGACGAAGGGGTCACGACGATCAGCGGGCCGGCCTCGACGACGACATCGTGGCTGACCACGTCATAACTGGCCCCGTCGCAGTTGGTGGCGGTCATGACCACGGTGTAGGTGCCGGTGGCGGCGTAGGTGTGGGTGAGGACCTGGCCGCTGCCGTATTCGCCGTCGCCAAAGTCCCACTCCCAGGTGATCGGCGGGGAGCCGCCGGCCACCGAGCCGCTGAAGGTAGCGGGGATGCCGGGCCGCGGGATGGTCGGATCTACGGTAAAGTCGGCGCCGTAGACCGGGGTGCAGGGGCCGCACTGGATCAGCCTGGTGGTGTAGGGGCTGTTGTAGTAGGTGCCGCCTTCGTACATCCGACCGCTGACGTACCAGAACTCGCCGTCGCCATCAATATCGCCCTCGGCGCCGTAGAGCAGGCGGTCCAGGAGCGGCAGCCAGTCCCAGGTGTCGGTCTGGGCGTCGTAGACCAGGGCGCCGTTGGAGGCACCCGTGGTGCTGTTGTACGACCCGCCGGCCAGCACCAGGAAGCGGTCGTGCTTGACCCCGTCGGCGCCGTTCACCCAGGGCATGGGCATGGAGGCGACGTAACTCCAGGTGTCCTGCACCGGGTCATAGACCTCGGCCGAGGAGAGGTAGTAGGGCGAAGCCGTGCCATAGCCGCCAGCGACATAGATCTTGCCGCCGATGACCCCGGCGTGGAAGTAGCGGCGGGCGACGTTCATGGGGGCCAGGGTCGAATCCCAGGAGTCGGTGGTGGGATCGTAGACCACCATCGTCGCCTGGATGGCGGTCGTGTAACCGCCGATGACATAGTACTTGTTGTCCAGTTTGACGCTGGCATAGTTATAGCGGGCGGCCGGAAGGGAGGCCCCGGTGCTCCAGGAATCGTTGGCGATGTCATAGATGTAGAGGGTGGACTGGGCGCTGGACAGGTAGCCGCCGGCGCAGTAGATCTTGTACGTGCCGGCGGGATACTCCAGCGCCTCGCAGTCGATCCAGTAGCGCGCGGCGGGCATGTCCGCGCCGATGCTCCAGGAGTCGTTGGCGATGTCGTAGATGCTCAGCCAGGGCTGAGCGCCGCCCACGCCGCCTGGGTAGCCGTAGCCGCCGATCACGTAGAGTTTGCCGTCGTGATAGACCACCGAGGGAGCGCGCACCTCGCGGCCGGCGGGCATGTTGGCATAGTCCTGCCAGCCTTCGCCCAAGGCGGCGCGCGTGGTGATCGTGGCCGTGGCCGTGTAGGTGTTGGTCGGGTCGGCGGCGGTGATGGTCGTCACATCGCTGTCCCAGGTGTTGGCCGCCCAGGGGACGTGTACCGTGACGGTGATCGTCTCGGAAGAGTTATTGGGAATCACGCCGGTCGTAGCAGGCCCGCTGGCCGGCCAGACGCCGCTATAGTCCAGGTTGAAGGTCTGGGCCGTGCCGGTCTGGTTGACGACTGCGACGTTGTAGACCACATCGCTGCCGGGGCAGTCGCTACCACTCTGCGCCGGCGGGTCTAGAAATAGGCCGGTGGCCAATACCCAGTTGTAGGCCAGCCCGGTGGGGGGATAGATCACGTCGGTCAGGGCCATCGAGTCGGCGTTGGTCGTGCCGCGCAGCGAGTTGGTCCAGAAGTGGGTCGCGTCGGTACGGCGGTTGTGGAAATCGGCGTTGGTGGCGCCGCGCAGGCCCACCTGGGGGCCATAAGGCGGCGAGGCCACATAGAGCACGGTAAAGTCGCCGTAGACGATCTCGATCGCGTTCGTCGTCTCGTAGAGCCGGATCTGGAAGTCGAAATAGTCCCCCACGTAGGAACTGCCGTAGCGCTTATAGTCCGTCCATTGGACGACAAAGACGCGGTCGGGGGCGGTGCCCAGAGTCTCCGAGCGCAGTTCCGAGGTCGTCCCGTTGCCCTGCAGGTCGCGCCCCAGGGCCGAGATGACGTTGTTGGTCGTGCCGGTGCTGAGGGGGTAGTAGGAAGAAGCGACCGTGGGCCCCATGGCGATGAAGCCGTTGCTCTGGATGCTGACCTGGGTGTAGGGAACGCCGTCGTAGTAGAAGGTAAAGCCCAGGTCGATGGCGTTGAAGCTCTGGTCGTCGTTGGAGGGGGTCCCATGCACCGTGCCGCCGGTGATGGGGGTGTATGCGACGGTGGCGGTGTAGAACTCATAGCGCCAGGAGACGCCCTCGATGCCGGCCTGCGGGACAGCCGATTCCGCCGGTGCGCCTTCCTCAGGCTCGGCGGCAGTGATCAGCCCCTGCGCTGCCGCTGCGGCGGTCATGACGCCCAGCAGCAAGAAGGTCAGCAGGATTACGAACAGGACACGTAGTTTCATTGCTTCCTTGCTCCTTTCTCTCACAACATTATGGGATAGAACAATGGTTGACAAACGGCAGGATGGTTCGCGTCTATCACCTCCTTCCTAATGGGCTGCTCTTGGGGCCCAAGGCATAGTATGGCAAGAGATCGGCCTCTGTTCTCTTTCAAGAGCTAGGTGGATAAAGGGGTGGAAGAATCGGCAGACGGCCAGAAGTGGCCATCATCAGGCCGGGCCCGATCGTTCCTGCAGCTTTCTGTTCCATCTGGCTGTGGTCTCTCCTCTCCCGGCTGGGCGGTTCCCCAGTTGGTTTTATTATACCCGAGTGCCTGATTCCTGTCAAGATTTTCTCTCTTTTTTGAGGCAGGTGCATTTATCTTTAATCTACACTCCTGCCGATTGTAAGGTGCTGGGCGCTTGGTTTCCACTGCCGAGGCGCGTTGATTGTGGATTGCCGGAGCCATGCTCCGGCGGTCCAGGTTACATGCTTGGTGTGTGCCATTTACGCCTGTTAAGCGTAGGGCAATCGTCGAACACCCATCCAGCAGGCCGGGGCCACCTGTGGTATGATGGAATCACTTGCAGTGGCATGGCCCATGGCGGGCGAGCAACCTCAGGCGAGGAACTACAACCGGGTAGAACCATCCGTTGTGAGGTCATCATGGGCCATGCTGACCATCGGTTTCTCTTCTCCTCCTTTTAAACGAGAGCCAGGGGTTTGGGGCCGCCCCTGGCTCTCTTGATTTATGTGGGGCAGGATGGCATCCTGCCCTACGGCCTGGCGTTGTCCGTTGGGTCCCCGTCACTGTAACGCAACTCCGCAGTTCAACATGCCCTTTCGGGCACCATAAAGCATGAAAATGCGGTGCAACCGGTTTACTTTCAGATCAGATTCGGGCTTCTTGACCTCTCCTAACCCCTCCCTCACTGGGGTGGGGATGGGTGAGGTAGGCACCGCAAAGCGTGAAAGTGCGGTGGTCGCCTGACGACCGGTTTATTTTCAGACCAGTTGCGCTACTCCAGGCCTGGCGTTGCCCCTGGGGCGATTTGCCGGGTAGGGTATTGTGTGCTAAAATATGGTAGCTTTATGAGCAGGTAGAGGAGCGTGGGACAGCAGGCTAAACGCGCCGCTCAAGGCATAGATCGGGCACCGGCAGGGGAACCTTCCCCCGCCCGGTGCCCGTTTTTTCAGGACAGGACGAAACTTCCGAGGTCGGCAAGGCCTCGGAAGTTTTCATGCCAGAGGGGGAAAGCATGGCAACCCTGCGCTTGCCAGGGCTGATTGACGTGCACGTCCATCTCCGCGAGCCGGGTGGGGAGCAAAAAGAGGACATAACCAGTGGCACCGCCGCTGCCCTCGCCGGCGGCGTTACGCTGGTCCTGGATATGCCCAACACCACGCCGCCGGTGGTGGATGCTGGGGCGCTGGCCCACAAAGGCCGTCTGGCCAGCCAGAAGGCGCTGTGCGATGTGGGTTTTTACCTGGGCGCAGCCGAGGCCAATGCCACGGCGGCGGCCTCTCTGGCCGACCGGGCGGTCGGCCTCAAGATCTATCTGGACCAGACCTATGGTCCGCTGCGGATGCAGAGCCTTGGTGCGTTGCTGGCCCACTTTCGCGCCTGGCCGGCCACGCGCCCCATCGCCGTCCACGCCGAGGGGCTAGCAATGGCTGTGGCCATCGGCCTGGCGCGCTGTTTCGGCAAGCACCTGCACCTGTGCCACGTCAGCCGCGCCGACGAGCTGGCCCTCATCCGCGCCGCCAAGGCCTCGGGGGCGGCGCTGAGCTGCGAGGTCACGCCCCATCACCTCTTTCTCACCGAGGCCGATGGCCGACGGCTGGGGGCCTACGGCTCTATGCGGCCGCCGCTGGCCGGCGAAACCGATGTGGCCGCACTATGGGCCAACCTGGATGTTGTGGATTGCATTGCCACCGACCACGCGCCCCACACCCGTGCCGAAAAGGAGGGCGACCACCCGCCGCCCGGCGTGCCGGGGCTGGAGACAATGCTGCCCCTGCTGCTGACCGCCGTGGCCGAGGGGCGGCTGACGCTGGAGCGGCTGGTGGCGCTGACCTATGACGCGCCCCGGCGCATTTTCGGCCTGCCAGCCCAGCTCGACACCTGGGTCGAGGTGGACGCCGCCGCCCGCTACACCTTGAGCGACGAGGGGCTGTTCACCCGCTGCGGCTGGACCCCTTTTGCCGGCCTGAGGGTGCAGGGCCGGGTGCGGCGCGTGGTGCTGCGCGGCCAGACCGCCTACGAGGACGGCCAGATCCGGGTACGGCCGGGGTTTGGGGGGGTTGTCAATCGTCAAACGTCAAGCGTCAAACGTCAAACGTCAAGCGTCAAACGTAAAACGTCAAACGTAAAACGTCAAACGTAAAACGTAAATCGTAAATTGTAAGGGGGGGAAATGTCAAAAGAAATAGGAAACGGCTTGAAAAAAGTTGGACTGGCACCCAATCTGACCAGCGGCTTTTACGGACAGGACATTATCTCGGTACGGCAGTTCAACCGCGACAATCTGAGCTATATCTTTGGCGTGGCCGACGAAATGCGGGCCGTCGTCAAACGGGTCGGCTCTACCGACCTGCTCAAGGGGCACGTGCTGGCTTGTGTATTTTACGAGCCCAGCACCCGCACCAGCTCGTCGTTCATCGCCGCCATGTCGCGGCTGGGGGGCAGCGTCATCCCGATCAACGAGGTGCGCTACTCGTCGGTGACCAAGGGGGAGAGCCTGCCCGACACCATCCGCACCCTGGAATCGTATGCCGACGTGATCGTCCTCCGCCACCCGGAGGTTGGGGCATCACAGGTGGCCGCCGAATATGCCCGCAAGCCGATCATCAATGCCGGGGATGGGGTGGGCGAACATCCCACCCAGGCGCTGCTGGACCTGTACACCATTCAAACCGAGCTGGGCACGATTGATGGGTTGCACGTGGCCATGGTCGGGGATTTGCGCTACGGGCGGACGGTCCACTCGCTGGCGCGGCTGTTGTGCCTGTATGATGTGCAGATGACCTTCGTCTCGCCCGAAATTTTGCGCCTGCCGCTGGATGTGATGAACGAGGTCAAGGACCATGGCAAACAGGTGCGCGAAACCTATAACGTGCAGGATGTCATCGCCGATGTGGACGTGCTGTACGTCACCCGCGTCCAACGCGAGCGGTTCGCCGACCAGGCGCAATATGAGGAGGTGAAGGACTATTACATCATCACCCCAGAGCTCATGTCCCATGCCAAGGAGCGGATGGTGATCATGCACCCTTTGCCCCGCGTCAACGAGATCAGCTACGCGCTGGACAACGACCCGCGGGCGGCCTACTTTCGCCAGATGGAGAACGGCATGTATATCCGCATGGCGCTGCTGGCGGCGGTGTTGGGCAAGGCATGAGGGAGGTAGGTCGGGTAGCAAACCCGACCTGCTTTTGACGAAAGACAAGATTTGCCGTCCACCCTTTGTCTTGGGTCGTGACAGGAGCGCATTTGTTCTCGTGTGAGGTATAGCGGGGCCGCCCAACCTCCCCGCGCTATTTGACTTTTTCCGTCACCGCTGGTATCATGTGGGTAATTGCAAACAGTTCGCAATTGCAGAAAGAGAGGGGGGGAATGAACGATCTGGCCCTGGCGGGGGAGCGCAGCGTTCGGGATGCCGGCAGGCGGCTCACTGCCCAACGCCGGCTGGTTTTGCGCATCCTGGCCGAAGCGGATGGCCACCTGGATGCCGGTGAGATCTATGCCCAGGCGCACCAGCAGGGTGCTCGCCTCAGCCTGGCGACCGTATATCGCACGCTCAACCTCTTGAAAGAGGCCGGCATGGTGCGCGAGCTGCACCTGGACGAGGAGCATCACCACTACGAGCTGGATGACAAGGGCGGTCATTCCCATCTGGTGTGCGCTGTCTGTGGTCGGGTGATTGAAGTGGCCAGCGCCACCTTCCTGGAGGCAGCGCGCAGGTTGGGCGAGGCGAACGGTTTTGACATCACCGCCGCCCAGGTGGAGCTGACCGGCATCTGCGCTGACTGCCGGTAGGGAGCTGATTTTCTTTTTGGCTCTCTTTTTGCAAATAGGTCTTGATTGCAAAGTTGCAGTTTGCCCTGCCCTGGCAAGATCGGCTGAAAGACTTGCTATTCACTGCAGAGTCGCAGGGTATGGCTTGGACTGCCGGAGCATGGCCCCAGCGGTCCAAAACAACTTCTGGTGGTTTTCAGACCAGCTTTGACGGAGAGGTAGCCCATGGAGAGACCATTTGTAGCGACAGACAACAAGCTGAGCCTCAGCGCCGTGCCAAGCGGTGAATCGGTGTGGATCGAAGCGCTGCAGGGGGGGCACCATTTTCTGAGCCGCCTGGCCTGTCTTGGCTTTACGCCGGGCGCTCAGTTGCAGGTGGTTCAGAACTATGGGCACGGCCCGCTGATCGTCTCGCTGCGGGGCACCAGGGTGGCCCTGGGCCGGGGTGAGGCAAGCCGGATTCTGGTCAGGCAGATAAAAGATGATGGCAATAACGGATAAAGAACAGTCAGGCGAAGTGACCGGTCAAGCGGCGGCTGTGCTCAACGGTCAGGTGCGGTTGACCGTGGCCCTGGCCGGCCAGCCCAACGTAGGCAAATCTACGGTGTTTAACCTGCTGACCGGGCTGAGCCAGCATGTGGGGAATTGGCCGGGTAAGACGGTCGAACAAAAGACCGGCACCTATCGCCACAACGGGATCATCCTGCACCTGGTGGACCTGCCGGGCACCTACAGCCTGACGGCCAATTCGCCGGAAGAGATGATCGCCCGGGACTATCTCATCCGCGAGCGGCCTGACGTGGTGGTGGTGGTGGTCAATGCCGCCGCCCTGGAGCGCAACCTCTACCTGGTGGCCGAGCTGCTGCCGTTGGCCGAAAGGGTGGTGGTGGGGCTGAACATGGTGGACGTAGCCGCCGACGAGGGGCTGAAGGTCGAGCCGCAGGTGCTGGCCGCCGCGTTGGGGGTGCCGGTGGTGCCCATGGCTGCGGCCAGGAACCGGGGGGTGCGCGAGCTGGTGGAGATGGTGGAGCGCCTGGCCCGTGGGGAGGTTCCCTATCAGCCCAACCTGCCCGAAATCCGCCCCGACCACCGCCAGGTGTTGGAGGAGATCCAGGCTCTGGTGGCCGGCTATGTGCCGGCCCCCTATCCCGGCGAGTGGGTGGCCCTCAAGCTGCTGGAGGGGGATGCCGAGATCACCGACCTCATGCGCCAGGCCCTGCCCGCCGAGCGGTGGGAGCAGGTGCACGCCATCCTGATGGCTCACGAAGATGCCGTGTTGGCCGTGGCCAGTGGCCGCTATGACTGGGTAGGGCGCATGATCCGGGCGGCGGTGATCCGGCCCCGCACGGGGCAGATCACCCTTACCGGGCGGCTGGACCGCTGGGCCACCCATCCGCTGGGGGGCCTGGGCGTCCTGGCCGCCATCCTGGGGCTGGTGTTTTGGCTGACCTTTTCCCTCGGTTCGCCGTTGCAGCAGCTTCTGGACGGCTATGTGGTGCAAAACCTGGCCCGCGCTGCTACGGTCTGGCTGGCGAATGCCCCCGCCTGGGTGAGAGGGTTGGTAGTGGATGGAGCCATTGGCGGGGCGGGGACGGTCCTCACCTTCTTGCCCATCCTGGTCATCTTTTTCACCGCCCTGGCCGTGTTGGAGGATGTGGGCTACATGGCCCGCGCCGCCTACGTCATGGACCGTTTTATGCACCTGATGGGCCTGCACGGCAAGAGCTTTCTGCCCCTCTTTCTGGGGTTTGGCTGCAACGTGCCGGCGGTGATGGGCACCCGGATCATAGACTCCCATCGGGCGCGGCTGTTGACGCTCCTCCTGGCGCCGCTGGTGCCGTGCGCCGGGCGGATGGCGGTCGTTGTGTTTGTCGCCCCCATCTTTTTCGGCAAGGCGGCAACCCAGGTTGCCTGGGGCCTCATTGCCATGAGTCTGATGGTGCTGGCCGTGACCGGCGTGCTGCTCAACAAGTGGCTGTTCAAGGGGGAACGGGCGGCGTTCATTATGGAGTTGCCCCTCTACCACCGGCCCAATGCCCGGACCATCGGCCTGCAAGTGTGGCAGAACAGCGTAGAATTTCTCAAAAAAGCAGGGACGCTCATCCTGGTGATGTCGGTTGTCGTCTGGGTGCTGTCGGCGCTGCCCCACGGCGAGATCGAGAGCAGCTATCTGGCGGCTGTGGGCCGAGCGTTGGCCCCGATCGGGGCCCTCATGGGCCTCGACTGGCGGATGGTGGTGGCCCTTTTGACCAGCTTTGTGGCCAAGGAGAATTCGGTGGCGACCTTGGGGGTGCTGTTTGGCGCCGGCGAGCAGATGACCGACCTGACCACGGCCCTGGCCGGATCTCTGACGCCGGCGGCTGCCCTGGCTTTTCTGGTGGTCCAAATGCTCTTTGTCCCCTGTGCGGCGACGGTAGCGGCCATCCGCCAGGAAACGCGGAGCTGGCGCTGGACGGCGTTCAGCATGAGCTTGCTCCTGGTTTTGTCGCTGACAGGCGGGATTGTGGTCTACCAGGTGGCAAGCCGGTTGTGACGGCATTGGATAAGGAGCAGAGCGGTGTTGGCAAGGTTGTTGCACCTGGTGGCTGAAGGGGGTGTGCACAGCTACGAGGATCTGGCGGAGCGGTTGTTGGTCTCTCCATCGCTGCTGGAGGCAATGCTGGCCGAGCTGGCCCGGTTAGGCTATCTAAAAGCTGTGGCCGACGGCTGTGAAGGGCGATGCGCCGGCTGTCCGGTGGGCGGTTGCGCGGTGGCCACGCCGGGTCGCATCTGGGTATTGACGGAGAAAGGCAGCCGGGTAGCGGGCCGGCCCGCACCCTAATTCCGAGCCGGCCGGGAACACAAAAGGGCCTCCATAGGAGGCCCTTGTTGTTTAGCGGCAGATTGCCCTCAGTTGCCAGCGCGGGTGACGGCCGGCAGAAACACCCGATAGACCTGGTCCACGGCCAGAATGGTAACGGCTACTTGCTCTGGGTTGTCGGGGTCCTGGGGGGAACGGACCGTGATCATTGCGGTGTAGGTCCCCGCGGCCTCGGTCTGAAAACTGTCCACCGAGACATTCAAGTCCTCCGGCGTCAGGCCACTGGTAGGGCTGCACCTCGGCCAGGCGCCTTGGGTGCTGCATTCGGCCGACCAGTCCATGCTGGCCTGGCCCGCGCCATTTTCGACCCGGACCGACGCACTATCCGGCCCCACGAACCCACCGCCCACCTGGTAGAGAAAGGTCAGGGCGTGGGTGCTCACTTGCAGCTTGTATGGCAGGTTGAGCAGGATGTCGTCGCTGGAGGTCACCTGGTAGCCGGTGGAGTCGCGGTAGCGAACGTATACTGTCTTGGAGCCGTTGCCGGCGGTCAAGGTCCACGGTTTATGCAGGGCGTAGGCTTCCCAGGTTGCCCCGGCGAACCCCGGATCGTTGCTGAGCATCACCTCGTTGGCGTAATCAATGCCGCTGCAACCGGAGACATTCTCGTTGGTCAGGGTCACAGACACTGCCTGGGTGTCGGTCTCGGCGTCGTCGTAGTTGATAAACACCGGCAAGACGTCGGGCTGGCTGCCAAAGTCGGCGGTCCAGTAGGTGCCCCAAGAGCCGCCTGCCACATACCCCACCCCGATCTCGCGCAGCTCGCCGTTCAGCAGGAGGCTGCGGTGGCCGGGGCTGTCCATCCACGCGGCAACCACGGCCGATGGGCTGGCGTAGCCAGCAGCGATCGTCTCGCCGATAAAACAGGCCCCCCAGCAGTAGGGGGCGTAGCCGGCAGCGCAAGCCCGATTCGCCGGCGAGGCTTCGCCGGGGCACTGGTGGCTGAAGCAGTCATGATCGCGCATATAGGCGCTGTGCTGTTGGGCAATGCCGGTCAGAATGGCGTTGACTTTGTAGGGGGCCAGTCCTACCTTTTTCCGCTCCAGGTTGATCAGGCGCACGACCTCCTCGGCAAAGCCGTCGCCGGGGATGCCCGACGGGGCCACGGCGGGGGCGGTGTCGGGGTAGACCACCTGGCCACTCTGGGCACGGGGATCGTAGGCGCTCAGAGCGTAGCCCAGAGGGGCAGGTGTGGCAGGTTCCTCCGACCGGGCCACCCCGTTTGCCAGCCCGATCAGGCTTGTACACCAGAACACAATCACCAAAATCTTGAGCTTGTTCATCAGCAACATTCCTATTATTGACAATTTATAAAAAAAATATCCAACCATAATCCTCAATCCTATTTTACCCTTCCTGGAACGGAAGGGCAATGGGAAAATGGTACCATCGAGGCGGCGGGGGGTAGGAAAAGGGTACTGATGGCGGAAAGTTGGCCCAGGTCGGGCAGCAGTGCCTACCTCACCTATCCTCACCCCAAGTGAGGGAGGGGTTAGGAGAGGTCAAGAAGCCCGAATCTAACAGTGTCGAGGTATTGGCCCAGGTCGGGCAGCAGTAGGGCGGCTTTGTTAGCCGCCCTTTATTAGCTAAACTAACGAGGTTCCGTCCAGGCCGGGTGGCGGGGGCACACCCATCAGGCTGAGAATCGTCGGCATCACGTTAAGCACGCTGAACCGCGTCTGGGGAATCGTTTTCCCGCCGACGTACAGCATGGCGTCATCATAGGTGTGCATGCCCACCAGCTCGTCGCCCTTGTAGGTCAGGGTCTCTTTGTAGAGCGGCCCTTTGGGGTCATAGCCGTCGTAGGGGGCCAGGATCAGGTCGGCGGCCTGCTCCAGATAGGGGCCGTGGTACAGCTCCTCGCGGCGGAAGGCAGCCTGGAAGATGGGCGCGCCATCGTCGGGGTCACGCAGCGCCAGGGCAGCGGCGGCGATCTCGGCGCGCAGGGTTTCGTACTCGGCGCCGGGGTTCACACTGCCTTCCTTTTCCCGCCCACGCACGCGGAGAAATACCCGACCGGGGTCCAGGCTATAGGCCACGGAGCTGGGATCAATCTCGTCCAGCCCCTTCTGCCGGTCGGGCGGGATGGTCCGTAGCTTCAGCCAGCCGTGGTCCATCAGCCAGCGGTTGACATATATCTCTTTTTTGATGCGACAGAAACCGTGGTCGGCCATCCACATCAGGGTGGTGTCGTCGTCCAGTTTGGCCGTCAACTGGCCAAGCATGTCGTCTATCCGCTTGTAGAGATCGAAGAAGGCCGGGGCGTAGATGGGATGTCCCTCTTCCATCTGTTGCCAGAGAAAGTGGTGCAGCCGGTCGGTCTCCATGATGTGGACGTGCAGATAGTCCCACTCTTCATGCTCCAGCAGGTAAAAGAGGGTGCGGATGCGGGCTTCCAGGGCGGCGTTGATCTCTTGCAGCGCCAGGTCTTTCGACTCGCGGGCCTTCCACGGGTCGGCGTCTATGATGTAGCCCAGCGACTGGAGGGTGGGCACAAAAGATTCGGGATAGACCGCCTTTTCCAGGCTGGGGCTTAGGAAGCAGCCGACCAGGATGCCGTTGACCGGACGGGGGGGATAGGTGACCGGGACGTTGATGACGATCACCCGTTTGCCGGCATCGCTCAGCACCTCCCACAGCGTCCGGGCCTTCATGTGGCGTGAGGTGGGGATGAACTGTTTGTAGGTGGCCGGGTCGCGGTCAATGAAGCCAAAGATGCCGTGTTTGGCCGGGTTGACGCCGGTCATCATCGAGCTCCAGGCCACCGACGACACCCAGGGCCACACCGAGTCCATGCGCAGCAGGCTCCCCTGCCCGGCCAGGCGGGCAGCGTTGGGGGCCTTGCCCTCGGCGATGAGGCGTTGGAGGAAGGTGTAGGGAGTGCCATCCAACCCGATAAAGACAACGCGGTGGGACTTTTTGTGGCGGAGTTTATCGAGAAAACCCATGACAGTTTGGTCCTTATTGGCCACCGGCCCTACAAGTAGCCCAGCGCCGCCAGCCGTGCTTCGACCTGTGCCTCCTCGTCGGCGGTGTAGGCCTGATCCTCCTTCAGGGTCGGGGGCACGTAGCCTAATTCTTCCAGTTTGCGCAGGACTTTGGCCAGGCTCTCCTCGATCGTTTCCCGGCTGGAGTCAATGGTCACTTCGGGGTTCTCCGGCGGTTCGTAGGGGTCGGAGATGCCGGTAAAGTTTTCGATCTCGCCGGCAATGGCCTTTTTGTATAGCCCCTTGACATCCCGTTCGATGAGCGTTTCCAGCGGGGCATAGCAGTAGACCTCGACAAAGTTGCCGATCTCCTGGCGGGATTTGGCCCGCACTGCGCGATAGGGGGAGATGAAGGAGCAGAGCACGGCCACGCCGTTGCGGGTCAGCAGTTTGGCCACAAAGGTCACCCGCTCGATGTTCTTGTCGCGGTCCTCTTTGGAAAAGCCCAGGTCGCGGGTCAACCCCTGGCGGACGATGTCGCCGTCCAGCCGCTCCACCTTAAGGCCCCGCCGGCGCAGCTCCTCCTCCAGCCGCACGGCCAGGGCGGTCTTGCCCGAGCCCGATAGCCCGGTAAACCAGACGGTTACACCACGTTGTTCCACAGTGATTCCTCCTAGAATCTACAAATGAGCAAATGCAACTTGTTTATTTACATATTTGTTCATTTGCATAGTTGTTCATTTGCAAAAAGATTGCCCTTCCATATCCGCCGGCACCGGCACGCCCATCAGCTCCAGGATCGTTGGGGCCACGTCCATCAGGTGCCGGCGGAGGCCACGCCCCTGGCCCTGGCGCTTGGGGTTGTAATAGATGTATAGCCCTTCCTGGGCATGGTTGGCATCGTCCGGGCCGGTGTCGTTCTCGAAGGTGTGGATGCGGTTCAGGCCCAGACTGCCCACCGACCGCCAGCTCAAGTTGCCCAGGTAGACGATCAGGTCGGGTGGGATGTTGTTCACCTGGCGATAGATCTCCTCCGGCTTGTAGGCCACCGAGCCGAGGTTGACCCCCTGGGGGTCGGTGATGGAGGCGATCCGCTCGGCCAGCTCGTCGCGGACCCTGTCATAGTCGGCCGGCTCGATGACCCCCTCCGGCTCGCGGCCCTTGACGTTCAGGAACAGGCGGGCATAGTAGCCACCGGAGCCCCAGGCGCGGGTCCGGCTCCAGTTTACTTCACACTTTTCCAGGGGCACGATCCCGTCCGGCTGGTGGTCCAGCACCAGGTAGCCCTCCTGCTTCAGCCACTCGTTGAAGGCGATGCCGCCCATCATCGGCTTGGCGCCGTGGTCCGAAACGACCAGCACGGCCGTATCGTCGTCCAGTAGGGTCAGCCACTCGCCGATCTGCTCATCCATGCGGACATAGTAGTCGTGGATGGCATTCTGGTAGGGGTTGCCCGGTTCGTGCAGGGGGTGGCGATCGTCAAAGAACTTCCAGAAGCCGTGGTGGATGCGGTCCACGCCCATGTCTACGTGCATGAAAAAGTCCCAGGGTTTGGTGGTCAGCAGGTGCTTGACCACGGTGTGCTGCTGGTCGGCCATGTCGTGGATCTGCTTCAGCAAATAGTCCTTGTTTTCGGTGCGAAACTGGGGCACGTCTACCATATACTCGCTGCTGAGCAGCCCCTGGATCTCCCAGCGGAGCTCGGCCGGGTAGGTGTACTGGCTGTGCGTGCTGGGGGTCAGGAAGCAGGAGATCAGATAGCCGTTGACCGGCCTGACCGGGTAGGTCTGGGGCACGGCCACCACCACCACCTGCCGGCCCTGCCGCGACAGGATGTCCCACACCCGGTCGTCCTTGATCGCCGCTGCCGTGGCGATGTTCATGCGCTCATAGCTATAGTCGGCCCGGTTGCGGAACCCGTAGAAGCCCAGTTGGCCGGGGTCGCGGCTGCTCAACATGGAGGCCCAGGCCGGCACGGTGATGGCCGGTATCGTGCTGGTCAGCTCGCCATAGGTGCCACCCTCCATCAGGCGGCGCAGGTTCGGCAGGTGATCGCGCCAGCGGTCGAACACCAGGCTCGGTTCGGCGCAGTCTAGGCCAATGACAAATACTTTCAAAAGAACCTCCCTTCAAGGGACGAAAGACGAATGTCATCAGGGGCTTTCGTCTTTCATCATCCGACGTTCGTTGTCTTCTTGGCCCGAATGCCTTCCATCAGTACCCGGGAAACCTCGGGGCGGGTGAACTCTTCGGGCAGCATCTCGCCCCGTTCCAGCATCTGACGCACCTGGGTGCCGCTCAGGCTGACCCAATCTTCCCGGCTGTGTGGGCAGGTTTTGGCGCTGACCACCGCCCCACATTTTTTGCAATAGAAGGTATAGTCGAAAAAGAGGGGGGTGATGCCGATTTCGCCCGGTTCGAACTCGTCAAAGATATAGTGGGCGTCGTAGGTGCCATAGTAGTTGCCCACGCCGGCATGATCGCGGCCAACGATAAAGTGGGTGCAGCCGTAATTCTTGCGGGCGATGGCGTGGAAAATCGCCTCGCGGGGGCCGGCGTAGCGCATGGCGGCCGGAAAGACGCCCAGCAGCACCCGCTCTGCCGGGTAATAGTCGCGCAAGATGGCCCGGTAGCTCTCGATGCGCACGTCGGCGGGGATGTCGTCGGCCTTGGTCTCGCCTACCAGCGGGTGGAGGAAGAGGCCATCCACGATCTCTAGCGCCGTTTTCTGGATATATTCGTGGGCGCGGTGGATCGGGTTGCGGGTCTGAAAGGCGACAACGCGCCGCCACCCCCGGGCGGCAAACATGCGCCGCGTCTGGGCCGGTTCGTGGCGCAGCTCGGGAAATTCGTTCTCTTTGGGGCTGTTGAGCATGAACGCCTCGCCACCCAAGAGCCAATTCCCCTGCCGGTACAGCCGGGCCACGCCGGGGTGGGCCAGGTCGGTGGTCTTGTACACCTCACGGGCCTCGCGTTCCTTATCGGCGGGAAACTTTTCGGCGATGGTCATGATGCCCATCAGGTGATCGCCATCCATCAGGGCGACCTCCTGGCCCTCCTTCAGTCCGGCAGCCACCTCGTCGTCCACCGGCAAGGTGACGGGCAGGCTCCAGGCCAGGCCGCTTGTCAGGTGCATGGTGTCAATCACACTGTCGTAATCGGCTTTGGTCATGAACCCGGTCAGTGGGCTGAGCGCCCCAACGGCGATCAGCTCCAGGTCCGAGACGGCCATGCGGGTCAGTTGGACCTGAGGGAACGAGGCAGCTCGTTCCAGGGCTGCCTGGCGCAGCTCACCGCGCAGCACACGGTTGACCAGTTGTCCACCGTGGGGCGGAATACCGACAACTCTTGTCATGATGTTACTCCTGCTTGTTGTTTTTGTCCCTTGTAGGGCGGGGTTCCGTGCCCGTCGCCCAGAGATCAAAAGAAAAGCACGAACCGCATGACACAGCCCCGGTTCATGCCACAAACATCTTAGCAAAAAATGAACCATTTGTCAATTGAATGAGGGAGTTGGGCATTTGGTGACCATTGGCAGTCATCGCCCCCTTGACATAGCGGCGAGTTTTTGTTACAATAGCTTCACCAAAATCTAGATAGTCTCAGGCCAATACCGTCTGAGGCGAGGAGGTTCACGCACATAAGCAATGCATGTTTAACAAGCAAGGTCAAGTTTTCAAAAATGAGGAGGAAGGCAAACGATGAGCAGATTTCGGTGGCTAAACCTGTTTTTGGCCGCCACCCTGGTAGTGGTCTCGTTGGGCGCGGGGGTGGCGAGCTGGGCACAGTCCGGTAGTCAGGATCAGGCGCCGGCCAGCGTTGAACCGGACCTGCAGAGGCTATTGGACGCCCAGGGCCAGGCCAACCTGTTTGTTATGTTCCGCGAGCAGGCTGACCTGAGTCGGGCCTACGGCCTACCGTGGGCCGAGCGGGGCGAGTTTGTGTATCGCACCCTGTTGCGCACTGCCCAGCGCAGCCAGGCTGGCGTGCGCGCTTATCTCGATGCCCGGCGCATCCCCTACCAGTCGTTCATCATTGACAATTCGATCTATATCCCGGCGGCCAACACCACCCTGGTCAGTGAGCTGACCGCTTTCCCAGAGGTGGGCTGGCTACGGCTGGAGCGCAGTTACCCGGTGCCTCCCATCGAGCCTGCCCCGGAGGAACCAGGGGTAAACGCTGTGGAATGGGGCGTAGCCAAGATCAATGCCGATGATGTATGGGCCTTGGGCTATACCGGGCAGGGTATAGTCGTGGCCAACATTGATACCGGCGTGCGCTATACCCACCAGGCATTGAACGCCCAATACCGGGGCAATCTCGGCGGTGGCAGCTACAACCATACCTATAGCTGGTATGACCCCACCGGCACCTATCCCAATGCGCCCGGCGATAACAACGGCCACGGCAGCCATACGATGGGGACCATGGTCGGCAGCGATGGCGGCAGCAATCAGATCGGTGTCGCTCCTGGCGCTAAATGGATCGCCTGCAAAGGTTGTACTTCCAGCTCCTGTCCCGATTCGTACTTGAACGCCTGCGCCGACTGGATGCTTGCCCCTGGCGGTGACACGTCCAAGCGGCCGCAGGTGGTCAACAATTCGTGGGGCGGCTGCACCTACGACGACTGGTATCGCAGCAAAGTGAATGCCTGGAAAGCGGCGGGCATCTATCCCGTCTTTTCTGCCGGCAACACCTCCAACTGTGGCTATTCCAGCCCCTTCTGTGGCAGCATCGGCACCCCGGCCACCTACAAGGAGGTGACGGCCGTCGGCGCTACCACCTCCAGCGACGGCATTGCCAGCTTTAGCCTGTGGGGACCATCGGTGGACCCGACCGGCTCCAACGAGATCAAGCCGGAAGTGAGCGCGCCGGGCAACAGCATCCGCTCCTCTTACTACTCCAGCGATACCAGTTACACAACCATGAGCGGCACGTCCATGGCTGCACCGCATGTCTCTGGGGCATTGGCCCTTATCTGGTCGGCCTGTCCGTCGCTCATCGGCAACTTTGATTCCACCGAGCAATTGCTCAAAGACTCGGCGGTCAAGATCGCCTATGCTACCGGTTGCGGCAACGAAGGCCCTGGCAACATCCCCAACAACGCCTTCGGCTATGGGCGGATCGACGTGCTGGCGGCAGTTAATACCTGCTATAATCCCGGCCCTACCCCGACGCCTACCGTTACGCCCACGCCAACGCCCACACCGCCGATCCTGCTGGTGGACGATGACAATGGCTCGACCTACGAGAGCTTTTACACAGCGGCCCTAAACACCCTGGGCAAGAGCTATAGCGTGTGGACGGTACAGAGCCAGGGTTCACCCTCGGCGGCAACCTTGCAGCAGTACCAGATTGTCATCTGGTTTACCGGCAATGACTGGTCTACTACACTGACCAGCGCCGATGAATCCAACCTGGCAACCTATCTGAATGGTGGTGGCAAGCTGTTTATCACCGGCCAAGACATCGGCTACGACATCAATGCCGATGCCTTCTATAGCAATTACCTGCACGCCACCTACATTGCCGATGATACCAACACCTATGGTCTGACCGGCTATGATATCCTGAGCGGTGTCAATATCAACATCTCCGGCGGCGATGGGGCCGGCAACCAGAACTATCCCTCCGAGATCGGCTTGGGGAGTGGCGCGGTAGGCCTGTACGACTACGATGGCAGCTACACGTGGGGAGGGCTGCGCTGGGAAGGCACCTACAAAGTCGTCTACTTCTCCTTCGGCTTTGAGGCGATCAACTCGGCCAGCAGCCGAGCCACCGTCCTGGGCAAAGTGTTGACTTGGCTGGAAGGCGGTGCTCCGCCGCCGACGCCCACCTTTACCCCCACCCCGACCAATACCCCAACTCCTACCCCTACGCCGCCTCCTGCTGGCCAGGTGATCTGGCTGTCACTCTCTGCCAACGCCACCCTGCCCAACGTCGGGTCCGTGGCCGATGAAGACATCGTGGCCCTGAACACCGGCACCGGCGTCTATTCCTGGGTATTCGATGGTTCGGATGTGGGGATCACCACCGACGTGGATGCTTTCGATCTGCTGCCCAATGGCCATCTCTTGCTCTCCTTTGACACCAGCACCTCCGTGCCGGGCGTGGGTACGGTGGCCGACGCCGATGTGGTCGAGTTCATACCTACCTCGCTGGGAGAGACCACCGCCGGGACATTCTCCATGTTCTTTGACGGCTCCGACGTGGGGCTCTCCACTTCCGATGAGGATGTGGATGCTCTCTACTTCCTGGCCGACGGCACAATGATCATCTCGACGCGGGGCGCTTTCAGCGTGTCTGGTATCTCCGGCCAGGATGAAGATCTGATCCGCTTCACTGCCACCTCGTGGGGGGCAAATACGGCCGGTTCCTGGAGCTGGTATTTTGATGGATCGGATGTGGGCCTGTCTACCACCTCGAACGAGGATGTGGATGGGGTCTGGCTGAATGAGGCGCTCGCCCCCTACCCCGACATTTATCTGAGCACCATCGGCGCCTTTTCGGTCACAGGCGCCTCGGGGGAAAATGAGGACATTTTTGTCTTCCATCCCACGGCACTGGGGTCTACGACCACCGGCACCTACGGCCCTGGCCTCTTCCTGGATGGCAGTGCCTTCGGTCTGGCTTCCTATGATATAGACGCCTTTGACATACAGCAGTAAGCGCCGGTGTTGTAACCCTGACAAGTGAACGGGGCGGGTCGTCAGGCCCGCCCCGCCTTTTGGAAAAGTGGGTACCTTATGCCGGCTCTGGCTCCGCCCATCTGTTAAAGTAAGCGACTTCTTCCAGGTCTTTTCTGGTGCGCTGGCTCAGCCGCTCTTTGGCCGCTTCATCGTACGATGCGGTCGGGGGATATGCCAGCGGAGTGACAATGACAACCCGGACATCGTCGGGTATGTGCAGCATTCGCTTTACCTCTGTCTCGTTGAAACTGGCCATTACATGTGTCACCAGGCCCAGGTCTGTGGCGGCCAATAGCATGTTCTCTACTGCCAGGCCCGTGTCGAAAAGATAATATTCTTTACCATCAACGCTCATGTCTAGCATCGTGTAGTTGCTGAGTCATAGAATGATGCTCAAAGGTTCAACCTGGCGTCCTTGGGCGTCGTTTGGCAAGAGAAGGACCGGTTTCGGGCGAGCGACGCCAGAATTCTGTATTCAGTTCGATGAAAGCGGAATCGGTCTATCCCGCCACCGGGCAGACCTCCGCAAAATGAGCCGTCTGCACTCGAGCCCGCAGGTCAGCGGCGCCGGTGGCATCAACCTGAAAGACGGCCTGGAGCAGGTCCAGGGTGCGATTCCAACGGTTCTGGTGACGGCGGTTGTAGAAGAACTCGAATTGGGCGACGTAGAGTGGCAAGTAGACTTTGGACACGCCGCGATAGGTGCGGACCATTTGCCGCAGCCAAGACCAGGTGCATTCCATCGTGTTGCAGTGGACCTCGCACTGTCCGTCGCCATCCAGGTCCAAGGCGTATTCACCGGCGCTGTGATTGACTGTCTGGTGGCGGTAGCCCGCCTCGGAGAGAAAGTGATAGATGCAATAGTTATCGGTATAAACTTGTGCACCTCGTTTCACCATCTGCTCGACAATGGGGCGAATGGTGTCTGTTTGCACGTTGCGCAGGACAAACAAGCGCACTTGACCCCCGCGACACAACAGACCAAAGACCGGCAGCCGGTCACTGTCCCAGTCACCGCGCCCACGCCGTTTGAGCCCACGCGGGCGAGCCTCCCGTTCCAGCGCCAAGCCGCCCGCCCCACCCTTCAGCCCGGCGGTGATGTAGACCTCATCAAACTCAGCCACATCTTCAGGCCCCAGCACG
>FWPV01006488.1_pt1 | contig 22263 bp, 20 predicted proteins | sample 2228371 | NCBI WGS metagenome assembly FWPV01 (sample SAMEA103939776, study PRJEB20133) | metagenome | reverse complement strand
CACGGAGTCTCCGCCGACTCTCCGGCCGCTGGGCTCCACCGTCCTGGATTCGGCGGTTGATCCACGAACCGCCATACATCTATGCGGCCTGCTGGGATGCCGGTATCTGCATCTTGGAGACAGCGACCGTCGGCGTGCGGGAGCTTCCACGTAGCTTTGCAGAGTTCGGTGCGATTACCGTCGCTCCCAGCGTGACCACCGATAGAGTGGTGGTGACTGCTGCTGGCTGTCTCCGGAGCCTGGGACTGTCCGTTCGCGACGTGACCGGGGCAGAAGTCAAGGAGGTAACATCGAGCAGGATAACAAGCACGCTAGCTGACAGGTTCGGTACTGAGATAGACCTGACAGACGTCCCTGCAGGAGTCTATCTTATCAGAGCAAGCGCAGGAAGCAGAAACTACACGACCAAGGTCGTGAAAACCAATAGGAGGTAGGAGATGATTCGTTCGTCATTCCTGCTGTTCGCATTTGTGAGCACGGCATTCCCGTGGCTCAAGTCCTACGAAGTGCAGCCCGGTTCGCCCGCCTGGTCGGGCACCGTAGATGGCGACCCGCAGTACGGTGGCGTCGGCCAGACCTTCACCGCCAACTTCGACTCGATATGCTACTGCGAGCTATTTGTGGGCCATCGAGGAGCGAGCCCGCAGAACCAGTTCAACGTTGAGGTCTGGGAAGCGAATGGCCCACGCGTCGCCAAGAAGCTCGGCGTTACGCCGCCGGACCGCGACCACAAGTGGCTCAGATTCGACCTGGAAACCGAGCCCGGCCAGAAGTTCATCCGGGGCAAGACCTACTTGGCGAAATTCACCAGGCCGGGGGACAGCATCAATTACTACTACCAAGGCGGGAACCCGTATCGGTATGGTCTGCCGAAGGTCGGCGGCACGGACTATCCGCACCTGGACCTTGCCTGCCGGACGTATGGTAGGACCTCGGTGTCTGCCTGCCCGGCTGCCCTCTCTTCCTGACCCCACAAGTCTAACTCCATCAGACAATCTAGCCGAGTAGCTCTGCCGCGGGGCGGGGACACAATCCGAAATCTCCGAAAGGGGTACACAATCCCGAACCCTCGGCGGATTCGGGTTATGTCCCCGAGATTTCGGTCATGTCCCCACAGCGCGTCAGCGTCAAGCTGTACGACATCACCGGCCGATGCTGCCGGACTCTGGTGAACGCTGAGCAGAAGCCCGGTTACTACGACATCACATGGGACGGCACTGACAACCACGGCCGCACAACCGCGAGCGGGGTCTACTTCTGCCAGTTCCAGACCTGCAACTATCGCGCCACCCAGAAGCTCGGCATCCAGCGCTGAGGCATAGGGACATGACGAAGAAGGACGGAGGAATGAGGAGTGAGGAAGGAGGCAAGGCAGAGCATGGTGGTGAGTGATGAGTGACGGGTGATGAGTGATGGGTGAAGGGTCATGAGGATGAGATAAGCGCTGAACCGGCATAGGCTTAGACAGCAGCGAGTTGCGAGTACGCTCGGGAATTATACTACCAGGTATAGTCCACCGTGAGGGCGCAATTGAGCTTAAGTCATGACCAGACAACGAGTTGTCCGATTGGGTTTGTCAAGCCCCACTCCAGTCCCCTACACGCTCTGCGTAAGGGCTTTGCTGACTCCGCCTGAAAGCACGTTTGGCTGAGATTCAGCACGGGTTTCAACCTGGGTTTTGACGCAAGTAAGACGCGGTTTGACGCCGCAGGCAAGCGCTGAAGCGATGGCTCAAGCGTTTGCCCAAGCAGTTGCCGATGTGACTGTCTGAGTGTTCACGCAAGCAGGTTACGGTGTGAGCGATTGAGCGACCAAACTGGCGGTGCCTGAAGCTTCAGCCCCGGCTTCGGCTTCGGCAGTTGCTGTCCGGTCATGCCATCGGCAACTCAGACGCAGGCTTCTTAGATGCGGCTATTTTGATGAGCGCCGCCAGCAGGGGCGCAAGCCGAGGCTCCTGACGTTGACTGAGTCGGCCGCAAACCCGAGGTCGCGCAGTTCGTCTTTGGGCAGTCGCGGCGCAAGCGGGTTGTTCTCGACGACCAGCACATCAGGCGCGACGCGGATGGCTGAGTTGATGAGCTGTTGCCGGTCTGCCGCGGGCAGCAGCGGCAGTGAGCCGACTATGGCAAGGTCAACCGACGGACAGGAATCGAGAGGGTGAGGGGTCAAGGAATCATAGGTCAGCACGCGGAAGCGCTTGATGCGCTCGAGCTCGGCCTTGCGGGCAAGGTATGAGGCGAGGGTGGAGGATGGTTCAATGAGCACGACTCCGGCCGATTTCCGAAGTACCGGCATGATGACGCCTGCGCCGTCACCGGCAAGAAGGAATCGGGTCTGCCAGAGCCGTCGTCGCTTCACGACGCGCGAGAGGTCCCATTCGTGCCAGGGCAAGGAGTCGTAAAGCGGTGGCGTCTTTTCTCTTACGAGCAGGAGGGCGTGAAGGTGGACAAGCCGGGATTGGGCCGACCGAATCTGTGCAAGACTAGGGACCGAGTCAGATTGCGGATTGCAGATTGCAGATTGACGATTGACGGAGCGGAAGCGGGCGAGGATGTGCGGGGTGTTATTGAGAGCCAACTTCCAGTCTTCGACATGGCTCTGGTCGGTGAGGATGTACCGAATCGCGTCGTCCGGAAGGAGACGAAAGTCGTCGAAGTCGAGGCGGCCAAGGCGGACAAGGTAGTCGCGTGCTGCTTCGTCAGTCACTGTCCATCACCCTGACCATCTTCCGCAAGCGGGGCAAGGCACGGTTCACGCCTGACGCCTCACGCCGGTGTCGCGCCGGCGGCGGGCGGTTCTCCAAGAGGCAGACGGGCGCTTTGCCGGTTTGGACTGCGACAGCTACCCTTTGCTGAGCAGTTGGCGGACCCGGTCAAGGGCCTTTTTGATGTTCTCGACCGAGTTGGCGTAGCTGAATCGGAGAAAGCCGTCGCCGTACTTGCCGAAGCAGGTGCCGGCGAGGCAGGCGACGCCCTGTTCTTCGAGTAGCCGGTCGGCCAGAACTTTGCAGTCGAGGCCGGTGGCTTCGATGTTCGGAAACGCGTAGAAGGCGCCATGCGGCCGGACGCAGCGGAAGCCCGGAATCGAGTTGAGGCTTTCGACGATGAAGTCGCGCCGGCGCTTGAATTCAGCGACCATCTTCTCGACCGGCTCGCGCGGGCCGGAAAGCGCCTTAAGACAAGCGCGCTGGCTGAAGGTCGCGGTGCAGGAGTTGGTGTTGGTCTGAATCCGGGCGAGCTTGTCCGCCATCTCCTTGGGCATGATGCCGTAGCCGACCCGCCAGCCGGTCATGGCATAGGTCTTGGAGAACCCGTCGAGGATAATCAGCCGATGGTGAATCTCAGGGAACTGGGATATGGACTCGAACTGGCCCTCGTAGAGGATTTCCGAGTAGATTTCGTCGGCCAAGACCCAGACATTGTGTTTGAGCGCGGTGTCGGCGACCAGTCGCAGGTCTTCGCGCGTCAGGACTGCGCCGGTCGGGTTCTGCGGCGTGTTGATGATAATCAGTTTGGTGCGCGGGTTGACCAAGCTGGCCAGTTCTTCAGCATCGAGCCGGAACTCGCGGCTCTCCCGGAGCCGAAGCGGCACGGCCCGGCCGCCCATGTACTCAATCATTGACTCGTAAATCGGGAAGCCGGGGTTGGGGTAGATGACCTCGTCGCCTTCTTCGACTAAGGCCATGATGGCAAAGGCCATCACCGGCTTGCCACCGGGCGTGACCACGACCTGTTCATCCCGAAAAGTGACCCCGCGCAATCGGCCGGCATACTCGGCAATCGCCGCGCGCAGCTCGGGCAGGCCGGCCGACGGGCCGTAGTGAGTGTAGCCTTCATCAAGCGCCTGTTTGGCCGCCTCACGGATGTGCGCCGGCGTGTCAAAGTCCGGCTCACCGATTTCCAAGTGCACGACGTCCATTCGGCATTCGAGCGCTTTGGCTCGGCAGAGGCAGTCGAATGCGGTCTCAGTGCCGAGTCGGGACATCCGTCCAGCAAGTCTCATCTTGTCTCCTTCGCGGGCGCCGACCTACTCGCCGCCCGAGGCCTTGGTTTTCTTCGCTGCCGGTTTCTTTGTCGTCGCGCCGGCCTGGGTTCGGGCCGCCGGTTTCCGGGCGGCTTTGGGCTTGGCTTCGTGCGCCTTGACAAAATCGGCCAGCTCCTTGGCTTTGGCCGCGATGTGCTCACCTGAGACCTCGAACTCCCACATGAGTTCCCAAGGCTGACCCGATTCGCCGAACCGGTCTTTGACGCCAATCACGCCGAACGCGACCGGCACGCCGTAGAGTTCGGGCGCGGTGTGCAGGGCATGGGAGACCCAGTTGGCCAGGCCGCCGACCTGGTGCTCTTCAGCGGTGATGATGATGCCGGTTTCGGCTGCGGCTTTGACCAGCGGGGCGGAGTTGAGCGGCTTCAGGGTGTGAAGGTTGATGACCCGGGTCTCTAAGTTGAAGTCGGTCGCGAGAATCCAGGCGGCGCGCAGCGCCTCGGGGACCATCGGCCCGCAGGCAACGATGGTCAGGTCTTCGTGTTCGTTCTTGTAGGCGCTGGCCAGCTTCACTTCGAACGCATCGGCGAAGTTGGGCTGCTCGCCCCGGAACCGGTAGACGTTCGCCTCGCCCCAGACAAAGGGCGTATCGGGCCGGGTGATTACCGGCGTTGCCTCGCGCGCGAACCGGATGTACTTCGGCCCCTTGATTTCCAATAGCAGGTGCTCGGTTGCCCGCTGGGTTTCGAGCGCGTCGCACGGGACCGAGACGTTCATGCCGGGCAGGCCGCAAATCTGGAACAGGTCTTCGAGCGCCTGATGGGTTGCGCCGTCCGGGCCGACCGAGACACCGCCGTGCGCGCCGGCGATGAGGACGTTGAAATTGCCGTAGCAGACCGTGGTGCGGAGCTGGTCTAAGTTGCGGCCCGCGGCGAATACGCCGTAGGTGCCGAATACCGGCAGCTTGCCTTCCTTGGCCAGGCCCGCGGCCAGCGCCGTGCCCGACTGCTCGGCGATGCCGACCGATATCCAGCGGTCGCACCGCTCCGGGTCACACTCAAAGAACCGGGCAATCGCAATCGAGCCGGAGATATCGGCGCCGATGGCCACGACCCGCTTGTCGGCGCCGACCTTCTCCAGCGCATCGCCGAATCCGAGCCGGGTCGGTTTCATTTCGACTTTCATCACCGGCTGCCGATTCCAGAAGAAGTCGCGGGAGAACTTGGGCACCTTGGCGGCGAGCTTGGCGGTGGCCTCGGTTTGGTATTCCTGAGCCCGGGCAAGCAGCTTCTTGTGGTCAATGCGGAACTCGAGGTTGAGCTGCTTCAGGCCCTGCACCATCTGGTCGTGGTTCGGAGCCTTGCCGTGCCAGCCGGCTTGATTCTCCATGAAGTCCACGCCTTTGCCCTTGGTCGTGTTGGCGATAATCACGGTCGGTTGGCCCTTGAACAGCGCCGCCTTCTCAAACGCCTTGAGAATCTGCTGCATGTTGTGGCCGTCAATCTCAATGACGTGCCAGCCGAATGAGCGGTACTTGTCGGCCAAGGGGTCAATGTTCATCACGTCTTTGACCCAGCCGTCAATCTGGAGCCGGTTCTTGTCAACGATACAGCAGAGGTTGTCGAGCTTGTAAGCGCCCGCCTCCATCACCGCCTCCCAAATCTGGCCTTCTTGGTGTTCGCCGTCGCCGGTCAGGCAGTAGACTCGGAAGTCCCGGCGGTCCATCCGGCCGGCGAGCGCGATGCCGACCGCGACCGACAGCCCCTGACCTAAAGAGCCTGATGAGATTTCCACGCCCGGCAGCTTGAGCCAGTGCGGGTGGCCTTGGAACGGGGCATAGAGTTTGCGCAGCAGCACAACGTCCTCGACGGGAAAGAACCCGGCCATGCCCAGCCCGAGGTACAGGGCCGGAGCCTTGTGGCCGGTTGACCAGATGATTCGGTCTCGGTCTGGCCAGGACGGATTCTGCGGGTCGAGCCGGGCAACGTTCAGGTACAGTGCGGCGGTGATGTCCATGATGGAAAGCGTTCCGCCGGCGTGGCCAGAACCGGCCGCACAGAGCGCGACGAGGTTGTAACCGCGCATCATGTTCGCCGCCTGAATCAGCTCGCTCGTGCTCGCGGTCTTTTTTACCTGTCCGGTGGTTGAGTCAACAATCGGCATCGTGCCTCCCTGCTATCGGTGTTGCGGAATCTTCTGGAAGTCCTCGTAGAACTTGCGGATGCCGGCATCGGTCAACGGGTGTTTCACCATCTTGAGCAGAACGTCGTAGGGGATGGTCGCGATGTGTGCGCCGGCACGCAGCGATTCAATGACATGGAGCGGGTGGCGGATGCTGGCGGCAATCACTTCGGTGTCGAAGCCGTAGGTGTCAATCATCTCGACGATGTCATGAATCAGCTCCATGCCGTTGTGCGAGATGTCGTCGAGCCGACCGACAAACGGACTTATGAAGGTGGCGCCGGCCTGAGCCGCGAGCAGGGCCTGATTGGTCGAAAAGACCAAGGTTACGTTGGTCTTTATCTCTTTCTCGGTCAGGCTGCGCACCGCTTTCAACCCTTCGACCGACATCGGAATTTTGATGGTGACTTTCTCGGGGTCGAGCTTAGCCCACTCCTCGCCTTCCTTGACCATGCCTGCGGCGTCGGCCGAGACCGCCTCGACCGAAACCGGGCCGGGGACGACCGGCAAGATGTCCCGCACGCATTCCTTCGCCGGACGGCCGGTCTTGCAGACTAGGCTGGGGTTGGTGGTACAGCCGGCCAGCACACCCCAGCTAGCGACCTCGCGAATCTCATTGATATCTGCGGAATCTATGAAAATCTTCATGATGCCTCCTTTGGCCCGAGCCGGGAGGCTGCTTTCGGGCGCGGCAGCGCACGGCCGAGCACTGGTTTGTCTGATTGGTACTACCGGATAGAAGGGTCCGGGTTGGCATTGCCGACACGGCAATGCAGTATAGCGAGGGAACGACGCTGGTGCAAGTTCAGGCCACACAAAGGAAAGGGCCGGAAACACCCGGCCCTGACTGTGCCCTCGCCATTCTCCACCTACGTCGGCGGTGCCCTCTGAGCCTCACCGGCTGTACCGGAACAAGGGTCGCGGAACTTAGTGTTGATTGGCATGAGGAATCTCTTTGGCTTGAGGGAGCAGGGCGGGGGAATGTTGCCGGTCGCCTGAGCCGTTGCTCGCAACGGCATGCGCCGCGCCCTGCTCCAAATCGCTTGACGTCAGTCTTTCACCGAGCCGCAAGATGCGCATCGAGGCGGCTGATTGACTGATGTGCCTAACACTGCTTGGGAACACCGCCAGCACTGCGGCCAGCAGCAGCCAGACCACGGTCACGCCCCGGGCAAAGCCGAGTAGCCCACCGGCATAGCTGTTCAGGTCAGAGAGCCGGGCCCAGTCGATCAGTTTGGTCAAGAGCATCCGGCTGACTCGCAGGGCAATCCAGAACAGAACCAGCAGAACGAGGAACGCAATCACAACCGCAACGCGGGGATTGTTGATGAACCGGTCGAAAATCGCGGCTAGCAGGTCGGCCCGGCGAAATGCGAGCCAAATGCCGAGTATCGCCGTGGCAACCGAACCAAGTCCGCGCACAAGACCTTGACCAAAGCCATAGGCCGATGTCAGAGCGAGAAACAGAAGTATTATGACGTCCGTAGCCATGTTACACCTGACAGTTCGTGTTGCAACCGGTGTGCCGAAGTGCCGAACAGCCCAACTTGTTGACTGGGCGCAGGTTGTACCGCCGACGTGAGCCAATGGAGCTGCTCCGGTTGAGGGTTTGTCGCAGCAGAGGTAGGCCGCTGTCCAGATAACATACTGAGATACCTCAAGATGTACCGGCGTGACTTCGCCGCGCTTGCATTCACCGATAGACCGTGTAGCATGAAACGTCATGCTTCGTGCCGTCCTTTTCGACTTAGATGATACTCTGATGCCTGACCTTGCCGCCGCTGAGCAGGCGATGGTGGCGACTGCCAAGTTGGCCGCGGAGTGGCACCGCATCATGCCGGCTGAGCTCAAGGAGTCGGTGCGACGTGTTGCCCGGCAGCTTTGGCGTGCCCATCCGATAGTCGCCCAGTACGAAGGTCACTTTGACATCAGTTCCTGGGAGGCGTTAGTCAGCCGGTTCGACGGGTCTGACCCTGAGATGGCCGAACTGCGCAACTGGGCGCCCGAGTACCGGCAGCAGGTCTGGACAACGGCCCTTGCCGAGTTTGGCGTTGCCGACCCGCTACTGACCGACCTTTTGGAGTGCACCTATCAGGCCGAACGCCGCAGCCGCTACCAGCCTTATCCGGACGCACTGCCGCTGCTCGAACAGCTTCGGAGTGAATACCGGCTCGGCCTGGTCACCAACGGCCCGGCTGACCTGCAGCGTGAGAAACTCCGGCGGTCCGGGCTGGAAGGCCGCTTCGGCTCGGTCGTCATCTCGCGCGAAGTCGGCATGATGAAACCTGAGCCCCGCATCTTCCGGATTGCGCTCGAACAACTCGGCGTCGGCCCGAGCGACGCTGTGATGGTCGGCGATAGCATATGGCACGATGTCGCTGGTGCTCATGCAGCCGGCATCCAGTCGGTCTGGGTCAACTACGACTCGCGTTCGGGGCCGGACGGCGAGGCGCCAGACGCGACCATCCACTCACTGTCGGAACTGCCGGCGGCGCTCAGACTGTTCATCCGCGTGTAACCTGATTCATGGAAGAAGGTTGGGGCGAGGGTGAGGCAAAGCCGTCCCTCTCCTTTGAATGGGGAGGACAGAAGTGTGGGTGAAAGAGCTGTACAAGCCGATTTATGGCTATGGGTGCGCGTGCCGGCTGAACTGGCTCTACGACCGCTGCCACGCGCGGCGCAAGATATGCTCAGACAACCGCCGTCTCGACTGCAGGCTCAACCGGCAGCGATGTCGGACACTGACGTGCCGCCGCGACCGCAGACCAAGTTGCAGCTACGCCTGTTCTGATAAGTGTATGAGAAACCTGCACCTATTCTGGTATCAAGCCCGGTAGGGGGAACGGTTCCCCCACTCACTCTCAAGGCCACTCAAGGCTGCAGGTTCCCGACACTACTGACAGCTAAAGTTACTTACTTAAGTGACTTAAGATGATGTTACTCTCATCCTGTGGTCCCAATGGCCAAGAGTGCCGGTTTTCATCCAATCATACCAAGCGAACAGTCCACTGGGCAGTCGGTCGGGCAGAGATGTAGGGCATGACCGCGAAGGTGCAGGAATGTACTGGATTTCGTCGCGTTCCTGTGCAGCGGGAACTGCTCCTTGGGTTTCTTCGCGATTGCTCGTGCCTCAAGCGGCTTCGCTTTGTCCTTTACCTTGCGTCTTCATTCCTCGTTTGTCCGCACTCTCGGGGTTCTCAGTGCCTTCAACTTCAGATTCAGCGGCGTCCGTCCGCCCGCTCCTTCGCTACTTCCGACGCACTGCGCTTGACTTTACCCTAGCAGTGTCTAGAATGACGCGATGGCCAACAAGCCAATACTGGTGGGGACAGCGCCGAATCCGTGGATTCACGATGGCGCTAGTTTTGCGTTTTGCCCCCGAGAATCCCCCCGTCGACAGGGAGCGACTGGGGCGTGCGTCCCGTCTTGCCTGCGGGTTGCCGGAGTGTGGCTCTGTCTGTGCTCAACCGCCTTTTGCTTCTGGACCGCGCAAGGTCCGAACCTGGCACTGGGTTTTGCCGGGCAATTCCTTGCCATTGGGACCAATGGCCCTGTTCGCGGTCTGGCCCTTCAGCCAGAGGCGCGGTTGCTGCGTCAGAGGCTATTCGCGCGCGCCTTCTGGTACACGGGGCGCTACCGGGAAGACGGGGAACCTGCAAAGGCAGACTACGTCGGAGGAGACGTGGGGATTGGTTGGCTCTCGTTACCAGACGCCCGCGAACCTGAGGCCAGACTGCTGCTGAGCTCCGTCTTCGTCGGAGGTCGGTACATCAACGCGCGCCCCACACCAGGAGACATGGCGCCGGCACGGACACAACAGGCCGTCGATGTGGATGTTGGTTGGTACCTCGGGATGGGTGGGCGCTGGACTCCCACCCTTGACATGGAAATCTCGATGGGCCTGCTCAAGGCGCCGTTTTTCATCGGGTACATGTTGCTGCAACCAGTCGACTGGTTGCTCTTTGACCTAGCAGGGGATGACCGAATCCACGGCGTCGTCGAAGGCCTCGTGAATCACTGGGTCGAAACGCGGGGATGCGTGAGCGTTGCATTTCAAGTGGGCTGGCGATTCGGCAGTCACGTCGGCGTTAGGCTGGGCTTCGAGGCCAGGGGGTATAACGCCGGCGTACCCGACAACTGGTCCACTACCCAGGTTGGGCCAACGTTGGCCCTGGAGTACCGCATCTAACCTCTGGTGGTTTCCGCGGGGCGCTAGAGACACCCACCCACGGTCCCGGACGGCTTCGAGCTGCTGGCGCAGTGTCGCACCTGCCTCGGCTTGACTCAAGCTGGTGGATTTCGGGGATAGGTTACTTGACTTCTAGCTATCACTGTGGGGGCCGTGCCGTGGTCTTGCGCGCGGGCAACTGTACCACTATGATGTGGACGTGGCTCTGAACTCTTCTATCGAATGGACCGAGGTGACGTGGAACCCGGTGACGGGTTGTAGTCACATCAGTGCCGGTTGCGCCCACTGTTACGCCGAACGGTTCGCACTGCGGCTGCAGGCCGCAGGCATGGCAAAGTACCGGAACGGGTTCAAGGTGACGGCTCATGAGAGGGAGCTGCTGAGTCCACAGTCGTGGCGCAAGCCGCACATGGTTTTCCTCTGTTCGATGGGAGATTTGTTTCACGCCGAGGTGCCGGCGAGCTTCATCAGGCGGGTGTTTGAGGTAATGGCCCAATGCCGTCAGCACGTGTTTCAGGTCCTGACCAAGCGTAGCAAGCGGCTCAAAGCTTTGGCACCGAGTCTGCCCTGGCCTGAGAACGTCTGGATGGGGGTGACGGTTGAGGACAGCCGAGTTGTCTATCGCATTGACGACCTGAGAGCGGTCCCTGCCAAGGTTCGATTCTTGTCCTGCGAACCGCTGATTGCTGACGTCGGCCATCTGCGGCTGAACGGCATCCATTGGGTGATTGTTGGTGGCGAATCCGGGCCGGGTGCGCGAGTGATGAAGCCGGAATGGGTGAAGTCGGTCAAGCACCAGTGCGAGAAAGCCGGCGTGGCGTTCTACTTCAAGCAGTGGGGCGGCACGCGCAAGCACCTGAGTGGCCGCGTGCTCGACGGCCGGACATGAAACGAGACGCCGGCTGCCCTTGACGGTCAGGCATCATCACTGCTCCGCTGGTACGAGACCGCTTGCTCAAGCGCCGGGTCGCTGAACGGCTTCTGGGCTGACCCGGCGGCAGCCTGCGCCGGGCTAGTGGACTACGCGCAGGCGGACGGTTTCGGTCCGCTCAGAGGTCTGGGCTGTGCAGTAGTAGACTCCGGGTTGGTAGCCGGCAGTGCTGATGCTCAGTGATGAGCCGTCAGACCGAAGGATCTCGACCGTGCGTCCGGCCGCGTTTCGTACCGTGACGGTTAGAGGGCCGCAAGCATCAGGCGCGAGACTGAGCATTGTCCGGCGGTCGGCCGGGTTGGGCCAGCAGCGGACCGATGGGTTGGTGCGGACCGGCCGGGATTCGCCAATGCCACTGACCGGGACAAGGGTGATGTCGTCGGCGGAGACCTCCGCCCATGGGGTCCCTCAGCCGCCTGAGGTCGCGGCGTACACCGAGACTTTCAGTTTCTGGACAAAGCGAATCGGAACATCGGGCAGGTTCTGGGTCAGTTCGTCGTAGACGTTTATCTGGAATCGGTTCCATTCGGTATTCGGCACCTGGATCAGGTGGGTTGTGCCGGTCGAGACCCAGTTGCAGTAGGGGCTCGGGTAGTAGAACCTGGTGTCGCCCTGGAAGGCGTTGTCGCGGTCGTAGTAGCCGAGGATGACGGCCGAGACCGGCCAGCAGGTTGACGAACCGGCTCCAAGGTTCATCTTGGCCCAGAACGAGAAGTCAAGGTTGAGGTTCGAGACGCTGACCATCTGGTCGAGCGAGGTTGAGCCAGCACCGCTGTACTGCTGGAGGTACGCCTCATAGTCCGGGTCCGGGTGGTAGTGCGTACCTCGATCAAACGTATGGGTTCCTAGTCCGACTGGGTTCCGGGTCCAGCCGACGGTCAGGTCCTGCTCAAAGTCACCGTTGACGAGCAGGTTCTGGGCCACGGCTGGCCCGAAGCCAATCAGAGCGCAAAGCAGTAGTCTGGTCATGGACGGACCTCCAGTTTGGGATTGTACTATGATAGCCGGATGCCGGCTGAAGTCAAACCAACACCTTGGGCCAGTTCCGAGAACGACCGTCTCCCGCCTCTTCCTCCGCCCAAATCTCTTCGCTCCTTTGATGGGAGCAGGTTAGGGTGAGGGTCGGGGGAAATGGGGAATGGATTGGAGGGCGGAATCGGTGTGTCATTCGTTCTTGACATGATGCGTCCGGCCACTATCTTGGAGTCGTGCAGTCTGAGGCAATCGTCCAAGTTCCGCACTCGGTCAACCGATGAATGTGTCAGTGACAGTACTTGCTCTGTCGTTTCTCATTGGAGTGCTTTCCGGCTCGGTGCCGTTCGGCCTGTTTGCCGGTCGTTGGGCCGGTACGGACATCCGGCAACGCGGCTCGGGCAATATCGGCTTCACCAATGTTCAGCGTACGGTCGGCTGGAAATGGGCCGTGCCGGTGTTGATGCTCGACATCGCCAAAGGAATCGTGCCGGTCCTTGCCGCTGCGCGGCTCGGGCTGGAGCCGGTCGCGGCCGGGCTGGGAGCAGTGCTCGGGCATGTCTTTACCCCTTGGCTTGGATTCCGGGGCGGCAAGGGCGTTGCCACGACGTTCGGGGTCGCGGCCGTGCTTTGCCCGAGGAGTTTCTGGCCTGACCTTGGGCTCTATCTTGTGCTCCTGCTGTTGACCGGTTTCGTTTCGGTCTCTTCGGTTGCGTTCGCCGCCACACTTCCTTTGCTGACGGCCGTGTTCTATGCCGGTCACTTGTCCTTGTTGGTTTTTGCCCTGGTGGTATCGGTCATCATCGTCCTGCGGCACGTTGCCAACATTCGCCGGCTCGTGGCGCGGACTGAGCCGCGACTCGGGCTTTGGGTCCGGCTCTTCAGGAAGCGATGAACAGCAAGGTCGCCTTTATCGGCGCAGGACGCTGGGCACTCGCGCTTGCCGGGCACTTGCACCGGCAGGGCTGCACCGTATCACTGTGGGAGGGAAAGTCTGAGAACCTAGCGCGGCTTACGGCGACGCGTCAGCATCCGGACCTGCCTGATACCTTCTGGCTACCCGAGAAGGTGGAGGTATCCGGGGACCCGGTCTTGGTCCTGCGCGATGCCGCGCTGGTGGTCTTCGCAGTACCGTCGGACGCGCTCGATGCTGTGGCCGTCGGAGTGAGCAGTGCCGTCGCCGACCAGAGCACAATCGTAACCGTGACCAAAGGCATTGACCCGACGACGTACAAGCGGATGTCCACTGTGCTCAAAGCCCGGCTGCCCGGACGCAGGATTGTCGTGCTGGCCGGCCCGGGAATCCCGTACGACTTTGCGGCCGGGGACCCGACCTCGCTTGTCGCCGCATCGGAACACGAACCCAGCACGGTGCTGGTCAGGGACACTTTCACCGGCGGTAATCTGCGCGTCTACTCTCACCCTGATGTTGTCGGGGTCGAGCTGGCCGCGGCGATGAAAAACGTCATTGCGCTGGCCGCAGGCATCATTGACGGCCTGGGGCTGGGCATCAACGCCAAGTCGGCGCTGCTCACCCGCGGGCTGGCCGAGACGATCCGCCTCGGGTTGGCATTCAACGCCAACCCGTTGACGTTTGCCGGACTGGCCGGCATGGGGGACCTGATTGTCACCGCCTTCTCTGACCACTCGCGGAACCATACACTAGGGGTGCTGCTCGGCCGGGGCGAGAAGCTCGAGTTGGCCCAGGCGCGGCTCAACGGCGTGGCCGAGGGTCTTGCTTCCACCCGGACCGCGCGGACTTTGGCTGCACGCCAGCGCGTCGAACTGCCGATTACCGACGAGCTCTACCGGGTGCTGTACGAGGGAGCCGACCCGCACGAAGGCATCGAACGGCTGCTCCGGCGCCGACCCAAACCCGAGGTGTGGTAGTGCCTGCCGGCAAGTTCTACACGGTCACTCAGACCTGCCGGACGCTCGGGGTCAAGCCTCATATTCTTCGCTACTGGGAACGTCAGTTCGAACTCAAACCCCGGCGCAACTCGGCTGGTCGGCGCATCTACTCATCCGAGCAGATTGAGAAACTGCGTCTCATCAAACACCTTGTCTACACCGAGAAGTTGACAATCAAAGGCGCCCGCCGCCGCCTCACCGGTATGAGCCCCGCCGCCGCACTCCCCAAAGACCGCCGCGCCCTCCTGCTCTGGCTCAAGAAGGAGCTTGTTGCGCTCCAAGCGCTGCTGGCAAGTTGAAGGGGCAGTCCGCCAACGCTGAGCCGGAGGTATGCCCGATTGCGGCCGGTGTTCGGGGCGATAGCGGTGCAGTCTCGAGCGGGTGCGTGAAGACACAACGCCGAGGCAAGCCGAGGCTCTTGCTGCTCAGCCCAACAACCAGGGCGGATTTGGAAGAGCCGCTTCGGCTCTTCAAGGAGTTTGATGTCTGGCACTTATACGGAGTTAGGATAAGTGATACGGCTGGAGCCGGCGGCGCGGTCCATTCGCTCCGCTTCAGGGGACCAATTGACGCGTTGGTGAAGACGTTGAAAATCAGGCCTGCCGTGATACAAGGGTCGGAGCCGTATTACGTTCCCACGGGCTTGTTGCTGTCAGTTGTTACGCTGCTGGCCGCCTCGTTGCTCAGGATTCCGTACTACTTCCCGATGTTCGAGAACATCGCGCCCGAGGTCAAGTTTCGAGAAGTCAGGGTTGTGGTGGCAGTCGGAAAGTTGGTTGTTCGGCTGCTGAAGTGGTTCTGCCGGCTCTACGCCCGCCGGGCAGGCTGGATTTTCGTCTTGAACAACGGCGCAGCCCGCAATCTGCTTGACCTCGGGATTCCCGAGGAGAAGATGCTAAGGCGGCTGTACGCGACATGGGGTGTTGACCTCCGCTGCTTCACCCCTGAACGGGACGGAACCGAGCCGTTCCTCGGCAAAGACGCCATCCTGTTCATCGGGCGCATCGTATCGGAGAAAGGTATCAGGGTCCTTCTTGAAGCTTTTCTTGAAGTTCGTCGTCACCTGCCGGGTGCCAGTCTGTTGTTTATCGGCGATGGGCCGGACGCTCGATTTGTGCGTGATTTTGTGGCCGCCCACTCGTTGAACAGCGCCGTCAGCTTGCTGGGAGTCGTCCCCAACTCGCAACTGCCCCGGTACATCCGCGCGGCTCGGGTTGGAGCCGCCCCGTCAATTACGACGAGACGGTGGATGGAACAGGTAGGCATGGTGAACATCCAGTGCATCGCTTGTGGCACACCGGTCGTAACCACCAACTCCGGGGCAATCCCGGAGTTCATCGAGAACAACGTGACCGGGTTAGTCGTGCCCGAGAACGACGCGCAGTCGCTGGCCAATGCACTGATTGCCGTTCTGACTGACGCTGACCTGCATGACCGGCTGGCACGCCAAGGCCGGGCTGCGGCATTGCGCCGCTACGACATTGAGGCCAATATCCGCGACATCGAGCGCACACTGCTTCGATTGCTAGGACGTCATCCAAGCCCGAGTTCCTAGGCCTGCTGCATTAGCCGCACTCAGCGGCGTTCGGTCCTGAGCCAATTGTATTGCAGACGGCGGCCAAAGAAGTACTGCCAATAGCCTGCCAACAGCGCGAAGTTAGTCCAGAGGAAGTACTGCACGAGCAGAAGCTTGCGCCAACGTCCACGCACCACGAGCACGAGGGGCGTGGTGACGTATAATAGAACCTGCGCAACCGACAGCGCGGCGAAGACCGGGGCTCCCGAACGCATGACGGAGAGCAGTAGGATTGACAGCAACATGAATGGTGTCAGCATTCTCAGAACTTTGTGCGACAGCAGGACCCACGCCTTGATGGGGTGCCTCGGCAACAGCAACCCGGGCATTTTGAGCAAGACCTGCAGGCTGCCCCGGCTGTTTCTCGCCTTGCGGACAAACTCAACTCGGGCGCTCTCAACTCGGGTCATGGAGACCGCGTTTGGTTCGTACACAGCACCGTAGCCTTCCAGGAGGGGGCGAGTTCCGAGCACGAAGTCGTCAAGAATCGTGTCGGCCGGAATCGGCCGGCAGAGACGACAACGTACCATCATTGCCCAACCGTATGCGCCAACCGCGGTTCCTAACTTCCCCTCGAGCTCCTTGAGCCGGTTTTCGTAACGGTCCCAGAGTCCCTCAGCCGCGTGGCCGTCTTCGTTCGTCCGGAGATACCGGAACAGCACAACCCCAACTTTTTCGTCACGGAATCTGGCCGCGGCGATGCGCACGGCATCGGATGCCAGCAGCACATCGGCGTCCGTGAAGAGCACAATGTCGTTGTGTGCCGCTTGAATCAGCATGTTCAGCACCGCTGACTTACCGATTCGCTCATTGACCGAGTGGAGAACGACACCTTGGGCTGCGAACATCTGTACAATGTTGTTGGTCTCATCGGTCACGCCATCAGTCCCGACAAGTATCTCGAGCTTGTCGTGTGGATAGTCGAGCTTCAGGCAATTGCGGAGCTTCGCGGCGATGTTGAGCTCCTCATTCCATGCGGCGATGGCGACGGTAATGGACGGCAGGTCACTTGATGCCGGCGGGGGGCAGTGCCGCTTTGTCAGCTTCACCACAATCAGAAGCAGTAACGGAAATCCGAGCCAGTGATAGCCCAGGACCGCCACTGGTATCCAGAAGAGCAGCACGTCCACAAAGGTCGGCATCAGCTACTCAGCAGATGGCGGTTCAGAGCACCACCTGAAGTCGCAAGCCTGCGCTGCTGGAGTGCACCCCGCCCGGAATCGAGTTCGTCGCCCAGTAGGACCGACGATAGCCGAAGACGAGCTTCAATCTCTCACCAGGAACGGTGATGTTGCCCGCCAGCGCCAGCGCAAGGTCGTACCGGTCGTCGGCCTGCAGTTCGATGTCGAAACGGCCGGCCGGCTCAAACCACGGCAGCAATACATATGAGCACTGGAGATATGCTGCGTCGCGCAAATACGGGCCGATGACCGCGTGCTGCACCTCAGCTGCGAGCGACAGACGACCGCGCTTCAACCAAGCCTCGCCGGCGAGGTTTCCAAATGTGTTTCCCCCATCTCCTGTTCTGCCCAGATACCCACGACCAGCAATCCCGGTACCGGAAAGCAGACCGGGTCTGAACACAACTCGCCCGCACAGGTCTTTCCAGGTGTTGTCGTCTGTTATCTGGCCCGTGCCGTTGCCATTCAGGCACGCAGCGGTCACGGTCAGCCATCCTCGATCGTGGGTGAGCAAAACGCCCACGTCCTGGACGGTCTGAGGCTTGAGCCAACGTCGCACCGATGAGTAGTCCAGCAGTTTCAGCTCCGGCAGCGGGGTTTGTGCCTCATAGCCAAGCGGAGGCGTCAGTTGGCCGACTGCCACATCAAACCAACCCGGCCAGCGCAGCGCCACATAGAGCTCGCGGGCAATCGTACCCTGCCGCCGGGCGATATCCGCCTGCAATCGCAGTGAGGTGATAGGGCCCAACTGCGCCGTCACTCCCAGCAGTGTGATTGGCACGGTGAAGCTCAGCGTTCTACTGGAGATATTCGCGACTCGCGCGACGCTGTGGCTCGCGTCAACCCAAGCCAAGGCGTCTACGGTCATCGCGCTTTCAACAAACGTCGGCGCCAGCAGGCATGCGAGGGCGACGACAGTCTTCAATTGATTCAAGGGGCCTCCGTTCACGTGCAGATTAGGATGGGGCACGTCTGGTCTTGAAGTTTCGGCGAACTGGTTGAGCGGTGCGATGTCGGCTCGGCGTGCGCCACGCGGCAGGACGGTCCACAGGGCTTCGTCATTCTTGCCGAGTGCCGGGCGTGCGGGCTTTGACCTCTTGATAGATTGCGGCAAACGCCCGGGCCACTTCCTGCCAAGTATAGCGGTTCGCTACCAGCTCCCGGCCGGCCTCGCCGAGGCTCTGCCGGCGGTCACGGTCACGCAGCAGGCCGACCACCGCATCAGCGAAATCCTGAGGCTCGTCCGCCAACAGTATGTTATAACCGTCCACGAGTCCCTCGATTCCTTCACATCCGATTGAAGTGGAAACCACGGCCTTGCCCAGCGCCAGGGCCTCGAGGATTTTGACTCTTATGCCACTGCCGACCCGAGTCGGCACCACGAAGACCGAGCTGCGCTGAATCAGGGGTCGGACGTCAGGGACAAAGCCGGTAACGATGACCGATGAGCCGTCAGCTCGGCGTCGGATGTCGCGAGGCGGGTCTTTGCCCACAATGCGGCAGAAGGCGGTCGGCAACTGCGCCCGGATGCGCGGCATGACGGCGTCAAGAAACCACCGGATGCCAACGACGTTGGGTAGCCAGCGCATCAGCGCAACCGAGATGATGGAACCGGGTTCTTCCAGTGACGGTTGTGGCGGGACGTCCGGTACGTCAACGCCGACACCAACCACATCGACCCGAACCCCTCCGCCAAGACGCGACAGAACCGTTGCGTCAACCTGAGTAACAGCCACGCGACGGTCAAATTGCGGCAGGTACTCTTTTTCGTAGGCTAGCAGACGGGCGTGCTGGATAGCTGCGTACGCCCGGACAAGCGGGTTGGATTGGCTCTCTCGGAACCGTGCCATCATCGTCGAATCTACGTTCTGCATTCTGAGGACCACGCCAAGCTGCAGCTCGCGCGCGATGGCCAGCCCGTAGCGGGCCATGTGGAGGAAGTCGGTTTGGATTATCTCCGGACGAAACTCCCGGGCCGCGCGGCGCACCAGAGCCATGAATCCTGGAGGTTGGCTCTTGCGATATGAGTAGGGAATGCTGGAGAAGAGATTCATGAACATCCCGCTGAGGCGCATCTTCATGTCTGCGGGCATCGTCCAGACGGGAAACTCTTGGCCGAACTCCGGTGCGACCGGCTCTCCAACCTGAGCCGGCGAGACAAACCCGACTTGGTGACCAATGCGGGCGAGAGCTTGGGCCGTGCGGTAGACGGCAATGCGGCCGCCGTCAACCGGGGGGTAGGGGACATTCTGTAGTATCTCGAGGATTCGCATCTAGCGGGGTCTCAAGGCACACTGTAGGACTACAGCCGACGCGGCAAGGCCAAGAATAGAACCAGTCTCCGATATTGTCAAGAAACGCAGTCCGTTCACTGCGCACCATCGTTATGCGCCATGGTGTCTCCGAACCAGATTCTGAATCTCGTCAACCAACTGATCAGCCGCGAGGCGGGAGCTGAATCGCGCCGCCTGCTCATGACCGGCGCGGGCCATCGCCTCAAGCTGCTGCGAATCTGACAGCAGTCGGTGCAATTTCGCTGCCAAGTCCTGTGGGTCGCGCACCCGGAAGTAGCAGGCAGCCGGCCCGCCGACCTCTGGGAAACTTGACGTCCAACTGCACAGAACAGGACACCCACAGCTCATGGCCTCGGCAATCGGCAGCCCGAAACCCTCGTAGACACTAGCGCAGACAGTCAATACCGCGCCTCGATACAGGCTGGCGAGGTCGTCGTCGGGAACCGCGCCGAGGTAACGCACCCGGCCGGCGGCCTCAAGGCGACGAATCTGCCTGAGCACCGACCGGCACTTCCAGCCGGGATTCCCCACAATCACGAGGAGCGGCGCCGGTCTGAGTTCCAAGGCGCGCAACAGGGTTGTGTAGTCCTTGCGAGGTTCGATTGTGCCGACCGTCAACAAGTACGGGTGCGGAATGCCATACTTGCGCGGGATGTCGGTGGAGTCGCCGTCGGTGGCGGGTCGCTCAAAGGCCGGGCTTAACCCTTGGTAGAGCACGCGCAGCTTCGCCGCCGGGACCCGCAGGTAACGCTGCGTCAGGCGTGCCGAGGATTCCGAGACTGCTAAGACCCGGTCAGCGGCAAGGGCAGCCGACGCAAAGTAGGTCCGGGCCGCGAACCGTGCCCGCAGCGGCATCGTGTGGGGCGCGACGACCGCAGTAAGGTCGTGAATGGTCAGCAAACGGAGGCAACTGCCGAGGGGGCCGACCGGTAACATGTGATTCTGTCCCCAGAATACTTCGATGCCGTCTTCGCGCAGCATGCGTGGCACGCATCGCTGCAGCCACCTGATAGTAACCCGTCCTTCATCGGGCCTTGAGACTCTCAGCCGCCAGTGTCCCGGGGGCAATGGTATCTCCACCATCCGCGGTGAGTATAGGACACTCTCGATGTCGCTTGAATCCTGAACGAGATATGACAGCAAACCGGTCAGGTAGCGGGCGATGCCTGCTCGCGGTGACCGAAAGACGCTGACGTCAACACCCAGCCGTAACCTAGCCATGGGCGTTCACCTCTGCCACACAGCGTTCACGGTCGGCACCAAACAGGATAGTCCACGAAGCTCAGTCATTCTTGCCGAGTGCCGGGCGTGTCCTCAATGATGTCACTCTGAGGAGCGAAGCGACGAAGAGTCTTCGGTAGGATAGGGCAGGTCTGGTCTTGACCGTTCGGCGAGCTGGTTGAGCGCTGCGATGTCGGCACACCGTGCAACACAGGAGTGGTAGACAACCCAGTCAATACCGAGCTAGCATTGGGTACGGCATGTAGGGGTTGCCGGCCGAATTCCAGCTCTCATGATGTCGAGTATATCTCGGGCCGCCTGCCGGAAACTGAAACGGCCGGCTTGGAGTATGCCGTTCGCGACCATTCTTGCTCGCTGCCGCTCATCGTGCAGCAGTGCCTCGATTTGACGAGCCAAGTCCTGGCTGTCGCCGGTCCTGAAGTAGCGAACGGCGGCCCCGCCGACTTCCGGCAGGCTGGAAGACCAACTGCACAGAACCGGACAGCCGCATGCCATCGCTTCGAGCACCGGCAGACCGAATCCTTCGTAAATCGAGGGGAAGACAAACAATCGGGCGGCCGAGTACAGTGCCGGCAGATCCCCGTCGTCAATCCGGCCCAAATACCTCACCCGGCCGGCTTTCTCCATTGCTGAGATTTCGCGTACTATGTTCCCAGCCTTCCACCCGATGCCGCCGGCGATTGCGAGCAGCGGGGCCTGGGGCAGTCTCCGGAGTGCCCGCAGCAGTGTCGTGTGGTCTTTTCGTGGTTCAATCGTTCCGACCGTAAGCAGGTACTCGTCGGGCAGGCCGTACTTCTGCGCGACAAGGCCCTTTGCTGCGGCAATCGGCAGTGGCCGGAACCGGTCGTTGATGCCGAAGTAGACTCTTCTGACCTTCTCGCGGCTGATGCCCAGCAGCCGGACGACATCCCGTGCCGTCGAGTCGGAATCTACGACCACCACGTCTGCGGCACGACACGCCTTGGGTAAGTAGTACCTCCGGGTAAGGACCGAAGTGAGCCGAATCGTCTGCGGGCAGACGAGTGGGGCTAGGTCGTGGACCGTCAGGACCCGGAAGCAACGCCGGGGCAGGTGTAACGGGAGCAGGCTGTTCTGGCCCCAGAACACGTCCAGCCGGTCCTGCTGTACCCAACGCGGGACCTGAGTCTGAATCCAAGCATTCACGAACCGCCCGGCTAGTCCGGATGCGGCCCTCAGCCGCCAACGGACAGGCGCCAGTGTTATCTCCACCGGACGTGGCGCGTAGAAGAAGAACTCAATATCAGGCGCCAGTAGCATCATCTCGGTAATCATGCAGTCCAAGTAGCGGGCGATTCCCGCTTTGGCCGCGACGCAATAGGATGCTTCGACACCGACTTTCACAATTCCCGTGGTCCGTTCTCCGCGCTCAACGGCGCTGGCTCGCTTCCGTGATTGACTGTAGCACTGCGTTGTTCACTGATAGCTTTGCGCAAGTATACTTGGGGCAAAGGCACAATCAACAGGCCTAATACGGTCCCGGCGACTAGTTCGAGCGGACGGGCTGCGGTACTGACCGGAATGTGTTCTCTCTTATCGCACGCCAGCCGAGCAGACCCGCGGCGTGGTACCGATGGCTTCGGCGTCGGCTTGACGTCAGTCCGTCGGTGCCGACGTAGTCACATCTGTGGTAGGTGTGTGCCGTAGACGATGAACTGATGCAGCCAAGCCTATCAGCATCCCGGGCACCATCAGGGTACCTGTCAATGCATCCACCAGCCCGTGAGCCAGAAAGGCGATCATGGCTGCAGCGAGTCCCGCCGCAAGACCGCGGCATTCCCACG
>FWPV01006487.1_pt1 | contig 22263 bp, 14 predicted proteins | sample 2228371 | NCBI WGS metagenome assembly FWPV01 (sample SAMEA103939776, study PRJEB20133) | metagenome | reverse complement strand
TAAGGGAAAACCATCCTTTCCGCCCAGCCTATTATCCTTCGGAGACCGCTGGGCGCCTGTCTCGGTGGGGAGACCGCCGCGCTTCGCTCGAGGTGACACAACGGATCAATGCCCTGACGAGGGTTTGGGGGTTCAGAATTTGCCCTCGCCCCGGCCCTCTCCCGTCTGCGGGAGAGGGCTTTCTTTACGTCCCAGCCGGGAGACCGCCGCGCTTCGCTCGCGGTGATACAAAGGGATCAATGCCCTGAAGAGGTTTGGGCGATTCAGACGGACTCGTAGGGGCAATTCATGAATTGCCCTACGACATGTCTAATGCCCTTATAGGACCGTAGCAGGGCGCGGGCATTTGGAGATTCATACGCATATTACTGCACTCACCCGATTACAACTGGTCAGGAGCCTACACACCTGATCATGATCTTGGTAAAGAATTTTGTTATTGTAAGCATAACACCCTCTTTGTATAATCTTTGTTAAGCTTTATACAGCAAAATATTCGGCAAAGTTGCTTTTGGCCCGCTGGCTGAGCGACGCCACTCTCGCGCCAGCCAGAAGGTGCTGATGATGAAAAAATTAGCCTCGCCAATTTCGATCCGCATCCTCTTTATCGCTCTGGTTTTATTGTTATTAGCAGCCTGTACTTCTACAGGCGGTAAATTTACGCCGCCTGTGTACACCGCCACCCAGATGTACCTGGCGACCGCCACTGCCAATACAACGCCTCTCCAGCCCGCGAGTACAACCGTCCCTTTGCCCACCTCGACCCAGGTTCCCGTCAGCCAGCCCTGGTGGAACGATGCGGTCTTCTATGAGCTGACGGTCCGCAGTTTCTATGACAGCAACAGCGACGGCATTGGCGATTTTAACGGGTTAATAGAAAAGTTGGATTACCTGAACGACGGTGACCCGTCCACCACCACTGACCTGGGGGTGACGGGCATCTGGCTGCTGCCCATCCATCCATCCCCATCTACTCATGGCTACGATGTCACAGACTACTACGCTGTCAACTCTCAGTACGGAACAATGGATGATTTCCGCCGCCTGGTTGACGAGGCGCACCGCCGCGGTATTCGCATCATCATGGATCTAGTAATCAATCACTCCTCCAGTCAGCATCCGTGGTTCGTCCAATCACAGGATCCCCAATCCCCTTACCGTGACTGGTACGTCTGGTCCAATGTCGATCCCGGTTTCAGGGGTCCATGGGGACAGCAAGTTTGGCATCCGTTAAATGGGGCTTTTTATTACGCCTATTTTTGGGAGGGCATGCCCGACCTGAACTATTCCAATCCTGAAGTCACCGCGGAAATGGAGCAGATAACCCGTTTCTGGCTAAAAGATATCGGTATTGACGGTTTCCGTCTCGACGCCATCGGCTCTCTGATTGAGGAGGGCACAAATGTGGTAGAAACGAAAGCCTCACATGATTGGTTCTCAAATTATTTAAAATTCATAAAAGAAATCAAGCCCGAAGCCATGGCAATCGGGGAAATCTGGCAGGAGGATGCGGTAGTCGCTCCGTGGGTCGCCAATCAGCGGGTTGACCTTGCGTTCGAGTTCGACTTGTCCGCTGCGCTGATTGCCGGTATCAAGGAAGGCAATTCCAATCGCATTATAGAAACATTGCACTTGGGCACTAGTCAATTTCCATCCGGGCAGTACGGTGTTTTTCTCGCCAACCACGATATGACCCGCGTGATCACCCAGCTGGGTGACGACCCGCAGAAGGCCAAGGTGGCAGCGTCATTGTATTTAACGCTGCCAGGTGTTCCCTTCGTCTACTACGGAGAGGAAATTGGCATGCGCAACCAGCCGCCTGAAGGACTGTTCCTTCCCCCAATGCAATGGAGTGGTGGACGGTACGCGGGCTTCTCGGATGTGATTCCATGGTCGGCGCCAGATATCGATCCGCTCAGGAATGTTTCAGCGGAAACGGGTGATCCGAATTCAATACTCTCGCATTACCGCACTTTGATCTCCCTTCGCAACAGGCATCCTGCCCTGCAAACGGGTGAGCTGTTCTTGCTCTCCACCTCTGCTCAGGGCCTGTTTGCCAGCCTGCGCACCTCGCCCACCGAATCCGTGCTGGTCCTAATCAATCTGAGCGCTTCCCCCATTCTAGAGCCAAAAGTATCCCTGGATGCCAGCCCGCAGTCCCAGGGAGAATACGACCCTGTTCCTTTATTCGCCGATACCCGCCTGGAAGCGCTGACAGTTCTCAGTAGAGGGCAGATATCGGATTATGTCCCCGTGCCGGTGATTCCGCCCTATTCCACAATCATGGTGCTGCTCCAATCGAAATGAACGATCCCTTGGCGATACTCATGAAACATCATGATGCGTAATCGCCGCGCGGGCAATGAACGCCAACCTGGGATGAAAAGGATCCTTGTCATGGGAATCATTCCCCGCCCAACTGCCCGGAGAAGCTGCCAGCAAGGCCTGCGGAAAAGTAGGTGCTCCTGACCCGCCAGGAGGCGCGAGAATGAATAGCCTCCTTTCAGTTCCCGCCTGGCAGCTCATCTTGAGACCGTTGGGCAACCCAATGAGCATTTTGCATCGAAAACGATTTGACGCCATATGTACGGGGAAAAAGCACTCGGGCGGGCATTCGAATCTGGAGGTTCAGGGTTCCCTGGCCTGGCCGCCAGGGCAGGCGAATCCCTGCGGGGGCGCTGGATGTGGAGTGTTTCCCCTTGATAGCCCCAGGATATGGTGATGGATGAAATGATTGTCTTTAGTGCCGATGGCGTAAGGTGTCTTCTGTGAATCACCGAATCTTAGCAAAAGTGTTGAGTCAGGGATATCCTCATTGGTTGAAAGGATATCTTTAACGCGCCACATTTACTAGTTACAGAATTGTGCGGCATTAATAAAGCTGGTTGCAACCATTCGTGCTTACGCCGGGAAATCAATATAGCCGATTATAAACGCCTGGTAACCGATTCTCGAATCATCAATGTTGATTGAAACTCCGGTAGAACAATCGGTTTTCCTTGCATTAAGTCAACCAGCGCCTTACCGGCGGCCTCCCCGATTTCTAATGGAGTGCGACGGATGGATGTCAAAGGGGGGATCATGTAGGCGGAAGGAGCCTGGTCGTCAAATCCCACGATCGATACATCCTCCGGTACGCGAATTCCACGCCGATATAATGCAAGTCTGGCTCCGTAAGCCATCTGATCGTTGGCGGCAAATATGGCGCTGAATATTCGCCCGCGCATCAGCAGCATTTCGATAGCCATTACCCCCGAAGGTTCGGTGAAATCGCCTTCGACGATCAAATCTGGATCAGTCTCGATTTCGGCTTCCTCGAGGGCTTTCAAATAGCCCTCTCTCCGTTCAATGGCATCCTCATGATGTTTCAATCCTGTGATATGCGCGATTCGACGATGTCCTGATTCGATAAGATACCTGGTAGCTTTCCGTGCTGCATCGAAGTCATCGAAAGGCAAACAGTTGGATTTTAATGCGGGTATTGTTCTTCCTAAAATGATCGTGGGGATGTTATTGGCAATTTCAACGATATCTTCATCGGGGGCGTGTACACTAAGGAGAATCAAGCCGTCAACTTTGCGTTCCACGAACATGCTCAAAGCTATTCTATCTTTTTCGGCATCCCAGCTGCCATCGGCAAATAACGGAGAATAACCACTGCCATCGATGCCCTTGAGAATCCCTCGTAAAATAACATCATAAAATGGGCTGCCGATAAGTTGCGTGAGCACGCCTATTGTCTTGGATTGTCCACCTGCCAGACCGCGTGCAAAGAGGTTTGGCCTGTAGCCGACCTCTTGAATAATACGCAACACCCGATCCCGGGTTTCATCAGCTACGGGCGCTGTGTTGTTCAAAACGCGTGAAACAGTACTTATCGAAACCTGGGCTAGTTCAGCAATATCATGTATGGTTATTTTATGATCTGATTTCATACTATCCTCTATATGTTAATTCATTATACATAGAAAGCGCTTTCGGTCAACAGATTAATTGAACTCTTTTTTTACGAAAAAACAAAGGATTTCCCCCGAAGAATGGTGGTGTTTTGCTTAATTCTATTGACAACAAGCCAAATATTTGCTAATATGAATGCAAGCGCTTTCTATTTTACCCCCCAATAACGTGGTTGATAATGGTAGCGTTTTCATAATTTGTGGCATGCCTGAGCTTGCACTCGGGTGAATTTGGTTGAGCGATCCTGCCCGCCTGTTGTCCTGAGGAGGTGAACCACCCATAAAATAGTGCTGATCTTCAAAATATCCTTTCCAACAGAGTCCAACAATTTCCCGATCAGAAGTCATAGGAGATAAGTAGAGATGCGAAAATCCTTTCTGCATACCATCATAATCATGGTCTTCTTGAGCATACTGCTAAGTGCTTGTGCAGGCTCATCGACCCCTGCTCCAGCTAGCGAAGAAGCCACTCAGGCTCCCGCTGCTGGCAAAAAGGTGACTCTCAGAGTCCTGGTCCATCAAAACCCGCCGATGGTCGAGTACATGACCAAGTTCAATGATGAATTTACGGCGAAGCATCCGGATATCACGATCGATATGTCGGTTGTGAATGCCAATGATCTCAGCACAGTTACACAGACTCGCTTAACTGCTAACGACGTGGATGTAGTCGACATGTTTGGCTTCGCAAACGCTGCCCAGCCTTACATGAAGAACGTGGATCCTCCAAACTGGCAGACATTAATTGAGGCTGGTTATTTGCTTGATATATCCGACCAGCCATTTGTTAAGAATTACGACGGACCAACTATCAAAGATGCCGGCACCTACAATGGCAAAGTCTACGAGATAAACCTGGGCCGCGTCTCGTATAGCGGCGTTTACTACAACAAGGACCTCTTTACCGCCAATAACGTTAAAGTCCCCACCACATGGAGTGAATTAGTCGCCGCTTGTGAAACCTTTAAGGCTGCTGATATCCCTTGTATGACAGCGGGTGGCAAAGATGGATGGCCAATCTTTGTTGGCGCGTACGGCTTGATTGGCGCATTGTATCCTGATCAGGAAGCCTTGGTAGAAGGTCTGTGGACCGGCACCATAAAATGGAATGATGCCAAATCCATGGAGATGTGGGAAAAAATGAAGGTGTATGCCCAGGATATGATGGAAGCTGGCGCCAGCGGGATTGCTGGTGATGCCGCTCCAGGGCGGTTCGCTTCTGGCGCAGTTGCCATGTTTACAGGGGGAACCTGGTACGCAGCTGCCATCGAAGCCGCTCAACCGTCATTCGAATGGGGCTATATTCCCTTCCCAGGAAGTGATAACCCAGAGGATAATAAATATCTGTTTGGGAAATATGATCAGGGTTGGGTGGTTGCCGCTAAATCTCCAAACAAGGAAGCAGCGCTACTTTATCTCAGCGATTTTTCGGAACCGGCCAACTATCAGGCGTTCGCCAATGCAGTGGGTTTCATCCCCACACAGCCGAATGCCACCCTGGATACGCAAATCGGCAAGGAAGTTGCTCCCTACCTCGCAAATTTCCGAGTCGGATATGAGCAGTACTGGGTAGCGCCCAAAGGGGCAGGACAGTATGCCAACCCATGGGCTTCGTACTTTAAACCTTTCGGAACTTATGATGATCCAAAGGAACTTGCCGATAAAGTTCAGGCGGATCTGCAATCCGGTCTCGACGCCAATAAGTAATACACCAACAGCGCTTGGGCAGGCTTCTCACCTTGTAAAAGGCGAGAAGCCTGTCATTACCCGAATTTGAGAGGAGATAAATTATGATCGGCTATCACTTTGGCCGAGGGCGGGCAAGATTAACTCCTTATTTACTCCTGTTACCGGGGATTTTACTTTACATCCTCATCGCATTGGGCCCCTCCATGGCAACCACTGTTTTCTCGTTTACAGATGCCACCGGCATTCGTGGTGCCCCTATCCATTGGATTGGGTTGGATAACTATCGCGAATTTCTCTTTCTTGGTCGGGCATCGATAGACAACTATGCAGCCCTGGGCCGGACATTGATATTTTGTTTCTTTGTAACGACCATCCAATTCGGCCTTGGTTTGTTGATGGCAATGCTGGTTAACCAGCGATTGAAAGGTACAAATTTCTTTCGAACACTGTACTTTATGCCTGTTATCCTTGGGGCGGTCATCCAGGGATTAATCTGGTCGCTCTTCCTCTATCCTTTAGGCGGGCCTATGGCTCGAATTCTTGAATTCTTTGGGGCAAGTTCCGAATTTTTAGGAGGTCAGCCAGCAGAGGCCTTTGCCTGGGTTATTGTGATCCAGATCTGGGCCAATATGGGCACGACCATGGTCATTTTCTTGGCAGGCCTTCAAACCATCTCGGAGGAAATGTACGAGGCTGCGAAGATCGATGGCGCCAGTAGTTGGCAGGTATTTAAAAATGTGACCTGGCCCTTACTAACCCCCAGCGTGAATACGAACCTTCTGTTAAACATTATTGGCTCCTTACAAGCCTGGCAACTCTTCCTTGTTCTCATTGGTTACCGAAATGGTACCCAAGTGCTGGGATATCTGGTCTATGCACAGGGATTCGGTCAGACGTCGGGTAGTGTGACCAGCGCCTTCCGGCAAGGTTATGCAGCGGCCGCTTCTATTGTCTTGTTCTTGTTGGTCCTGGTTTTGGGAACCATCACCCAGACAGTGTTGCAACGCCGAGAAAAGAGGATCTTAGGATGAACACAACCCTGACTCCTGCTATTAAAAAGGCTAATAAAGCCAGTTCTCGGGCTCCAATCAAGTGGGGGCGCATCGCTTCTTATGCTCTCCTCATGGTTTTTGCGGTGATCTACGCCGGACCGTTACTCATGTTGATTAATACGGCGTTTAAGACGTTACCTGAATTTATGAAAAATGCGACTTCAATTGTGACAAGCCTGCATTTTCAAAACTTTATTGACGCTTGGAATAAAGCTAACTTTCCCCGCTACCTGACGAATTCATTGATCTACACCGTTTCCGCAACGGTGGTGTTTGTCACAACAGCCATCTTTGTTGCATTTCCGGTATCTCGTAATTACATCAAAGGCGCCAATATTGTGTTGACGTTGTTCATCATCGCTTTATTTCTGCCGCCTGCTTTGATTCCGCAATTCCAATTAATGCTGGCGCTAGGGTTGTACAACAATCCACTTGGATACATCCTGTTATTTACTATCAATCCAATCGGTATGGTGATTCTCGTGAACTATATCAAAACCATCCCAAAGGAGCTGGATGAGGCGGCTGCTCTGGATGGTTGTGGCTATTTTCGCTTTGTGACCTCTATTCTTTTTCCTTTAATCCGGCCAGCCGTTGCCACGGTTGCGGTCTTACATGCGATTGGAATTTGGAACGAGCTCATTCTTCCGACGATCTATCTGACCAACAAGAATTATTATCCCATTACACGAGGGATGATCGTATTTCAGGGTGTTTACGGCAGCAATTGGCCTACCTTGGCTGCCGCGGTATTGATTATGACCTTACCCATGCTGATCATCTTCCTGTTTCTCCAGAGATATATTATCTCTGGCCTGACTCAAGGCGCAGTAAAGGGATAAAGTTTAGGAACCAAACCAACACAGGCTATGACGAAGAGAACCTGGACCCTAACCTGGCGAGATGAGTTCGACAATCCGAAAGTCGACCTGTCCCGCTGGCGTCTGGACGTTGGGTATACCGGAGGGTCCAACGGCGAGTTGGAGATCTATACAGATCGCCCTGATAATGCATATATTGCCGAAGGATGCCTGGTCATTGCGGCGCGAAAAGAAGCTTACGGGGGATACCGATATACCTCTGCCCGCCTTACAACCCGGGGCTTATTCTCATGGACATACGGTAGGATAGAGGCTCGTATCAAAAATCCAATTGGTCAGGGACTTTGGCCTGCTTTCTGGATGGTCGGAGAAGATCATGCCGCGATCGGCTGGCCAGAATGTGGCGAGATCGACATTATGGAAGCCATCGGAAGCAAGCCCCATATCGTGCGCGGTACGATCCACGGCCCCGGCTATTTCAGGGATAACAGCATCGGTGCAGATTACACCCTGACAGGAAATATGGCGGTTGATGATTTTCATGTGTATGCAGTGGAATGGGAAAAAGATGAAATCCGCTGGTATACAGACGGAGAATGCTACAACACCTTGACGCCAGGCGACGTCCCAGGAAAATGGGTATTCGACCATCCATTTTTCATCCTGATCAACCTGGCAGTAGGCGGTTTTTGGCCGGGCTACCCGGACAGCACTACAACTTTTCCCCAATTTATGTATGTAGATTATGTGAGGGTATACACCTAAGGAGAAATGGAGTAAACAACCGAAGACAACCGTTTAAACCTAAACATATCAAGGGTAGTTATCCTTTGTAAATAAGGAGTAGCTCATCCGGAGATTAATCCAATAAAACCGTCTGGCTCCGTCTTTTTAGAACTGGAACAGCCACAATCAGGATAAAGTTACCCAATTATGGTTTTTCCGGATGACAAATTTATTTTCGAGAATCTTACTTGTTGTTGGCATGATCTTATTCCCATCATGTGGGTAACCTTACTCTCTTCAGAAGAGGATTTGATGCTCTCAACCAGCTCATATGTAAAAGAACCAGGTGAGGTGATAATGAAAACGGCAACTGATTATCAGCGACGGGGAGCAAGAATATTAATTAGTATTTTGATGTTACCGTTATTCATAATCGCTTGTGTCCCGGTTCAAAAGACGCCAGAACCAACACCCATCGCGATGCCAGAAGGCTGGAATTTGACCTGGCATGATGAGTTTGATAGCGACTCGATCAATCCTGCCAATTGGACATATGATATCGGTGGTTGGGGATGGGGAAACGGTGAAGGTCAATACTACACTTCACGTCAAGAAAACGCTCGCCTGGAAAATGGCATGCTTGTGATCGAAGCCCGGCAAGAAAAATACGAGGGTTCTTATTACACCTCTGCGCGGCTAAAAACCCAGGGATTACAAAACTTCCAATATGGAAGGATTGAAGCGCGGTTAAAAGTTCCCAATGGCAAGGGTTTATGGCCTGCGTTCTGGATGCTTGGATCGAATTTCAATGGTACCAACTGGCCAGACTGCGGTGAAATCGACATAATGGAGTACATTGGCAGAGAGCCGGATTTAATTTTTGGAACTTTGCATGGTCCTGGGTACTCAGGCGCCTTAGGATTTAGCATGTGGAATCGGCAAACATATGATATCGCCGATGATTTCCATACCTACGCTATCGAGTGGGAAGAAGAGGAAATCCGTTGGTATTATGATGGAGAGCACTACTTTACTGTAACCAGATCTGACATCGGCGAACGGGATTGGGTATTCAACCAGCCGTTCTTCATTATCCTGAATCTTGCAGTCGGTGGTCAACTGCCTGGTCCGGTTGGCCTTGATACGGAATTTCCGGCTCAATATTTAGTGGATTACGTCCGAGTCTATCAGCGGTGAAATTTATGACGCCTTATTTCCTTGACGACTCCAACCGCTTTATCATTTCAAATTTCCAGCAGCAGCCACCGTTCTCTAGTACTCTTCCAGGCACCGCTGGGCAGATGGTTATCCCGGTTTGCGCTTTTTTTGTAAATCGAGGGCAAGGCATCACCAGCTTTGGAGTAGAAAATAAAGATCATCCGATCATGGAGTTCCAGCCGGCGAATAAGGCGTATCAACTCACCCCGTTTTTGGGCTTTCGAACCTTTATTAAGATTCATAAAGGAAAACAACCGATTCTCCTTGAGCCTTTTGCACCTGGCTCGCATCACCGAAACCAGCAGATGATCATCAGCCATAACGAGCTGGAATTAAGAGAGGTGTTTCCAGATCACGGCTTGAAGGTGGAAGTCCTATACTTCATCTTACCGGAAGAAAAGGTGGCTGGCCTGGTCCGTCAGGTTAAGATCACAAATCTGGCTTCCCGTCCAATTAATCTCGAGCTTCTGGATGGATTACCGGTGATTATTCCCTATGGATTAACCAATAAAGATTTAAAAGAACAAAATCGCACCATTGAAGCCTGGATGGAAGTGAACAATCTGGAAAAAAGCGCTCCGTTTTTCAGGCTGCGCTCAACACCGAGCGACACTTCCGAGATTCAAACCATCTCTGCCGGTAATTTTGCTATCGCTTATGCGGAGCAGAGTGAAAGCAGGCGGGAACTGAGCCCAATTGTCGACCCTGAGAATGTGTTTGGTCAGGACACATCCCTTGTTTTTCCCGAAAAATTCTACCAAGATGCCCTTGAGGATTTGTATAAACAAAACCAAGTGACCTCCGGTAAAACCCCGTGTGCTTTTTTTGGATATGCAGCGACACTTAACCCAGAAGAATCGACCAGCATAAATAGCGTTTACGGTCATGCGCGCGCGATCAAATTGCTCTACGAATTTTCAGAACACCTTGCGGCCAGCAGATTTCTTGTGCAGAAGAGAGAAGCGGCTTATAAGCTAATAGAAGGGCTGACTGCGCCAATTAACACCAAAACCAGCTCGCCGGTATTTGACGCATACTGCCGTCAGACATTCCTGGATAATGGGCTGCGAGGGGGGTGGCCTGTTCACCTGGGAAATTCAGGGAATCCAATCACTTATCATATTTATTCCCGTAAGCATGGGGATCCGGAAAGAGACTACAACGCTTTTTACATCGCTGCTGAATATTTCTCTCAGGGAAACGGTAATTACCGCGACGTTAATCAAAATCGGCGATGCGAAGTCTTCTTTGACCCGCAGGTTGAGGATACCAATATTCGCTCATTCATGAGCCTGATTCAGGCTGACGGATATAACCCATTGGTATTGAAAGGGAGTCGTTTCTGGGTGCCGCCTGATAGGCGTAAAGCGCTAATGAGTCTCGCTCGCGACCCGGAAAAACTGCTTTCCCTCATCGAGAAACCGTTTACTCCCGGTGGGCTGCTAAAACAGCTTGAGGAGATGGAAATTGATCTGCGTGTCTCCACGATTGTTTTTCTCGAACAAGCGCTGCAAGACGCAGACAGGTATTTTGATGCTGAATACGGCGAAGGGTACTGGACCGATCACTGGACTTACAACCTGGATTTGATTGACAGCTACCTGGCTGTCTATCCAGAGAAAAGTGTAACTTTACTGTTTAAACAAATCGACCTGCCTTTTTTTGAAAGCCCAATCTTTGTGCAACCGCGCGACAGAAAATATATTCTGGTAAACAATAAACCCAGACAATACGGGGCTGTCATCTTTGATCGAAAAAAAGCTGCTCTGATTGCCTCGCGTGGTGAATACAAAAATTTCATGCGAACAAAAGAAGGCCTGGGGGAGATCTACCGGACAAATCTTTATATCAAGCTGTTTATCTTGGCCTTGATCAAGTTCGCCACAATGGATCCCCAGGGGATGGGGATTGAGATGGAAGCAGGAAAACCAAGCTGGTGCGACGCTCTCAACGGCTTACCCGGTTTATTTGGTTCATCCATGTCTGAAACTTATGAGTTGGCCCGTTTGTTGATGTTTTTAAGAAACCATTTGCATGAGAGCGATACCGGCTCCCTGCAATTACCCGTTGAAGTTAATGATTTGCTGCAAAGCGTCATCCATCATCTCCATATATACCTGGAGTCTGATCCGGAAACACGTGATATGCATTATTGGGACGAGGTTTCCGCAGCTCGTGAGGCTTACCGGCAGAAAACCCGATTCGGTTACGAGGGGGAGACAGTTGTTCTTCCACTCGAGGTATTGGATGATCATTTATCTGTTATGTATCAAAAAGTCCATTCAGGGATTGAACGGGCGCTACGACTGAATAACGGATTCCCGCCAACATATTTCACTTATGATGTTGAGGAATACGAAGTTCAATATTCCCCAGAAAGTAAACCGCTTGTCGATGAACAAAATCGCCCTTATATCCGTGCTGTGCGCTTTCGCCAAAGAATGCTGCCAATATTCTTGGAAGGACCGGTGAGATTTTTTAGAACACTTACGGATGCTGACACTGCCCGCAAGTTACACCAGCGGGTTAGAAACAGCCCTTTGTATGATCCGGTTCTAAAAATGTATAAAACCAACGCATCCCTTGAAAACCAGCCGATGGAAATTGGTCGATTGCGGGCTTTTACACCTGGCTGGTTGGAAAATGAATCGATTTTTCTGCATATGGAATATAAGTACCTTTTAGAGCTCTTACGTGCGGGGTTGTACGAAGAATTTTTCGATGATTTTCGCAATGCGTTGGTTGCCTTTCAAAATCCGTTGCGATATGGACGAAGTCCCTTAGAAAATTCATCCTTTATCGTAAGCAGCGCCCACCCGGACAAAAAACTTCACGGCAGAGGTTTTATAGCCCGCCTTACCGGAGCGACTTCCGAGTTCATCAGTATGTGGATCCTCATGATGGCTGGAAATAATCCATTTTTTATCGATCGTGGAGAATTGTGCCTTCGCTTGCAACCAGCTCTTCCGGGATGGTTATTTGACCAACAGGGTAAATTAAGTTTTACCTTCCTTGGACGCTGCGAAGTGAACTACCACAACCCCTTGCGAATCAACACTTACGATAAACAAATGCAGATACAGGCTATGACTCTTGATTTGAACAATCAGCAAATCAAAGTACAAGGGAATGTCCTCAGGCAGGAATATGCATCGCTTGTACGAGAGGGACGGATAAAGCGTATCGACGCATACTTCCAGAGAGAGAAATAAATTTGCTACGTCTTTAGGAAATTGAAATGGTTCAATCATGGGAATTTATCGACTCTTGCGGCGCTTTTAAGCTTTGTGATCCACAAAAATCGAGCTACCTGTATTTCCCCTTGGTCAATGAGGCGGGGATGATGTCCGCAGTAACCCCGCTGTTGAATGGTGATGTCAAAGCCGGGCAACATAGCTTCTTGACGCTACCCACCTCGGTGGAAGATCTGCACAACTCTCGCTCCGCGCGCAACTTCTGGATTCATGTCGAGGGGTTTGGAGCATGGTCAGCGACCGGCAACAGCGCCGCTCAGGTCTCAAAGAATTTCTCCGGTGAAGAAGAAGATGAAGTTACCCTGAAAGCCGGTTTTCTCTGGCAGCAAATCGTTCGGAAAAACCTGAAAATTGGACTTCAGGCAGAAGTGACCAGTTTTGTCCCTGCATCTAAGGATCAGGTCGAATTGATCTCAGTTCGTATTACGAATATTTCCAATTATTCTATTCAGTTTTCCCCGACTGCTGCTATCCCAATCTACGGGCGTTCCGCCGATAATCTCCGCGACCATCGCCACGTCACCTCGTTGCTGCATCGGATCACTTGCGGCCAATTTGGTGTCCATGTGCGCCCAACCCTTACGTTCGATGAACGCGGGCATAACCCTAACCAAAAGACCTACGCGGTCCTTGGCATGGAGGCAGATGGCACACCTCCCCGTGGTTTTTTCCCGCTCGTGGAGGATTTCATCGGAGAAGGGGGCAGCCTGGATTGGCCAGAGGCGGTTGTCAGACCGATAAATGCTTGCGTTTACGCCGGGCAGACCTTCGAAGGTTATGAAGCAATGGGCGGATTGCGGTTTCGAGATATTTGCTTGACGCCCGGCCAAAGCTGTTCGTATGTCCTCTTGCTCACCATTGCATCCGATGAGCAAGATATAGAACACATCCTTACCACCTACGGCAGCCAGGATCAATTCGACCGCTGGGTGGAAAAAACGAAAGACTACTGGCAGAGAAAACTGGATGAGTTATCTTTTCATACTGGCGATCCTCAATTTAACTTATGGCTAAAATGGGTAACGATTCAGCCTGTGTTGCGCCGCTTATTTGGCAATTCTTTCTTACCCTATCATGATTATGGCAGGGGCGGGCGCGGCTGGAGAGACCTGTGGCAGGATATCCTTGCAGCTCTGATCATCGAGAAAGAATCGGTGGACCACCTATTATTAGGAAACTTTGCCGGGGCTCGCATGGATGGCAGTAACGCGACCATTATCGGCAGCAATCCAGGTGAATTCAAGGCCGATCGCAACAATATCCCGAGGGTCTGGATGGATCACGGCGCGTGGCCTCTTTTAACCGCACGACTTTATATTGACCAAACCGGCGATCTGGCTTTTCTCCTGAGGGAACAGGTTTATTACAAAGATCATTTAATTCACCGGGCCCAAGCAGTGGACGCAGATTGGGAACCTTCTCAAGGGACCCAGCAGCGAACCAGACAAGGAGACGTCTACCGAGGTACTGTATTGGAGCATCTGCTTGTCCAGCATCTCACGGCATTCTTCAATGTGGGCGAGCACAATCACATCAGGCTGGAAGGGGCTGATTGGAATGACGGTATGGACATGGCGGCCCAGCGAGGAGAGAGCGTGGCATTTACCGCTCTGTACGCCGGTAATTTGGCTCAGTTAAGTCAACTTGTCCAGGAACTTCAAAAATCGGGTATAGAAAAGGTTCAAATTGCCAGCGAACTGCTATTCCTGCTGGATACGCTTCAAAGCAAAATTAATTACGACAATGTCGAAGCCAAGCAGCAGCGCATGAAGGAGTACTTCACTGCTGTTTCTCATGTCTTGTCCGGAGAAACTGTCACTGTTCGTCTGTCTGATCTGGCTGCTGATTTATCTTCCAAGGCGGATTGGTTGTTTGCCCATATTCGAGCGCGGGAATGGATAACCTGCCGCGAAGGGTACAGTTGGTTCAATGGCTACTATGATAATGACGGTCATCGCCTTGAGGGGGATCATCCGAAGGGCGTTCGAATGACTTTGACCGGACAGGTTTTTACACTCATGAGCGGCATAGCATCCAATGAACAGGCCGAACAGATGATTCAATCAGTAGACCACTATTTGTTCGACGCGAGCCTTGGTGGGTGCCGCTTGAATACTGATTTCAAAGATGTGCTGATGAATATGGGGCGGAGTTTCGGCTTTGCATATGGGCACAAAGAAAATGGGGCTGTGTTCAGCCATATGGCCGTGATGTACGCGTATGCCCTCTATATCCGCGGGTATGCTCTTCAGGCGCACAGGGTGCTGAATTGCATTTACCGGCAAAGCATAAACTTTAAGACCAGCCGGATATATCCGGGGATCCCGGAATATTTCACTCCCCGCGGTCGGGGTGTTTACCCCTACCTGACCGGTTCTGTAAGTTGGTATATATTTACCTTGCTGACTCAGGTATTCGGTATCCGTGCTGAGATGGGGGATTTGGTACTCAACCCAAAATTGGTGCTGGACCAGTTTGATGCTCAATCCGAAGCCAGCGCGCTTACCCGATTCGCCGGCCGGCGGATACGCGTGGTTTATCAAAATCCTGAGCGGCTGGAGTACGGCAGCTATCAGATCAAAAACGTCAGTCTCGACGATCAAGAATTATCTGTCAATTCTGCTGCAGAGGGTGTAAGGATTCCCAGGCGGCGAATCGCTGGGCTTGACCTTGACCGGATTCACAAGGTGACTGTTCTCCTTGGACAGAAATCATCAGGCCAATCCATTTAAGGGATTACCGATGGCCGATAAAAAAATATTTCCTGAGCATTTCTTATGGGGTGCGGCAACGTCTGCCTATCAAATTGAGGGCGCCTGGAATGAAGACGGGAAAGGCGAATCGATTTGGGATCGATTTGCCCACACACCCGGCAGGATAGAAAATGGCGAGAGCGGAGATGTGGCCTGTGATCATTACCATCTCTGGGAAAACGACATCCAACTGATGAAAATCCTGGGGTTGAAGGCGTACCGCTTTTCTATCGCCTGGCCACGGGTACTTCCTGGTGGGCGTGGTCAGGTGAATCCGCGCGGCCTGGATTTTTACGATCGCCTGGTCGATGGATTCTTGCAGGCGGATATCACTCCAATGGTCACCCTTTTCCACTGGGACCTGCCTCAGGCGCTTCAGGACGAGGGCGGCTTTGCGGTTCGCTCCACCGCTGAAGCCTTCGCGAGTTATGCAGATCTGGTCACCCGGCGTCTTGGTGATCGGGTCAGGCATTGGATAACACACAATGAGCCCTCAGTCTTTGCAATGGTGGGACATTCCATGGGTGGTCACGCCCCGGGTCTTCATCAGCCCGGCATTGCCTTTCGAGTCGCTCATCACCTGTTGCTCTCACACGGCTGGAGCATCCCGCTGATCCGCCAAAACAGCCCAGAAGCACAGGTGGGCATTGCTCTGAATATTAATTTCAGTCAACCTGCCTCACCTAGCGTATACGATTATCGCGCCTGGAAGTATGGATACGGCATTTGGACGCGCTGGTATCTGGATCCATTGTACGGTCGCCAATACCCCTCGGATTTAATCGATGAGGCCATCCAACGCAGGGTACTATCCCCATCATGGAGGGAATTGATCCAGGACGGAGACATGGCTGCAATCGCCACGCAGACCGATTTTCTCGGAGTAAATTACTACACTCGTCAACTTGCCCGCGATCGGGAAATTCCCCCTGACCAAAACCTACCCCCCACTGTTTTTCAGGCGCCCGAGAACGAGCATGACTGGCAAGAGATGGATGGCTGGGAAGTGTACCCAGAGGGCTTGTTTAACGTCTTGGCTTGGTTGCACTTCGAATACCAGCCAACCATGCTCTATGTTACTGAGAATGGAGCAAGCTGGTCAGACGGACCTGATGAGAAGGGCAGGGTAAGAGACAACCGCCGGATCGATTTCCTGCGGCGTCACTTTGCCGCAGCCTATCACGCCATACAAATTGGCGTTCCATTGAAAGGTTACTTTGTCTGGTCGCTGCTGGATAATTTGGAATGGAGTCGTGGATTCTCCAAACGATTTGGACTGATCTGGGTTGATTTCAAGACACAAGAGCGAATAATAAAAGACAGTGGATTCTGGTATCGCGATGTAATCATGGAGAATGGAATACTCAATTCAGACGGTTAATCCGAAACAATATATTGGTCATTAACATTTTTTTGGATCGAATCGGAGGGGGTTAGCAGTCGTAGTACAGCGATCTCGAGATGTTTATTCCACACCAGTTTAGCAATTTCAACCATAAAAGTTGTGCTTGTAACTTGTATCCGAGATTGATAAAAGTCAATCAATTTAAAATGAACTGGAACACCTATCTGAAAGATCAGGGTTCCCTGGCCTGGCCGCCAGGGCAGGCGAATCCCTGCGGGGGCGCCGGATGTGGGGTGATTAAAGCGTCTACGCCTGGATATGGTTTGATTGGGCGCTCGAATTCAAGCCGTTGATTTGGTTCGCTATATACAGCGGATTGATTCAGACGTGGAAAGCCGCCGTCTAATAACCGAATCGCTCATCGCGATTTATTCATTCGAGGATCACATCCCCGATGATCGTCGAGAGGTGCATGGTGGCGGCTGATTTGGGTATTATTTTTCTGATTGTTTCTTTATTAATCCTCCCATGAGAGTATCGTCCCAGCAGGGCAGACTTTTACCCTCCTCCCGAAAGCATCCTTCAGCCTTTTAACAGAACGATTCCCTGTGCAATGATTCAGGTGGAAGGTGAGGTTTTGAAAACGCTCGTTGATGATGTCAATCACGCGGTCCAGAGACCGATTATCAAAAGATACGAGATGGGTGCCGCCAATGACAGCAAGAACAGGCTGGTTAAACGTTCGCTCTACGTGGGATAGCGTGTTGATCAATCCAGCGTGACAGCAGCCGCAGATTAACAATAGCCCCGCCCTTGTTTTGAACACTAGCGACATGTCATCCTTATACGGGTCAGGCTGCCATCCTGCTTCAGTTTCAATCAATAAATTCTCGCTGCCGCCAATCCTTTCGGGCCGCTCGCTGATTTCGCCGGTCGTCCATAAATTGGGAACGATCTCCAAAGGGGCCTCACTCAGCCTCAGGTCGAAGTGCTCTGCCAGCACCGATCGGGGTATTTTCAAGCCGATCTCTTTCGTTTCCCCATGTCGCAGCGCGTATCGAGGGCGAAACAGATCTGGATGCGCATAGAGCGGGATCGTCTTGTCAATAGAGAGAATGATATCCAGCCCACCCGTGTGATCATAATGCCCATGACTGAGCGCCAGGGCATCGATATGATGAGGATCAAGCCCCAGGACCTTGAGATTATGTCCGAACACAGACGAGGTTTGCCCCGTATCAAAGACCACGACTTGATCCTGTGTATCAATCCAGAACGAAAGACCGTGCTCCTCTTTCAGATCGGAACCAGTTTTGGCCTGATCGTTAACAACGCAAGTGATTTTGGCCATTTCTCATCGTCCTCAGACGCGCCCGGCGCCTCTCAAGGCAGAGAGGACGCGTTCCGGCGTGAACGGCAGCTCGCGCATCCATACGCCGGTCGCATCATGGATGGCGCTGGCAACGGCCGGCGCCACGCCGTCAATGGAAATTTCGGCCACCGATTTTGCGCCAAATGGACCGGTCGGCTCATCTGTCTGGACAAAAATCACATCCATCGCAGGCGAATCAACTGCCCGGGGGATCTTGTATCGGCTTAGATTGGGGTTCAGCGGCTGACCGTTCGAGTCGAACAGCATTTCTTCCATCAACGCAAACCCCAATGCCTGCGACATGCCGCCCTCAACCTGTCCGGCAGCGGTGATGGGATTGATTACCCTCCCACAGTCGACCACCATTAACAACCTTTCGACTTGAATTTCCCCGGTCTGTGTATCGACCACAATTTCCGCAAATTGTGCGGCGGTTGGCGGAGGGCTTACCGGGCTGAGGTGAGATGCGGTAGCCATAATCTGATGCTGTTTTTGCTGATGCAGACTGCTTAGACCAATTTCTGCCAGGGTTACTGCTCTTCCGTCTGCCGATCTTACCTGCCTGTCAACTAACGTGAGTGTGCTCGCGTCGGTCACATGGAGCATGGCTGCGGCGTGTTCCAGGATCTGCCGCTTGATCTCCAGAGCCGCCTTGCGCACAGCGCCTCCGCTGATATACGTTGTGCTGCTGGCATAAGCGCCTTTATCGAACGGGGTAAAGTCAGTGTCCGACGAATAGACAATGATATCCTCCAGCGGAACCCCCAGAACCTCGGCTGCCATTTGAGCCAGGATAGTGTCCGAGCCGGTGCCCAAATCCGTCGCGCCAATCAGCAGATTAAACGAACCGTCGTCGTTCATCTTCAGGGTGGCGGCGGCCATGTCCAGGTTGGCGATGCCGCTGCCGTGGATGACCACAGCCATGCCAATGCCTTTTCGGAACCGGCCGCTCTGCCGGCGGTATTTTGCTCGTTTCTCTCTAAAACCGGTCGCCTGCATACCAATTTCCACGCACTCGGCCATCGCGCCGGATTGGAGTTCCTGTTTGACGCCCTCCCTTCCCTCTCCTAACTGCTCCGAAAGGTACATCGTTTCCCCGACCTTGAGCCAGTTCTTGCGCTTGAATTCGATGACATCCAAGCCCAACTGATCCGCAATCTCCTCCATCAACACTTCGATGCCGTACTGGCATTGCATGGCGCCGTATCCCCGGTATGCTCCCGCCGGGGGCGTGTTGGTATACACCACGTCGCAAACAAAACGCGCATTGGGAGGGTTGTACAGGGTCAGCCCTTTGAAACCGCCAACCATGTTAACCGTCAGGCCGTGAGTCCCATACGCACCGGTGTCGCCGATCAGATACAGTTGGGCGGCAGTGATGGTATCGTCTTTAACCGCAACCTTATAGCGCATGATGTTGGCATGCCGGCTGCGCGAGCTGGTGAATTCCTGAGTGCGGGTATATTCCATTCGAACCGGGCGCTTGGTCGCCAGGGTTAAAAGCGCGCACAAATCTTCCAGGATCATTTCCTGTTTGTTGCCAAACCCGCCGCCGATGCGCGGCTTGATCACCCGTATCTTCTTCACAGGCATATTGAGCAAAGGCGCAAGCATGCGCCGGATGTGAAACGGCACCTGGGTGCTGGTACGGACCACCAGGCGCTCATCTTCATCCAAATACGTAATGCAAACATGCGGTTCTAAATGGACATGCTGCTGTTTTGGCGTCCGGTATTCGCCCTCAAACACGTGATCCGCCTCGGCGAATGCTTTATCGACATCCCCGACCTGAGCTTCGATATGATGCACAATGTTGCGGCGGGCATCATGGATCCCCTCGGTATCTGCCTCGTCATGAATGATCGGAGCGCCGTCTTTCATTGCGTCTTCCATATCCACAACCGCTGGCAAAATTTCATAATCCACTTCGATCAGTTCCAAAGCCTTTTGAGCAATTTCGAGGGATTCCGCAGCCGCCACTGCAACCCGGTCGCCAACGTGGCGGACTTTATTGTCCAGAACGACCTGATCGTACGGCAGCGGCTGGGGATAACTCTGCCCGCCAGTGGCGTATTTTATCCGGGGGATATCCTGATAGGTCAGGACCGCGTACACCCCGGGAAGCGCCCGGGCCTTGCTTGCGTCGATCCGGCGGATGCGGGCATGGGCGTGCGGGCTGGTCAACAAAGCGCCGTACAGCATGCCGTCCGGTCGAAAATCGTCTGTGAAAACGGGACGGCCGAGCGCGAGCTTTTTTGCGTCAACCTTTTCTTCCGATTTCCCAACCACCCGCGTTTTTTCCATGCCGATTGGGGTGAAGACCAGCGGCGGCAGGGGTTCTCGCCCCCCATTTTTTCGATAAAACGCGTCGGGCAGCTTCACTTGACGGACATCCTCTGGAAGAGGTAATTCTATATGAGTGTACGGCTTGACCGTTTCTCCGCGCAGGACTGCCGATGCCCTGCGAACGGCGTCCACTCCCCGAACGTAACCCGTGCAGCGGCACATCACCCCGTTTAACGCGTTGCGGATTTCATCTTCGGTTGGATTCGGGTTGTGATCCAGCAAGGCCTTGGCGGACAGGATTTGCGCAGGAGTGCAATACCCGCATTGAATGGCGCCGGTTTCGATAAAAGCTTGTTGCAGCGGGTGCAGGGCGTCTGGTTTACCCAGCCCTTCAAGGGTGACGATTTCGGAGCCGTCGATCTCGCACGCCTTGATCTTGCAGCTGCGCACGGGCTTCCCGTTCAATAACACCGTACAGACCCCGCACGTGCCGTCGTCGCAGCCCGATTTCACGCTCATATAGGAAGCTTTGCGTAATACTTCCAACAGGCTTTCTTCCTGCCCCACCACCCATGTCTTTCCATCGCCGTTGATCTTGATCTTGATTTCAACAGAATGTGTTTCCATGAGGTCTGTTCTCCTGTGTTTTGTCCACTCTTGTTTAAGATCTCATCCATTTACTTTTCGGATGCCAGCGCAACAAAAGCGCGGAAGATATCCCCTTCTGTAATGATCCATCGCAAATGCGGTAAACGGGATCTTTTGCCGCAAATCATCTACCGTGACAATTCCCACCAATTCGCCTTCATCTACGACAAGCAGTCTTTTAATCTTGTGGTTCACCATCAACCAATACGCGTCAGGGATGGCAACGTTGCTTGGTACTGTGATCGGATCCGGCGTCATCCAGTCTTTAACAAGCTTACCCTTCATGTCGCCCTCCTACTTCTATCATATTTTAAGATATCCTGCCGTTGGGGTGGATGGTCCAGTGGTCGAATCTTTCTCATTTCCTGAAGCTATATGAATTATTATTGACGCTGAACTTTGGGAGGCGCATTGGAGCGGGTGGTCTTGCGCATTTCCAAGGACATCCGCCGCATCGTTGTACTTCATTGCCTCTCGGAGCTTGAGAACAAAAGGGTCCAGACCAACTGTATCGAACCCCAGCGGGCTGAACCAGCGGGTGAAATGACCTGTTCCGCGTCCCACCTCCAACAGGGATGGGGGTTGAGGAAAACGAGATAACAAACAATCCAAGAGCGCATTTTCGCGCAGTTCAGCTCGGCGGCCGGCCGTCTGATACCGCCCTTCATGACCGTTCCCCTGAGCGGGACGGTTAAAAGGGTTGGAATTAATCACCTTCATCCCTCAATTCGAAAACCTTACCGGCGCCGGATTCGATGAAGTCCTCGCCGTACTCTTGTTCAAACAATGCCATGGCTCGCTCCCCGGTGCAGTGACTGGGGGCCGCTTGTTTTACGCCCAGGCTCCGGAACGCCGCCACTATTGAATTGATTTCATCATCCCGTTTGCTGCTCAGGTGAAACCCGCCCATCACCAACCGGATGGGTTCGCCGCTCAAAGCCTGAGCCTGCTCCACGATTTCTACGATCCCGGGATGGGCGCAGCCTGTGATGATCACCAACCCCTTTTCGGTCTGGATACACAAAGCTTGCTCGCGGATTCCGCGATTCAATTCCCCGGTGGTGAACATTTCCTCGGCGATGGATTGTCCAGGAGAAACCTCAACAACGGTCGTATACTGCTCGATTCGTTTTTTGAATTCCG
>FWPV01006486.1_pt1 | contig 22274 bp, 20 predicted proteins | sample 2228371 | NCBI WGS metagenome assembly FWPV01 (sample SAMEA103939776, study PRJEB20133) | metagenome | reverse complement strand
CACGTTCTGTTCCTTTTGGAACATAAATTGCAAAAGTTGCCAACGTGAACCTCGACTTCTCGTATTCCATCGGCTCGGCATACGTCTTCACAATCAAGTTATGCGGATGTGCCGCTCGTTTGTCCAAACAATCAATTGCCAATCGTCGCTTGTTTCATTTCGATTCGCTACCTTTTCCTGATCCGCCCGCTGCTCCTTTTCAGACTGCAACCGGAAGTTTTTCAGTCGCAGTACAGCGATTCTCATTTTGGACGGCAGACCTGGTGTCGGATGGGTGCAGCGATAGCGCAACCCATCATTGAGGAAGCTTTTAGCGGGTTGCGGCGCGAAAAACCGCGCCTCCACCCACCCTGCGGCAAACCAGCGGAGCCCAAAATGAGAATTGCTGGTGGCAGTACCAATTTCTTTTCTCGGCGGGAAGTCATAGTGTATGATTTGAAATCGCTGTACGGGACTATTTGCAGACTCTTGGACCAGCAGGGCAGGCGGCCACTGATACGCCAGGAATGAGGATTCGATGGATGCCTTGATAAGGCAAGTGAACAAAGTTCGATCTTGGGATGAGTTCGAATGGGAAGAATGGGTACCGAAGGAGGTCAGAGTTCAGATAATCGAATTCTGGAAGTCCAATGGACCCCGCGCATGGCTCAATGACTTCGTGAAGGCTACGGATTTCTATGGGGCTCCGGTCTATGGCGCAGTGGCCACCTTTTTTAACATTTACGATAGGCTGGTTACCGGGCGATTCATTCACTGCTGGAGAAACATCGGCAGAGTGGTCACTGAGGACGGAAACTGTCACTGCGTTTGTTGCCACAAGTATTACAATCCTATGCGCTTTGATGCCCCATGATGAGTGTGTTCAGTGGGTGTCGCTCACTATATATCGCTTCCACGATTGAGTGGTTGTGCAGCTGCTGTGCCTGGTTGCCTGGCTTAACCCGGCCCGTCCGAAGTCCTGAATCGTTTTGTTGAGATCTCTATGACAATGCTAAGATGAGAGCAAACCAATCCAGCATTGGCATGGCCCCGGCCCCCCGCACTCAAATGCCGTGATGGGCTTGCCAAACAGGGTCGTGCCGTGTTTAATGCGCGGTTCCAATACAAACCGGCCTTGACAAAATCATTGCAGGTGCATGAGACTGCGGGCAAATAGAGAGAGATGAGGAGAAAGGATGGATTCAACCGAACGATTGCTCAGGGAATTGTCTGAAACCCACGGGGTTCCGGGCCATGAAACCGAGATTCGTGCTGTGGTTCGCCGTCATTTGCAGGACTCGGGCAGGTTTGATCACGACCGTATCGGGAGCCTGGTCTGCCGTACCGGACAAGCGGGGCCGCGTGTCATGATTGCGGCCCACATGGATGAGATCGGCTTTATGGTCAAGCTCATTACCGAGGAAGGATGCCTCAGGTTTCTGCCGCTGGGCGGCTGGTGGGACCAGGTGCTGCTTGGGCAGCGGGTGGTGATAAAGACTCACCAGGGCGATTTGCCGGGAGTAATCGGTGCCAAACCTCCTCATGTGCTTCCACAGGAAGAGCGCAAGAAGGTTATCGAATTAAAGGATATGTACATTGATGTGGGGTTCACATCCAAAGCGCAAGCCGAAGAGGCGGGGGTTCGCCCGGGAGACCCGGTGGTTCCCGATGCGCACTTTCAAGTCACCATCAACAACAAAGTCTATATGGGAAAAGCCTTCGATGACCGGGTAGGGTTGGCGCTGCTGATCGACGCAGTCAAGCATTTTTCTTCGGCGTCCCATCCCAACATTTTGTATGGTGTTGGGACGGTGATGGAGGAGGTGGGCCTGCGCGGCGCAAAAACCAGCGCCAGTTTGGTTGACCCCGATGCAGCCATTATTCTCGAGGCGGACATATGTGGCGACGTCCCTGGAATCAAACCGGAGGAATCAAATGTCAAGTTGGGTGGCGGGCCAAGCCTCGTGCTGCTGGAGGCCAGGATGATTCCTAACGTTAAATTCAGGGACCTGGTGATGGATGTGGCCAGGCTGCTGGATATCCCTTTGCAGTTTTCCGCCGGCCTGGGCGGGTCGACCGATGGCGGGCAGATCCATCTCCACGGCTGCGGTGTACCCACAATCGTTTTGGGGGTGCCGACCCGCCATATTCACAGCCATGTCGGCATCATGCATCGCGATGATTACGACAGAACGCTGCAATTGCTCATTGCTCTCATAGAGCGCCTGGATGAGACGGTCGTCCAGGGTTTTTCTCAATAGCAACCTGGCGCAAAGCAAAGGAGATTGCAGCAGGGTGGCCACTGCTGCGGGAGCTATCGTTTGGCCAGGCTGAGCTTCTGGTAGCTTTCCATGAGCCGGCCTGCGATGATTCCCGCAAGCCTTCGCATGATCAGCAGACCCTCATGCGGGTAGCGCTCGAACAACCGGAGCAGTCGCTCGCCATCAAGCTTCATGACCTTGCTGTCCATGGCAAACTCAGCCGAAGCGGTATATTTTCTGGGCTCCACCAATGCCGACCAACCGAATATGGAGCCCGGTTCTGTAATGGGGAAAACGACTCGCTTCTCTCCTTCCACGATAATCGCCACTTGCCCGTCCTCCAGCAGGTAGAGGTAGTCGGCGTCGTCTCCCTGGCGAAAAAGAACCTGTTCTGCAGCGTGGTTTTCCTCTTGTGCGAACCCTGCGATTTCGTTGATGATGTGCGACGGAATCCGGTCAAAAAGTTCCAGTTCCTGGATGTACATGGCAATCCTCCTTCTCTGTTGCGTTGCCTACCCATCTGCAAAGGAAACAGAATTTTCTTGTTGTAATGCTAGCATAGAAGTTGGAAAATTTATACGAATGTTGATGCGGTCTGAACGATATGGGAAATAACACAACAGAGGAGGTTTGTTTTGTCGGATAACTCATTTTACGATCTGATCATTGTCGGTGGTGGGCCGGCCGGGCTCACTGCCGGGATCTACGCCATGCGTGCAGCCCTGAGCACCGTTCTCATTGAGAAGGGACTGGCCGGCGGTCAAGTCGCCAACTCCGACAGCGTTGAAAATTATCCTGGCTTTGAATACGTAACCGGGTTTGATCTATCTCAGAAATTATTGAATCATTCCAAATCCTATGACCTTCCGGTGGTGCAGCAGGAAGTTGCCGAAATCCAGCCCGGCCTGAAGCATCATTCTGTGCGCCTCTCCAATGGGGATAACCTGAATGCCCATGCCGTCATTCTGGCCATGGGGGGCAGCCCTCTGAAACTGGGAGTTCCGGGTGAGGACAAGTATTACGGTAAGGGAGTTTCCTATTGCGCCACCTGTGATGGATTCTTTTTCAAGGGCAAGACGGTGGTTGTGGTGGGAGGCGGGGACACAGCCATGGAGGAAGCGCTGTATCTCGCGAAATTGTGCAAGCAGGTTTATGTAGTGCATCGCCGCGATGCCTTGCGTGCCAGCAGGATCTTGCAACAGCGGGTGTTTGGCGAGTGCAAGATCGAGGTGCTCTGGAACACCGTGGTGACTGAGATCAAGGCAGACGAAGGCGGCGTTTGCGCGGTGCATCTGCGCGACACGCAAACCGCTGCGACCAGGGAACTGGCAACGGATGGGGTATTTGTATTCATCGGTTTTTCTCCCAACAACGCGCTTGTTCCGGCAGGAATCGCCATGAATGCCGATGGCTATGTGGTGACCGATGAGAAATGCGAGACCAAGATTCCGGGAATTTACGCTGCGGGAGATTTGCGCCAGAAATATGCCCGTCAGATTGTAGTGGCGGCCGCAGATGGCTGCACCGCAGCCTTGGCTGCGGCGCACTATATTGAGGAGAAGAAGGCGACTTCAGACACCTGCCAGCTTACCGATTAGGCGTTGTGAGAGAAGCTTGTGCCCGGTAGGTTGCACCGGGCTGCAGCCCTCTGCTTTTCCAACACCTCAAGTTGCCTGGCCGTGACCGTCCAATTCCCTTCGCACCACCTGCACAAGGACCGGAAATTGTGCCGCTACCCGTGCTGAAAGTTCGAGCGACCAGTCGATTCGAGCCGGTTCGATTCCAATGACCAGCACTTCGGGAAACCGAGCCTGTCGCGTCAACGCTAAAACGCGGGAAAGGTCGAAGCCATGCATTGATGCAATACAGTTGCGGCTCTCAAAATGATCGAAAGGCATCCGGTAAATGGTTCCGGGTTCTTTGTCCGCTTTGACCGCATCCACAACAATAATGCGGTCCGCATCTTCCATTTCCGGCAGCGCATCCAAAATGGCGGTGCCCACATCAACCACCGTGACTCCCTCGGGACATCCGGCCTCAAGGAGGGCGCGGGCGACATGCACGCCCACACCCTCGTCAGCGAGCAATAAATTGCCAATACCCATCACCAGTGTTCTACTTTGCTTCATCGCAATTTTTATCCCGTCTTAACCATCACAGGTTCTCCGCTCGGTCGCATTATATGGACCGCACAGGACAAACAAGGATCAAAGGAGTGAATGACCCGCATTACTTCAATAGGCTGCGCCGGATCGTCCACAGGAGTTCCGATTAGCGCCTGCTCCATGGGACCGTGCTGCGCTTCGTCATCCAGCGGAGAAGCGTTCCAGCAGGTAGGAGTAATGATCTGATAGCGGAGAATCTTGTCCTTTGCGATTTCCACCCAGTGGCCGAGAGCCCCTCGCGGCGCTTCGGTGAGCCCCATGCCCTGACCGTAACTTGGACTGGCGAAGTCATTGTATACGGGATTTCCCGGCGTGAGCCCTTCCAGCCATTCACGCATCGCTGCTGCAATTTCCTGGGTCTCGTAGGCTCTTGCCAGATGACGCGCCATGACGGAGGGCTTGCCCGGGTTGTAGATACCATTGACCCACATCCTGGCAAGTGGTCCGACTTCAAAAGGTTTTCCCCTGTAGCGCGGTGCCTTGAGCCACGAATAGGCGCTCTCTTTCGGATAGGCAGGGAGCGTGACTCCGTTTGCGGGGTTCAAACGGGATGCCGCATCGTCATACCAGGAATACCCAACCGATTCGGTTATAGCATTGGTGTCAATCAGGTCAGAGGCTTTGCCCAATTCGATGGTTCCTCCCCTGAGCAGCTTGCTGGTGCCGTCCGGATCCAAATCGAAAACCCCGAACGCCAGCAGATTTCCACAGCCGGCGCCTATGGCTTGCGAATCATCTTCAGACCCGTATTCATGATATTTCTTGGCCAATTCCACGACATCCGGGATGTAGACGTTTCCGATAAACTCAGTCAATGTTGATAAATAGCTACCGAATTGAGCTATGCGCTCTGCTGTCGGCACAGCAGTGAACCCGCCGGGAATGTAGGTGTGCGGGGAAGGCATTCGGCCTCCAAAAACCGCACCCATTTCATGGGCGTGACGTCTCGCCTCAATTGCCCGCGGAAGGCTTTCAGACACGCTCCAACCCCGATTTGGACCGACATTCCAGGCGGGTGTCCAGGGTGCACTCTCGGGTCCCGGGCAATAGTCGAAGGCTGCCAAGAGGTAGAAGTGGAGGATGTGGGATTGGATAAAATTGGCGCCGAGAACCAAATTGCGCAGCAAGCGAGCATCGTCGGGAGGAGCTGCGCCGCGCGCGTTCTCGATGGCCATAACCGACGCCATGCCATGGGAAACGGGGCATACCCCGCAGATACGTTCGGTCAAAATCGGTGCATCCTTTGGGTCGCGTCCCTGTAAGATGGTCTCAAACCCGCGGAACAGAGTGCCGGTGCAGCGCGCGTCGACGACTTGACCGCCCTCGATGCTCACTTCCACCTTCATGTGCCCTTCTATGCGGGTGACCGGATCCACTATTACCGCTTTTTGTGTAGTCACTTTGTTTACTCCATTGATCGGATCTAGTGTGCTCATTCGATCCTCCTGTATTGCGCTGATTAAGCTTTACTACTCATGGTGTCTTGGTTTCAGCCGGTCAATGAGCTGAGCTCGGCCAGGATGTTCAATCCCGATAAAACGGGGAAAACTTGTCCGGAAAGCCGTTTTCAGTGCATGCCAGGCAGATGGCATTGGCCCCAACGCACCAGTTTGTTCCGTTGTTCCACAGGCGAGTCGAACAATCGGCCTTGCATTCGGGGCCTCTACAGCCTAACTTTTTCAAACAAAGTCCATCAGTTCCAAAAGTTGCAGCTTTTCCGTCAACTTCTTTTCGAGGACACTTCTTATGAACGCCGGACTTGCCACTGAAAAGCTCTTTCGGTCGGCCGCTGGAATCCAGTTTCGGTGACAGCCCGGCCAGCAACTGGGCAAAGGTCCAAACCATCCAGTCGGGGTGAGGAGGACATCCGGGAATATTTATGGTACTGCCCCCAATGATCTCGCGAACGCTTCGAATACTTGTCGGATTGGGATTTCCTGCCGGAATACCCCCAAAGCTCGCACAAGTGCCGATGCACAAGACTGCGGCGGCGCCCCCCGCTAATTCCGTCACAGCCTCCAGCGCCGTTACCTCCATGCCGGTGCGAGGATCGGTCCACACGATACACGTATGGCCATCAAATGCCGTTGGAATGCCGCCGTCGACAGCCAGGATATATCCCCCGGCCTGAGCGGCATCGAACAATGTGGTCACGGCCAGATCACCCGCCGCCCCCATCAAATTTGGATGAAAAGTCAAATTAATGGTATTGATGAGAAGGTCTCCCACATCGAGCGCCCCTGCATGGGCCACGACATTGGCCAGTGAAACCGTGCAGCCGGTGCAGTTGGCGCCATTGAGCCACAGGACGGGTGGGGCTTCTGCAGCCGCCAGGGCTTTCTCAAGAAGTTTCACAACCGAGAGATCCAGACCAATGGCCGCGGCAGATGCTATGCAATACTTGAGAAAACTTCGCCTCGATACTTTCATGCTCTCTCCTTTGCATTGGGTTAAAAGGGCAAGGTTTTCTCTGGCGAGAAACACTTGCAAATTGGGATGGGTGGTGAAAGCTAGAAGTATGCCAATGCAGTATAACAGATTGAAATAGCAATATATTGGTTGGATAATGGCGTTCAGGACTTGAATTCAGAGCTTTGAAGTTTTCGGTTCGTTGCGGATCCGGAATCCAGCAATTTTGTGGTTCCCCCGATGCCCGCCGGCGTAGCGGGACTACCTTGGAATGATGTAAGGCGGGAATGATCGGACAAGTTCCCGGGTCCTCATTGGTTTGGTGAAAGCGCAGCAAGGGAGCCGTATGCTATTCTGTACATCGGTGTAGTCAAGGCCCTACACTCGGTTTTGATGATTGTTGTTTAAAATTGGACTCCAAGTAGACTGGGCTGAGTCACGCACAGGGGGCGATTCGGCCCGGTCTGCGCAATAAACACAATGCCCCAAGCTATAGCCTCTGAGCCCTGAATTCTGTATGCTCAAAGAAACGGATTGGAAAGGAGAACAGGGTTGGAAGCTGGATCTGATAAAGTGATGAGTCTGCGGGAGGCCGTCAAGCGGTTTGTCCAGGATGGCAGCCATGTTTCCATTGGTGGCTTTACCGTCAGCCGCAATCCCATGGCGGTGGTCTATGAAATCATCCGGCAGAAAATCAGAAATCTGCATCTGTATGCCCACTCCAATGGTCAGGGCGTAGATGAGCTGATTGGGGGAGGCTGCGTATCCCGCCTGGAAATCGCTTATGGCGGCAGCGGCCGGTTTGCTCCCACCTGTGTGCGTTTTCGCAAAGCCGTCGAGCGAGGGGAGATCACTGTCGAAGATTACACCAATTATCAAATGACCCTGCGGTTTCTTGCCGGAGCCATGGGCATACCTTTTCTGCCCACACGCTCGTCTCTCGGGACCGACATCGTCAGGCTGTGGGGGTTTGACGAAACGATGCGAGCGGTGGAAGAGAAGGTTCCCGATAAGAAACTGGTGGAACTGGAGAACCCCTTCGGCCAGTGGGGCGATACAAAAACTGTTATTCTAGTGCCGGCCGTTTTCCCTGATGTGACCATCCTCCACGTGCAGCAGGCCGATGAACAGGGCACGGCGCGGATTGAGGGCTTGAGCTTTGCAGATATCGAACAGGCTAAGGCCGCCCGACATGTGATCCTGACCTGCGAAGAGCTGGTTCCCACCGCTGTTCTGCGGAAGAATCCCGGGTTGAACCAGATTCCCTTTTTGCATGTGGACGCCGTGGTGCCCGTGCCCTTTGGGGCCTATCCCACCGCCTGCTATCGATACTATGATTACGACGCGGCATTTCTCAAAGCTTACCGCCTGGCGGCACAGGACGACGGTCGCTATGGGCAGTATCTGGAGCGCTTTATTTTCAGTGTCAAAGACCACGCAGGAATGCTCCATCGGGTGGGGCAGGAACAGCTGCAGCGCATCAAGGCCGACACGTCCAGGGGATATGCGGTGGGTTTGGATAGGCGTTAGTGCCGGCGGGTGAATGTCAATCGAAAGAGGATTTGCATGACTGATTTTACAGCACGAGAGATGATGGCTGTGGCAGCGGCGCGTCACATCAAAGACGGCGACATCGTATTTTGCGGTACCGGCATTTCCCTGCTGGCGGCCATGGCAGCCAAGCATATCAGCGCTCCGCGCAGTGTCATTTTTTTTGAAACGGGAGCCATCGATGCGCATTTGGAAGAGCTCCCCCTCTCTGTTGCCGATTCGCGCATCATGTACCAGGTTTCGGTCAACGGCAGCCTGGCTGACGCCTTTGCCACCATGCAGAATCGCCGAACTGGAAGGCAGGTGGTGGGAATCATCGGGGCTGCGCAAATCGATCCCTACGGCAATTTGAATTCAACCGCCATTGGCGACTATTTTGCTCCCCGGGTACGACTTGCCGGCAGTGGCGGGGCCTGTGACGTAGCGTCCTTGGTAAATCGCACCATCATCTTCATGCAGCACGAAAAGAGAAAATTCGTGCCCAGGCTGGATTATCTGACCACGCCCGGCTGGATCGACGGACCCGGCGGCCGAGAACGACTCGGGCTTTCCCGCGGGGGACCGTACGCCGTCATCACCAACATGGCGGTCATGCGCTTCGACGATGCGAGCAGGCGCATGTACCTGGAAGGATATTTCGAAAAAACCACACCCGGGGAAGTGCTTCAAAACATGGGGTTTGCAGTGGATGTTTCAAGGGCGCGGCCGGTCCCACCCCCCAGCCCACGAGAGCTCTCGGTTTTGAGGGAACGCTGCGACCCGCAGCGCTTGATTTTGGGGTGAAACGGGACTGCCTGCAGCCGCCAGGGGCGAGCCAATTCGCAGGCGGAACGGATCAAAACCGAGCGCTGCGATGCACGATTCGTCCGTCGAAAATGGTCAGATCCACCTGTGCGTGAAGGATCTCCGCGGGATCTATGGTAAAAATGTCCCGGTCGAGGACGATCAGATCCGCCTTTTTGCCGGGCGTGATGCTGCCCAGCTCATCTTGCAGGCCATAGGCGCGGGCCGGAGTTGTGGTGAGTGCCTGCACGGCTTCGGCAACGCTTATACGGTGTTGCGCATACCAGCCACCCGGCGGAGTTCCATCCTCCCTCTGGCGAGTGACGGCGGCATGAATCGCCACCAGGGGGCTCGGACTGGCGACCGGGCAGTCGGAACCGAGGAGCAGCGGTATGCCGGCATCCAGCATGGCACGAAAGGAATAAGTCCATTTGCCCCTGGCGCCGACGCATTTGTCGATCATATTGATATCCAGGATCATGTTGTGGGGCTGCACACAGGCCACGACGTCCAGGCGCGCCAGCCGCTCCAGGTCTTGCGGGCGGATCATTTGAACATGTTCGATGCGGTGGCGCAGCAGCGGCCGTGCGGTTTTTCTGCAAGGCGTCTGCGACCGCTTATGCTCGAGTGATTCGAAGAGGGTTGTCAGTTCACGATTGGCCCGTTCTCCAATGGCGTGAATCATCACCGCGAATCCGGCTTGATCGGCCCGGTCAACCGCTGCAATCAGTTCTTCCATGGGCGCCAGGGGCATCCCCAGGCCGGCATCCAGGTAAGGATCGATCATCCAGGCGGTACGAGCTCCCATGCCGCCGTCGGCAAAAAATTTGACGTGCCCGATGCGCAGCCGGTCGTCGCCGAATCCGGTTCTCAGCCCCAGCGCGATGGCATCGTTCAGGCGTTCACAGGGGATGCTCGCCCAGCACCGCAGATCGAGTCCGCCTGCCGCCCTGATCCGCTGCCAACTGCGGAAAGCGGGCACCCATTCGATTCCGCCCGGTATGCGAACATCGTTCAGCCCCGTGAGTCCCATGCCATGCAGGGCCGATATGCCCTCACACATGGCCTCGACGGTCTCTTCTTCGCTCGGCTCGGCAATGACGGATTTGACTAAATTCGGTGCCATTTCTCGCAGAATGCCGTCAGGCGAGCCGTGCTCATCGCGCCCGATCACTCCCTCCGGCGGGTCGGGGGTATCCTCCCGGATGCCGGCCAGTTCCAGGGCTCTGGAATTGACCACCGCCAGATGCAGGTCGCACCGCCACAGCATCACCGGATGATTGGGCGCAGCGGCATCCAGCTCCCTTTTGGTCGGGATTCGGTTCTCGGGCCAGTCGGCTTCGTTCCAGCCCTGGCCCAATATCCAGCTGCCGCGAGGTTTTTCACGGGCAGCGGCGGCTACGCGCTCGATCAATTCGCCGAACGATCGAACATCCGTCAGAACCAGATTGCGCCGGCCCAGCGCCCAGTCATAAAAATGGAAATGCGAGTCGGTCATGCCCGGCAGCGCCAAACGACCATTCAGGTCGATGAATTCAGTTTGCCCATGGGCCATCGATTTGATGGTGTCATTTCTGCCCACCGCCACAATCCGGTTTCCGGCAATGGCTACTGCCCGGGCTCTCGGTTTCAGGGGGTCAAGGGTGCGAAAATCTCCATTCAGGAGAATCAGGCCTGGAGCAGCTGGATGGTTGGTCATGCCAGGAATCCTCGCGGGAAAGGATCATCGGCATCGAGCACGAATTCGTGCATGCCCGTGATATGGGCAGACCCGCAAACTTCACCGACCACCGCGGGAAGATGGCCCACCTGGGTTACGCCGACGATCCGTCCCTCGAAGGTCGGCCCAAGCGGGTTAGAGTTGGCAAAAGTCTGGCCGACGTGCAGCTGCCTGCGGTGATGCAGCAGGGTCATTTTGGCGGCAGTGCCGGTACCGCACGGTGATCGATCCATGTGCGCTTCTCCGTAAACGACAATGTTCTTGCCGTTCAACTGCGCATGTTCCGAAGGATCATAGAATTCAACAACATCGATGGTGTTCACTTGCGGCCGCAGGGGATGGTGCACCTCGAGCTGCTCGTTGGCAACGTCTATGATGGTCATGCCCAGCTCGGTAAGAGCTCGGGCATTTGCCACGGTCACATCCATGCCAATCTGCTCGCAGGACACCATGACAAAAAAGCCGCCCACGCAGACGGTGTCCACCCGTATCGATCCTATTCCGGGGATATCCAGTGATTGATTTGCGCCGTAGACAAAGGAGGGAACCATTTGCATGGCCACCGCATCCACTCTGCCCGCTTTGATTGCGGCTCGCGTGTGCACGGGCCCGGACGGAGTGTCCACCACGACGGCTGCATGCGGCCCTCTGGGTTGTACCACGCCCGCTTCGATCAAAGTGGTTACGGCACCCATGGTGGCGTGGCCGCAGAGCAACGGATAACGCCGTGCATCCATATAAATCAGGCCAAAATCAGCACCTTCCGTGACCGCTTCCGTGACCGCCGCCGCCAGCATATCACGGTGGCCGCGCGGTTCGCTGGTCAACAAACATCGAATGGCATCCAGGTGGGTTCGGAAATACTCGAGCTTGGCCGGCATGGTTTTTCCGGGCAGCGGTGGAATGCCCGCGACGATGAGCCGGGTCGGTTCTCCAGCGGTATGCGAATCAATGGTCAAGATGCGGGAGGGGAATCGTCTCTGCAGGTGCTCCCTGATCCCGGCCCGGTTGATTATGGAACCCGGGCTGGTTCCGTTGGCATGGATTGCGCAGCCCGATGCAAGTGATGCTTGTGAGCTCAAAACGTGCACTCCTTGAAATCGAATCGTTTCGCTGCCAGTGTAAACAAAGATGCGCCGTTCCACAAACACAAATCATGCAACGGCTAACGGTCCGCCAGTCGCTTGATGATCCCGGCGAGGAGTGCCGCGCGCTCGATAAGGCTGGGCACTTCAATGCTTTCGTTATCGCCGCACATGTCATGGCAGACGGGCCCCAGCGCGTCCAGGGTGGCAACCCCCAGGGCAGAGGCAAAACAGCCGTCGGAGCCGCCGTATTCTTCGCAGGCTTCCAGTTGAAAACCGAGGGATTCAGCCACATCATTGGCAAGATGAAGGAACGACTCGGTCCGTGCGTTAGGTTCCATGGGGGGACGGGTCATTGCTCCGCGCAGCTCGATGCCAATGCCCGGCAGTATTGGGCTGCCGGCCACGTGTCTCACCTGCTCCTCCACTTCTCCGGTCAATGCCGCGCCGCGAATTCGCACGTCGATGGCGGCGAACGCCTGTGCCGCGGTAACCTGGCGCGATCGACCTCCCTCCACCAGGTTGACTGACACTTTCACTCCTCGCTGCGTATCGGTCAGCGACTCCAGTGCGAGAATCTTGAAGGCCAGTTCGCGTGACGCATTCAATCCGTCGGAGTCCGGCTTCAGCACGTGAGCCGCTCTCCCATGGACAGTCAGGTAGAAAGAACCGATGCCCCAGCGACGGACGGCGATCGAAGTCGGTTTCGAACATGGCTCCATGACCATCACGTGGGTGGAGCGGCGAGCCAGTTCTTCGATGTGAGGACGTCCCAAAACGCTGCCGACTTCTTCATCGGCGGTCAGGAAGACGGACAGTGATGGAGTCTGCTGGTTGGCATGCTGCAAGGCTTTGAGGGCATATATCATTTGTACGATGCCGCCCTTCATGTCGCCGACTCCCGGACCAAACGCCAGCTTGCCTTCTCTCCGAAAAGGCCGTGCAGCCGCGGTTCCCGGTGCAAAAACGGTATCCAGGTGGGCGGAAAGGAACACCTGTTTAGTCCCCGCACCGGGTCTCATCGCGCGGACGTGATTGCCGAAGTCCTTTTCTGGCACGGTTTCCGTTTTGAAACCCAGCTTCCCGAGTTCCTGTGCAATGATCGATCCGCATTCGTTGACCCCTTGTACGCAATAGGTGCCGCTGTCTATATTCACCAGACGTTCGAGCAGGGCCAGCATTTCTCGCTCATTTTCCTGCACAAATTTCAATGCCTTTTGCATATCGAATGCTCCTCTTCCCGGCACCCTCCACTGGGAGTTTGTCCGCGAATTTCCTCTCCCCTGTTTTTCGGGAAGCGGTCCTCGACCTTGAGTTCTGACGACAATACTATAACTTCCAAGCCAATGCTTTTGCTGCAGGTTGTTGAGCTGCGCGTATTGCGTGACGAAACCCAACGCCTTTTGTGCTGAATTTCGCACCTCAACCCAGCCCACTTGGAAACCAAAATCATTTTCTTGAACAGTATATTCCGCAAAGAGTGTTGCAAAGGGTTTGTCGAACATAATAATGATCGGACAAGGGTTTTTTTAGCCTGCGGGTTTTTTGTCTGGATCAATGCAGGGTATTGCTTGCCGTGGTGACCATGGCAAGGTAACTTAGGGAGCCGAAGTCTTGCGGGAAGGGAGGCGCATATCATTATGATCGGCAAACTGTTCAGGAACGCCCGCATCTTTACCCCCATTGATCGGGGCGTCCCGCTTGCGGGGAAAAATCAGGGCCAGGTGGCTTCCTTTGAGAGGGGTGCCGTTTATGTGCACAATGGGGTAATCGAAATGGTCGGTCCGGAATCTCAAATTATGGATTCCATCAAGACCCGTCAGGTGGACCTGGAAGTCGATTGTCGAGGACTCTGTCTCATTCCAGGGTTTGTGGACTGTCATACCCATATGTGCTTCGCTGATTTGAGAGAAGACGAATTCGAGCTGCGACTGGCGGGAGCGGATTACCTGGAGATACTGCGCAAAGGCGGGGGAATTCACTCCTCAGTTCGGGCGGTGCGCCGGGCCTCGGAGGAGGAGCTCTTTGCCGGGACTAAACGGCGCGTGCTTCGAGCCCTTGGATTCGGCACAACAACCCTTGAAATCAAGAGCGGATACGGGTTGGATACGGAAACGGAGCTCAAGATGCTGCGGGTTATTGCACGGGTCGGCAGAGAAACCGTACTGGATGTCGTTCCTACCTTCATGGGGGCGCATGCCGTGCCCGGGGAGTCGGCGGGCAATCCGGACGACTATGTGCGCCTGGTCGTGGAAGAAATGCTGCCGCGCGTGAGAACACAGGGCATTGCACGCTTTTGTGACGTGTTTTGTGAAGCGGGCGTTTTTTCACTGGAACAGAGTCGCCGAGTACTGCTCGCCGCCCGCGACCATGGTCTGGGGGGCAAAATTCACGCGGATGAAGTCAACGACCTGGGTGGCGCTCGACTCGCCGCTGAAATGAGAACCGTTTCGGCGGAACACCTGCTGGCGGCCGGGGACGACAACCTGCGTGCTATGGCAGGGGCCGGTGTGATTGGCGTATTGCTGCCCGGCACCGCCTACAGCCTGCGCAAGAAATTGGTGCCGGCAGGACGCATGCGCGATCTCAACCTCCCCCTGGCCATTGCCACCGACAGCAATCCGGGTACCTGTTACACGGAATCGATGCCCTTCTTGTTCGGCCTGGCGGTGATGAATACGCATCTTTCACCGCAGGAGGCGCTGGTGGCGGCCACCCTGAATGCTGCCTATGCGGTCAAGATGGAAAAAACAGTGGGAAGCCTGCAGAAGGGCAAACGGGCGGATTTTTTGCTGCTGGAAGGCAGGGGCCCGGCGGTTTTGGCCTATCATGCCGGGGTATCACCGGTGGTTGCCGTGTACAAGCGGGGCGAGCTGGTGGCCGGCTCGGGTTGATCGAACGGCTGGATGGGGGGCGTCACATTGTCAATCAACGGCTCAGTTTGAGGGCGGCTGATGCGCAAGATAACCCTTGGTGCAACGGGAATGACACTGCAGGATCTGGTGGATATCGCCAGGAACGATATCGGAGTGGAACTGGCGGAGGAAGCCCGGCGACGCATCATTGCAGCAAGAAGGCTGATCGACCGGTGGGTGCAGGAGGGCAGAGTCATGTATGGTGTCACCACCGGCTTTGGCGCCCTTAGCGAAGTCACCATATCGGGTGAAGATACCCGCAAACTGCAGATGAATATCTTGCAGAGCCATGCGGCGGGAGTCGGTGAGACCTTGGATGTGGAAACCGTGCGGGCGGTATTGAGCTTGCGAATCAAGGATCTGGCCAGGGGCAATTCGGGGATTCGGCTGGAAACCGTCAATCGGCTCGTTGAACTGCTCAACAAAGGAGTCTATCCTGTGGTCCCGGAAAAGGGATCCGTCGGGGCGAGCGGTGATCTGGCGCCCCTGGCACATCTGAGCTTGGTGCTCATAGGATTGGGTGAAGCCGTCTATAAGGGAGAAAAAACTTCCGGCCTGGAAGCGTTGCACAAAGCCGGACTCGATCCTCTCCAGCTGGAAGCCGGCGAGGGTCTTGCATTGGTGAACGGAACCCAAGTCTCCACTGCCATCGGGGGACTTGCCGTGTACGACGCCATACAGCTTTCCAAACTGGCGGACATTGCCGCAGCCATGAGTCTGGAAGTGCTGATGGGAAGCAGAACCGAATTTGACCCCAGAATCCATAAGTTAAGGCCTCATCCCGGGCAGGCCGCGGCGGCCGATAACATGTTCCGGATGATTGCCAACAGTGAAATCATTTCATCCCACAGAGACTGCAGCCGCGTGCAGGATGCCTACACTCTGAGGTGCTCTCCGCAGGTGCACGGAGCGAGCAAGGACGCTCTGGGATATGCCGGGAAGGTTTTCGAGACCGAGATCAATTCGGCAACCAATAATCCCCTGTTCATCGAAGAAACCGAGGAACTTCTGCTGGGAGGGAACTTCCACGGTCAGCCTCTGGCGCTGGCGGCCGATTTTGCCTGCATGGCCGTCGCAGAACTGGCCAATATTTCGGAAAGGCGCATCGAACGGCTGGTCAACCCACAGCTCAGCGGTCTTCCGGCTTTTCTGGTGCGGGACGGGGGCCTCAATTCGGGTTTTATGATAGCCCAGTACACCGCGGCATCCCTGGTATCGGAAAACAAGATCCTGTGTCATCCCGCCTGTGTGGATTCAATACCGACTTCCGCCAACAAGGAGGATCACGTCTCCATGAGCACGATTGCCGCACGCAAGCTGCGCGAGATCACCCGCAATACGGAAAACGTGATAGCCATTGAACTGCTGTGTGCCGCCCAGGCGATGGATCTGTTCACCAACCTGAAACCGGGGGAAGGTTCGCTGCTTGCCTATACTGCCATTCGCAAAGAAATCCCGGGGTTGAGCGAGGATCGAGTGTTGTCACGTGACATCCGCTCAATGGTGCGGCTTATGGCAAGCGGGGCAATCCTTGCTCCGGTGGAGCAGGCGGTCGGAAAATTGCACTGAAGCTCATTCGGGTACACAGACTTTGAACTTCATAAGATCAGCCTTTTCCAGGCATCTTCCATCCTTGAGGTCCGTCGGATTCAGCTCGCTGCCGTTCAGCAATGCGGCACGACAGGCTTTCCAAAATACGGCTTCACGACTTTTCAGATACTTCGCAAGAGTTCTTCCCTCCAGCAAGACGCCACGTGCCAGAAACTGCGGGCCCAATTGGTCGGCCACCAGATTGAAGAGTTTCAGCGTTATCATCCCTGCCTCGTGCGGCCGCTGTTCACTGCCCCGCTGGTAGGCGATGCTGCGCCGCAGTGCTGCATAGTGGCCGCCTCTGCGCATGGTGGCGCCAACCAAACCGGGCATGGCAGCGGAGAGGGCCAGTGTCGAACCGTCTTCCAGTGTGGCGGCCTGCATGTCGTCAACCGGTTTGCCATCCAGAAAAACGGTGCTCAGGCGCTCTTCCACATAAGCCGAATCGATCTGCAGTTGCTCACAAAGCAGTTCCCTGACGGAAATTCCTGCCCGGGTGGCAATCCTAAAGCCCCCCTGCAGAATGTGGCAGAAGTTTGGGAGTCTTGTAAACTCCAGGATCAGTTCTTGATATTGACCATTGGGCGGGTTGTTGTGCGGCATATCCTTCTCGATTCCCCCACGGCATCGTGGCTGTTGTTTGGCAGGAGCCTGTCCCAAGATGCCCTCACTGCCTTGCTCCGATGTCAACTCAAATTCAGCAGCGCCCTTGCTTGCGCATAGCAAAAAATCGACGGCATGCCTGCAGCGTATCGGGAAGCAGCGCGGGCTCATCCGCCGGAAACCCTCGGCAGGGCGCAGGCTGACTTGGCAGCATCTGCAACGTCTTTTAGCGGCACGTGGTGGTTGTGTGCCGCTTTCTTACAGTCCTCATACTCCGGTGAAACGTTGATGATGTGTTGACCCGCAGTGGCGATTTTGCAGCGGATTATTCCGTAGGGGGTCTCCACCTGGATTACGTCCCGCTGGGCTTTCAAACGGTTCTCAAGTCTCCAGCGCATTCCGATGGTGGTCGTTTCACGCAAAATCATGTCCGCGAGTCGTTGCACATTGTCCGGCCGGCAGATGACGGTGAGCAGGTTGCCCGGCCGGTTCTTTTTCATCTGAACGGGTTTGAGGAGAACATCGTAGGCACCCATTCGCAGGACTTTTTCCATCACGTAATCGTAAATCTGCGGATTCATGTCGTCGATGCCGGTTTCCATGACCGCAACGGTTTCTGTTTCGTACCCGGCGTTTTCCACACTCTCGCCGATCATGAGGCGCAATAGATTGGCAACGGGCAGATCGGCCTGCCCCGCGCCATAACCCGCGCAATGGGTGATCATCGGCGGCATGCCTCCAAACTCATGGGTGACGGTGGAGAGAATGGCGGCGCCGGTGGGCGTCAACAGTTCTCCCGCAACCTCGGTAGAATAGATGGGCTTTCCCGTCATCAGTTCTACCGTAGCCGGAGCGGGCACCGGCAAGATTCCGTGCCGGCAGCGGACCGTTCCACTGCCGACATGAATCGGCGAGCAATAGATTCGCGTCACTCCCAGAAGCGACAGGCCGGCAATCGCCCCGACCACATCCACTATGGCATCAACCGCGCCCACTTCGTGAAAATGTATGTCTTCTGCATCGGTCATGTGAATTCTGGCCTCCGCTTGGGCCAGCCGCTCGAATACCGCGGTGCTCCTCTGCTTCACCGGCATTGGCAGGTCGCTTTCGGCGAGGATTGCGGCAATATCATGCAGGTGCCGCGCATGTTGGTGATGGAAAGACTCATCCACCAGAACTTCCACCCGAGTGCCCGCGATCCCGTTTTTCAGCACTTTTCTTGCCTTGATTTGATAGTGGGAGAGGTTGAGTTTGGACAATTCCTCTTCAAGTTGCTTCAGGCTGAGGCCGGCGTCGAGCAGAGCGCCTAAAATCATGTCCCCGCTGGCTCCCGAAAAACAATCGAAGTAGGCAATGCGCATCAGTCGTTCTCCTCCATAGTGGGGCGTAGGGTGGGCATCATTTGCCGCAGATTGAAATTCTAGCAGCTATTTACTAATTTTTCGAGAAACTCTAGACTATCCATTGTGGCAGATTACTTCATGAGCAGGAGATGTTGCGATATGACACTGGAAGGTGATCTGGTGCTTGTTCATATGGACGAAGCTCCGGCATTTTTTGCCCGGATAGAAGCCATAACCGCGGATGTCAAGCCGGGTTGGTTTCAGGTGAAGATGCTTGTTCTGCAAATCCCTCTGGTCGTAGTTACCTGGATTCTGCGAGAAGCATATATCAATGGAGAAGAATTCACTATGGGCGGCCGACCCATGCGCATCACCAAGGTGGTGGCGCCTGCGGAAAATATCTTGGAACCGGAACCCGAGACCGCCCCTCGGCCCATTCCGGAGTCGAAACCATCGCCCCAAGCTTCTGGTGCAGAAAAGGTGGTTTCCCTGGCAGAACGACGCAAGAAGAATCAAGGTACGTGATGGCGTTCCCACCAGTGATCGTTTCCTTCGAACCACCATGAAGAAGAGTCGGTTTCCAGGATTTGTGCGGCCAAATCCCGCCCGATTTGTGTTTGCAGACGTTTCAGGGCGAAATGGATCCATCGAGCGGCATAGCTGTTTCCCAAATCCTGCTGCTCTTTGAGCTCCAGAATGAGATCCAATTGATCCGCGTCGTGAGCCAGCTTTGCCGCGGTCGATTCGCCCTGGCGATATTCTTCCCACAGTGCCTCGATATCGGCACCGAAAGGCAGTGAGCGGGCCAAGTCCTGCATTGCGCCTTTTTCGTCTACCTGGACGTAGTGCTTGTTGACATAGTTGAGATCACCCGTTCTGGCTTCGGGGACGTCGTGAAACAGACATAAACAAACAACGCGAAAGCAATCGGGATATTCTGCCAGATGGCTCAGGGTGTAGCCGATCATAGCCACGCGGAAGGAGTGAGCCGCGACGGATTGGCGGCCGGATCCGAGGAATTGGAACCCTGAACGGGGAGTCTTTTTCAGCATGCCCAACTCGAAGAAGAAATTCGCTATGTTCTTGTGCCCATTGGGAGTCTGCCGCTCTTTGCTTTGATCGCCGGAAGATGTCGCATCCATTTTCACTGCAGATATCCACCTCGCTTCAGGTTGGTTCGGCACGGCGGATAACCGGCCGATACCGCCCCATGAGTACTGCTCGTTGAGCCCTCGAAAAACTGCCGCAAGAGGCGCACTGCCGGTTTTTATAGGGCCCTGCATGGTCTTCGGTGAATGAGTCGCAAACATTGTAGCAAAGGTTGGGGGATTGTCAAATTGTCGAAAAAGGGGCAATGAGTCGCAAAAATTTGCAAATTTTTTTTTATTGAATTGACAGCCGATCATCACATTGGCTAGACTAAACAGTCTATCTAATGAAAATTGTTAAAAATTAACTATGTTAACTGGTTGCAAACCAAAGGCCGGGATTGTTTTGCCGGTCTTTAAACTTTGGAACATTGAGGTCTTCTTATGAAACTCAAAGGCGCACAAATCTTTTTTGAATGTCTCCAGAAGGAAGGGGTGGAAGTCATTTTTGGTTTTCCGGGTGGCGCCGTCATCGACATTTACCACGAGCTCCCCAAGTATGACATTCGCCATATTTTGGTCCGCCACGAACAGGGTGCCGCGCACATGGCAGACGGTTACGCCCGGGCAACGGGCAAAGTGGGGGTGTGCCTGGTGACCTCCGGTCCCGGAGCGACCAACACGGTGACCGGGATAGCCACCGCGTACATGGATTCAGTGCCCATGGTCATTTTCACAGGACAGGTACCAACAGCGCTGATCGGCAACGACGCCTTTCAGGAAGTTGACATCGTGGGCATTTCGCGCCCGTGCACCAAGCACAACTATCTGGTGAAGCATGTGGATGACCTGGCCACGGTCATCAAGGAAGCCTTTTTTCTGGCGCGCACAGGCCGCCCCGGTCCGGTCCTGGTGGATCTGCCAAAAGATGTTCTGGGTGCGCAGATCGAGTTTCGCTATCCCAAAAAGGTTGAGCTCAAAGGCTACCGTCCAACCCTCGACGCTCATCTGGGGCAGATCAAACGGGCCCACCAGGCGATCAAAAAATCCAAGCGGCCGGTCATTTACGCTGGAGGAGGGGTCATCATAGCGGAAGCCGGCGAAGAGCTGGCTCGCTTTGCCGAGCTGATCCAGGCGCCGGTGACAACCACTTTGATGGGCCTGGGCAGCTTTCCGGCCATGCTCGAAGATCCGACCGGCAGAAAAGAGCTCAACCCGTGGTGGTTGGGAATGCTTGGCATGCACGGAACGTTTCGTGCCAACATGGCTGTTTCTAACGCCGATCTGCTGATCGCCGTGGGTGCTCGATTTGATGACCGGGTGACGGGAAAAGTCAGCGGGTTTGCCCCAAAGGCGAAAATCATCCACGTGGACGTGGATCCCACCAGCATCAGCAAGAACGTGGTGGTGGATATCCCCATTGTGGGAGACTGCAAAAACGCACTGCAGAAACTCATCCAGGTGTGTGAAAAGGAACCCTTGGAAGATATTGAGCAAGCCCGGTCTGCCTGGATGGAGCAGATCCGCCAATGGAGAGAAACCTATCCACTGGCCTACAAACAGGAAGGGGACATCATCAAGCCCCAATATGTCGTCGAGAAGCTTTATGAGTTGTGCAACGGCAATGCCATTGTCACTACGGAGGTGGGCCAGAATCAAATGTGGGCGGCGCAGTATTTTCACTTCAACAAACCCCGCACCCTGTTGACCTCTGGAGGACTGGGAACCATGGGCTACGGGCTGCCGGCTGCCATTGGCGCGCAGGTCGCTTTTCCTGACCGCCTGGTGATTGATATTGCGGGCGATGGCAGCATCCAGATGAACATTCAGGAACTGATCACTGCCGTGTGTAATTGTCTGCCGGTTAAGGTGGCCATTCTCAACAACCGCTATCTCGGCATGGTGCGGCAGTGGCAGGAACTTTTCTATGACAAGAATTACTGTGCCACGTGCCTGGACGCTGCCCCGGATTTTGTCAAACTGGCAGATGCCTACGGTGCTGTCGGGCTAAGAGCAACCAGGGCGGAGGAGGTGGAGCCGGTCATTCGCGAGGCCTTTTCGATAAAAAAGCCGGTTCTTATGGAGTTTGTGGTGGCGCAGGAGGAGGGGGTTTACCCCATGGTGCCCGCTGGAAAGAACATTTCAGAAATGCTACTGGTGTAACTTATGAACATGCACAGCAACGGACAAAAACATACCATCGGTGTTGTCGTCGAAAACCGTCCGGGAGTGCTCTCGCGTGTGGCGGGCCTTTTCAGTGGACGGGGGTTTAATATTGAATGCCTCACAGTGGCCGAAACGATCGATCCGGGGCAATCACGCATCACGCTGGTGACTTCCGGAGACCAGCAGGTGCTCGAACAGATTGTCAAGCAGCTCAATAAACTCATCAATGTGATCAAGGTGATCGATTTTCGCGAGATGGAGTTCGTCAATCGCGAGATGGCGCTCATCAAGGTGCGGGCAGATCAACAAACGCGGGCGGAGATTCTGCGCATCGTCGATATCTTCCGCGCTAAGGTGGTTGACGTGAGTCCTCATTTCTACACCATTGAGGTGACCGGTGATGACGGAAAGATTGCTGCCATCCTGGAACTCCTCGGGCAGTTAGGCATTACGGAAGTGGCTCGCACCGGAAAGGTGGCCATGGCCAGAGCCAAAAAGCATTGATGTTTGGAGTGTTCTCGGTCGCAGCATCCTGTCTGGAAATCTTGCCTCCCCACAGCGCTTTGATGGAGTCCCATCCGTTGTCTTCGCTTGGAGATGGACCTCTTCCCCCCCG
>FWPV01005739.1_pt1 | contig 22277 bp, 20 predicted proteins | sample 2228371 | NCBI WGS metagenome assembly FWPV01 (sample SAMEA103939776, study PRJEB20133) | metagenome | reverse complement strand
ACGACGCTCTTCCGATTACCCGTCCGAAAACGGTGCGAGTAAAGGTAACCCCAACTGCTACACCCACGATTCCATACTGGCTTCCAACCAACACGGACAGCAAATAAAAAGGGATTAAGATCCAGCTCATTTTCATCCCGATGTCTGGCCTTCCCACAACAGTATATATAACCGAAGCAGGTGAACCTACAGACTGGCGCATCGCATAGATAATCAATATTTGCAGTGGTAGAACAGCAGGTTTCCATTGGGGACCATATATCGTCAGAATAAAAACATCAGATATGACCAGCAGTCCAACCAGCAAAGGAAAGCTAACGATCCCAAGCAGTTTAATCATGCGGTTATATGCTTTCCGCAGCCTCGCTTTATCCTCAGCGACCATTGAGAGCGCCGGCATCGCAAGTTTGCCGGCCACTCCGGTGATTGTCCTGGAGACAAGGTTTGCAGATTGCCAGGCCAGGTTATAAAATCCCAGCGCTTCAATCCCCAAGGTTTTCCCAATAATCAGCGTATCGCCTTCGGTGGCGATACTGTTCGCAAGTGATGAGCCAACGATATTGATTGAAAACTTAAAAATCTTTTTCCACTCATTCATGCGAAGCGGCAATTTTGGGTACCAATGGGACATAGCCATAATCATTATCAGGCGGATTGGAGAAGCAATCAATCCAGGGACTACCAGGCTCATTACGCCAAAACCCGATAACGCCATGCCAACCATTGCCAAAGATATGGCAATTTCCAAAACCGTATCTCGAATTACCAGTTTCTGGTAATTCAACTGTTTCTTCAATAGTGCATCTGGGACCGTCGTCAGCGTGTTGATCACATATCCGATCAGCATCAAGACCAATAATCTGGTCAAGCCAGGCTCGGTGTAGAAACGAGTGATGAATGGTAGTATTGCTAAGCCGAATAGGGCTACGCACAGAGACATAGCCAGATCCAACCAAAACGCCGCATGAGCCCTTTCCTCGCGTCCCTCCTGGCGGTCGTAAATCACATAATCAGATGCTCCACTGGATCCAATCACAGCCAGAAATCGCAGAACAACCTGCGCGAGCGCCACCAATCCAAAGTCGGCCGGCTGAAGCTGCCGGGCTAAAATGGCCATCACGCCCAGGTTCACCACATTAGTGACCAGCATACGGCCATACAGCCAGGCGCTGCTCTTTACTGCTTTAGAAGTGATCGATTCGGGTCTACTTTCCTTTGAGGGTAACTCTAACAATTCAGACACCTTTACTCAAGCTGCCAGTCACTAGCAGCTCTATTTCTGCATTGAAATATTTTCAAGGGTGACCGCTTGAGGAAGATTGGAGAGCCACTCTGGGAATTCCCATTCTTTTGGTTGAAGTATTGTATGGAACCGTCCCCGATTTTTCACCTGATCAGGGCTTGTGATTGGCTCACTAGTCCTTAAATACCAGGCAGTATACTCCATCGCATTGCACCAGGCTAATAGCCTTTGGGTATTTTCCACTATAGGTAGTTGTTCCCCTGAGTGCATTTCAACAAAAAAGCGTGTCTGCCTTTTTGAAGCCAGTATCTTGGAACCATTCAACACCTTGGTTTCAGCGCCCTCCACATCAATTTTCACAAGGTCCGGTTCGCCAAACCAATTAACAAGATTGTCTAAAGTACAGGTTGGTACATTCAGGTACTCATTTTTCTTCGCGGCTGTTCTGGCAAAACTTCGATACATACTTCCGGCAGCGCCAACACCGGTTGTCCAAAATTGGACATTTTCCCCATCAACATCGCTCACAAAACCACAGAAGAAGCAAGCTCGATGAACCAGGTGATTGTAAATAAGATTTTCAGCTGCTACCGAAAGGGCTATTGGATTTGGATCAACCAGGACGATTTTTTTCACTGTTTGAGGGTATAAAGAAACAAAGGCTGCTTGCCCAATATTCGATCCGATGTCAAAAATTGTCGTTGCATGGTCTGCGCAGGCTAGCAGCCAACCCTCATCTTTGTCAGGGGGATTCCGAATAGTCCCTTCATATATCAAATATTTTTTATCAACGAGCGATTGTTCGACCGCGGGTCGCGGATACCCATATCGCATTTTTACATTGGTTAATAGTATATTTATCACAGAAGCAAACCTATCTTGAAAGAAAATCATCAAACCCATCCTTTCGAAGACAAAGGCGTTCATCAATATCGAATAGGAAAGCTTTCCAAGGAACTTTGAACGACAAGAAATCTCAGGCTGATTTTAATCATCTGTTGATCAAATCAGAATGAATGCTGAAAGACCTGGCTGTATTCAATTGCCCGGTAAAACTCATCATAATTGAAAACTCTGGCCTGGAAATTACGAATTGATTGCAAGTATTCATGATAGAACCTGGTATTCAATACCGTTGAGTTACGGATGAAGAAATCCGAAAAATACTTATACACATTCGGCTCCCTACCATTCAAATCTGAAAACAATGCCCCCCGGTATGAGGAATAACTTGAGTGGCCCCGGCTTTCCAGATACGAACGCAATATTTTGATATCATTCATTTTTCCTGAAAACCTGGAAGTCTCCAGAAGTACACGCGGGTATGTTGCCGGGAGGCTGAAATTTCCGGTGGGGATTGCAGCAGCTTGAGGAAAATACCTGCGTAATAATTGTAAATAAACGCCATGCTGTAGTTTATGCCTGGTAGGAACCCGGCTGGCAACCTTCAAGAATGCCCTTTCATAAGAAGGTATCGCAATCTTGTTATCGGTGCGGATGGTCAGTTCCTGTCCAAATGAAAACTTTCTGGCTCGATTTTCAAGAAAGAAGCGCTGTAATTGCAGCGTTTTCGTGGGGCTCCCTGACTGTTCAACTCGTTTTAATTCCAGTTGCAGAAAATCACGTATTTTCTCAATCTGCCGGTCTATCTGGTCTGCAACATCCGGGACAAAACGAGAATGAATCCTCCGCGACAATCGGGCCTCGTCAAAATTTAAGAAATTTTCGAGTAACTCGATTGACAGCGATTCCACGTAATCATCCTGGATCAAGTTAAGATTTTGGCGAATGATCTCCTGGTACCGCTGAAAAACCGCCCGGGAACGGTCCGAACTTGGAATATAAAAGATATGACCGCCTAAAGTGGAGTCCAGCGCGGTCCCGGCTGTGACCACTTCAGCAGGCGAACTCCGAAAGTATTGGGTACCCCAACACCAGAAAGAGATATGTAAATTATCAGCCAGGAATAACTGCCGTCGTAAAGCTGCTGGATCTGTTGGAAAAAGTACGTTCTCAAAGTGGTAAAAGAGCCCAAGTCGTTTGCCTACTTCTTCAGAGATTCGGGCACCGAATGTGCCGTTTGTACCATGGGTAAACGAATATACCTGTGCTGTACTCTTGCAAAACATCGCTGCGATGAGGCGAGAATCAAACCCTTCCGACAGCATCACTCCAATATTTATATGCTTTTTAGCAACTTGCCGCACAGGCGCGAACAGAGCGTCGTGGAGTATCTCAGCCAATTCCGGCCCATATTCCTGGGTCTCAGAATAAAAAACTTCGGGATACTTGCTGTTGAATGAGACTTTATCGGGATCAATAGTGATCAACTCACCCGGCAAAAGCTGTTTCATCCCTTCGAAGAAGGTTCCTTCTCCGAAGGGGTAACCAAATAATTCATTTATCGCGACCTGTAATAGATTCGGCGCCAGGTCAAGGACTTTTGCAACCAGAAACAAATGGGAACTGATGAAAACCGAATTATTTATCAAACCATAATACAAAGGGAAAAGCCCGCCCGGATCGTTCGCAATGTACAATTTTCCGGTTATTTTTTCCCGGATCACGATGTTAAAAATCCCCGATTCCTCGCCCTGTAAAATCACTCCGCTTTCAATAATCCGGCGCGCCAGCAGCAAAAGAAATTGTGACAGCTCCGCCGGGTTTGTTGAATGAACATAACCATCGAACCAGATCTCTACTGCCTCGGTTTCGATATAAACGCTTTCACCGCTTTCTTGCCGCCAAAGATGAAAGTAATCTGAACCGATGCCTGGATTACGATGATGGTCCGGGGATATCTCTTTCAATAACCCATCAAATTTTTCTAGCTCTTTCTTGTTTGTGTTCTGGTTTACATATAAAAAAATATCCATGCCCCTCCGGGTTTAGCCAGCCAACCGTTGTTGAGCCTGTTGTTTGGTCTTCAACGCCTCAATGATCTTCTCCGCGGCGCACCCCTCCGCGGGCAGTTCTCCGAGCGGCTGAGAGGGCTTCCAACAACGGACGGCCTCGATGATCTTCTCTTCATCGGCCCCCACGATCCGGTTCCAGCCGCTGCTGACCGTTTCTACCCACTCCGTCTCATCCCGCAGGGTGATGCAGCCGACCCCCAACCAGTAAGCCTCCTTTTGCACGCCGCCCGAATCGGTCAGGATCATGCGGGCCGACCGCTCGAGCTGCACCATATCCAGGTATCCGACCGGGTCGATCATGCGGATGTGCGGCCCGGGCTGCCAGCCGGCAGCCTGGATACATTTCCTGGCCCTGGGGTGGACCGGAAAAACCAGCGGCTCGGCGACGGCATTGAACGCGCCCAATATCGATTTCAACCGGTCGGGAGAGTCTGTATTCTCGGCGCGGTGCAGCGTGGCCAGCAGATAGCGCTTTTCCTCCACGCCCAATTGGCGCAAGATGGCCGACCGAGAAGCCGCCTGTTCTTTCGCCCACAGGAGCGCATCATGCATCACGTCCCCGACCATATACACCCCCTGGGTAATGCCTTCATTGCGAAGATGGGTGACCGCGGTCTCGGACGGGCATAAGAGCAGGTCAGAGACATGGTCGGTGAGGACGCGGTTGATTTCCTCCGGCATCTGCCGGTTGAAACTGCGCAGCCCGGCTTCGACGTGGGCAATTTTGATGTGCAGCTTTGACCCCGCCAGCGCGCCGGCCAGCGTGGAGTTGGTGTCGCCATACACCACCACCCAATCGGGTTGTTCTTTCAGCAGCACCTGCTCGATGCCCGCCAGCATGGCCCCGGTCTGCTGGCCGTGGCTGCCCGAGCCGATCCCGAGCTGGTATTCTGGCTCCGGGATGCCCAGCTCGGCAAAGAAGACCCCGGACATGTTGGCGTCGTAATGCTGGCCGGTATGCACCAGGATCTCGGTATGCTCCTTGCGCAGCGCGCGGCTGAGCACGGCCGCCTTGATGAACTGTGGACGGGCGCCGACGACAGAAACAACCTTCACGACGCCTGCCCTTCCCGCCAGGCGTTTTCTACGGCCTGCAGGAGGTGAGCCACCTGGTCGGCCTGCATTTCCGGGTAGAGCGGCAGGGCCAGGGTTTCCAAGGAAGCGCGTTCAGACACCGGCAGCGCGCCTGCCTGCCAGCCCAGCGCCCGGCAGGGCGCAGCCAGGTGGAGCGGCTGCGGGTAGTAAACCTCAGAAGCCACCCCCTGCTCTTTCAACCGCTGCTGGAATGCCGCCCGCCCGGGGGCGCGGATGATGTAAAGGTGATACACGTGGGTGCGGTTGGGCGCTTCCACCGGCACAACCACGCCCATCTCCCGCAGCCGGGCGCTGTAATCGCGGGCCAGCCCGGCGCGGCGCGCGTTCCAGGCGTCCACGTACTTGAGCTTAACGCGCAGCACGGCCGCCTGGAGCTCATCCAGCCGGCTGTTGTAGCCCAGCATCTCGGGAAAATATTTTTTCTTCCAGCCGTGCGTGCGCAGCATGCGCGCCTTTTCGGCCAGGGCGTCGTCGTTGGTCGTGACCATGCCGCCATCCCCGTACCCGCCCAGGTTCTTGCTGGGGAAGAAGCTCAGGCAGCCCAGGTCGCCCAACGAGCCCGTTCGGCGGCCTTTATACTGCGCGCCAAAGGCCTGGGCGTTATCCTCGATCACCGCCAGGCCGTGCTGGCGGGCAAAAGCAGTGATCTCATCCATGTCGGCCGGCTGGCCGTAGAGGTGGACCGGGATGATCGCCTTGGAGCGCGGGCTGAGCGCCGCATCGAGCCCGCCGGTATCCAGCAGATAAGTCTCCGGATCGACATCGACAAAGACCGGGCGCGCGCCGACCGTCATCACCGCCCCGGCGGTGGCGAAAAAGCTGTAAGCCGGGACGATCACCTCGTCGCCCAGCCCGACGCCGGCCGCCCGCAGGGCGATGATCAGCGCGTCAGTGCCGGAGGCCACCCCGACAGCGTGCCTGACGCCCAGGTAGGCCGCCGCTTCCTGTTCAAAAGCGGTCACGTTCGGGCCAAGGATAAACCTCCCAGAGGTGAGCACCTCCTGGATGGCCGCGTCGATCTCGGGTTTGATCGTGTTGTACTGCGCTACCAGATCAAGCAGTGGTATCATCGCTAACTCTCCTCGCCAGCGGGCATGATGATCTGCCCGGATTTGACATACCGGCAGCCGCACTGCGAGCAGGCCGCCGTTTCGGTCCCGCGCTCAGCGGCGAACTCGAGCCGGACGCCGCACTGGCACATCCACCCGCGCAGCCGGGCCGGGTTGCCGTAAACGAGCGCATAGTCGGGCACATCATGGGTGACCACGGAACCGGCGCCGACAAAGCAGTAGCGCCCCAGGGTCACGCCGCATACAATCGTCGCGTTGGCGCCAATCGAAGCGCCCTTTTTTACCAGCGTGGTCTTGTATTCGTCCTTGCGGATGACATGGCTGCGCGGGTTGATCACATTGGTAAACACCATGGAAGGACCAAGAAAGGCGTCATCTTCGACGATGACGCCGGTGTAGAGCGAAACATTGTTTTGGATTTTAACGTTGTCGCCGATGACTACGTCTGAAGCAACCAGCACGTTCTGGCCAATGTTGCAGCGCCGGCCAATGCGGGCACGGGGCATAACGTGGCTGAAATGCCAGATTTTCGTGCCTTGGCCGATCTCAGCCCCCTCATCGATATAGCTGGATGGGTGAACAAAAAAATCAGCCATTAGACCACCCCGGCTTTTTCCACCAGCCAGGGATGGGCAAGCCCGTTGGCGGCGACCAGCGGCGCGTTGCGGATGCAGTAAGTCAGCCCGATGGATGGGCGCGCGTCGGCGATGCCAAAGCCGCTGCCTGCCAGCGCCTGCTCGTAAACCCGGGTATGCAGATCGGTGAAGCCTTCCGAGAACTCCACCTCCGACCCATCGACGGTGATCGAGCGAAAGGTATTCTTGCCGGCCTCCAGCGCCTGGGGAGGCAAATCGGAGCGGTCGACCGAAAGGAACCAGCGCACCCGGGCGTGTTCCAATTCGATGAACCCGGACATCCGCCGGGAATCGCTGAGGTACAGGCGGCACTCACCCGCCCCGCCAAACAGCCACAGCAGAAGATCGAAGAAATGGATGCCGATGTTGGAGGCAATACCGCCCGACTTCTCCGCCACGCCCTTCCAGGAAGTGTGGTACCAGGCCCCGCGCGAGGTGATGTAGGTCAGCACCACGTCATGCTGGCGGGAGGAGCGGGCAGCCAGGAGCTGCTGGCGCAGCCTGACCAGTTCGGGATGCAGGCGGAGTTGCAAAACGGTATTAATCCGGTGGCCAGTCTCGGCTTCCAACTCTTCCAGTGGATCAAGGTTCCACGGGTTGATCACCAGCGGTTTCTCGCAGATGACGTCCGCGCCGATGCGGAGCGCCAATCGGCAGTGCGCATCGTGGAGGTAATTCGGCGAGCAGACACTGACGTAATGAACGCGGTTTTCTTGCAGGCCGCGGCGCAGTTTTTCCAGGTGGCGGTCAAAACGCTCGATCTCGGTGAAGAAACGCGTATCGAACGAATACTGGTCGAGGATGCCAACCGAGTCGTGCGGGTCGGTCGCCGCCACCAGCCGGTTGCCGGTATCGCGAATGGCCTTCAAATGACGTGGGGCAATATACCCGGCTGCACCGATCAGAGCAAAGTTTTTCATGGTCGATAACCTTTCACTTTTGGATCCCGGAATGAAACGGCCAATAAATACCTCAGCGGCCCAGATCGCCAACCACTCGTCTCTACCACGCCGTCTCCGCCGCCGCCGCCAGGACCGCCTCGACCACGTGCTCGACCTGCTCGCGGCACATGGTGGGGAAGAGCGGCAGGGTCACCTCGCGCGCGGCGGCCACCTCGGTGCGCGGCAGGCTGATCCTGGGCATGTGCTTGCGGTAGTAGCTGAAGGTGTGGATGGGCGGGTAGTGCAGGCTGGTCTGCACCCCGGCCGCCTTCAGCCGCCCGACGAAGCGCTCGCGCTCCAGCCCCAGCGGCAGCAGCAGCGGGAAGAGGTGGTAGGCCGGGCGGTAGGCCCGCGGGTTGTTCAGGCGCGCCTGGGCCAGCACGCTGGCGCGGAAGGGCAGCTCGAGCGGAGTGGTGGCCAGCGCCTGCCAGTACTGGCTGGTGATCAGCCCACGGCGGGCGTTGTTGCGCTCCAGCTTGGCCAACTGCACCCGTCCCAGCGCGGCGCGCAGCTCGTCGATGCGGTCGTTGTGGCCCAGCTCGACCACGTCGTAGGAAGAGGCGTGGCCGTTGTGGCGGTCCCAGGTCAGCGAAGTCATCCCGTGCGAGCGCAGCAGGCGCAGCTTCTCGGCCAGCTCGGGCCGCCCGGTCAGCAGCATGCCGCCCTCGCCGGTGGCCAGGTTCTTGTTGGAGAAGAAGCTGAAGCAGCCGATGTCGCCCCACGTGCCCAGCGCGCGCCCGTCCAGCCAGGCGGCCGGCGCGTGGGCGGCGTCTTCGATCACCGCCAGGCCGTATTTTTTGGCCTTGGCGACGATCTCAGCCATCCGGCAGGGGTAGCCGGCGTAGTGCATGACGATCACCGCCTTGGTGCGCGGCGTGTACAGCCGGTCGATCTCGGCCGGGTCGATGGTCAGCTCGGCCGGCGAGATCACGTCGGCGAAGCGCACCTGCGCGCCGGTGTAGAGCACGGCGTTGGCCGTGGCCACGAAGGTCAGCGAGGGGACGATCACCTCGTCGCCCGGGCCGACGCCCAGCGCCAGGCAGGCCAGGTGCAGCGCCTGGGTCGCGTTGGAGACGGCCACCGCCTGCAGGTCAAACCCCGGCGGCAGGGCCGACCCGTAAGCGCCGGGCGCAATCGCGCCGGTCTGGGGGGCGTGCAGCGCGGCGAACTCGGCCTCGAAGGCCTGCGCCACCGCGCCCATCGTCAGCCACTTGCTGTGCAGCACGTCCAGCACAGCCTGGTCTTCTTCCGGGCCATAATCGAGATCAGAGAGAGGGACGGTCCAGTTCAATAGGGGGTTCCTTGGGAGGGAATTTACCTCGCCCCCCGTCCCCCTCTCTAGAATTGCCCGTTCCTGGCAATTCTGGAGAGGGGAAGGGGAGAGGTTCTCTTCCCCTCTCTAATATCGCCTTCTTTTGGCGATATTGGAGAGGGGCAGGGGAGAGGTTTCTTATAACAAAAACTCCCCGCGCATGGCCTCAAAATCCTTGACCGCCTGCTCGTAATCGTCCGGGCGGCCGAGGTCCTGCCAGTAGCCGGTGAAGGGGAAGCCGGCCACCGGCTCGCCCGCCGCCAGCAGGCGCTTGATCAGGTCGGGGAAGTCGAGGTACTGCCCGCGCGGGATGAAGCGCAGCACGCGCGGCTCGAACACATACAGCCCCATGCTGACCAGGTAGTCGTAGGCCGGCTTTTCGATGTAATCTTTCACCCGCCAGCCGCCGTCTACCTCGATCACGCCCAGGTCGACCTTGACCTGGCGGGCGTGCATGGCGATGGTGGCCGCCGCGCCCTGCTGCTTGTGGAAGGTCACCAGGTCGGCGATCGGCAGCGTGGTCAGCACGTCGCCGTTGGCCACCAGGAAAGTCTCGTCCAGCCCGTCCACCAGCGCCAGTGGGCCGGCCGTGCCGAGCGGGGTCTCCTCGTACGAGTAGGTGATGTTGAGCCCCAGTTCGGCCCCGTCCTGGAAGAAGGCCCGCAGCAGCGCCGCCAGGTGGCCGACCGTCAGCACCACCTCGCCGATCCCGGCCCGCTTCATCTGGCGCAGCAGTACCTCGAGGATGGGCATGTCGCCGATCGGCACGAGCGGCTTGGGGAATACGCGGGTGTAGGGCAGCAGCCGGGTGCCCTTCCCGCCCGCCAGGACGATGGCTTTCATCGAGTTGATCCTCCCGGAAAGGCATACCAGACCCGGGCTAAATACCTAACCACAAAGGACACAAAGCGCACAAAGGGTAAACTATGAGAAGAAAGGGTTAGGGAAGGGGTGTTTGTCATATTTTCGGGTTTGTTTTCCGTGATTTTTATCCTGATCTTTTTTCTTCTTCGTGTACTTTGTGAACTTTGTGGTTAAGTATTCTTTGTTCCGCGTTTTTCAGCGTCCTATTCCTCTTAAAACTCGTACCTTCCAGGCTGATATTGCTCCAAATTGGCGGCAATCCAGGCCATCGTGCGCGCCAGGCCGTCGGCCAGCGCCACCTGCGGGGCCCAGCCGAGGACCTCGCGGGCGCGGGTGTTGTCCGACAGCAGCCGCGTCACCTCCGACTTGCCCGGGCGCAGGCGCTGCGCGTCGGTCGCCAGGGCCGGGCGGGCCGTCACCCCGAGCTCGGGCAGGCGGGCCAGCACGATCTCGACCAGTTCAGCGATGGTCACCTCCGCGCCGGTGCCCAGGTTGAAGATCTGCCCCTCCACCCCCGGCGTCTCGGCCGCGCGCAAGAAGCCGGCCACTGTGTCGCTCACGTAAGTGAAGTCGCGGCGCGTCTCCAGGCTGCCCAGGCGCACCACCGGTTGGGTCAGCGCCTGGGTGATGATGGTGGGGATCACCGCGCGGGCCGACTGGCGCGGGCCGTAGGTGTTGAACGGGCGCACCGTCACCACCGGCAGGTCGTAGGCACAGAAGAAGCTCTCGGCCAGCTTATCCGCCCCGATCTTCGAGGCCGAGTAAGGCGACTGGCCCTGCAGCGGGTGCGTCTCGGCGATCGGGACGCTCAACGCGCTGCCGTACACCTCCGAGGTGGAGGTGTGCACCAGCCGGCGCACCCCCGCCTCGCGGCAGGCCAGCAGAACGTTGAGCGTGCCGAGCACGTTGGTCGTCACCACCTGGTGCGGGTGGCGGTACGAGTAAGGGATCGAGATCAGCGCGCCCAGGTGGAAGACCGTGTCGCAGCCGCGCGCCGCGCGCAGGACCGCGTCCGGGTCGGCCAGGTCACCCGAGACGATCTCGATCTCCTTGAGCAGGTCCGGGGCGAGCTGCTTCAGCAGCCCGGCGTCGCCGCGCGAGTTGTAGCGCACGAAGGCGCGCAGCTTCGCGCCGCGGCTCACCAGCGCCTCGGCCAGGTGCGACCCGATAAACCCGCCCGCGCCGGTCAATAAGACATTATTCATAAAATAATTCCCAGGGTAATCAGATATCTCACGCAAAGCCGCCAAGAACGCTAAGAAATCCTTTTAGATATTTCTTTTTTGCGGCCCAAACTCCTTTTTGGCATTTGCGTGAGCCCACTTCTTCGCCAGCGACAGTGCCCCGCGCATCGTAATCCGTTGAATCCGTTCCAAAAATCCGTTGTCAGCTTCCACCCACCAGACGATCCGGGATTGAAACCCGGGCCAATATGTTTTTTCCGCGTTCTTCTGCGTTTTTCCGCGTCCCATTTTCTCCTTGGGCTATGCAGCCGCTGGAACGCCCACCTTGAAAGAAGCCGCCAGGCTGTCCATCACGTCGGGCAGGATCACCAGGCGGGTGTGGCTGGCCTGGCAGGTGCGCAGGATGCGCCCGCGCTCGACCGGGTCGATGTTCGAGATGGTGAACAGCACCAGCCCGATCCCGTGGCGCTCGACCAGGGCCGGGATGTCGCGGGTCGAGCCGAGCACCGGGTAGCCGTCGTAGTACAGCCCCTGCTTGCGCGGGTCGTCGTCGGCGATGCCCACGATGGCGAAGGCCCCGGCCAGGTTCGAGCGGGTCAGCAGCCAGGTGGCGAACTGCGAGTTGTCCCCCGCCCCCACCAGCAGGACGCGCTCGCCGATGGCGGGGTTCTCGCGCCGCTTGCTCAGCCAGGCGTTGGCCAACCCGCTCAGCAGGCGCGAGCGGTAGCGCATGGCGGCGAAGCCGATGAACGCCAGCAGCCCGCCTACCAGCAGCATCCCAGACGGCAGGCCGGGCTTAGGCAGCCGCGCGTCTAAGACCAGCTCCTTGGCCGCCACCAGGAAGACCGTCGCCACCCCGGTGGAGAAGGCCAGTGTGATCGCCTCGAAGGCCGGCGCGCGCCGCCACTGCACACGGTTGAGCCCCAGCAGGGCGTTGACCAGGCTGAAGAACACCGCGATCACGATGGCAAACCCCAGTGCCAGCCCCGGCCCCAGGTTGAGCGGTGCGTCCAGGCGCCAGATGATCCCCGCCAGCGAGACGGCCGCGAAGGCCGCCAGCAGGTCCATCACGAACCAGTTGAGGAAGCGGCTGACGAAGCGCGAGAGCGGCCCCCAGTACAGGAACGTCTCGGGGATCTGCTCTTCGCGCAGGCGCGGCAGCAGGGCCACCAGCGTCATGAAGATCACGTCCAGGTCGGTCAGGAAGTTGCGCCGACGCACGTACAGCGTGTCGATGCGCAGCTTATCGGGCAGGATCGCGCGCAGGTAATCGTCCATCAGGCTGCCGGCGTGCAGCATGCGCTCCTCGTCGCGGAAGAGGACGGTGGCCGGGCTGGTGACGCCCGGGCGCACCGCCAGCAGCTCCTCGCGCACCGGCTCGGGCCAGCCGGCGGCGATCTCGGGGTCCTCGGGGCGCGGGCCGACCAGCGCCATCTGGCCCACCAGCACGTTCCACAGTTGGGGCAGCTCATTGAGCTTGGTGTTGCGCAGCCAGCGCCCGAACGGGGTGACGCGCGCGTCGCCGGCGGCGGTCACCGCCGGGCCCTGGTAGCACTCGGGCCGCTCGTACATGGTGCGGAACTTGAGGATGCCAAACGGGCGCCCGCCGCGCCCCGCGCGCGGGCCGCGGTAGAAGACCGGCCCGGGCGTGTCGCGCTTGATGGCGAATGCGATCACCGCGAAGAACGGGGCCAACAGCAGCAGCCCGAAACCCGCCGCCAGGATGTCGAGCGCCCGGCGGGCGAACGAATCCAGCAGCACATTCCAGGCAATTGGGACGCTTGTCGTTGGGACCGGTCTGGTGTCTGAGTTCTCCATGGTTTGCTCACCCGTGAAAGCACCTCTCCCCCAGCCCCTCTCCAAATTCGCCAAAAGAGGGCGAATTTAGAGAGGGGAGCAGACCAATTCTGCCTCCCCCTCTCCAATATCACAAAGAACGTGATATTGGAGAGGGGGCCGGGGGGTGAGGTTACGCCTTTACCTTCTGCTTCTTCCCATTGGTGTACGAATACACGTAATTCTTGTAGTAATGGTTCTTGTAGTAATAACCGTAGCGGGCCGAGCGGTAGTCGATCCCGTTCAGCACCACCCCGACCACGTTGCCGCCCACGTAGCGCAGCCGCTCGATGGTGGTCCTCAGCGCGGCCATCTTGGTCTGGCCGGGCCGCACCACCACCAGCACGCCGTCCACCAGCGGGGCCAGCACCACCGCGTCGGTCACCGACAGGACCGGCGGGGTGTCGATCAGGACCCGCTCGGAATGCTCGAGCAGCGCGTTGATGATCAGCCGCATCCGGTTCGAGCCGAGCAGCTCGGAGGGGTTAGGCGGCAGCTCGCCCGAGGCCATCACCCCCAGCCGTTCGATCCCGCTGGGCTGGCGCGAGCCGTTCAGGTGCAGCTTGACCTCGTCGATGAACAGCGAGCTCAGCCCAGGGCGCTGGCTGGTCTGGAAGACGGAGTGCATGCGCGGGCGGTGCAGGTCGGCGTCCACCACGGTCACCTGGCGCCCGCCCTGGGCCATCACCGCCGCCAGGTTGGAGATGACGGTAGTCTTGCCCTCCGAGGGAGCCGGGCTGGTAACCAGCAGGGTGCGCAGCGGGCGGTCGACCGACGCGTACTGCACGTTGGTGCGCAGCGCGCGGAACGATTCGGCCACCGGCGAGCGCGGCTGCGATCGGGTAACCAGCCGCCCGTCCTCCGGCTCGTCGAACCGCTCGATGGCGCCCATCACCGGCAGCTTGAGCTTGCGGGTGATCTCGTCCGGCGTCTTGATCGTGTCGTCCAGCGCGTCAAAGGCCAGGATGCCGCCCACCGCCAGCATGCCGCCCACCACCACCGCCAGGAGCGTGTTCTGCATTGTCTTGGGGCCGATCGGCACGCCGGGAACAAGGGCGCTCTCGATCTGCACCAGGGTCGACGAGGTCTGGGCCTGGGTCATGCGCACGCCCTCGTAGCTCATCAGCAGGCTGCTGTGGATCTGCTTGTACTGGTCCAGGCGGGTCTCCAGGCGATCTTTTTCATCCGGGTCGAGCGAGGCGTCGATCGACTTCTGGGTCTGGCTCATGCGCAGCTCCATGTCGTCGATCTGGCCTTTCAGGCTCTGCAGCGAATCGGCAAAGCGCTGGCTCTGCGTTTCCATGATGTACTCAGCGAAGGTCGTCACCAGGGTGTTAGCCAGGGCCGCATCGAACTGCGGGTCGGGCCCGGTCACCGAGACGACCATTAACTGCGTTTCGCTCACCGGGCTGACGCTGATCATGCCGGCGATCTGGCCGGGCGACATATCCACCCCCATGCGCGCCAGGGTCTCTTCCAGCACCGGCCGGGTGGTCAGCAGTTGGGCGTAGGTGCTGGCAATGCGCTCGCTGGTGACAATGGTGGTGTAATCGGTGGCCTGGCTGGAGGGCGCCTGGTTGATCAGCAGCTTGGTCGAGGCGCGGTAGATCGGCGTCATCTGGCTGGAGACCGCGTAAGCCACCCCGCCGGCCAGCGCCATCACCAGCACGACCAGCCACCACCACTGGCGGAACAGCGCCAGGTACTGGCGCAGGTCGATCGAAGGCTCCTCTTCCAGGATGGCAGGTTCGGGAGCAGGTTCAACGGGGACGATCATGTACGGCTCCTAAAAAATAATCTCATTTGTACGGGTCGCTCAAGGCTATTCGAGATCCAGCCACTCTTTGAGGCGGGCCAGGATATCCTCAACATGCGGGTCAAGGACCGGGTCAAATTCGCCCACCTCGCGCGCGGTGGTCAGGGTTTCGTCGATCTCGTAGTACTTCACTTCGCTGGTCGGGACCTGGTCGGCCATGCAGGCCAGGGCCACCAGTTGCTTGGGGCTCAGGTCGGTGACGATGGCCTTGTCGAACTGCTTGATCAAATCAGGCACCTTCACCAGCACATCCGCGCTGACCACCTTATCCTGCAGGGCCTTGGCGAACAGGGTCTGGCGCGCGCGGCGGGCCGCGTCTTTCCCCGGCTCGTACGAGCGGACGAACTCAGAGGAGAGCCGGCCGTCCAGCACCTGCTCCCCCTTGGGGAAGGTCACCCCGTACTCGTTGGTGAAGGCCTCGGGGTTGTTGATCGGCACGCCGCCGATGGTGTCAATCATCTCGGTCACGTTGTCGAGCTGGAGGGTGAAGTACTTCTCTGTCTCCAGGTCGAAGTTGTCGATCAGGGTCTGGGCCAACACGCCGGTGGCCACGGTGACACGGTGCTTTTCCGCGCCGAGCGTGGCTTCCTTTTTAAAGTAATAGGCCAGGCCCAGGCGAGTGGCCAGGATGTCCTGGTCTTTCAGTGCGGGCGTCTGCACCCACAGGTCGCGCGGGAAGGCCACCGAAACAATGGCCGGCGCGTCAAAATCGACCTGGAGGACCCGCACGGCGTCGGCGCCCAGCGGCGGAACCCCACCCGAGAAATCCGCCCCGGTAAAGAGGATCAGCATGCGGCCGGTCTCTCCGCACACACCCTTCTTTTGAGGCTGGGCGGCTTGGGCAGCCGCGGGGGTAGCGGTGGGGTCAGCGGCGGCGGCAACCCGGTTCAGTGTCAGCGGTTCGGCCAGCGGGCGCTGGTAGAACTGGCCGAGCTGGAAGGCGCCAAAAGCCAGCAGCGCGGCAAAAACAACAAGGGCAACTACAGAAATTATTCTTTTCATCTTACTCCCTGCCTTGCTTGGAAATGAGACCCCCTGGGTAGAGGAAAGAAAAATGGCCTTCTGGCGCCGCGCTTCACCTGTACCCGGTGATCAGCGCCCAGGCTCCGCCATTTCGACATCGCTTTCGAATTCATCAAGGTTCGCGCAACGAACCGGTATGAGGTTGAACGGGGGAAAATTAGACCAACTCAGCCCGACGTTGCCGGCCCCTGGAAGGGGAACCGCGGTATATCCATGTTTGTTAGCGTTCAAAATATTCTACAGATTTATTACCGACCATAAAAGTCATGAAACTTACATGCACCTTACAATACCCGACCACCCGGTTCGACCCAGGTAGAACAGGCCGGCCCACCACCTGAAGAAACGCGCGGATCAATTTATTTAGAGAGGCGGAGGTTCTTCCCCCGTGCAACGCCTTGTAAGTGGGTACGTTCTCATTCTAATGACTGGACAGGCGCGAGTCAACGCCCCGGCGTAAAAAAGAGATTAGGTACGGATTAATATTGAGTAAAAAACACAAAAGCAGCTGCGCGGCCGACAGGGGTGTCGACCGCGCAGCTACCTGATAGCGTAAAAATCAGGCGTGCTTGAGTTCTTCGAGCTCGCGCTCGAGCGTCTCGACCTGGCGCAGGAGCGCCTCCACTTCGGCCGGGTCGACCTCCTCGGCGGCAGGGGCCGGCTCGCCCTCCTCACCCTGCACCTGGATGCGGATCACGTCGGCCTGGGGCGGCTTGTGGGTCAGCAGGTCAATGATGCGAGCAGCCTCATCTTCGGACAGGTTCCCGGCCCGCACCTGCTCGCGCACCCGCCGGCGGATTTCCTCATCGATCACCTGGAAGGGGTCGATCCCGGCCAGGCGGCTGCGCAGGCTGCTGACCGCCTCGCCGCCGGCGCGGATCAGGCGGGTCAGCGCCACCTGGGGCAGCAGCCCACCGATCTTTTTCTCTTCCTCGAAGATCACCTGCAGGAGGGTGGTCGAGGTCATATCCTCGCCGGTGACGTGGTCGATCACGCGCACGTCGTCGCCCTGGCGGATAAACTCGGCCACGTCGTCGAGGGTGACGTAGCGCTTGGATTCGGTGTCGTAGAGCTTGCGGTTGGCGTAACGCTTGATGACTGGCATGGCCGCTCCGTTCACTCGCCGCCCTGCTGGCGGCGCAGCGCCTCGATCTGGCGGGTCAGCTCGGCCACCCGCGCGTTGAGCGCTTCGATGTCGGCTCGCGTGGCGGCCGGCGGACGGGCCGCCGCCCGGCCGGTCTCAGCAGCGCGCTCGCGCCGCTCCTGCTCCAGCTTCTCGCGCCGGTCCATCACCTCGCGCACCAGCTTGCGCGCGTCGGTTTCGGCCATCTCACCGCGCTCGACCAGCCGGTCGAGGAAGTTGTTGATCTCTTCCTGGGCCAGCGAAATCGCGCCGACGCCGGCCAGCAGCACCAGCCGGGTGGTCTCATACAGCGAACCGCGTACGGTCTTGGGTTCGTTTTTCTCAGGGGGGGTAGCAGTCATTGGATCTCCTGTATTTTTTAAAATTATAACGCGGTGCGTTATAGCGATATTATAACGCACTGCGTTATGAATGTCAAGAGGTTGTTTAGCCTGCCAGGCCGCACATCTGCAGGCTGGCTTCCCACAGCTTGCGCGCCGTCTCGCGGTCATAAGAGGCCGGCGATGAGCGCACCGGGCGGCATTTGTCAAAATACTGGCCGGTCATGCCTTCCACCTCGGGTGAAGCGGCCAGGTGCAGGATGGTCTGGGCGCCCTGCTCGGGCGAGATGGCCATCACCTGGAACAGGCGGAAGAACGGCTTGAAGAGCCCGCCGTTGCTGACGCCGAAGTTGGTGGCGACAAAACCGGGATGCAGCGCGTTGGCGGTCACCCCGCTGCCTTCCAGCCGGCGGGCCAGCTCATAGGTAAAGACGATATTCGCCAGCTTGGACTGGCTGTAGGCCTTCCAGGAGCTGTACGAGCGCGGGTTCGCCACGCCGGGCAGGTCAAGACGCCCGCCGAAATGGGCCATCGAAGCCACGTTGACGATGCGGGCCGGCGCGCTGGCCTTCAGCACATCCAGCAGCAGGTGGGTCAGCAAGAAATAGGCCAGGTGGTTGAGCGCAAAGGTCATCTCAAAGCCGTCCCGGCTCGTCTCGCGGCGCATAAACAGCGCCCCGGCGTTGTTGACCAGCACATGCAGCCGGTCATAGCGCTGCTGAAAGGCATCCGCCAGCTGGCGCACTTCAGCCTGCACGCTGAGGTCGGCCAGCAGCGTATCGACCTTCGCGCCGGTTTCCTGCTCGATCTGGCCGGCCACCGCCCGGGTCTTTTCCGGGCTGCGGCCCACGATCACGACTGCCGCGCCGGCGCGGGCCAGTTCTGCGGCAGCCACCCGGCCGATCCCATTGGTGGCGCCGGTAACCAGGCATACTTTTCCATTCATGTCATTCATATTCATAACAGTAATCGATCCTATCGAAGGTATGCGGCAGTTCTCTACCGCTTGTCCCATAATTTTATCCGCAAATGTACCGCTGCAACTTTTACCGCCGCCTTTCGTATAATGTATTGACAATCTTAAGAAAATATTGCCTGTGTGTTTGTTTTGGCCGGCTCCACCGGCCAAAACAAACACACAAAACAACTTACGGATACGTTCTTAGTGTTTTGAAAGAAGGGAGAAAAAATGGACAGATCCAATGCCGTCGTGATCGAAACCAATCAGAACCCGGGCTGCCTGCTGCAGATCCTGTGGTTTGCCTTCGTGGGGGTGTGGCTGGGCCAGGCCTGGATGGTGGTCGCCTGGTTTTTCATGATCACCATCATCGGCATCCCGCTCGGGATCGCCATGCTCAACATGCTGCCCAAGGTAATCGCCCTGCGCCAGCCGCAGCGCAGCGTGATGGTCCGCACCGGGCTGGGCGGCGAAATCACCCAGCAGGCGGTCGCGCCCCGGCAGGTCAACATCCTTCTCCGCGCGCTGTACTTCATCCTGATCGGCTGGTGGTTCTCGGCCATCTGGATGGAAGCCGCTTATGCCATCAGCCTGACCATCATCGGCCTGCCGATCGGCTTCTGGATGTTCGACCGCATCCCGGCGGTCCTTACCTTAAAGCAGTAACCTGCCCTTGTCGTTGACAGTAACGGTTGCGCGGGCGGCCGGCTCCCCTATCCACGGGGACGGCCGCCCGAACGGTTAAACTACCTAAGCGATCTTTTCAAAGCGAGCGCCTGGCGCGCCGCAGACCGGGCACCGGTCTGGTGCGCTGCGCGGGTGGGTATGCCCGCAGACCGGGCAAACATAGAATTCGTACTCTTCCTGGGGTTCGTTCAACCCGGCCAGGGCGGCGCGGTATAGCTCCTCGTGCTCCTTTTCGACTTGCCAGGCCCAGGCAAAGCTGGTTTTGGCGCGCTTGTTGCCCTCGAGCTCCGCCTCATCGATATACGGCGGGTACATGCTGACCACCTCGTGGTTCTCGCCGTTGATCGCGGCCTGCAGGTTTTCAGCGGTGCTGGAGATCCCTTCCATCGCCTTAAAATGGTTCTGGGCATGGATGAACTCAGCGTAAGCCGCCGCGCGGAACAGGCGCGCCACCTGGGGCAGGCCATCTTCATCCGCCTTTTTGGCGAAAGCCAGGTACTTATTCCGCGCCTGGGATTCGCCAGCGAAAGCATCTGCAAGGTTTTTCATCGTCTTCGACATCATCATTCTCCTTAAATAGACCTGATACCCTCAAGATTACCGGATTCGCCCGGCCCGGTCAATTGAGGAAAACGCTATTTTTGTCATAAGCTGGCTTGATGAAAGTCACAGCTTGCGCGCCCGGGGGAGCAGCTCTTTGCAAACGCGAAGCTGGGACATCCAATGGGAGGTATGCTATAATTTGAGCATACCTTACCGGATTTCACCCATCTCCAGCGAATCAGGATTTCATTGCGATGCGTTTCTTAATCACCGGTGCTGCAGGATTTTTAGGCGCTGCCCTGGCGAACCGGCTGGTCCGCGAGGGAAATGCCGTGCGCGGCCTGGACGATCTTTCAACCGGCGATCCCAATGCGCTCCTGCCGGAAGTCCACCTGACCCGTGGAGATGTGAACGACCGGCCCAAGCTGTGGACGCTGCTCCAGGAGGTCGACTGCGTTTACCACCTGGCAGCGCGGGTTTCGGTGCCCGAGTCGGTCCTCTACCCGCGCGAATACAACCAGGTCAACGTGGGCGGGACGGTGACCCTGATGGAAGCCATGCGTGACGTCGGCGTCCGGCGGGTGGTGTTCATCTCGTCTGGCGCCGTATACGGAGAGCAGGCGGAGCAGCCGCTCCAGGAAAACGCCACCCCCAGCCCGCGCTCGCCTTATGCGGTTTCCAAGCTGTCGGCCGAATACTACATCCGCACCATTGGCATGCTGTGGGGCATCGAAACCGTTGCCCTGCGCGTTTTCAATGCCTATGGACCAGGCCAGCACCTGCCGCCCGTCCACGCCCCGGTAATCCCCTACTTCTTACGCCAGTCCTGCCACAACGGCACGATCGTTGTTCACGGCGACGGCAGCCAGACTCGCGACTACGTCTACCTGGACGATGTGGTCAACGCCATGACCGCGGCGGCGACCGCGCCCGGCGTAAACCAGAAGATTATCAATATTGGCAGCGGAAAGGAGACCAGCGTGCGCGAGCTGGCCAACCTGGTCGTGGAGGTCTCGAAAGGCAAGCCCGAGATCATGTACAACCCGCGCAATGAAGGCGGCGTGCGGCGCATGTGCGCCGATCTATCCCTGGCCGAAAGCCTCCTGAATTACCGCCCGGCAGTGGACCTGAAGACCGGCCTGCAGCGAACGCTCGACCAGGATCAAAGACTGCGCCAGAAAGGGTAAAAGAGCGCCAGCATGCCAAATTCTGCCATTCAAATCCCAATCCCCCCGCAGGCGCAGAGACTCTGGCTGGCCGCCCTCCCCATCCAGGAAGGACAGGCTGTCCAGAAAGGACAGATATTGGCGCGCCTGGAAGGCCAGGGACTGGAAGAAATCCTGACCAGCCCAGAAGAAGGCTATGTCGTTGGGCTGCATGCCAGGCCAGGACAATCGGTGCAACCCGGGCAGACGTTGTGCTATATTTGCAGCCAGCCTTCTATCGCCGCTGCACAGCCCAGCTCGCGGGCGGTCATCCCGGTCGCGCCGGCCTTCGACCCAAACGCCCTGGTCATTTTTGGAGGGGGAGGGCATGGAAAAACCGTGATCGACCTGGTGCGCGCGATGGGCACTTACCGGATCGTCGGTGTCTTTGATGATGGCCTGACGCCGGGCAAAGAGGTGCTGGGCGTGCCGGTATTGGGCGGCGCGCGGGAACTGGCCGAATGGCACGACCGCGGGGTTCACCTTGCAGTCAATGCCGTGGGCGGAATTGGCAACGTGGCCGTGCGGATCAAGATCTTTGAACTGCTCGAAAAGGCCGGGTTCGCCTGCCCGACGCTGGTCCATCCCTCCGCAGTGGTCGAACGCAGCGCGGTTTTAGAGGCGGGAGTGCAGGTCTGCGCTCATGCTTACGTGGGCAGCGCGGCGCGGGTTGGTTTCGGCACGCTGATCAACACCGGCGCCATCGTCCACCACGACTGCGTGGTTGGGAGGGTCGTCAACCTTTCGCCTGGGGCAACCCTGGCCGGGGGAGTGCGCGTAGAAGATCACGCCCAAATCGGCATGCTGGCCACGGTGAATGTCCAGGTTAGCGTCGGCCAGGGCGCGCGGCTGGGCAATGGATGCACGGTCAAGGCAGACGTGCCGCCTGGCGGGCGCGTGTGGGCCGGGGCAACCTGGCCGCCGCCCCGGCAGGTCTCAGAAAACAAATCGTAGCAGGAGCAACCGCATGTTTCGCAAAAACCCTCCGCCCATCCCCTCAGCGGCAGCGCCGGCTGAGCGCGTCACCTCGGTCCTGGGGCCGGGCATTATCTGGAAAGGTAACCTGCGCGGGAGCGGCGGGGTGCGCATTGAAGGCGCATTCGAGGGCGATATTACCCTGCGCGGGCTGGTGGTGGTCGGTGAAACCGGGCGCGTCACGTGTGAGAACCTGCGCGCCAACACCGTCATTGTGGCCGGCACAGTCAACGGGGGAATCACCGCCGAAAAACTGGATATCCGCAGCACCGGGCGCATCTGGGGCGATGTGGTCGTCGTCGCGCTGGCCACCGAAGAGGGCGCGTTCCTCCGCGGCCAGGTCCGCATGGAGGAAAAAGTCGAGTTGCAGGCAGAAGCAGAGCCCGATTCCACCGGCCTTTCGATCGAAGGGCCGCAGCCGGAATCTACGCCGGAGTAAAAATCTGGGCCGGCCCACCAGAAAACACGCGCTAACATAAAGGAAAAGGCTGGTACACATTGACGATTAACG
>FWPV01006485.1_pt1 | contig 22279 bp, 26 predicted proteins | sample 2228371 | NCBI WGS metagenome assembly FWPV01 (sample SAMEA103939776, study PRJEB20133) | metagenome | reverse complement strand
GATTTCGGTGTGAGCGGCCTGGCGGGTGGCCACCAACACAAAGCTGTCGTTGGTGGAGGTGTCGCCATCCACCGTCACACGGTTGAAGGAGCCATCGGCCAGCTCAGGGGCCAGGCCCTGCAGCAAGGCCGGGGCGATCTTCGCGTCGGTGGCCACAAAGCCCAGCATGGTGGCCATGTTGGGGCGGATCATCCCAGCGCCTTTGGCGATGCCGGTGATGGTCACCGTCTGGCCACCCACCACCACCTGGCGGCTGGCGGCCTTGGCCACGGTGTCGGTGGTCATGATGCCTTCGGCGGCCTTGAGCCAGTGCCCGGCTTGAGCGTCGGCGATGGCGCCGGGCAGCCCGGCCAGCAGGCGGTCCATGGGCAGCGGCTCCATGATGACGCCGGTGGAGAACGGCAACACCTGCGACGGCGCGATGTCCAAGGCCTTGGCCAGCGCGATGCAGGTGGCGCGGGCGTTGACCAGCCCCGGTTCGCCCGTTCCGGCGTTGGCGTTGCCGGTGTTGATGACCATGGCGCGAACGCCGGTGCCCGCCGCCAGGTGCTCGCGGCAGATCTGCACTGGCGCGGCGCAGTAGCGGTTTTGCGTGAACACGCCGGCCACGGCCGCACCGTCGTCCAGCAGGAACACCGTCACGTCCTTGCGGTTGGCCTTGCGTATGCCTGCCTCGGTCACACCGATGCGCACGCCCGGCACCGGCAAGATGCTCGCCGCCTCGGGCGCAGTCCAGTTCACAGCCATCTCAAACTCCTCAGCTCAGCTTGCCGTGGCACAGCTTGAATTTTTTGCCACTGCCGCAGGGGCAGGGGTCGTTGCGGCCCACACGTGGCATGGCGGCCGTGGTGGCGTCCACCACCGTTTCAGCCTCGCCGGTTTCGGTGGGGGCGGTGTAGGTCACATTGCTCACGCGCTCTGCGCTGGCTTCCAGGGCCTGCGCCGCCTGCGCCATTTGTTCGTCGGACTGGATACGCACGTTCATCAGCGTGCGCGTCACGTCGTTCTTCACCGTGTCGAGCAACTGGCCGAACAGCACAAACGCCTCGCGCTTGTACTCCTGCTTGGGCTGCTTCTGCGCGTAGCCGCGCAGGTGGATGCCCTGGCGCAGGTAGTCCAGCGCGCTGAGGTGCTCGCGCCAGTGCGAGTCGATGTTCTGCAGCAGCACCATGCGTTCGAACTGGGTGAAGCTCTCAGCGCCCACCTGGGCCACCTTGGCGTTGAATGCCTCATGGGCGGCAGCCACCACACGCTCGACCAGGTCTTCATCGGTCACCGCTTCGGCCTGTGCCACAAAGTTGACCAGATCGACGTTGACGCTCCATTCGTCGCGCAGCACCTGCTCCAGGCCGGGCAGGTCCCACTGCTCTTCCACGCTGGCTTCGGGCACGTAGGCACGCACCACGTCGGTGATGGCACCTTCGCGCAAACCGGCGATCTGGCCGCTCAGGTCTTGCGCGTCGAGGATGTCGTTGCGCTGCTGGTAGATGACCTTGCGCTGGTCGTTGCTGACGTCGTCGTACTCCAGCAGTTGCTTGCGGATGTCGAAGTTGCGGGCCTCGACCTTGCGCTGCGCACTTTCGATGCTGCGGGTGACGATGCCGGCCTCGATGGCCTCGCCTTCGGGCATCTTGAGGCGGTCCATGATGGCGCGCACGCGGTCGCCCGCAAAAATGCGCATCAGCGAGTCGTCCAGGCTCAGGTAGAAACGCGAGGAACCCGGGTCGCCCTGGCGGCCCGAGCGGCCACGCAGCTGGTTGTCGATGCGGCGGCTCTCGTGGCGCTCGGTGGCGATGATGCGCAGGCCACCCAGGGACTTGACCAGGTCGTGATCAGCCTGCCACTGCCCGCGCAAGGCCTCCACACGCTGGGCCTTGGTGGCTTCATCCAGCGAGGCATCGGCCTCGATGGCAGCCATCATCTTCTCCAAGTTGCCGCCCAGCACGATGTCGGTGCCGCGGCCCGCCATGTTGGTGGCGATGGTGATGGCCTTGGGTCGACCGGCCTGGACGATGATGTCGGCCTCACGCGCGTGTTGTTTGGCGTTCAGCACCTCGTGCGGCAGGCCCGCTTTTTTCAGCAGCTCGGAGATGATCTCCGAATTTTCAATGGACGACGTGCCCACCAGCACCGGCTGGCCACGCTCGTGGCACTCCTTGATGTCGGCAATGGCGGCGTCGTACTTTTCCTTGGTGGTCTTGTAGACGCGGTCGAGTTCGTCCTTGCGCTGGCTGGGGCGGTTCGGCGGCAGCACCACGGTTTCCAGGCCGTAGATTTCCTGGAACTCGTAGGCCTCGGTGTCGGCCGTGCCGGTCATGCCCGAGAGCTTGCTGTAAAGGCGGAAATAGTTCTGGAAGGTGATGGAGGCCAGGGTCTGGTTCTCGGGCTGGATGCCCACACCCTCTTTGGCTTCCACGGCCTGGTGCAGGCCATCGCTCCAGCGGCGGCCCGACATCAGGCGACCGGTGAACTCGTCCACGATGACGATCTCGCCACCCTGGTTCACATAGTGCTGGTCGCGGTGGTACAGGTGGTGGGCCTTGAGCGCGGTCACCAGGTGGTGCATGAGGGCGATGTTGCTGGGGTCGTACAGCGAGGCGCCTTCGGCCAGCAGGCCGGCCTGCGTGAGGATGCGCTCGGCGTTCTCATGGCCCTGCTCGGTCATGTGAATCGAGTGGCCTTTTTCGTCCACGGTGAAGTCGCCCGGCTTGATCACGCCTTCGCCGGTGCGCGGGTCGGCCTCGCCTTCCTGGCGGGTCAGCAGCGGCACCACCTGGTTGATGGCGATGTACAGGGCGGTGTGGTCTTCGGCCTGGCCACTGATGATCAGCGGCGTGCGCGCCTCGTCGATCAGGATGGAGTCGACCTCGTCCACGATGGCAAAGTGCAAACCGCGCTGCACCCGGTCGGCCGTCTCGTAAACCATGTTGTCGCGCAGGTAGTCGAAACCGTACTCGTTGTTGGTGCCGTAGGTGATGTCGGCACGGTACGCGGCCTGCTTGTCTTCGCGCGCCATCTGCGGCAGGTTGATGCCCACCGACAAGCCCAGGAAGTTGTAGAGGCGCCCCATCCACTGCGCGTCGCGGTTGGCCAGGTAGTCGTTGACCGTGACCACGTGCACGCCCTTGCCGGTCAGCGCATTCAGGTAGACCGGCAGGGTGGCGGTGAGCGTCTTGCCTTCGCCGGTGCGCATCTCGGCCACCTTGCCGTGGTGCAGGGCAATGCCGCCCAACATCTGCACGTCAAAGTGGCGCATCTTCATCACCCGCTTGCTGCCTTCGCGCACCACGGCAAAGGCCTCGGGCAGCAGCTTGTCGATGGCTTCGCCTTGCGCCAGGCGCTGCTTGAACTCTTCGGTCTTGGCCTTCAGTTGCTCATCGCTGAGCTGCTCGAACTGCGGCTCCAGGCGGTTGATCTGCTCCACCGCCTTGCGGTAGGTCTTGAGCAGGCGGTCGTTGCGGCTGCCAAAGATTTTGGTCAGGAAATTTGTGGCCATAGGTGTTTTTCACTCGCGCTGCCGCGCTGTGGGCGGGCGCTGGGCGTGACGGTTCTGGGTGCTCTTGGGATCTGCCAAGCCGTTGAAAACAAGGGAATGGGCGCACGGCGCCCAACCGGACAATTCTACCTGCGCGCCCCATGGCGACCGGGCGGGCGCAGGGGCAGCAGGCAGGTCAGCGGCGCGGGCCGCTGGCGACGCGTGTGGCCGGCCCGGCGCGGGCTTCCTGCGGCTGTGCGGCGAGTTTGCCGGCGTCGAGGAATTTCTGCGGGTCCTGCGGCACGCCCGCCACCAGCACCTCAAAGTGCAGATGCGCGCCCGTGGAACGGCCGGTGTTGCCCACATCGGCAATCTTCTGACCGCGCCGCACGAGATCGCCCTGTTTGGCGTGGAGTTTGGACGCGTGGGCGTATCGCGTGACCAGGTCGTTGCCGTGGTCGATTTCCAGCATGTGCCCGTAGGCCGCATGCCAACCGGCGAACACCACCACGCCACCGGCAGCCGCCACGATGGGCGTGCCGGTGTCGGCAGGGAAGTCCAGCCCGCTGTGCAGGGCCGATTGGCCGGTGATCGGATCGACCCGCCAGCCAAACGCAGAACCCGTGTCCACCCCCTCCACCGGGTGTTGTGTGGGCAGCCGGCTGTTTCGGACCTTTTGTTCAAACAGGCGCGATTCGGTGATGGTCAGCCAGTCCATCTGCCCCAGGGCCACGGCATCGAAACGCTCCAGCGATTGGCTCAGCTCCTCGGCGGTCATGGCCCGCGGCGCCATCAAGGCACCACCGGCCGCGCCCCGCAGCTTCGGGTCGACGGCGGGCACCCCCGCCAAACCCGCCACACGCTCACCCAGGGATTCGAGTTGCACCAGCCGCGCCTGCATCTGCCCCAGGCGTTTGGCCATGGCGTCCAGGTTGTCGCGCATCACCGCGTCTTGGGACTCGATCTCGCTCTTGAGCAGCAGCTTGACCATGGGCCCCACCACCGGCCAGCCCTGGCGCGCGCCCTCGAGAAACACCCAGTGGTACAGGCCCAAAGAGGTGAGCACCAGCGCCGCCGACAGGCTCAGCCCGGCCAGCACCAACTGCACCCCAGTGAGGTGCAGGGCACGGCTCTTGGCCACCCAGGCGTCGGTGATAATCAGATGCATACGTTCCCAGTTGCGGGCCCCACATGAATGCTCAGACCCGTACCCACCAGATGATGAGCCTTCAACAGGCCATCCATGCCGCGCCCACCTTGGCTCACTTGAGCGACTTGGTGGCGCAGTCCCAGAAGAGATTGGCCGTCATTTTGCCATTGCTGCCGGTGGGTATGCGAAAAGCGGTGCGCTCCGGCCCGCTGGACGGCAACGACTGGTGCCTACTGGTGGACAACACCGCCGCCGCCGCCAAGCTGCGCCAGATGATGCCCGCCATGAAACTGGCGCTGGAACACAAGGGCTTGGCTGTGGGGCAACTGCGCATCAAGGTCCAGCAAGGCAGCTGGCGCTGAGTGCGCGGGGCGCGAGAAGAAATGGTGCCGCTTGTCGGAATCGAACTGACGACCTACCGCTTACAAGGCGGTTGCTCTACCAACTGAGCTAAAGCGGCGCGGGGCAGATTCTACTTGACCCGTTTGAGGGCTGGCCGACCGGAGCCGGTGGGTGGTGATGGCGGGGGAGGCGTGTCGTCCGCTGCGGTGTCGCTCTCGGCCGCGTCGTCGCCCTTGATCAGTTGCAAGCCCTTGGGTTCTTCGCTGGCAGGTGTTGGCTCTGCGCTGCGTGGGGCAGCGGCTGGCGGGGCCTGCAGCACGGCCGTGGGCGGCGGGGGAAACGCCATGCCCTGGCCATTTTCGCGGGCGTAAATGGCCACGACGTGGGTGATGGGCACGATGATGTCACGCGCCACACCGCCGAAACGGGCCTTGAACTCCACGTAGTCGTTGCCCAGCTTCAGGCCACTGGTGGCGTCGAAGCTGACGTTGAGCACGATCTCGTTGTTCTTGACGAACTCGCGCGGCACCTGAACCGAAGCATCGACCTGCACCGCCAGGTAGGGGGCAAAGCCGTTGTCGGTGCACCACTCGTGCAAAGCACGGATGAGGTAGGGCCGCGTGGAGGGCGTGGATTCGTCCTGGCTCATGGTGTTCAAGGCCGGGCGGCTTACTTGCGCATCACCTTTTCAGACGGCGTCAGCGCCTCGATGTAGGCCGGGCGCGAGAAGATGCGTTCGGCGTACTTGAGCAGGGGTGCGGCGTTCTTGCTGAGCTCGATGCCGTAGTAGTCCAGACGCCACAGCAGCGGCGCGATGGCCACGTCGAGCATGGAGAAGTTGTCGCCCAGCATGTACTTGTTCTTGAGGAACACCGGCGCGAGCTGGGTCAGGCGGTCGCGGATGTGGGCCTTGGCCTTTTCGATGGCCTTGTCGTTGCCCTTGTTGCTGCGGGTTCTCAACTTCGAGACGTGAGCGAACAGCTCTTTCTCGAAGTTGAGCAGGAACAGGCGCACGCGGGCGCGGTCCACCGGGTCACCGGGCATGAGCTGCGGGTGCGGGAAACGCTCGTCGATGTACTCGTTGATGATGTTGGACTCGTACAGGATGAGATCGCGCTCGACCAGGATGGGCACCTGGCCGTAGGGGTTCATCACGCTGATGTCTTCCGGCTTGTTGTAGAGGTCCACATCGCGGATCTCGAAATCCATGCCTTTTTCGAACAACACGAAACGGCAGCGGTGCGAGTAGGGGCAGGTCGTGCCCGAATACAAAACCATCATGATGAGGACTCCTCAAGTGAAAACAGTGGTTGCCATGGGCCCAGGACCCAAAGGCAAACCACTGTGGGTGTCCGGGCCACACAAGCGGCCCGGCCAAATGCTTATTTGACGTCTTTCCAGAACGCCGCGTTCAGGCGCCAGGCGATGATGGTGAACACGCCCAGGAAGATCAGGACCCACACGCCCAGGCGCACGCGGTTGTTCTGCTCGGGTTCGGCCATCCACTGCATGAAGCCGACCAGGTCGCCCACAGCGCGGTCGTATTCGGCCGGGCTCATGGTGCCGGGCTTGACCTGCTCCCAGCCGCGCAGCACCTGCACTTCGTGGCCATGGCTCTCGACCTTTTCGAACACCGGGCGACGCTCACCCTGCAGCTCCCACAACACGTGGGGCATGCCCACGTTGGGGAAGGCGAGGTTGTTCCAGCCGGTGGGCTTGGTTTCGTCGCGGTAGTAGGTGCGCAGGTAGGTGTAGAGGTAATCGGCACCACTGCCTGCACCGCTGGCGCGCGAACGAGCGACCAAGGTCAGGTCAGGCGGCTGGGCACCAAACCACTCCTTGGCCTGCTGCGGGTTGATCGCGGCGTTCATGGTGTCGCCCACCTTGTCGGTGGCAAACGCCAGGTTGTCGCGGATCTGCCGCTCGGTCAGACCAATCTGGGTCAGGCGGTTGTAGCGCATGAACGAGGCCGAGTGGCAGTTCAGGCAGTAGTTCACAAACAGCTTGGCGCCGTTTTGCAGGGCGGCCACGTCGTTGGTCAGCTTGGGGGCCTTGTCCAGCGGAATACCACCGCCAGCAGCCAGCGCGCCGGTGGCGGCACCCAGTGCCAGCATCCAGCCAAGAATCAGCTTTTTCATGTTCTTGTTCTCCAAAGGTCTCAGTGCGGCTGGAAAGTGACGCGGGCAGGCACCGGCTTGGGCTCACCCAGTCGGCTCCACCAAGGCATCAGCAGGAAGAAGCCGAAGTAGAACAGGGTGCCGACCTGCGACACACGCTCACCCACCGGCGAGGGCGGCAGCACGCCCAGGTAACCCAGGATCAGGAAGTTGATCACGAAGATGGTGTACAGATAGATGTGCCAGCTCGGGCGGTAGCGGATGGACTTCACCGGGCTGTTGTCCAGCCAGGGCAGGAAGAACAGGATGACCACGGCGCCACCCATGGCGACCACACCCCAGAACTTGGCGTCGATGGCCAGCATGGCGGCCACCAGCACCAGGGCACCCACCACGATGCCACCCTTGACGGCGGCACCGGCCTTGGCCTTGAGCACGCCCAGCACGGCACCCAGCAGCACGCAGGCCACCAGCGGGTACATCATCTCGGCGGTGATGGCACGCAGCATCGAGTAGAAGGGCGTGAAGTACCAGACCGGTGCGATGTGCAGCGGCGTCACCAGCGGGTTGGCCGGGATGAAGTTGTTGAACTCCAGGAAGTAACCACCGAACTCGGGCGCAAAGAACACGATGGCCGAGAACACGAACAGGAAGACCGAGACGCCAAACACGTCGTGCACGGTGTAGTAGGGGTGGAACGGCACGCCGTCCAGCGGCTTGCCTTTAGCGTCCTTGGGGGCGTTGGGGCCCTTGATTTCAACGCCGTCGGGGTTGTTGGAGCCGACATCGTGCAAGGCCAGCAAGTGGGCCACCACCAGACCCAGCAGCACCAGTGGCACGGCGATGACGTGGAAGCTGAAGAAGCGGTTCAGCGTGGCGTCACCCCCGATCTAGTCGCCACGAATCAGCAGCGCGAGGTCAGGGCCAATGAAGGGAATGGCGGAGAACAGGTTGACGATCACCTGGGCGCCCCAGTAGGACATCTGGCCCCAGGGCAGCAGGTAGCCCATGAAGGCTTCGGCCATGAGCACCAGGAAAATGGCGCAACCGAACACCCACACCAGCTCGCGCGGCTTGCGGTAGCTGCCGTAGATCAGGCCACGGAACATGTGCAGGTAGACCACCACAAAGAAGGCGGACGCACCGGTGGAGTGCATGTAACGGATCAGCCAGCCCCAGGGCACGTCGCGCATGATGTACTCGACCGAGGCAAAAGCCACCGGCACGCCGGCGCTGTTGACCGATGCGTCGGGCTTGTAGTGCATGACCAGGAAGATACCGGTCACGATCTGGATCACCAGCACCAACAGGGCCAGCGAGCCGAAGATGTACCAGAAGTTGAAGTTCTTCGGTGCGTAGTACTCCGACATGTGGACGCGGTAGGCGTCAAATGCCGTCGGGAACCGGTTCTCGAACCAGTTCATCACTTTGGCGCCGGTGGGGGCGTCGGGGGGAAGTTCCTTGAATTCAGCCATGGTGTGCCTCAGGGGTGTTCTGGTCAGGCCTTCTTGTCTTCACCCACCAGCAGCGTGGTGTCCGACAGGTAGTGGTGCGGCGGGATTTCGAGGTTGTCGGGGGCCGGCTTGTTCTTGAAGACACGGCCAGCAACGTCGAAAGTGGAGCCATGGCAGGCGCACAGGAAGCCGCCCTTCCAATCGTCCGGCAGCGAGGGCTGCGGGCCGGGGGTGAGCTTGTCGCCAGGGGAGCAGCCCAGGTGGGTGCAGATGCCCACGGCCACGAGGAACTCGGGCTTGATGGAACGGTGGGTGTTCTTGGCGTAATCGGGCGTGGGGTAGGCGGTGCGGTCCGAGTTGGGGTCGGCCAGCTGCGACTCGACGGCCTTGAGGGACTCCAGCTGCTCGGGCGTGCGGCGCAGGATCCACACCGGCTTGCCGCGCCACTCCACCACCAGCTTCTCGCCGGGCTGGATGCCGGACACATCAACTTCAACGGCCGCGCCCGCCGCCTTGGCGCGTTCAGACGGCTGGAAAGTGCTGACAAATGGCACGGCCACGGCAGCGGCACCCGCGCCACCCACGGCGCATGAGGTGATCAGCCAGTTTCGACGGCCGTTGTCTACGGTTGCTTCGCTCATGGGGATCTTTCAATAACGGTCAAAGCGGTGTCGGCGCCGCGTTGGGCACAAACGGGCAGCACCCGTCCGGCAGCGGCTGGCCCAGGACAACGGGGGATTGTAGCGGAGGCTCAACGCCGTCCCGGATGCCGCCGCGTCACAGCCCACCAGCTTAGGTGACAATGCGGCACATGTTCAACTTGGAGGGCGCCCCATGAGCGTGATGCAGGAATTCAAGGCCTTTGCCGTCAAGGGCAATGTGATCGATCTGGCGGTGGGTGTGATCATCGGCGCGGCCTTTGGCAAGATCGTCGATTCACTCGTGGGCGACGTCATCATGCCCCTGGTAGGCCTGGTGTTCGGCAAGCTGGACTTCAGCAACATGTTTGTGGCCCTGGGCACCGTGCCCGAAGGCACCGCTCCCACGCTGGCGGCGGTCAAGGCGGCCGGCGTGCCGGTGTTGGCCTATGGCAACTTCATCACCATTGCGCTGAATTTTGTCATCCTGGCTTTCATCATTTTCATGATGGTCAAACAGATCAACCGCCTCAAGGCGGAAGAAGCCGCCGCGCCCGCAGCGCCAGCCGAACCGCCCCCCACGCCGGAAGACGTGGTGCTGCTGCGTGAAATCCGCGACGCGCTGAAAAAGTAGGCCTGTCACCTGATCGTGTTGGTTGCTGCTTGCGCAAACATGCGCCAGCGCGATTTCCAGCGGCTTGCGACCTATCTCAAGCGCTTGAGCCCTGGAAAAAATCCCGCAGCGACTTCTCGAGCTCTGGCGATGCAATTTGGTCCAACCTCCGAATCGCCCCCTCGAGGTACGCCATGTCCTTTTGAGAGGCGCCGAACGTCTCGAAAAACGGCTTCCACGCACGGGCCACCAGCCACACCTCGTGCAGCGCCTTCAGCGCTTGCCCCCTGCTCGAAAAATACACGGCCCAGTGGGTCATCAGGTTGTCCAGGGTGGCCAGCCTGCCCCTTTCCCCGACCTCCAAGTGCAGCATCCGTTCCTGGGCAACAACACTCATGGGGAGCACGTCATAGAGCGGGCTGAGAGTCCATCCTTTGGCTGCGACCTGGTACAGGAATCCGTGATTGCGCAAGTGGTCATCCGTGTTGGTGACGAAGATGTTGAGCGCCTGCCGCTTGAACAGCTCACGCAAGTCCCGCGCGAGGTAACTGGGGAGCGCGCGGGCACGCATTTGCTCTGCCAGGGACTTGTAGGAGCTACGTGTTGCTTCATGCTCATCGATGCCCATGAGAGTGAGTGCCGAGCAAAAGCCTATGCGGCCTTCGATAGCCTGCAGTCCCCTCGGCCCCTCCAACGGCTCCCAACTTTCTTTGTCGGGGTCCGGAACGACCCCAGGCTCTGCCCAGTAGCGGTCGAATCGCCGGATGAACAGCACTTTGGCATCGCCTACCTGCTTGACCTCTACGGGAGGCACACGAAGCCCCGCAGCACGCGCAAGCTCCAATGCCCCAGCTTCAAGGACAGCGTTACAGGCGCGGTCTGATTTGGATGGGAACTTGGCGAGCCAGAGAACTCCGTCATCGGTGCGCACGGAAGCCTTAGGACGCGCGCCACCGGCGCTCCCAAGGCTTCCGAAGTAGGTAGCGAGTTCCTCCCCAACGGGTTCCTCATTCTCGATGCGGTCCGCCGCCTCCAGAAGGCGCGCCAGGTCCATCTCGGCAGGCACCGGGGCCGTCGGCTCGGAATCTCGCGCGAGGCGCACATCCAAGGCGCCCACACGGTCTGAGCCCGCTTCCAAAAGATAGGCCACCTCGGGCAGCTTGTTTAAAGCCACCCTGAGTTTGTTCTCAATGACCCTGCGCCCCCAGGCATCCGGGGCCGCGTCGCGGATACCGCCGAACTCCGTGTGTCCAGCCAAGACAAAGCGCTTGGCTCCCCCTTCCTCATTCTTCAGTGGCAAGGCGATAGGATCCACCTCGACTGCGTAGGGGCGTTGCACGTAGCGCTTGCCGTAGACGAAAACAGGCTGCGTGGTGTTGGCGCCCTCCAGCGAGCCCGCAGGCACGAAGTCAGTGCCATGCTCATCCGCCACGTGTGCGAACACAAAAACGCTACTGGGAGGACGGGCGTAGGGGTTGCGGTCAGAAGTCATACGGGTCCTTTTCAGCCTTGCGTCCAGCGCCTGCATTTGACTTGTAGACGCGATGGACGCGGGGAGCTTCATTGAAGACCCGTACGGCGGCCGACTTGCCCGTCAGCAAGCCAGCCAAGGTGAGTTCGGGCTCCAGGGCGTGCAAGTAGCGCAGGACCTGCGAGAGCGTGCGGCTTTCGTCCCCCCGCTCCAACAGCACCGCGGTGGACCGAGAAACACCTGCACGCGCTGCCGCCTCACTCTGGGTCATGCCGCGCGCAATGCGCAGTGTGCGGAGCTGGGCGCCAACCTGCTCTGCCTCTTTCAGGCGGACTTCAGGCGTGCGGAGTGCTTCGTCGTACTTCATGAATTTCCCGTCAAGGTGGAACCCGTTGCTGCAAGGCGGTAACAACTGGCCGGACTGTGACGCGGCGCAGCTGGCTGCGTATGCAATCATAGTCCTTATCAATGATAAAGACTGTGATTACGGTCATTTTCTCGCCGAATTCGATGGCTGTCAAAGTAAGTTGATTGCCCACAATGTCGCCAATAACAATCAATGTGCTGGGCAATGACTGCGATTGGCGACACAACGCCCATTGCCTGCAAGGCTCCAGCCGCACCTGACAGGACAACAGTGCAGCGTTTTTAACCAAGGATGGGCTGAGGTGTTACGACGCTGGGATGGCCCACGCTATCGAAGCAGCCGAAATCGATGCCTACTTCGAGGAAGGCGGTTGCTGGGCGATGGCAGCAGTGCTGCCCAGCCGAAGACTTCGTGCACACCTGGCCGGCGGTGGATGGCATTGCCCTTGACCACCAGGGCATCATGTTGACCGTACAGGGGCGGCCGCCCACACGACCAGGGACAGAGCCAAAAAAATAGGGCCGCTGGGATCAGCGGCCACTCATCCGGGCAGCCAGCTCCACCGCAGCGATCAGGCTGGAAGGATCGGCACGGCCCGTGCCCGCCAGATCGAACGCGGTGCCGTGGTCGGGGCTGGTGCGCAACAGCGGCAGGCCCAGGGTCACGTTCACACCGTGGGCCAGGCCCATGTACTTGACAGGGATCAGGCCCTGATCGTGGTACATGGCCACCACCACGTCAAACGCGCCCTCACGGGCCCGCATGAACACCGTGTCGGGCGCGTGGGGGCCGCTCGCCACGATGCCTTCGGCCCGCGCCTGCGCAATGGCCGGGGCAATCACCTCGATCTCCTCACGCCCGAACAGCCCGCCCTCGCCCGCGTGCGGGTTGAGGCCCGCCACGGCGATGCGCGGCGGCGCCAACCCCAGCCGCGCCCAGTGCGCCGCCGTGATGCGCAAGGTCTCCAGCACGTTGGCGTGGGTCACCGCCTCGATGGCCTGGCGCAATGACACATGGATGCTGACCAGCACCGTCTTGAGCTCGGGGTTGGCCAACATCATGCGCACCGGCAACCGCTCCACGGGCACGCCCAGGTGTTCGGCGGCCAGCGCCTGCAGCATTTCGGTGTGGCCAGGATGCGACACACCGGCTGCGGCCAACGCCTCTTTGTGGATGGGCGCCGTGACCACAGCCGCCGCCCGGCCGGTCAACGCTTCGCGTGTGGCCCATTCGATGCAATCAGCCGCAGCCCTCCCGGCTTGCGCGCTCACCTGCCCCCACGGCACGGGCGCGCCGGCCTGGGTGGCCTGCACCAGCGGCAAGGCCAGGGTGTCGCAGCCCACACAGGCGCTTGCCCGCGCCATCGTGGCCGCATCGCCCACCACCACACAGCGTTGGGCCAGGTCGGGCCGGTCGCGGAACAGCATGGCGATCAGTTCCGGCCCCACGCCGGCGGCGTCGCCCATGGTCAGCAACAGGGGCAATGGCGCGCTCATGCGGGGTTGGGGATGTCGATGAAGGTGTGGACCAGACCCAGGCGCTGGGCCACCTCGGCGGCCACCGCAGGGGCGCCAAAGCGTTCGCTGGCGTGGTGGCCACAGGCTATGTAAGCCACGCCACATTCGCGCGCGTAGTGGGCCTGGGGTTCGGAGATTTCACCGGTCACAAACACGTCTGCACCCGCGGCGATGGCGGCCTCGAAGTAGGACTGGGCGCCCCCCGTGCACCAGGCGATGCGCTTAGGTGGACGGCCCGGCGCATCGATGCAGGTGACGGTGCGGCCCAGCCGCAATTCAATGTGGCGCGCCAGATCGGGTGCGCTTCCGTGTGCCACCGTGCTGCGCCCCAACCAGCCCAGCGCCTGTTCGCCAAACCGGCCCTGTGGCGCGTCATCGGCCACCCAGCCCAAGCGTGCGGCCAGCTGGGCGTTGTTGCCCCATTGTGGGTGGGCGTCCAGTGGCAGGTGGTAGGCGATCAGGCTGATGTCGTGCACCAACAGGCGTGCCACACGCTGTTTCATCCAGCCGGTCAGCCGGCCGTCCTGGCCGCGCCAGAACAGGCCGTGGTGGACCACGATGGCGTCTGCGCCAGCGGCAATGGCCGCGTCGATGAGCGCCAGGCTGGCGGTGACACCACTGACGATGTGGCCCACCTGCTCGCGCCCTTCGACCTGCAAGCCGTTGGGTCCGTAGTCGCGAAACAAGTCTGGCTGCAACAGGGCATCGAACGCGTCCACCAGTTGTGAACGCGAGCAAAAGGCAGGAGATGGGGTGGCGGGCTGCATCGCGCTATTTTGACAGCGCACCCGCTCGCGTCAGGGTTGGCCGCGCGCTTCGCGCTCGGCGCGCGCCGCGTCTTCGGCCATCTTGCGCTTGAAAAAGCGCGAGAACCAGACACCCATGAAAATGGTGAACGCGATCACACCCACACTGAACAGTCCGTAGTCGGTGGAAAAAAGATCAACAATGGCTTTCATGGCAAGGGGGTCCTCAGTCGGTGCTTGTACCTGCGCACAGTGGACCTCAACCGCCACCCACCGTCTTTGAGCCATGTCAAGTCGGTGCTTTGACCGACAATTCCCACCTCACATTGCCCGCCCCTCGCACGCTCCATGAAACGACTCTGGCTTCTTTTTGCCCAAACCGCCACCGTGTTGCTGGCCGCCTACTTTGTGGTGGCCACGCTCAAGCCCCAGTGGCTGGACCGCCGCCCCACCGTGGCCGGCATCGTGCCGGTGTTTGAAGCGCCCAGCGGCACCCCAAGTGGCGGCGCGCGGGAAGGCGGCTTCCGGGCCGCGGCCCAGGCCGCCGCCCCAGCCGTGGTCAGCATCAACACCAGCAAGGCGCGCAGCCGCCACCCCAACAGCAACGATCCCTGGTTCCGCTTCTTCTTTGGCGACCAGGACGAGTCCCAAACGCAGGCCGGCCTGGGTTCGGGGGTGATCGTCAGCCCCTCCGGCTACATCCTCACCAACAACCACGTGATTGCCGAGGCCGACGACATCGAAGTGGTGCTCAACGACGGCCGCCGCACGCTGGCCCAGGTCATCGGCACCGACCCAGAGTCGGACCTGGCCGTGCTCAAGGTGGACCTGCCTGAGTTGCCGGTGATCACCCTGGGCGACTCCAACACGCTGCACGTGGGCGACGCCGTGCTGGCCATCGGCAACCCCTTTGGTGTGGGCCAGACGGTGACCAGCGGCATCGTGAGTGCGCTGGGCCGCACGCAGCTGGGCATCAACACCTTTGAGAACTTCATCCAGACCGATGCCGCCATCAACCCGGGCAACTCGGGTGGCGCGCTGGTGGACGGCAACGGCCACCTGATGGGCATCAACACCGCCATCTATTCACGCTCGGGTGGCTCCATGGGCATTGGTTTTGCGATTCCGTCGGCCACGGCACGCACCGTGCTCGACGCCATCGTGCGGGACGGCCGGGTGATCCGTGGCTGGATTGGCGTGGAGCCCCAAAACCTCAGCCCCGAGTTGGCACAGAGCTTCGGCATCAAGAGCGACGAAGGCGTGATCATCACCGGCGTGCTGCAAAACGGCCCTGCGGCCATCGCCGGCATCCGCCCGGGCGATGTGATCACGGCGGTCAACGGTGTCAAGGTCAACACGGTGCCTGAACTGCTGAGCGCCGTGGCGGCCCTCACGCCGGGGAAGGCCACCCCCCTGGATGTGACCCGCCGCGACACGCGCCAGCAGGTTCAAATCGTGCCGGCACAACGCCAGCCCATGCGGCGCAACGGCCGCTGAGAGGCTCAGCTCGGATCGGTGCGTTCGCTGGCCGATTCGGGCGCCGGGCCCGCTTTGCTGAACCAGCGGGCGCCAAAAATGCCCAACTCGTACAAGAGGCACATGGGAATGGCCAGAGCGAGCTGAGAGATGACGTCGGGCGGCGTGACGATGGCGGCGATCACAAACGCCAGCACGATGAAATAGCCGCGGAATTCTTTGAGCTTTTCGATGCTGACCATGTTCAGGCGCACCAGCAGGATGACCACGATGGGCACCTGGAAGGCCAGGCCAAACGCCAGGTACAGCGACAGGATGGCCTCCACGTACGAGGCGATGTCGGGCGTGGCGGCCACGCTGGCGGGCGTGAACTGCTGGATGAAACCAAACATCTTGTCGAGCACAAAAAACTGCACAAAAGCGATGCCAATGTACGCCAGCAAGCTGCCCACCACAATGAGTGGCATGGCGAACTTTTTCTCATGACTGTACAGGCCGGGGGCCACAAAGGCCCACATCTGGTACATGAGCCAGGGCAAGGCCAGCAGCACAGCCGCCATGCCCAGCACTTTGATGGGCACAAAAAACGGCGAGAACACCCCCACCGCGATCAGCTTGGCATCCGGGGGCATGTGCGCCCGGATGGGCACGGCGATCCAGTCGATCAGACCGCTGGGGCCCGGCCAGATGGCCAACAAGGCCATGCACACCGCGAGGCCATACACGCAGTAGAGCAAGCGGTCGCGCAGCTCCATGAGGTGCTGCACGAACGGTTGTTCGGTGCCGGCCAGCTCGTCGGCCGGATCGGGTTTGTTGGACATGCGGGTTTATTGAACAGGACGGCTGCGGGGGCGGAAACGCGCCACCCGGGCAGCGCCAGACTGAGCGCGGGTGCGGGTGCCCGTGCGGGCTTTGAACCACTGCGGCACAGCCTTTTGTTTGAGGCGGAAATTCTTTTTGGGATGGCGGTACTCGGGCGGTGGCGGGGCCCAGCTGTTCAGGGCATCGGCCCCGGACGCACTGCCCTCCAGCCCGGCCGTGGCCTCGGACCAGGACTTCTCGAAATCGCTGGCGCTGGTCTGTATGCCGCTCTCCACCTCGCGCGCGGCCGACTCGACCGAGTCCTTCATCTTCTTGAGCTCTTCGAGGTCCATGGAGCGGTTGACCTCGGCCTTGACGTCGGCCACATAGCGCTGCGCCTTGCCGAGCAAGGCGCCCACGGTGCGCGCCACGCGCGGCAGCTTCTCGGGCCCGATCACGATCAAAGCCACCGCCCCAATGAGGGCGATCTTGGAAATACCCAGATCAATCATGCGGAAGGGACACCGGCAACAGCGTCAGAAAAGAGGGCGGCCGTGGGGCCACCCGGGCAGGCTCAGCTTTTCTGCTTGGCTTCGACGTCGATGGTGGTTTTGGTGGTGTCTTGTGCCACCTGACCGGCCGCCGGAGCGTTGGCGTCAGCGGCTTGGCCACCTTCTTTCATGCCGTCCTTGAAGCCCTTGACAGCGCCGCCCAGGTCGGAGCCGATGTTCTTGAGCTTCTTGGTGCCAAACACCATGACCACGATCAACAAAACGATCAGCCAGTGCCAAATGGAAAGGGAACCCATGATGTATCTCCTGAGGGGATGTGCCCCGAACTGTCTCGGATTCTAAAGCTTGGGGTGGACCGTTCGATGACAAGGGGCAAATACCGCCCCCAGCACTGCCTCGCCCTCAGCCGCGCGCCCAGGGGCGCGGCCCGCCCATCACATGCAGGTGCAGGTGGTGGATTTCCTGGCCGCCCTCGGCGCCGGTGTTGGTCACGATGCGGAAGCCCCCTTCAGGGTACGGACGGCAGCCCTGCTCCAGCGCAAGCCGCGGCGCCAGCGCCATCATGTGGCCCAGCAGACCAACGTCTTCGGGCGTGACCTGGGCCATCGAGGCAATGTGACGCTTGGGCACCATCAAAAAGTGCACCGGCGCCCAGGGGTGGATGTCGTGGAAGGCGAACACATGTTCGTCTTCAAACACCTTTTTGCTGGGAATCTGCCCTGCGACGATTTTGCAGAACAGGCAGTTGTCAACACTCATGCGGGAATCTCCATGGGCTGGCCCGCGTTCATGCGGACCATGCCTTTGACGATGCGGTAGAGGAACCAGACCGAGATCACGGCCCACGCGATCCAGCCCGGAAAAACAAACAACAGCCACAGCGGCACGGTGACGAGGTAGAGCACCGCCGCCCAGACCACGCTTCGCAGCCGCCAGCTGAAATGGCTGGCGTGCCAGGTGCCTTCGGCCTCGCCCCGCTTCACCAGATCGATGACCAGCGCCACGATCAACAAGGTGGGCCCCCACTGGCCACCCGGCACCACCGCACTGACGGCAACGATGAGGTGCAGCACGTAACTGATGGTGCCCACGGTGTTGAGGCTGCGCAGGCGCTCGGTCTGGTCTTCCATGGTGGTGGCCTCCTTCAAGCTTCGGATTCACGGGCCTGCGCCTTGCGCAAGGCCTTTTCTTCCAGGCCGCTCAGACCCTCGCGGCGCACCAGCTCGGCCACCACGTCGGCGGGCGACAAACCGTAGTGGGCCAGCGCAATCATGCTGTGAAACCACAAATCGGCCACCTCGCCCACCAGTTTGGTCTTGTCGCCACCGTGGTCGCAGTCCTTGGCGGCCATCACGGTTTCGGTGGCCTCCTCGCCAATCTTCTTGAGAAAGGCGTCGGGCCCCTTGTGCAGCAAACGCGCGACATAACTTTTCTCGGGATCGCCGCCTTGGACAGGCTTGCGGCTTTCAATCACCGCAGCAAGGCGGTCCAGCGAATCGGTGGTTGACATGGCTACTTGTAGATGGATTCGGGGTCTTTGAGCACCGGGTCAACGGGTGTCCACGCGCCGTCGCGCAACACGCTGTAGAAGCAGCTGTGGCGGCCGGTGTGGCAGGCGATGCCGGGCTCGTGGCCGGTCTGGGTGACGCTGAGCAGCACCACGTCGTTGTCGCAGTCGATGCGAATTTCGTGCACGGTCTGCACGTGGCCCGATTCCTCGCCCTTGAACCACAGCTTGCCGCGCGAGCGGCTGAAGTAGACCGCCCGGCCCAGCTCGGCCGTCTTCTGCAAGGCCTCGCGGTTCATCCAGGCGAACATCAGCACGTCCTTGCTGCCCTGCTCCTGCGCGATCACGGGCACCAGGCCCTGCGCGTCCCATTTGATCTGATCCAGCCAGGCGCTCATGGTCACAGCCTCACCGGAATGCCGAGCTTGGCCATGTGACGTTTGGCCTGCCCCACGGTGTATTCGCCATAGTGGAAGATGCTGGCGGCCAGCACCGCATCGGCGCCACCGGCCTGCACACCAGCGGCCAGGTGGTCGAGGTTGCCCACGCCGCCCGAGGCGATCACCGGCACATCCACCGCTTCGGTGACGCTGCGGGTGAGTTCGAGATCGAAGCCGGCCTTGGTGCCATCGCGATCCATGCTGGTCAGCAGGATTTCACCGGCACCGAAATCGGCCATCTGTTTGGCCCACGCGATGGCGTCCAGGCCCGTGTTCTTGCGCCCGCCATGGCTGTAGACGTCCCAACCCTCGCCGCGGTCCATCACATCGGTGCCAAAGCGGCGCTTGGCGTCGATGGCGACCACGATGCACTGCGCGCCGTACTTGTCGGAAGCGTCGCGGATGACCTGCGGGTTGGCGATGGCCGCAGAGTTGAAGCTGGTCTTGTCGGCGCCGGCGTTGAGCAGGCGGCGCACGTCTTCAACCGTGCGCACGCCACCGCCCACCGTCAGCGGAATGAAGACCTGCGAGGCCACGGCCTCGATGATGTGCAGGATGAGGTCACGGCCGTCGGAGGTGGCGGTGATGTCCAGAAAGGTGAGCTCGTCGGCGCCTTGCTCGTTGTAGCGGGCGGCGATCTCAACCGGATCGCCCGCGTCGCGCAGTTCAACAAAATTGACGCCTTTGACGACACGACCACCGGTCACGTCGAGGCAGGGGATGATGCGTTTGGCCAACATGCGGCTATTGTCTCACTCAGGTTTCAACTGCCCAGCACGTCCAACTGTTGCCAGCCCGACCAATGCCCGCCCGGCTCCACCTCGTGTGGCGCCAACACCTGGGCGGCCTCCACACACAGCATGTGGCGAAAGCCGTCGCCCGGCAAATCGGGCAATTCCGCACCGGGGTTCCACACCACCGTGTGTTGCCAACTGGCACTTTGCGTGATGGTCATACCGTGTGCTTGTTCGCGCAACGTCAGCGAGGCGGGGGCTGCCTCGTACACGCGGTCGAAGGGCGCGTCGGCGACGATGGTCTCGGCCCCCTGCCCCCATTGGTGGCTGAGCGAATCCCATTCGCGCTGCCCGCCCAAACCCGCGAGCTGGGCTTGGGCAACGTCCGCCACCGCCAGGTAGGTGTGCAAGGCGCCCGTGAAGGACCACGGCACGCTGTCGGTGTTGTGCACATCCAGGGTCACGCGAAGTTGGCCAGGGGCAAGCCGCAGACTCTGAGCGAGTTCAAACCCGTGCGGCCATTCGGCCCGTGTCTGCGCGTTGGCCGACAGGTGCAGCGACAAGGTGGCGTGGCCGTCCGACGCTTCGCTCACGCCCAGCCGCCAAGGCAGGTTGCGCGCAAAACCATGGGGCTTGAGCGGACCGCGCCGCGAAAACTGCGGCCAACAAACGGGAACGCCCCCCCGGATGGCGGTCTGCCCATCGGCGGTGCAACCCGGGCTGAGGTACAGCCGCTCGCGCCCACCCGACACCCACGACAGCACCTGGGCGCCCTGCTCGGCCACCAGCAGGCTGTCGCCACCCGGTAACGTGAGGCGCGTGCACGGCTGCCCGCGCCAGGACGCCGGCGAGAGGTGTGGGCTCAACCGTTCAGCTCGTCGGCCAGGCGCTGGCCGGCCTCGAAATCGAGGTCGCCGGTGTAGATGGAGCGACCGCAGATCACGCCTTCCACGCCTTCGTCTTCGACCTCACACAACTTGCGGATGTCGTCGATGTTGTGCAGACCACCCGAGGCGATGACCGGGATGCTCAGGGCCTGCGCCAGCTTTACGGTGGCATCGATGTTGATGCCGGTCAGCATGCCGTCACGGCCGATGTCGGTGTAGATCACCGACTCGACGCCGTAGTCCTCGAACTTCTTAGCCAGATCCACCACTTCGTGGCCGGTGAGCTTGCTCCAGCCGTCGGTGGCCACCTTGCCGTCTTTGGCGTCCAGTCCCACGATGATGTGGCCGCCGAAGGCGGTGCAGGCGTCTTGCAGGAAGCCGGGGTTCTTGACGGCGGCGGTGCCAATGATGACGTAGCGCAGGCCGGCATCGAGGTAACGCTCGATCGTGTCGAGGTCGCGGATGCCGCCACCGAGCTGGACGTCCACCTCGGAGCCCACCTCCTTGAGGATTTTGCGGATGGCCTGCTCGTTCTTGGGCTTGCCGGCGAAGGCGCCGTTGAGATCGACCAGGTGCACGCGCCGCGCGCCCTTGTCCACCCAACTGCGGGCCACGGCCGCGGGGTCTTCACCGAAAACGGTGGTCTGGTCCATGTCGCCCTGTTTGAGGCGCACGCATTGGCCGTCTTTCAAGTCAATGGCAGGTATCAGCAGCATGGCAGGTGGTGTGAAGCGACGTGCGCGTCAAGGGTTCCAGTGGAGGAAGTTGCGGTAAAGCGCCAGACCTTGGTCGGCGCTCTTCTCGGGGTGAAATTGGGTGGCAAAAATGTTATCGCGGGCCACGGCAGCGGTAAAGCGCTGACCATAGTCGGTTTCGCCCACCGTGTGCGCCGCATCGTCGGGCCGGGCAAAGTAGCTGTGGACGAAGTAGAAATACGCGCCGTCCTCAACGCCCGCCCAGATCGGGTGGGGGCACTGGAACACGCGGTTCCAGCCCATCTGCGGCACCTTGTAGCGGCTGCCATCGGGCTGGCGCTGGCCTTCGAGGCGAAAACGTGCCACCTGCCCGGGAATGAGGTTCAGGCCATCGGTGGGGCCTTCTTCGCTGCGGGTCAGCAGCATCTGCATGCCCACACAGACGCCGAAAAGCGGTTTGTTGGCGGCCGCGTGCAACACCGCGTCCTGCAGGCCGGAAGCCGCCAACTCACGCATGCAATCGCCCATGTGGCCCTGGCCAGGCAGCACCACGCGCTCGGCGCCCAGCACGTCCTGGGCGTTCTGGGTCACCAGCACGTCGAAATCGTTGGCGGCCGCCACGTGTTGCACCGCCTGCGACACCGAGCGCAGGTTGCCACTGCCGTAGTCCACCACGGCCACTGTCTTGCGTGTCATTGTTGGCAGCGGGTTACAGCGAACCTTTGGTGGAGGGGATCACATCGCCCAGACGCGGGTCGCGCTCCAGAGCCATGCGCAAAGCACGTGCGAAGGCCTTGAAGATGGTTTCGCACTGGTGGTGGGCGTTCACGCCCTTGAGGTTGTCGATGTGCAAGGTCACGCCAGCGTGGTTGACAAAACCCTGGAAGAACTCGAACACCAGCTGGGTGTCGAGCTGGCCGATCATGCCGCTGGTGAAGGCCACGTCCATGTGCAGGCCCGGGCGGCCCGAAAAATCGACCACCACGCGGCTCAAGGCCTCGTCCAGCGGCACGTAGGCGTGGCCGTAGCGGCGGATGCCCTTCTTGTCGCCCACGGCACGCGCAAAGGCCTGGCCGATGGTGATGCCCACGTCCTCCACCGTGTGGTGGCCATCGATGTGCAGGTCGCCTTCGCAGGCCACGTCAAGGTCGATCAGGCCGTGGCGGGCGATCTGGTCCAGCATGTGGTCGAAGAAACCGATGCCAGTGGCCAGGCGCGCGGCACCGCTGCCATCGAGGTTGATGGCAACGCGGATGCGGGTCTCGCTGGTCTGGCGATCGACGGTCGCGCTGCGGTCGGGTTGGGGGACGATGAGGTTGGAGGTCATATCAGTGCCG
>FWPV01004339.1_pt1 | contig 22280 bp, 22 predicted proteins | sample 2228371 | NCBI WGS metagenome assembly FWPV01 (sample SAMEA103939776, study PRJEB20133) | metagenome | reverse complement strand
AGTAGCGGGGGCAGGACTTGAACCTACAACCTTCGGGTTATGAGCCCGACGAGCTACCAATTGCTCCACCCCGCGATGTAAATATTTATTTTTTAAAGCTTTTAAGCTGATTTTAGTTCAAAATTTCGTGCGCAAATATAGTTAATCAGAAAAAGTTATCCAAATTAACCGTCTATGTTATTAAAACTTGAAGCAATACCATCTAATGCCTGAGATCGGACATGAATTTCATTCAGTTTTTGAATCAGGCTCAATATTACTTTCCGTTTTTCGTCAATCAATCCCGTAATAAACGAGCTGACTTCCGGAATGTTGCATTCATCTGCAACGCTTTCATAAAATCTTACCATTGCTGTTTCTCTGCGCAATGCTTCATTTAAAGTTGCACAGGTATTTTTACAAGCGTGCTGACATTTTACTTCTAGCTCAGCCATGGTTTCCTCAGGTTAATATGAATAATTATGCTGAAATACTTTCAGCGATTTTTACTAGTTCTTTTCCACGCGTTAATGCCTGTTCATTAACAGGAATTAAGTTATGTCTTCTTGGTGGTAAAGCTTTTTTAAGGGCTTCAATTATCGTCTCTATTTTTAATATCGGGCGTTTTTCTAAAAATGCACCAACCATAAACATATTAGCAACTTGTTTGGCATCTAGTTTTGCTGCTTCTTCGTTACCCGGAATACAAACTATCTCAATATCTGTTCTTGTTGGAGGATGCACAGCAGTTGATTGTTCGTATATTAATAGTCCGCCAGGTTTAACTGCTTTTTCAAATTTATCAATTGATGGTTGATTAAGTAAAATTGCCGTATCAAATTTTGTAATGATTGGTGAACTGATTCTTGAATCTGAAACTATAACAATACAGTTTGCAGTACCACCGCGCATTTCAGGTCCGTATGATGGCATCCAGCTCACTTCTTTTCCTTCAATCATTCCGGCATAGGCAATTAATCTTCCCATAGAAAGCACACCCTGCCCGCCGAATCCGGCAAAAATTATTTCGTGTTCTTTTGTCATTTCTAAATTCCTTTTTATTAATCCAAATTAATTCTGCGGAACTTTTAAGTCCCCAAGCGGATAATATGGAAACATTACATCTTCAAGATATTTTATTGTTTCAACAGGAGTCATCTTCCAACCGGAAGGACAGTTCGAAACAACTTCAACAAAGCAGGTTCCTTTTTTCTGCTGTTGATATTCAAATGATTTGATCAATGCTTTTTTCAGCTTTCTTACCGCACCAGGATTGTGTACAGCTTGTCTTGTAACGTAATATGCACCGGGCAGATTAGAGAGCAGTTCAGTAATCTTTAGTGGAAATCCTGCCATTTGCACATCTCTTCCGTATGGCGAGGTTGATGTTACCATTCCGGGAAGAGTTGTTGGAGCCATTTGCCCGCCAGTCATTCCGTAAATTCCATTGTTGATAAAGACAATAAGAATATTTTCACCACGGTTAACTGTGTGAATCGTTTCAGCAGTTCCGATAGCGGCAAGATCACCATCGCCCTGATATGAAAAAACAAGCTTATCAGGCAGAACGCGTTTTATTCCTGTTGCAACAGCGCTTGCTCTGCCGTGGGCGGCTTCCTGCATATCAATGTTCATATAGTTATAAGCAAAAACTGAACATCCCACAGGTGCAACACCGATTGTTTGTTCTTGCAATCCAAGTTCTTCAACAACTTCCATTAAAACTTTGTGAACAACACTGTGTCCGCAGCCCGGACAGTAATGAAATGGAACATCAGTTAATGTACTCGGTCGGCAGTAAACTTGTTCAAGGTGTTCATCAACCTGAGTTCCTAAATTTTCTTCATCTTCTAAATATAATTTTTCGTTCATTTCATTTTCTCCTATACATTAACTGATTCATGAATTGATTCAATCTTATGAAGTATATCTTCAGGCGATAAAATCATTCCACCCATCCTGCCAATAAAATGAACAGGAACTTTTCCTTCAACAGCAAGACGTACATCTTCAACCATTTGTCCGGCATTCATTTCTACAGTTAACATAAACTCAACCTGGTTAGCTAATTCTTTTAATCGTGCATAAGGATATGGATAAACAGTTATTGGTCTTAACAATCCAACCTTAATTCCCTTTTCTCTTGCAAGATCAACCGTCTTCTGGCATATACGCGATGAAAGTCCGAATGCAACAAGCAGAATTTCTGCATCGTCTGTTTGTATCTCTTCATATCTAACTTCTGATTGTATTGCTTCATACTTTTTCTGCAGAAACAAATTTACTTTTTCCATCTCCTCAGGCTGAATGAACAGAGAAGTGATAATATTATGCTCACGATCTTTTGTTTTTCCCGTTGTTGCCCATGGAGCCGGCATTTTTGGTAAGGATCCTGCTTCCGGAAGAATAACTTTTTCCATCATCTGACCGAGAGCACCATCAGAAAGAATCATAGCAGGATTACGATATTTTTCTGCAAGTTTAAAAGCATCAAAAACAAAATCAGCCATTTCCTGTACAGAAGAAGGAGCTAAAACAATAAGGTGATAATCTCCATGACCACCTCCCTTTGTAGCCTGGAAATAATCACCTTGTGAAGGCTGGATGGTACCGAGACCGGGACCACCTCTAACAACATTGACAATCAAACATGGCAACTGCGCAGAGGCAATGTAAGAAATTCCTTCCTGCATAAGGCTTATGCCGGGTGAAGATGAAGAAGTCATTACTCTTGCCCCGGCACCGGCAGCACCATAAACCATATTTATAGAAGCAACTTCGCTTTCTGCCTGAAGTACAACCGTTTTAATATCTTTTCTGTTTGGAACTTCGCGCATCAGATATTCAATCACTTCTGATTGCGGAGTTATGGGATAACCAAAATAAGCATCAATACCCGCACGTATTGCAGCTTCAGCAAGCGCTTCATTGCCTTTCATTAAGCGGGCTTCTTCTTTATTATTTTTATTAGTTTCCATTTAAAACCTTTTCTTTAATTAAACTTTAGCCTGAGTTTTTTTTACCGGCTTTGGTTCGCGATAAACTTCTATTGCCGCTTCGGGACAAACAAGGGCACAGTTTGTACAGCCTGTACAAACATTACTTATCAATTCCACAAAGCGGTAGCCTTTTTCATTAAAATTTGCTGACAAAGCAAGCGCATCCTGCGGACAGGCAACGATGCAAAGCTCACATCCTTTGCAGATTTTAGCGTCTATTTTTACTGTTCCTTTTATCATAAAAAACTCTATAGTTTTTGTTAGAATGTGTAATTAAGGGCAAAATCTCAATCTTAGTGCCATTGGGATTGCGGGGTTAAATCACTTAAAAGCACTTTTTAAGAGTGTATTATCAGATTTAGGAAGGCTTAAAGAAAGGCTATTCCTATTTGTGAGAAGGTATTGATAGTTAGCAATTATTGTAGGATTTGGAGTGAATCAGTTGTCACGGACGATTCCGTGACAACTCTTTCTTGAGTACCATTTAAGACACTGTGCGACAGGGGCTTTCAAATAAAGTTATCCTGAACCACCTGTCGGACAGGCGGGCTTGTTTCAGCATCATTTTCAAAATAAGCAAGATTACGAAACAAGTTCGGAATGACAAATACAGTTAAACCTCACCACGCCAGTTTTGATTGTGAGTTTTAAAACTTTGCTTAATCAAATTATTTAGTTCATCATCAAGCGGACCTTTTTCAATAATCTTTATGTTGGATTTTAAGTGCTCAATGTTTGTTGTTCCAACAATTGCTGTATCAATTCCATTTGCAAAAACTGAAAATCGCAAAAAAGTATCTAACCAATTTTTTCGCTCAGGTAAATTCATTGTTTTCCAGCGGTGCCAGTATTCTTCACAGTAATGTCCAACAGGTCTTTCAGAAAATCTCCACGGTGCATTTGCAATCGGGCGTTTTGCAATTACTCCCATTCCTTTTTCTTTAGCTTGCTTGATAGAGCCATCAAGATCGATTTGATCACAAATGTTTATAGATGTTTGAACACTGCCGAATGAATTTGAATCAACGGCAAATTGTAATTCTTCATTCTCACCCGAGTAAGCAGCAACTCTAACTTTTCCTTGCTCAATAGTTTTATGCAGTGCTTCAATTACTTCTCCGCGCTGCAAAGTATTTAAATCACAGGAATGCAGATGAACAATATCTATGTAATCTGATCTCATTAATCTTAAAGAATTATCAACTCCTGCAAGAATAATATCATAACTCCAATCAGCATAGCCTTCAATACCATATCCAACTTTTGTTGAAAGGATAAATTCATCTCTTCTGTGAGAAATATATTTACCAATTCTTTCTTCACTTGCGTAATATCCTCGAGCAGTATCAATTAGATTTATTCCAAAATCCAGAACTGTGTTAAGAATTTTTTCAGAATCTTTTTCTGAAACTGCATAATCGCCAATCTCACCGGCACCAAAACCAAGTGCTGAAACTTTTAATCCTGTATTTCCAAAATTTCTGTAGATCATATTTCCTTTTCTCCGTGTCGCTCTGTTCCGCCGCGGCGGATTCTCGGTGGTACTCAGCGTGAGGACTAAGAGCCCATTTCACGGAGGAGCACAGAGTTATCACTGAGAACCACAGAGTATTATTCATTTGTGTTTTGCTCTAACTCATCAATTATTTTTTCTGCATGCAAAACTTCCGAACAAGGAACCATCAGCTTAATTTCATTTATTAACTTTCCGTTCGGATCACCGCTTGCTCTGAATAAAGTATAATCAACTCCGCCAAGCGAGAGTGGAGAAGTTTTTCTTTCATAAATAAACGGATGCAGATCATTTTGCTCTAAAGCAGATTTATAAAAATTAACCTGCTGTTCATCTGATGAGCCAAACACGCGTGCCATACCTTCATAAATTTCATAATCAGAATGCTCGTTGCATAAAAATATTCCGTTAACACGCAGTCCGCATTTTTTGCAATACGCCTGGTGGCAAATTGCACACACGCCTTTTGCATCATCATCGGAATGATTGAAGCAGCTAACATCATCAATGAATATCGTTCCGCATTTTAAGCAGAACTCCGAATCAGCAGATATTTCTGTTCCGCAAAAATCACACATAAGTTTTGCTGGCATGTTTTCTCCTGTTACTTGCTACTGGATACTAGATGCTGGATGCTGGGAAAATATTCTTATTTAGTTTTACAAGGATCAAGTAACCAGAATCGAGTATCGCATGTATAAATTTAATTTCTATAGAAACAACTCACTCAACAGATAATCCTCCCCGATTTTCTCTTACGATTCTTGAGTAAAGTGATAGGTTGGGATCAAACAAAAATTTCAGCCAAAGTTTTGTCCACGATTTATGATAAACAAGATTATCATAAAACTCCGGTGCAGATGCTTTTACTTTTGGCAGATTGTTCCAGGGTACAGACGGAAAATCATGATGCTCATTATGATACCCTACATTAAGAGCCACAACATTTAACGGACCGTAATAACTGTAAGTTTCCTGCGGCGGTGCGATAAGAAAATGTTCCTGTATCCATCTTGCACCAAGTGGATGAAATCCAATTGAAAAGAAAAAAGAGAAAACCAGATATAAAAATGATGTCCATCCAAAGAAAATTATTACAAGTGCATCAATTCCAAAAACAACCATCCAGTTAACAAGTGTCCAGGCATTCATAAACTGTATTTCTTTAAGTCGTGGCGTTCTAACAGCCTGAAAAACGGGAAAGAAAACTTCCCATAACGCCTTCCCAATAAAAGAATTGCCGATAAGTTTTGCTTCCCATTTGCTTGCAAGATCAGCGTCAAGATAATAATCACCCTGGAATGAATGATGCTTTAAATGATAACTTCGAAATGAAACTGAACTTGGAAGGACGTTCGGGATATCTGCAAGAATCCCTGATAAAAAATTCAGTGCTCTGTTTTTAAAGATCAGATTATGTGCTGCTTCATGAATAAGAACAAAGCAGGCATGGTTTGCAAATGCCCCGATAAAAAATGCAGCAATCAGTGCAAGCCACCATGGCTGCGATGAAAGCAAATATGCAATTGTGATTTGCAATCCAACGACAAAAAGTATTATTAAAAAACTGTATGGATTTCTTCCAATGTGTTCGCGTACTTCGGGATGTGCTTTTAAAATTGCGCGTGTTCTTTCTTTATGCGGCTCAGGGGCGTTTGAAAACTGGAATTCTTTTTTTGTGGTAGTCATTTTAAGCTGCCCTTATTTTATTTGACACTTCGACTAAACAAAATTACTATTAATACTTGAAACTTGTTGGCCAAATAAGAAACGTCTTTCCGAACGAAGCGAGAAATCTTAAATGATTTTTAAAAATATTTCTCAGTCTGGCATAGCCAGACTTTGAAATGATTATTTTCATACGGATTACATCTCCCCGATCAATCGGGAATCGCAGTGACAATACTTTTTTACAGATGTTTTGTAAAAGCTCTTAAATGGTTTTCTGATCCGCGCTTTAAGTTTTCATAAACTGATTTGATATCAGGATTATCTGTTTGTTCTATTCTTTCAATTAGATCTTTAATATCAAGCTCTTCAATTTCTTTTCCAACCAGCATTGCATCTTTAAATGATGTTTGACCCTTTGCAACAAGATCATAAAATAGTTTTTTGAAACCAGTATCAGTAAACGAACCGATTTCATTATCAGTAACAGGATCAGGAATTTCATACTTATCAAGCAGAGCTTTTACCGCATCCATATGTCTTTGCTCACTTTCGGGAATGTTAACAAACATTTTCTGTTTGTATGATTTTCCAAGAGTAAGATAGACATCCCGAGCAAGTTTTTCTTCCAATCTCATATAGATCAATCCCTCTCTTTCAAGCGAAGAGAGATTATATTTAATTGTATCAATAGCCTGTATGCAATTACCTTTTCCTTCTTTATGATTTTCTTTTGATTTGTTTTTATGACCGTGCTGCTGTGCACTTAACGAAAATGAAACAAACGAAATTAAAATAACGATTAATAAATTCTTCATTCGATCTTTCCCTTAATTAGATACGTAACGCAGATCTTAGTCTGCGCTACGTTGTTAATATTAAAATGCAGTTATAACTCCAACTCCAAGAGTCGCAAATTCTCTTTTGAAATCATACCTTGTTTCAACTACCATTCTTAAATTTCTTCTGAAAACATAGCCAAGATGACCGGAAACTGTTTTATAGTTTAGATCAGAAAAATCAGATTCTATCCAGTTGAATAAACCAACCGCATACCATTTGCTGTCATCTCCGTTTGGAAGATAAATCAGTTCTGCGAATGCGCCGCGGGTTGCGATATCTGTAACATGTCCAACTTCGGCAGAACTATAGAAAAGAGGATCATTATCATTACGTTCTACGTATTGAAAATTTAACTCAACAGGATCTAAAGATATTGTTGCATCTCCACCAATCATCCACAGTTCATTATCGAGTGAATTAATACCGGATAAAGCATCATCAAATTCTCTGGCTTCTCTTCCGTAATACCCCATTGCTCCAATTCTTAAATGCTCGCCAATATCCTGCGATATTCTTCCCATAAAGTTCTTGTACTTATCATCATCAAAATTTCCAGTTGCAAAACCTTCTCCAATCCCGCTTCCATTTACTATCTGAAGTGAGATATCTGTTCCACTTTCAAATCCATAGCTGAGCATTACGCCTCTATCGTATGTAAGATCAACGTTTGATGCACCGGGTCTTACTTTATAAATATAATAATCATCCCTTGTTAATCTTAGTTCGCGCTTGAATAATGGATCGCATAATTGAAACTGTCCTAATGTTAAATCAAGTTCGCTGCCGAATAAATTGTTAAACATTATCCACGCGTCTTCAATTTTGCCGCGTTCACCATTTTCAAGAATGTAGTAAACGTAATAAGCTACATCTTTTGTGATTGCACCGCCGGTTAAAAGTTTAAATAAAAGCGGAGTGCTGAAATCCGATTGTTCGCTGTTGTTTTGATTGTAGGTTACATGTCCTTCCAGCCTCATTGCTAGGGGAAGATCACGAATTAATGAAAGTTCAGGGTCGCCTGTCTCAACAAAATATCTTGGTGCATCCTGATCCTGCAGAACAAAACCGTTACCTGCAAACTCATCGCCATAAGCTTTTAGTTTTGGGAATGGAGCGTGACAAGTTTTACAAGTCATATTATATTTTCTTGCAAATGCCGGGATAGCAAAAATATCGCTTGCCAGAAAAGTAAATATGATAAAACTGACGATTGAAAGTGTAAATATTTTTTTCATTTTTAGTCCTCTATTTTTAGGACGTCATTGCGAGAAGTGCACGACGAAGCAATCTACTTTATTATTAGATTGCTTCTCCCCGATAAATCGGGGATCGCAATGACGATCAGTTATTTATGGTAATACAGTTACAAATGTTGAGTGCTCATTTACTTTAATTATTTCTTCTTCATCATCAGGTACATTAAGAAAATCCGCAACAGGTTTTACCAATTTTTGATAATTGAGTACTGCGGTAATTTTCATTTCACCGGGTGCAACATTATCAGGAAGATTGAATGTAAAATATTCCAGCTTTGTTTCGCGCGGACCAAGTCGATAATCCACACCGAGTGAAGCTGTATTCCACTGCTGGATAGTCATCCTTCCTTGCGGATCGAAGTAAGCCATTCTGAATATTCTATCTCCGATTGGAATTCCATCACGTTGAACTCCTTTGAAGTTCGGATCATTCTTTGCAATACCCATATCCTGGTAAGCTAAAACATCTGCACCAATTGTGTACTCCTCACCTTCAAATCCTTTTTTGTTTACAGGCAGATGATAAATATTTCCTTTTGCGTCAACAGCTTCAACGTGCATCCACACAATTCTGTCTTCAACGGAACCGGTTGGAAACTTGTGACCCGTTTTCTGATTGAACAAAGCAACTGTAAACTTTACAGTTTCTCCCGGTTCAACTTCTCTTATATCCGGATGAATTCTTAATTCAATTGTACCTTTTACTTTTCCGGGATCGTGCGCACCGTGGAAAAGATGCTGCCATGCATCAGGATATTTATTTCCCATTGATGCTGTGTAACCTTCTGCTTGTGTCATATGACAGTTCTGGCATTGCACTCCTTCTTTTGAATAAGGTCCTTCTTTCCATTCAAGATGTGTTGATTTCACCCAAACTCCATAAGGAGACATTTCATTATGGCATGTGCCGCAGAAATCTGCTGATTTAAGAAAATCTGATTTAATAATTTTATGTTCTGGTGAGTTGCCTGTTCCGCGAGGACCATATTTAGTTTTACCATCGCCGGGTTCTGAAACAAAATTAAAATTGTGAGGCACGTCTCCGGCATATCCGGATACAGTGTGGCAAACATCGCAGGATACAGATTCATTTGCACGTGAGTTCATCTCTGGTTTTGGCGGAGGAACATCTCCGGCTAAAAAAGCAATTGGAGCATGGCAGCCGTTGCAGCCGGCTTTTACTTCTGCAACCTTTTCATCTTTTTCAGCATGAGGAACTGCAAGTTCAAAATATTCAATTTCATCCCAATGATGAGTGTATGCCTGCGACATCATTGCCTGTTTCCACTGCTGATAAAAATCCACATGACACGAGGAGCCACAGAACTGAGGTGTTTTGTAATCTTCATACTTCCTTGTGCCAAGTGCATCTGCCCCAGCCTTGCCTTGTGAAAAATTTAATTGAAATGATAGAACTATCGTAAGAACTATTAATAAGAATAATCTGGTTTTCATAGGCAAACCTTTTTAAGTTTTAAGTTAGTTTGATACTTATACGATATGATATTTTTATCCGAAGTGATCGTTGACCGAAGTACAAAAAGAAAAGAAAATAAATTTTTATAAAGAATTAAATTAATACTTAGCATTACTTTCCCCTGCCTGTTCAAACATAAATAAAAATAAATTTAAAGTCATTACTTGTGTTGTTAATGAGTTTAAATGAATGATAGGATATTAATAACAAAAGACGGCACCTTAAAAGTGTGCCGTCTAAGTGACCTTTTAATTTTAGAATTATCTTCTTCCGCCACGTTTTGTTTGAGTTTGAGAACCAGTACCGGTTCCGGTGCAATCACCAGTTCCGTTTCCTGTTCCATAACCTGATCCATCTTTAGGACCAACGCCTGTACCAGTTCCATCACCAGGACCATATTTATTTCCGCCGGTGCGATTCTGATTCAGTTTGCCTTTCATATTTTTCTGACCGGTTCCATCTTTTGGTGCAACATAGTCTTCATCTTTTCCGTTAGGAATTCCGTCACCATCTGCATCAAAAGCGTTATCATTCAATCCATCACCATTCAAATCGATAAAACCTTTTCCGGATTTTCTGATTTTTGAACCAGAGTAATCTTCATCTTTTCCATTTGGAATTCCATCTCCATCTGCATCCGGAGCGTTATCATTAATTCCATCACCATTCAGATCAGAAAAACCTTTTATCTTTTCCTGGTTCTGAAGTTTTGGTTGAAGCTTTGTTTTAAGCTCTGTCTTAACCTGATTTTTAACCTGGTTTTTCTCTTGCTTTGAATCTGTCTGTGCAAGTATTGTAGAAGAGAATAATACGGCCATAAGCACTACTGCTGAAATAATGCTTATAAGATTTTGTTTTTTCATTTTAGTACTCCTTTTATTTGTTGTGTTTGTTGTATGTTATCTGTTGGTTAATGTTATCCAAAGTGTGTGCCGAATATTTTTGTTTTATTTTTCATTCAAATGCAATGATTTCAAACAGTTTCGACTATCTTGACGAATTGCTGCGACTACATAGACGAAATGAGAAGATTATAAATTTTTTAATGCTTCTTTTCATATAAAAATTAAAAAAGTAATTTGCAGTATGAGATTGAAGTTTAAACTTTCAACCAGAGCTGTGTTATCTATAACGGCGCTTATTGCGGCTGTAATGTTGCTATCTTCTTATATAGAACTTAATCAGAGTAAAAAAGAAATCTTTCAGCTTCTCTACGAGCATTCCTCAACTCTTCTTGAATCAGTAATTCAAAGCAGCAAAAACACTCTTAACTCAAGTTTTGAAATAGAAGATCTTATTGCGGAAAGATTGCTTGATAATGCACGCATGATTAAAAGGCTTGATGCCGTAAAAACTCTTTCAAAAGATGAGCTGATCAAAATTGCCAAGGAGAATAATCTTTACAGAATCAATCTTTTTAATCCAAAAGGTGAACGGGTTTTATCAAACAGAGTTCCCGAACCAGGACATTTACACGGCGAAGAAAATATTAATCGTTATGATGAACTTGAAGAAATATTAACCGGAAAGACTGATGAGCTGATTATCGGTTTAAAGCCTGCTGAATTTGTTGATGAAGAAAGATTTGCTGTTGCCGTTTCCAGATCCGACAACAAAGGAGCAATTGTTGTTAATATAAATGCAGAAAAATTTTTAGAGTTTAGGAAAAAAATTGGTATTGGTGTAATCCTTCAACAGATGGCTGACCATCACGGTATAGAATATATAATGTTGCAGGATTCAATCGGGATTCTTGCAGCCAGCGAAGCTATTGATTCAGTGGAATCAATAAGTGAGTCGTTGTTTCTTCAAAAAGCATTATTAAATGACTCTGTTTATGCAAGAGTTATTGATATTTCAGAACGTGAAGTTTACGAAGTAACAAAAAGATTTTTATTTGAGGATGATGTAATTGGCGTATACAGACTTGGCGTTTCTTTAGAAGATATCAGAAATGTTGAAGCAAGAATGCTGCGAAGGTTAATAATAATTTCTCTGATTCTTGCAGCAATCTCGATTATAGTTTTAAGCATAATATTTACAACTCAAAATCTTAAAGCAATTTCCTCAGAGTATGATAAGTTTAAAACTCTTACTTCTTCGGTACTGGAAAATATGAGCGAGGCAGTAATAGTACTTGATAAAAACGGAGTAGTCAGCCTTTTTAATAAATCAGCAGAAAAGTTATTTAATATTAATTCTGAAAAACTTATCGGAAATAATTATGAAATAATCAGTGAAGGAGTTTTAAAGTTCATTAATTTTAACAAGGACCAGATTGATGAACACACTTTTGAAAAAGAACTAACATTAAACGGAGAAGCGAAGCATTTATTGATCAGCATTTCTCCACTTGCTGAAAACGTGACAGGAAATACAAGATATACTTTGGTAATAAAAGACTTAACAGAGATTAAAAAACTTGAAGAAGAGTCGAAAAGGAACGAAAAACTCTCAGCTATGGGTGAGCTTGCTTCAGGGGTAGCACACGAGATTAGAAATCCAATAAATGCTATCGGAATGATTGCGCAAAGATTAAATAAAGAGTTTACGCCAGCATCAAATCAGGCAGAGTATGCAGAGATAACCAGACTTTTAAAAACTGAGGTTGATAGAATCAATAAAATTATCACGCAGTTTTTAAATTATGCAAAACCAATCGAAATCAATCGCCGGAAAGTAGAGACAAAGTATTTCTTCGTAGAAATTTATCGTTTGTTAGAAGGACAAGCGAAACAAAAAGGTATTAAGTTTATTTTACAGGGCGAAGAAAATTTTAATATTATGATTGATTCTGATCTGATCAAACAATCTTTGTTAAACATTGTCCAGAATGCTTTCGATGCAGTAAATAAAAACGGAGAAGTGATTCTTCAATATCAAAAAAATAAAAATGATTTGATCATCCGTGTAACTGATAACGGAATTGGTATATCGCCTGACCAGCAAAAGAAAATTTTTGATCTTTATTATACAACGAAGAAAGATGGAAACGGATTGGGATTAAGTATATCACAAAAGATAATTACTCAGCACAACGGATCAATTGCAGTAACAAGTAAACCAAATCAAGGAACTTCATTTAAAATAATTTTACCAATGCTATGAAAGTATATTCGATTTTAATAGTTGATGATGAAGATACCCAACGAAGTATTCTTAAGGGCTATCTTGAAAAAAAAGGTTACCGTATCTATACTGCATCCTCCGGAAACGAAGGGATAGATACAGTAAGAAAAAATCTTATTGATATTATCCTTTCTGACTTTAAAATGCCGGATAAAACCGGACTTGAGGTTCTTGAAGAAGTAAAGAAGATAAATCCTGAAATAAGTTTTGTTATAATAACTGCTTATGGAACGGTTGAAAATGCTGTTAAAGCTATGAGACTTGGAGCATTTGATTACATATCAAAGCCTGTGGATCTTGATGAACTGGAATTGCTAATTGAAAGAATAATAGAAAACAAAAACTTAAAATCAGAAATACAGATATTAAAAAATCAGCTTCAGGAAAAATTTAAAATTGATTCTTTTATTTCTCATTCTCCCAAAATGGAAGAAGTTCTCAGTATTGCCTCACGCGCCGCGGATAGCAAAGCTACTGTGCTGATTACCGGTGAAAGCGGAACAGGGAAAGAAGTACTTGCAAAATCGATTCATTATGCCAGCAGCAGAAAAAATAACTCCTTTATAGCGGTAAACATTCCTGCTCTTCCGGAGACTTTGCTGGAAAGCGAATTATTCGGACATGAAAGGGGTGCATTTACCGGTGCTGAGAAAAGTAAAAAAGGAAGATTTGAACTTGCAGATGGTGGTACAATTTTTTTGGATGAAATCGGAGATATACCTCTGAATCTTCAGGTTAAATTACTAAGAGTTTTACAAGAGCATAAAATTGAAAGATTGGGTTCCACTGAAAGTCTGGATGTTGATGTTAGAATAATTGCCGCAACTCATCAGAATCTTGAACAAAAAATTAAAGACGGCAGTTTCAGAGAGGATCTTTATTACAGATTGAATATTGTCTCTCTTCACATTCCACCTCTTAGAGAAAGAAGGGAAGATATTCTGCCGCTTATCGAACATTTTGTAAAAAAATATTGTGAAGAAAATCAAAAGAAAGATTTAACTCTTTCTAAAGAAGCAATTGATTTATTGATAAAATATAATTTTCCCGGGAATGTGCGTGAGCTTGAAAATATTATTGAACGTGCAGTTGTTCTTTCCCGTGGTAATGTAATTACAGTTAATGATTTGCCGAATGTTGTCAAAGGTTTTAAAGCTGAAAAGGAAATTCCTGCTGATGAAAACTTAACGCTTACTCAACAAGTTGAGGAACTGGAAAAGAAATTAATTTATGATGCACTGAGCAAAGCAAATGGTAACCAATCGCAAGCTGGTAGAATGCTTGGTTTAACCGAGCGAAATCTTCGTTATAAGATGCAGAAATATGGAATTAAAAAATTTGGTTAATAGCAATTAGTTCTTGTGAGCAAGTCTTCTTCCATAGGCATCCCTATGGAAGTGAAGTAATCAAAACAAATTATGATTATTAAATATTAACAGATTGCTTCATTCTTCCGGAATTCGTAATGACAACTTTAAGTTTTAAAAATCATAGCCAAGGGAGAAAGAAACTATTTGATTTGAATATTTGTAGTAGTAATCATTTGATGAATTATTAAAATAATTCCACGTTGCTGATAAAGACAGACCATTTAATAAAGTTGAGATATCGAAAGTTAATCCCACACCCAATCCAAAGGAGTTATCCTTTCTCATAACATCCAACTCCATCCCCGAAATATCAACAGCGGGCAAAGCGGAATAATTTCTTATCAGATATTTTCCTTCCAGCACAAGTTCTACATCTTCACTAAAGAAATGTTTAATGCCGCCGCCTAATTCAATTCCGTCAAAAGAATATATATCATTGAATATTTCCTCTTCATAGTAAATAAGTGAGTCGCTGATAATATATCTGCTTCCATCAGAAAAATTTTTTCTGTAAGTAACGGATAAATTTACCCCTGTTAAATCACTCAGCGATTGTCCCAGATTCAATCTCAGTTTTAACTGGGAGGCTTCATTCAAATAATTTTGGTAATCATATACTTCATCATATTTTTTTATAAGATATTCTGCATTTAACGTGAGAGATGTTCTGGATTCAAAACTTGAAATCCAGTTGATAAAAAACTTATGCTCATTATGTGAAAACAGAGTAAAGTTTTTATAATTGTTTTTATTAAAAATGTATCCCGGCAAAATAAAATCGGTTTCACTAACAGAGTGACGATAATTTATATAAGCAGATAACTGATTAAAATCAAAAATATCAAATTCATCCTGATTGTTCCTGAAAGAATAATTTATTCCTGCATTCAATGGATTGTCATCTTCAGAAAATAAATGAGTCTCCACAATTCCAATCCTGTGTGTGTTAAATGATTTTGCCGTAGTGGTTCTGAACATACTTACATTACCCTCATAATATAGCTGCACATTGTTAAAATCAGATTCAATATTGAATGCTGTTCCGAATGAAAGGATGTTTATAAAGTCTGAAACATTATTGCTGGTGTTAAAAATATTATCATCAAAGACACCTTGATAGTAGCTGTAAAAATTAAATTGTGCTTTTGATGAGTTAAGAAGAAGTATAACTAAGAAAATTGAAGTTTTAATTAATCTTTGCATAAAAAAGTCCGGGAAATTATCTGCCACCGCCATTCATATTTCCCGAACCGCCATTATGACCGCTTCCGGTTCCGCCGGGTCCGCCAGGTCCTTTTTGACCGGAGCCCAGACGTTTTCTCAGCTTATTAAAACTCATGCCGCTTTGTCTGGAATCACAAATACCATCACCATCTTTATCTATAAATACATCCTTCCTTTTTCGCTCATTGTTTACCTGTGCTTTAGGATTGTCTTTGGGTCCAACCTGCTCCTGGATTTGCTTCATTTCCTGGTTTTGAAATTTGCTCTGCTCACGCACCTGATTCTCTTTCCTTATTTGTGATGAATCAGTTATTGTTTGGCTAAATGCCAAACCTGCAGAAATAACTATGAGTGTAATTAATGTTTTCATATAAACCTCTGCATACAATTAACAATATAAGTGCCACCAGAAATATTTTAATACTGATGAAAAAATAAATCTTAATTTTTAATTATTCGACAAAAGTTGTTCGACACGACTAAAAAGTCGAATTTATTAAATGAATTAAAGCGCTTTACTTACTTATTTATTAGTTTTGTCATGTAATTCATCCACATTTTAAGGGGACAAAAATGAAAACCATATTGTTAATTCTCATAGGTCAGAGAAAACAAGCTGCTGTTCAGGTTCAGAAAATTTTAACCGGCTGGGGATGCATGATCAAAACAAGATTAGGCATTCACGATGGAGTGATGGAAAATTGCAGTGATCAGGGATTACTTATTCTTGAACTTGCAGGTGAAAGGGATAAAATGACAGAGCTGGCAAGAAAAGTATCCTTGATTAAAGGAGTATCATCAAAACTGATCGATCTGAAAATACCTAAAGAAAAGAAACAATCGAAGGCAACTGCAAAAAAGTAACGTTGATTAATCGAACAGGCTATAATAAAATTAGTTATATAAATTCTTTTACGATTAAGGATGCTGAATCGGGTTCAGTATAACTATATACAAAACTGCTAAAACTACTTTTTCACAAAAGGCAAAGTAATTTTAACGCAGGTTCCCGGATATTTGTTTGTAGAAAGATGTGATGGACTTTGGATTTCAATATTTCCATTATGTCTTTCTACAACCTGTTTAACAACCGAGAGGCCCAAACCGGATCCTTCAATTCCCATTTTTTTTACGTTACTGGCTCTGTAAAAGTCGTTATAAATTTTTTCAATCTCAGATTTCGGAATTCCTATTCCGTTATCACAAACCTTTAGGATTAAATTATCGCTGTCTTCATCAATAGTAATCTCAACCACTCCATCCATATTATTATATTTAATTGCGTTACTAATAATATTAGAAACAGCAATCTGAATGAGTATGGGATCACCTTCGATTTTATGTTTATCTTTCCTTTTATTAACAAGATTTAGTTTAACACCTTTAGCATCAGCATTTACTTTTGCTGATTTAATTGCTCTGGCAAGAATCGGGGCAATATCAATTTCCTCTCTTACAATAGAATCTTCTAATTTTAATTTTGAAATTTTTAGTACGTTATTAATCAGGTCAATTGCTTCTTCTGATCGTCTTCTTGCCCTGATAAGTTTTTCTTCAACAACTTCATCAAGAGGTCCTAGAAATTTTTGCAAAACTAAATCCAGATATGAATGAACTGCACTTAGGGGAGTTTTTATTTCATGTACAATTCCAGAAATATACTTCTGTTTTTCTTTTTCAGCAGAATTTATTTTTTCCAGTGATTCTACTAATTGCTGCTCTCTTTTATAAAGTTGATTTGCCATTCTGTTTGCAATAAGCACAATAATAAAAACAAGAAATGCCAAACTGACATTAATTGCAAGCACATAATTAAAATTTTGATGCAGTAAAAATGGCAGGTAACCTTCAATATGATGATGAGGAATAACAGAATAATATTCTCCAACAGTTATTGCCCAAAAGACAAGTACAACTACAATTGCAAAGGCATAAATAACAAAACCCGGTAAAATCAAACTGCCCACAATCATATGAATCACAAAAAATAAAAGTATCGGAGATTCGGAGCTTCCCGTAAAGTAAACCACTAACATTAATGCAGCTAAGTCAAACACCATTTGAAGTATTGAAAGATGCAATGGATTAAATTCATTCTCATCGTGCTTGACGAATCTTCTGATGTAGTGGAAAATAATATTGTAGATCAGTATAGATAAAGTGATTAAAAGTAATGCGGTCTGTTGTGTATCAGATAAGTTGATTCCAAGAAAATATTTGGGGAACAGAATGAGAGTACACAGCATTATTACCGCACCATATCGCAGTTTTATAAACCAAAGATTTCTTCTGCGAATGGTTAACCAGAATTCTTCATAATGCTTAGCCCAGGCCGGGATAAGATTTAACATTAAACTCTCTTATGATTCTGTGTAAAAATAAAAAAGGCAGATGCTAATTACGAACATCTGCCTGAAGTAACATCTTATTTACGCAATATATTTACCTCTCTTAACGTAGTGCGTATGGAGAAGTTTATGAGATAAGTGTCCACAAGGTCCATCTGTTAAAAATTCATCATAAATTTCTATAACGTGTCTGTTCTCATGAGATTTTCTTACCGGTAATGATTTATCTTCATCGTAAATTGCTTTTGCTCTAAGCTTTCTTATCTCTTCAGTAGTTGGTATTGGCTGACCGCCACCACCGATGCAACCACCGGGGCAAGCCATAAATTCGATGAAATGACATTCGCTGAATTTACCCCCGGCTTTGATATCATCCATTATCTTCTTTGCATTTGCCGTTCCATGAGCAACAGCAACCTTCAATGTTGCACCTTTTAACCAATTCCAGTCCGGTACAAGATGTTTGATAAGGTCAGGAACCTTCCCTACTTCTTTAATAGGAAGCTCTGCATATTTAATTCCTTCAAATCCTCGTAGAGGAATAATATCTGCATTTGCAAAAATATTTTCTACTCTTGTCCCGGTAACAAATTCAACAACTGTTCTTAAAGCAGCTTCCATTACACCGCCGGTTGCACCAAAAATTAATCCTGCACCGGAAGCTTCACCAAACGGATCATCAAAATTCGATCTTGGCATTTCAGGCAAGTAGATTCCTGCTTCTTTAATCATTTGTGCAAGTTCACGTGTTGTTAAACCATAATCTACATCTTTAAAACCAGAGTCAATCATTTCAGGCCGGTTACACTCAAACTTTTTAGCAGAACAAGGCATTACAGCAACAGATACTATGTCTTTAGGATCGATGCCTTTTTTCTTTGCATAATAAGTTTTGATTAAAGCACCAAACATTTGCTGTGGAGATTTAGCACTACTAAGATTATCAATATACTCCGGATAAAAATGTTCCAGATATTTAACCCAGCCAGGTGAGCACGAAGTAAACTGAGGTAAAGCAACTTGTTCTTTTTTAACAAGTGCTTTATATAATCTTAAAATTAATTCAGTACCTTCTTCAAAAATAGTAAGATCTGCTGTAAAGTTTGTATCAAATACAACATCAAATCCAATTCTGCGTAAAGCTGTATTCATTTCTCCGGTAAGTGATGTACCCGGTTCCATACCAAACTCTTCACAAATTGCTGCTCTTGGCGAAGGTGCAGTTTGAATAACAACATGTTTTTTCGGATCATCAATCGCTGCCCAGATTTCATCACGTGGATCGTTTGCTCTTAATGCACCGGTGGGACATCTGTTGATACACTGACCGCAGTTTATACAAATAACTTCTGCCAATTTTTTATCCAAAAATGTTCCGATATGAGTGTTATGCCCTCTTTCAATTGCTTCCAGCACACCAACTTCCTGAAGATCGATACAGGTTCTTACACATCGTTTACAAAGGATACATTTATCCATATCTCTTACTACCGAGTAAGATGAATTATCAACTTCATATCTTGGAGTTTCTATATGTCCGAAATTATAGTGATCAATTCCATATTCTTTTGCAAGGGATTGAAGTTCGCAATTGTTATTTCTGAAGCAGGAATAACACTCTCCGTAATGCTCACTCAGTAAAAGATCAATAATATGCTTTCTAGCTCTTCTAACTTTATCTGAGGTTGTTTTAACTTTGATCGGAGCTGTTATTGGAAAAGCGCACGATGCCTGTAATGTTCTCATACCTTCTACTTCAACAACACAAATACGGCAAACGCCGGCAACACAAAGATCTTCGTGATGACAAAGTGTTGGTATGTGAATCTGATTCTGACGACAGGCTTCAAGAATTGTTGTACCAAACGGAACAGTTACTTTTTTCTCGTTTAATTCAATGGTAACAGAACCGCCAAGGTACTCCGGATGCTCCGGTTTTGGTATCACATGGGCTTTTTGACTAACGGGTGCGCGTTGAATTTTTTTATTTACCATTTTTGCCTCCGTTAGTGCTGTTAAATATTTCATCTTTAAAGTTTTCAAGTATAGAAATAAACGAGTTCGGACTCGATTGTCCCAATCCACATTTAGAAGCGAGCTGCATTGTTCTACCCAAATCTTTTAGTTTATTAATATGTGCAAAGGTGTACGTTCCGTTTTCAATCATTTCAACACCTTCCAGAAGTTTTGTATTACCAATTCTGCAAGGAGTGCATTGCCCGCAGGATTCATCAACAAAAAACTCCATAAAGTTTTTTAATACGTGAAGCATATTTCTGCTCTCATTAAATATCATAACAGAGCCGCCGGTAGCAACATCTTCGTATGCAAGGGTTCTATCAAATTGTGACTTGGGAATACAGACACCCGAAGCACCTCCTATTTGAACAGCTTTTGTATTTTTTGCTCCAACAATATCAAGCAGTTCAGAGACTTTTGTTCCCCAGGGTAATTCATATACTCCCGGCTTCTCACAATCGCCGGATACAGAAAACAGTTTTGAGCCGCTTGATTTATCTGTACCAAATTTGCCAAACCAGGCGCCACCTTTAAGTACTATGTGAGAAACTGCGCAAAGAGTTTCAACATTATTTACGGAAGTTGGTCTTCCAAGATATCCGGTTGTTATCGGATAAGGAGGACGATTTCTTGGCTCACCCCGATGTCCTTCAAGAGATTCAATAAGTGCGGTTTCTTCACCACACACATAAGCCCCCGAGCCTAAAAAGATATATATATCAAAATTGAATCCTTTTTTGCCAAGAATATCTTTTCCAAGCAGATTATCTTTTCTCATCTGTTCAAGATAATCCTGAAGTGATTTTAATAAATATTCATATTCGCCGCGGAGATATAAAATTCCATGCTCAGCACCTATGGTATATCCTCCAACGACCATACCATCAAAAACAAGTTCAGGATATTCAATTAATAATACTCTGTCTTTAAATGTACCCGGTTCACCTTCATCAGCATTACAAACCAAAAACTTTTCATCAGCTTTTGCAGCTGCAGTTAACATCCACTTTGTTGATGTTGGGAAACCTGCCCCGCCGCGTCCTTTAAGTTTTGATTCTTTTAATTCAAACAGTACATCTTCACGAGACATTGTAATAACTTTTTTAATTGCATCTCCTCGTTTATACTCCGAAAAGATTACCGGTCCGTTTCTTTTTTGTTTTGTTAATTCCATATTCGCCTCTACTTCACTTTGCTTAAAAGTTCAACAGCTTTTTCGGGTGTAAGTTTTGTATAGACCTGATCGTTTATTGCCATTGCAGGACCCATATCGCATAATCCTAAACAGTTAGCATACTCAACTGTAAACTTATTATCTTTTGTAGTTTCACCAATCTTTATACCCAGTTCTCTTTCAATTGCCTGTACAATAGCTGATTTGCCCTGCATATCACAGGAAATAGTCTGGCAAATCCTTACAAGATTTCTACCTTTTGGATTTGAATTAAGAAAAGCAAAAAAAGATATAACACTGTAAACTTCTACAGGATGAATATTAAGTAAGCGTGCAACTTCCTGCTGTGCAAATTCAGAAATATGTCTGTGCTTATTCTGAATTTCATGAAGAATCATCAGTAAAGCAGAGCGGTCATTTCCATATTGATTAACATAGCCCTCTATTTCTTCGGAGAGAGCGTTTTTTTCTACAACTAACATTCTCTACTCCTTTAAATGTATGGCTAATAATTTTTCAACTTTTTCAATTAACGTTTCAGGTGAAATTGGTTTTTCAACAAACTCATCAACAGGAACCAATTCTCCTGCCCCATATTCCAGTCCTAATGTTTTTGAAACTGATGTGTACATAATAATTGGTGTATCAATGTTCATCCGGCGGAATTTTTGTGCGAGGAAAAAGCCATCGTCCGGCTCATTCATCATTACATCAAGTATTATCAGATCCGGATGATGCTCCATAACTATTTTGTAACCATCATCAGGATTTGTGGCTGTTACAACATCGTATCCTTTTGATGTTAATACCAGACTGCTAGCATCAACAATGTCAGGATCATCGTCTATGATTGCAATTTTGGCCATTGTTTATCCCCTATAGATAAATTAATAAATGATATTTTTCAGAAATTTTTAGAAATACCAATCTTCATGTTAAATGCCATGCTTTACTAAAATAAATATTTACTTTAGTTTAATTAGTGTGGGTGTTAAGTATTTTTCTGCTTTATTTTTCTTGATAATAAGAAGTTTTTCTTCTCAAATAAGATATGCTATTTGTTATCTTTTGCTATTTGCTAAATGATAATAAATATTAACAATTGGCTTGTAAAAGCAATCCTCTAGTTGGTTGAGGCGGGAATATAAATTTTGAACTTTGTTCCCTCACCATAGACAGATTCAACTTCTATTTTTCCGGAGTATGAATCAACAATTCTTTTAACTATGGAAAGTCCCAGACCTGTTCCACTTATATTTTTTGTCTTTTCATTTTTCGCAC